>Ga0209641_10001940_pt1 | contig 18010 bp, 16 predicted proteins | sample RifCSP16_1_FD_184022 | JGI IMG/M metagenome (GOLD analysis project Ga0209641, IMG submission 184022) | Soil microbial communities from Rifle, Colorado - Rifle CSP2_sed 16_1 (SPAdes) (version 2) | ecosystem: Environmental > Terrestrial > Deep subsurface > Rock core/Sediment | place: Rifle... | reverse complement strand
CTCCGCCGCCGACGGCAACAATGGGAGACAACCTCTCCATTTTATATTCAATGAGCTTGTCATACAGATACGATACCCATTCAAGGTTTTTATACTCTTCACCATCAGGGATATCTATCCTGCAGGCCTCAAAGCCAGCCCTGCCCAGGCTGGAAAGCACCCTGTCAGCATAAAGCCTTCCGACAAGCGGGTTTGTGATACATGCCGCCCTACCTTCAAGGCCTTTGTTCTTCATCATCTCTCCAACCAAATCAAGATTATTTCTCCCGATATAGATTGGATAGCTCCGCTCCTTAAGATTTACGGTAATCTGTTCCATAATTAGTAGGGCGGGCTTCGCCCGCCGATTGATGGTGGGCAAAGCCCACCCTACCTCACTATCTTCTTTATCTCCTTTACAACCTCGCCAACAGTCTTTGTAGTTGTATCAATGATAAAATCCGCCTTTTGATAAAATGGCTCTCTTGTTTTCAGAAGATTGGATATTGCCCCCTTTTTATCAGCTGCCGATAGAAGAGGCCTTTCATCCCCGCTGCCAACCCTTGAAAGGATTGCGTCGATTGAAGCAGTTAAACATATTACAATCCCGGTTTTTTTCAATGCCTCAAGATTTTTAGGATTGACAATGGCGCCTCCGCCTGTGGCAATTACCATATTGGTCTTGGAAGACACATCATCTATCGCCTTTGATTCCAACTTTCTAAAATAGCCTTCACCATGACAGGCAAATATTTGAGCTATGCTTTTGCCTGCCTCTTTTTCTATTAAGTCATCGGTGTCAATAAATGGGGTATTCAATTCTCTGGCAAGCTGTCTTCCAACTACTGATTTGCCGGTTCCCATGAAGCCTGTAAGGATGATATTTTTCATTTAAAACCTTCTCAGATACTGCAGATACCCCTGGTAATTCCTCTTGACCTCCTCTATGGAATCACCGCCAAATTTTTCTAAAAAGGCATTGGCTATCTCAAGGGCAACCACAGCCTCGCCGATTACAGAGGCAGCAGGCACAGCGCATATATCTGACCTTTCCACACTTGCCTGAAAAGACCTCTTGGTATTAATATCCACTGACCTTAACGGCTTATAAAGCGTCGGTATAGGTTTCATAGCAGCCCTTAACAGGATTGGTTCGCCGTTACTCATGCCGCCTTCAATCCCGCCTGCATTGTTTGTCTTTCTATAAAACCTCGGTACCACCGGCCAGAAGTTTGAGTCTTGAGTCTTGAGTCTTGAGTCTTGAGTCTTATAAAATATCTCATCATGCACCTCTGAGCCAAACCTACCGGCCACTTCAAACCCCATACCCACCTCAACCCCTTTGATAGCCTGTATACTCATAAGCGCCCTTGCAAGATTGCCGTCCAGCTTTCTATCCCACTGAACATGACTACCTAACCCAGGCGGAATTCCGGTTACAGCAACTTCAAAAATTCCGCCAAGGCTGTCGCCGTTCTTTCTTGCTTTATCTATAGCCTTCCGCATCTTTTCTGAAACCTTTTTATCAGGACAACGGACATCGGATGATTCTGCCAGCTCAAAGATTGACTTCGGGGACAGTCCCGATTCTGCGACTCCGCTTCGCTCCATCCGTAAATATGGGACTGTCCCCATCTTACATCTAACACCACCAATCTCAATTACCCAGCTCGTTACCCTGATACCAAATTCATCCAGAAATCTCTTACATATTGCGCCGGCAGCAACACGCACAGCCGTCTCCCTTGCGCTTGAACGTTCAAGGATATTCCGTATATCATATTGATTATATTTCATAGCGCCGGGCAGGTCAGCATGACCGGGCCTTGGCCTTGTTACCTCTTCCATCCTTGCCCATTGCCCCTTGCCCATTGCCCCTATATTCATTATCTCCTTCCAATTTTCCCAGTCCCTGTTCTCTATCACCATTGCAAGAGGAGAACCTATTGTTTTACCCAATCTCACACCTGCTGTAATTTCAGCCTTATCCTTTTCTATTGCCATTCTGTTACCGCGGCCATAGCCTGTCTGCCTGCGGGCCAGTTCTTTATTTATATCACCCTCAGTAATGGATAAATTTGCAGGGACACCTTCCAAGATGCCCGTAAGACATTTACCGTGTGATTCACCTGCTGTTAAAAATTTTAGCATATGGCACTCTCCAAAAAAAATGCACCCCTGAGGGTGCATTTCTATTTGCACAGCACAGCGTCCATAAATTTAACTTGATGGCTCAATTTGGCCCTTTGCAATATTAGGTGTAATAAATATCAGAAGCTCTGTCTGGGAATCTGATATTGCCTTATTCTTGAACAGCCAGCCGATAAGGGGGATATCCTTCAAAAACGGTATGCCGCTGGTTGCATCACTTTTATCGGATACAACGATTCCTCCGATAACTGCGGTTTCCCCGTCCTTTACAATTATCTCTGTAGATGCCTCTTTCTTGCTTATGCTTGGCGTGCCGGATGCGCTCCGGAAAGAACCGATGGAGTTTCTGCTTGCCTTGATTTTCATACTGACGCTGCCGTCCGGGGTTATATGCGGGGTAACAGTAAGTTCCAGGGTCGCATCAATAAAAGAAGTTTGCGTGCCGGAAGAAGAAGTGGTTTCAAACGGCACGGAATCGCCTTGCGATATCCTGGCCTCTTTATTATCCAGTGTAGTAATCCTCGGTCTTGATATTGTCTTTGTCAAACCTTTCTTTTCACCCGCAGAAATACGGAGGTCTAACAGAAAAGGGTCGCCTGTCAGCTTGCCGAATGAAAATCCCATAGCCCCTAAAGTCCCTGCGCCGCCGGCTGCAGGAAGGCTTACCGCATAATTTGGCTGCGCTGAAAACTGCCCGCCTGACCCTATAAAGCTTGACCCTGGTGTCAATGTATTCGGAGGAGAAGAAGAGGTGCTGCCAAACCCGCTGGTAAACTTATCCTTGCTTGATGTAAGTGTTGCAACACCCCACTGCACACCAAGGTCCCTTGCAAAACTGCTCTGGGCTTCTATAATCCTCGCCTCTATCAAGACCTGCGGTGTTGGGGTATCCAGCCTCTGTATAAGGTCAACTGCCTTTCCTATATTTGCCGGGATATCTTTAATGATGAGGGTGTTGGTTCTTGCCTCTATACTGACGCTTCCCCTGTCGCTTAATAAACCTTTAACCTGGGATTCCAGCGAACTTGCCGTTGCATAATTCACGGGCAACAGTTTTATCTCAAGGTCCTCGAGCTTCTCTTTTGCCTTCCTTGATGCAAGCAGTTCCTCGTTTTCCAGCTTTATCTTTGAAACAGGCATAACCCTGACCACATTGCCTTCCTGAACCCTGCCAAGGCCGTTTGTCTTTAATATTATATCAAACGCCTGGTCCCATGGGACATCCACCAGTCTCAGGGACATCTTCCCTTTCACATCGTCACCGGCAATAATATTTAAGTTACTTATCTCTGCCACTAGTCTTAAGATATTATTGATGTCGGCATCCTTGAAATCCAGTGAAATCTTCCGCCCGGTATAAATACCAGCCTGTTCTGTGCCGGCTTTGACATCCTCCGGCTGTTTTGCCTCCTGTGTCTGAGTTTTCTGTGACAGCAGAGTTTCTTCGCCGGATTTTACATCAGCATACTTTGGGGCACTCTGCCTTGCTGCAAGCAGCGGGAAATTAATTTCTATCTTTTCTCCATCCTGTGAGATATCGTATGAAGACCTTTCCTTCAATTTCACGATTATGCGGACGTCTTTGGCTGGTTCGGCAGATGCCTGAAATGAGCTTATACTGCTTACAGGGGTATTCAGTTCTGATGCGTCGAGCGTCCTTCCCATTTCACCTGTTATAACAGCATTTCCGATATCCAGCACAAGGTTCAATTCATTTGAACTTTTAGATAATTTATACTCAACCCTTTTTGATGCAATAATAGTCAAACTTGCCTTGTCCGTAAGCTGTTTGAAGTCAACCGCCTTAATCTCCGCATAATCAGCTGCCTGTGGTTCACGCGGAGAAATTGGCTTGACATCTGCAACAGCAGGAATATCCTGTGCGGTCACGGCAACAGCTTCCTTTGCCTTCTCTTGTTTCTTCGCATCAATTGCCCCGGCAGTTACAACCAGGGTGTCTTCAATCCTTTCTATCGTGTAAGAGGGCAATTTCTTCTGATTGGAATCAAATACAACCCTCTTTATCATCGGGCTGTTTACCCTCAGGCTCCTCTTTGTGATGGAATTTTTAACACCCCATACATCCACGACCAGCCTTGGGGGCGCAGGTTTATCTATATCAAATGCATTAAAATCGCCTATCACACCATTGCCGACAATCTTTATAATTATTGCACCACCTTCCTTCTTTGTTTCTACGCGCAGCAATTTATCAGCCTTCTTTTGTTGCTTTGCTGCTACAGGGGCTTCCTTTTCTGCAGCTTCCTGCTGCGGCTCTTCAGTTCCGGCCTGGGTTTTAGAAACCGCTTCTTCAGCCGGTGCCGGGGGTTCAGCAGTCTCTGGCGGCGGCTCCTGCTGTGCTGCCTCATAATTCAAACTCACTATGATATTATTCTCCGCAAGTTTAACTTCGCTGTTCACACCTTCCTTCAACCCTATCTCCACCCTTGCAATGGGCGCAACTGTCTGCTCTTTATAGCTGGTAACAGTAATAGTGCTTATAAAATCATTATTAGGCTCCAGCGGCCCGCTGATCTTTTCTATATCCGCATCAGGTATATCAAGAACCAGCCTGTCCGGGTCAGGTAGTTTAAAGGCAGTGTAAGTTAAAGGCCCTGAAGCCTTTATCAATATCTCCCTCCCGCCTCCCTCAACAGAAATGCTTTCTAAAACCACCTTCTCCTTTGCCTCATCTTCCTTCACCTGTTGCATGGAGGGCGCACAGCCTGTAAAAAACAGAATACAGAAGACAGAATACAGAAAACAGAATAAAAGATTCTGACTTCTGACTCCTGAATACTGAATTCTGACTTCTGACTTTTGATTTTTCATCTGACCTCCTCCTCTCCTTTAGGCAGCGGCAGTTTTATTAAAAATTCATTTGTTGTGACCTCGCCGCTGGCCTCTGCAAACCTTTCTTCCACTACCACTCTGTCCTTTTCTATCCGCCTTACTTTGCCGTTTCTATTCCCGATAAGGTCCCCTTTTCTTATAGAGTAACCTTTGCCATCCGGCGCCTCCACCATCGCTATGGAGCTGTTAACCCCCCAGATTATTGCCACGAGTTTAAGCTGCTCAAGTTCGTATCTCTGAAGCGGCGTTTTCGGAACAGCCACCGTAGGCTTTTCTGTCACCTTGACAATAAACGACTTAAAAGGATTCCTCTGCTTTGCAGTAATTGCGGTTTCCTCTTTTTTTGTCTCCTCTTTTATTTCTACCACAGGTGGTGCTGCCGCTGGCTTCGGCGCCTCCTTTTTTGCCTGCTGTGCAGGGGGTTGAGGCGGCGTGCCTTGCTGGCAACCAGTAAAGACAGTAAGCAGTAAGCAGCAAGCAGTAAGCAGTAAAAAGCAGGAAAACTGCGATAAATAGCAGCTGCCTACTGCATACTGCCTACTGCATACTTCTTTTGACTCCTGACTTCTTCTATCCATATCTCTATTTTTTTACCTCTGCAGGCTGTGGTACGAACTTAAATGTTGTTGCCATAAATGTAGCTGCAAGTACCACTTCGCCCCTGACCTCTTTGGCACCGCCTGCTATATTCAATACTCCCATATTCACTATCCTCGGCAGGGCTGCAACCTTTTCGAAGAATGTCATTATGCTGGCATAAGCACCCTCTACCTTCATATCAATTGTCACCTCGGCATAGAAACCCTTGGGTGTTTCCTTGCCGGGTTTAAATGTCAGAATATCCAATCTCGCAGACCTGGCTGCCTCGGATATGTTTTCAAGCAGATTTGCAATCTCCTTTTCATTTGGTAACTGTAAAAGCGCCTTCTGGAATTCCTTATTCAACTCCTCACGTTCCTGCCTGAATTTCGGGAGATTGCTGGCTATCCTCTGTTTTTCAGCGGCTGTATTCTTAAGCCCTTCCAGTTTTGTGGCCAGGGCCTTTTTCTCGGCCAGCTTCCCGCTGTACAGGAAATAATAGAAGGCGCCTATTATGATAAGCCACAAAAATACAAGGACAAGCAGCCTCTGCCAAAGCGGCAGCTTCAGTATAATATTTACATCAATTTTAGGTAGAGGGCTCATTTATTCTTTTCCATGGTTCAGCCGGAGAAAAAATACCTATTTGGGCCTTTCAAGTCTTATTGTAAAACCGGCCAGTTTCATCTTCTCCTTTTCCTTCTGCTCAACAATCTCAAGTTCCACATTCCATGCACCAAGGATACCTTTAAGGCTCCGCATAAAATCAGCCACCACATCATCGCTGGCAGCAAATCCTGTTATGGTAACGGTTTGTCCTGCCTCCTTCAGCGTCTCAATCCACACCCTTTCAGGCATAGCAACAGCAATATCGTAAAGCATCTTGATATGCCTTCTCTTGTTTACCTCAAGCTGCCTGACTATGTTCAGCTTCTCCAGTATCACCTTCTTCTCGTTCTCAATATTTTTTAACTCGCCGATCTCCTTGTCAAGCTGGGCAATATTTTTTTCCTCGGTTTTTATAGACTCATTGATTTCTTTTACCTTTTTATTAATGGAAAAATAAACTATCCCAAGAACCAGCAGCAGCAACACAACACTTAAACCTACCACAGAGGCCTGCTGCCTTATAGACTCCTTCTTTTTTGCAACCCTTACCGGTAGGAGGTTTATCCTTATCATTTATCGCCAACCCTTCTCATGGCAAGGCCGACACCAACAGTAAAGTATGGTGCAATCTCCTTCAGGTATTCGGGTGTAAACTTTTTTGGGTTGCATTCTATATGTGCAAAAGGATTAAGCATTTCAACAGGTATCGCTGTCTTCTCCTGGATACTGGCTGAAAGACCTTTTGTTTTTGCGCAGCCACCGCCGAAATATATTTTGCTGATGAACATGCCGGGGGCGCTGCCCAGGAAAAAATCTATGCTCCTCTTGACTTCAACAGCAACATTCCCGCAGACCTTCTCAAGTATCTGCGGAATACCACCTGCATCTATGCCGCTTACCTCTCCTCCAAGTTTTGCTGTTTCAGCATCCTTAAAACTTATACCGAGCACCTTTTGTATCTCCTCGGTAAACTGATTGCCGCCGAGGGGAATTGCTCTCGTAAATATAGTTATTCCACCGCGCAAAATATTTATGCTTGTAATGGTAGCCCCTATATTCACCATAGCTATATTTTCATTAGGCACAACTGCGTAATTCAATTCGAACATATTTTCCAGCGCAAACGAGTCTACATCCACAACAACGGGAATTAACCCTGCCTCTTTTATGACATTGGTATAATCGTTTATGACATCCTTCTTTACCGCAACAAGCATGACCTCCATCTGCCCCCTCCCCTCAGTATCCGCCCCAAGTATCTGAAAATCCATATTCACATCTGCTATGGGGAATGGGATATACTGCTCTGCCTCCCATTGAATCGACTCTGCCAGTTCTGCATCACTCATCACAGGAAGATTCACTTTCTTAATAATAACTGAATGGCCTGTAAGCGCAGATACAGTGCTTTTTATCTTTATCCCCTGTTCTGCAATAAGGCCTTTTACGGCATTTATGACAGTCATAGAGTCTATGATGGAGCCGTCTACAATGGCCTCTGGCGGGAGATGGATCAATCCCATCTTAACCATTTTCCACCCCTTTTTCGTGGGAGCGAGATGGATAAGCTTTACAGAGTTTGAACCAATATCAAGGCCAATAACATCTGTTTTCCTGAAAATTTGAAGTGAGAACACCATATATAGCTGCCTTTTTTGACCTTTACCTCCACATCAAAGATTTTGGTGTGGGGTTAACCGCCGGACTATGCTCGCCGATGTCTTAATTACTTCAAGCCCTTGCTGTCTTTATACAGACACGCATGACTTATTGCTATACTTTAGCCTTACCCAACAAAGACCCTGTTCTTTTCAGAAAGCTTTAAGCCGAGGGCCTGTATGATCTTCCTTTTTGTATCGACCCTGCAGCTATAGCCGTTTTCAATCCTGTCTATTGTAAGCGGAGAAATCCCGGCCTTTCTGGCAAGTTCAGCCTTGCTTATCAGAAGGTCTTCCCTTATCTTTCGCAAATTGTTCTTTGGCATATTTTTTAAGTTTAAGCGCCAAGTGTCAGGTTTCAGGCATTAACCTGCAATGTAATAGCACATAAAACCCGGCCCTGTTTAGGATTTATGCCAACTTTATTCCAATTTTATTTACTTGTCAAGTATTTTTTTATAATTTAATATAATTCAATATAAATTGATATAATACATGAGTTGATATTGCTGATAGGATAGCTTTGGACTATTATTTTAAAATGACCTTGCCATCAATAAAAGTTTTACCCTACATGACACCTATTATCACACTGCGCAGTCACTATTCCCAGTATACCTTTCAATCCTTACCCGGCCGGTAGTGGATGTAAGTGTGATCTTAAAACGACTTCCGTTCTGGTCAATTAAAAAGATGGTTCCTGTGGAAGATCTTCCACTCGGGTTATACTGATAAGCCCTTATACCAGACGTGTAGGGAGAGCCGGCGGTACTGTCTGCTGCACAGTTTATATTAATACCCTCAGGCAGGTTATTCCAGCCGGTTTCAGGTGTCCAGTCACCGCCTGCAGCTCCGCAGGTTTCAACACCTATAGCAGCGCTGTTAGAAGCCAACCCATTCTCTATCATATACTGTTCCGAGTCAAGATTAACACATAACCGGTATTCTCTTCCCTTGGCTATTGATAGCTGTCTTGTCCGCCTTAGCTCAGAAGTGATGTCTCTTGCTGCCTCCCGGAGCTTAGCCCCCTGATACAGTCCTGTTAAATTTGGAATCGCAATGGCCGCAAGGACAGCTATTACAATCACAACAACCAGGACTTCAATCAAGGAAAAACCTCTTGAGGTCTTATTCATTTGTTTTCCCCTTCCGGCATGGTAATGGTCAAGGTATAGCGTTGGAATGCCCTCAACCCCTCTTCATCTTGTGCTGCAACCTCTATTTTATGGGCCCCTGCACTTTCCGGTGCAATTTGCCATTCTATGACACCTGTACTGCTGTCTATTGTCATACCCTTTGGAGCAGATGCAAGTGAATAGGTTATTGCATCTCCGTCGGGGTCTTCAGCAGTTACATTATATTTATATGTATTCCCCTTAAATCCCTGAAGCGGCGCAGAAGTAAACTTAGGAGGGGCATCTGGTATTATGATGGCACGGGTCTTGTAGACTTCCCCCTCACCCTCTTCATCAAAAGGTGTTACCTTTACAGACATTGCATCTCCTCTCTTAAATCTATCACCTTTCAAAACCTGCCTGTTTTCCCCTACAAGTTCTTCCCCATTTATTACCCACTGGTAATGATAATCAATCGCATCTCCATCCGCATCAAAACCTACTGGCGCCACAGATATATCAATTCCTCTATGGCCCCGTTGCGGGTTAAAAGGAACAGATTTAACCTCTGGCAGACTATTCTGTATAACAGCGGATGCGTTGGCAGTGTTACCGTCAGATGTCACTGTTACGGAAATTACATCCCCTTTTTTGAATCTTTCTTTCAGAACCCTTTGACTATTTTCGCCTGTAATAACCTCGCCATTCTTTTCCCAACGATAACTCACATCTCCATCACCGGTAAGAACCGCCTCAATGTCCTGTTTCACAGTAGGCATATCAGGGATTATCTTTACAGTCAGATTGACAGCAGGTTGGATATTTTCCTTTGCAACTTCAGGTTCAGCTAACTGCTCTTCCTTTGACACAGGAAGATTCTCAACACTAATCTTTTCTTCCCTGCCGCATGCAACCAGACCTATGTTCAGGATAATTCCCAAGACCGATAAAAAATGCAGAATGCGGAGGTCCTTAATTACGCATCTCAGAATCCGCATTCTGCGCTGTTGCTGCATATTCTGCATTACAAACCTCTTACCTCGCTCTCCAATATATCGGTATGATTGTTCCGCCGCCCACTGTTTCCTCTGAGCAAAGGGCGCCACCGCACCCGATTAGCAGTTTGGATTCTCCGTCTTCTCCTATGATGACCACAATGCCTGATGGTATGCCCGAGCCCAATGTCTGCACCCTGTCTGACCTCCTCAATACATACGCCCCCTCGCCGCCGCTTGCCCTCGTATTGCCGCTCGTGCTGCTGGTGTCATTTGAGGTATCATAGTTGATAACTGCCTCCCCTGTCTTATAATCAACTGCATAGAGTCTCCCTGTGCCCAGGTTTCCGGGCTGACACGGGTCAACAACTACTACTGTATCCGGAGAATAGGTGGTATAATAGGCAACCTTATTAAAGACCAACGCAGGTGCAAGTACCTTTTCTCCTGAGTTTTCATTCAGTTTAATATACCAGCCGTACAGTGTATTGAAGCTTGAGAGGATGCTGGATATCTGGGCTGCTGTGGTGGTATCCACCTGCAGGTCATTGGTAGTCACATCCACCAGTTCGTAGGTATTGTCAACATTGTCTTCAACCACTAATGTTGTCTGGTCATCATCCTTTACGCCGTACATCCGGTCAACCACTGCCCTATTTAACGGATGCTCTCTGTCGCCTGTGCCAAAAAATACCAGCTTATAACCGACTTCAAAGCTAACCGAGGGCTTATAGAATATCTTCCGCCCCACGTCAGACGAACCGCCGGAGCCTGGATTTGCACTGAATAGTCTCCTGCCTGTCCAGCTGGCAACAGTATTGGCCCCCACATCAAACCGCCAGATATTGCCGCCTGTATCGCCTACATAGAGCCTGTCTGTATAACCATTATAGTCAGTGTCAAGAACAGATAACTCTCCGGGTATTGAAAAGGTCATGGCAGTGCTGGTAGTTGTTGTATCGCTGGCGCCATAGGTGAAACCCCATATCTTATACCCGCTGTTTGTAAAAGAAGGGGCGCCTGTGATAGAGCTGCCCAGATTTGCAACTTCCACAGCATATATTCCCCTCCCCTTGGGGTTTGACGGACTGCTCGTGCCAGAGCTTGTAGTTACACCGCTGCCGGTATCTGAGCTGGTTACAGTGCCAGTTCCTGTAAAGGTCTGGGTAGCGCCATATCTGCTGTCTTCATTAAGATTATCATATCCTGCGCCGATAAAGGCAACCATCTTGTAAACATCACTTCCTGAGATATTCAGTTTTATTGTTGCAATCCTCGGCTCACTCCAGGTTTCTCCAAGTTCAGAGTAATCTGTATTTGTGCCAGAAGGGCTTACGGTATTGCTTAACCGCCACATATAAACAGGAGACAGCGGGTCTGAGACATCCATGGCATAATAAAACCCTCCGGTAGGATTTGCATTTGCCCCGCCGCCCCTTCTCTCCCCGAAGAGAATGATTACTTTATCCCCGTCTGCGGTTTCTATATTCCCGTCATTGTCATAATCATATTTATAAACTGAAGGCGAGGAGTCTACAAAATAGGTGTGGGTTGAGCCTGTCAGATAATCCAGATTTGCCAGCAAATCCTGCGGGATAAAAGCCCATGCCTCGCTGCCGTCGCAGTCTTTAAAGACATGGAGCATGCCGTCATTGCCGCCCACATATAGCATGGTCTTATTTACATTGCAGTCGCTTTCGTTTGCAGTAGTAAAGGTATATGAGGCATAATTTACCACAAGGGGCTTTGAATGGAGGATGTCGCCAAGTATCCATTCCCGCTTCTCGGTTGTATTAGCATTACTGTTGCTGTCGTATGAATCAATGCCATGGACAAAGTTTACCAGTTTGTCCTTGTCTGTAGAAGTGGAAACACCAAGGGTTGCAGCAGTAATGCCTGCATTTGTGGTGGTAAAGGCATTGCTGGAATCAGTAAGGGTCGTGCTTGTGCCCATATATGTGTATATATCTCTCGGACTGGTAGAAAAATCCCTGTTCAGCAATACCTCTCCTGCTCCGCCGCTGTCAACAACACCGCCGTCTGCGGCAGTACTCCAGAATGATACTGCAGTGCCATAGAACACGCCATTGCTGTCAGTAGCTACATTGTTATTTTTATCCACAATATCATTTGAGCTGTTTATGCCGAACTTTTTAAGGTTGCCGTACCACATCTTCCCATTCATGGGCTTAAAAAATCCCAGATAGACCCTGCTTCCGCTGTATGTCCTGTTCTCAGGGCTTACAGGCACAACAGGCGCGACAAAGGATGTATTGACCTCAAATATGCCGCCAAGTATCTGCTGGAGCGCATCAGCCAACTCTGTCTCGTTATTGCTAAGAAATGCTGTCCCGCCGCCATTTGCAGCAGTCTCCTGCACAAGCTTTACAGCACCGGGATTGCTTCCGCCCAACCCAAATCCTACGGTATAGGTAACTACATTCTGCGTTCCGGAATACGCAGTAGTCATGTCATTGTCATATAAATATTTTGCAATATCGTCCAAATAGTCAGAGCCGCTGTTTGGATATGTCTTGTCAGGGTCATCATCCGGTTCAAAGCCGTCGCCGTCGCAATCGCCGTTTTCGGCATAACCCTGGGCTGTGGTACAAATAGTCCTTAGCACAGTGTCGTCATCCTGGGTAGACATACCGTCTGTTATAATCACGATATAATTCTTTTGACAGCTTGCCTCTATAGGAGAGGTATATGTGCCTGAGGTTATGCCAACAGTGTTAGCAAAGGCGCTTGCGCCGCCCTGATAATAGCGCATCCCTTCAAACAAGGTTTCAGCCAGAGGCGTCCAGCTGTTGGCGTTAATTGTGCCAACTGCTGATACCAGTGCCTGTCGGTTTGTCGTAGTTCCAGTAAAGATATCATCCATATCCTTGACTGTTGCCACATAGGTGCTGCCTGAAACAGTTGCTGAAAATATATCTCCTCCCTGATTGCCGTCAAAAACCATGAGCCCTATTTTGACCCCGCTGGTGCTGCTAATCAGGTTTTGTATTACACTTTTTGCAATATCAATCTTCGGCGTATCTGTTCCTGCCTGGTCCCTCCAATTTATCCAGTTGCCTGTTGCATATATTCCGCTTCCAGAGGCACATCCCCCGGAGGTTGTCAGCCTGCGGGAGCCGCTGTTCCACTGGCCTGTGGTGGTGAGGCTATTATATGGGTTTGCGGAACCACAGACAGTAGTAACACTGCTCACATCATTTACAATTGCTGTCCAGTTGCCGCATTCAAGACCAAAGGCAGTGCACCTATAAACTGTAGTTGCCACACATGGCTGGCCTCCACAGCTATTTACCTGATCATAGGATGTGGCAGGGACATACGGGGCCCCTGGCAAGGTTTCAGCATTCATGCTTCCTGATGTATCCAGGATAATGAGCACATTCGGCTGGATATCTGCGCTGCCGCCGTAAATGGCTGTATCACCCACATATTGGTCAGGCGCAGCCATAATTGTCCCTGAAACAAGGGTTGCTGTAAGAGCTGATATCATGATGGTAAATATTATCCTTTTCATAAAACCTCCTTGAGCCGCTGCATCTTTTGCTAATCTTTTTCTGAATCAGGCGTTAACTTAAAATTGAGATAGTTGCCTACAGCCAACTCTGCCGGCTCTGCCTTTGCTCCGCAGGAGCCGTTTTTATTCAAGCGCCCATTCCATGACCCTGATATTGATAATGCCTTTTTTGCATCTGAGCATGTCACATCTTTCAGAAAAGCAGGCTTTGAAATGCCTTTCCATACGTCGGATTCATGACCCTTGTAATACAGCCGCTTGGCCTCATATACCCCTGGGTATGCAACCTCAGGGTTATATAAGATTTTGTCTTCCTCAGAGATTGCCTTGCCTGCCTTGGTTTTTTCCATTGCAATCTGTGTATTTGACTGCGCTTCACGCACGTTCAAACCGGACATGGACGCTGGCATGGCTGTCCTGGTAAAGAATATTGCTGCAAAAATTGTTATCATGCTTGTGAAGAGTACCCTTTTCATATTGCCTCCTCCTTCTATTGCCTATAAAATCAAATCTGCTGATTCCAAACCATCAATCCCATGTTATTTCGGCGTAACCCGCGCTATCTGGGCCTCTATCTTGTATATCACACTGTTCGGGCCGGAACCTGTTGCAGAAATAAGATAATAATTTGCCCCAAACAGGTCTGGATCAGAGCCTGAACCAGGCGGAAGCGCGCCGCTGCTCAGGAATACAACTCTATTATCGGTTGCGGTTTCATCCAGTTTACTAACCCTCCCATTTGTCGTGATAGAAATATTTGCCGGATGCGGCGCAAGGTTCAGATCCTGAAAGCCGGTACCAATAGTGCTGTAAATACTTCCATTTGTTTCAGCATATTCAACTGCCCTCTCAGCAGCATAAAGCGCCTCCATGCTGTTCCTATAATTTCCTGATATCCCTATTTCTATAGTAGATGTTGAAAGCGACATTGCTCCGAGGATGCTCAGCAGGACAATCATCACCATCGCCATGACAAGGGCTACGCCTTTTTCGTTTGCCATGTTAGAAACTATACTATTCATGTTTCTTTTATCGGCATGATGCTGTTTTATCTCTGACATATCATCCTCCTACCTGCCTGTTCCTGATGCGAATAATAGAGGAAAGCGCCCTTTGCTTGGCAAGCCCGCCAGACAGGGCTGTTGTCTCAGCAGTAGCCCCGGTAATGGAAACCCTCACAGCCCTTACCTTGTTCAATTCTACAGGCGCATCGGTTTCAGTGCCATTATCCAGTATATAGCTAAACTGGAGTCCTGTTATGTTATTGGCAGCAACAGCAGCACTCCCATTTGCAACCCTCATAAGACAGGTCTGACCAGAAGGACAAGTAGCTACAGTTGACCCACAACCTGCTGCAGGTCCTAAACAATACTGGACAGTATTGGGATTAGGCGCAGTTGCGGTTGTCCTGACAATCATATCCCCCTTCACAAAACTGACCCCTGCTGTAGCAGTTGTTATGGTGATTGTAGGACCAGCCCTGCTTACACTATCCACTGTGAGGATTCCATCCAGAGGAGACCTACCCTGCCTATCCTGCGGCTTGATAATCCTTACAATATCACCACCACTAAAACCGTCAACAGCCTCGGCAGAATCCACAGTAAAAACAGTATTACCTGCTACGGATGTTGTATTATTATCAATTCTGGCATACTGCCCTGTCTCAGAACCTGTATTAATGATTGTGATGTCAGAGCCGCTTAAACCAGTATTATTGCCATCGTTCCTCCCTATGGGAAGGTCCTCTCTATAACCGACCGTACCAACAACATCTTCAGGAGGAATCATAAACCCTGCCATCCTGATATCCCTGCTTATATCATCCACAGCTATTCTCAGGTTCTGCTGAACCTCCACTACCTCTTCCTGCACATATGCAGACCTCTGATGGGTCTGATAAACAGTAAATAGCGCTGACATGACAAGACCAAAAAGGATAACAACCACCATAAGCTCAACAAGGCTGAAACCTGCGTTAGAGGTGGAAGCAAGGCATTGTAACCTGACTGCCAATGGTTTCGTATTTCGCATGTTGCATTTCTTGAGATATTTCCGTATTACGAAAATTGTCTTCATAGAGACCTCTTATAACTTATAAGGGTGACAGTCTGGCCCCCTCCTATTGTCGTTGTTACCGTAACAGTTATCTTTGCCACATTCGCAACAGGGTTTGCAGCAGCTATGCTGTATATTGCGGTAAATGTGCCTGCGCCAGTAACAGTTACACTATTGCTTGTAACTGCACTTGGGTCAAGGTCATAATTGGTAGCGTTTGTCACATCGGTTTGAAAAATAGCGGATGACGGCTCGCGTGCCAGGAAATCTTCCATAACCTCCTGCGCCAGGGCGGTTGCTGTTGAGTATCTGTTTGCATAGGCATTTTTATTTATTGCCAGACTCTGCATGCCTGCTACAGCAAGAAGACCTACAGCAAGCATAACAACCGCTACAAGTAATTCAACCAGCGAGAATCCCTTTTCTGATTTTATGAACATCTCGTCCTCCTGAACACAAAAATAAGCAATACTTATGCCAATTTTTTATGAACCTGACAGACTGCTGAAAAATACACATTGTAGTACTTGCAAGCGAAGCAAAGCAATCTCGCCTCTAATTAAATCAATAAGTTAGAGATTGCTTCAGGGTTAAAAGCACTTCGCAATGACATTAAAAAGGTTTTTTCAGCAGCCTTTATGGTAGGAATTTGTATGGAAATATTAATTATTGCATAAAACTATGAAAAGATTTCATAGTAAGTGTGCATCCGCACTATTTTTAGTCCTGCACAAAGACATTTTGCATGGGTTTACAGTCCATATCCCTTTATCTTATAAAGAAGCGCCCTGTGGCTTATCTCCAGAAGCTCTGCGGCCTTGGTCTTATTGCCATGGGTCATTTCCAATGCCTTTGTGATGAGTTCTTTCTCTATGGCCTCTTCCGCCTTTTTGATGGAAAACCCTGTATTGGCTGATGGCTGATGGCTGATGGCTGATGGCTCTTTTATGAACGGTAGATTTTCAGATTTTATCATATCTCCATCTTCCAGAATCACTGCCCTCTCTATCGCATTCTCAAGCTCTCTTACATTTCCTGGCCATGGATAACTTATAAGATATTTCATCGCCTCATCATCAGCGCCTTTTATCGGCCTGCTAAACTTCTTTGCATATATGACTGTAAAATGGTTTACAAGAAGGGGGATATCACCCTGTCTTTCCCTTAAGGGCGGAATCGTTATAGGCACGACATTCAGCCTGTAAAAAAGGTCGTCCCTGAAATTACCCTTTTTAATCTCCCCTGATAGGTCTCTGGCAGTGGCAGCGATAACCCTCACATCTATCTTCCTGGATTTGGAATCGCCTACCTTCCTGAGTTCCCCTTCCTGAAGGACCCTTAAGAGTTTAACCTGCAGTTCCTTTGGGAGTTCGCCTATCTCATCCAGAAATATGGTCCCGCCATCCGCCTCTTCAAAAAGCCCGCTCTTGCTCCTCACGGCATCTGTAAAGGCGCCCTTCACATGGCCGAACAGCTCGCTCTCTAAAAGGGTTTCTGGAATTGCCCCGCAGTTGATGGCAATAAATGGCTTATCTTTTCTGCTGCCATTATAATGTATTGCCTTGGCTATGAGTTCCTTTCCTGTGCCGCTTTCCCCTGTTATGAGCACCGTGGTGTTATAACCAGCCACCTTTTCTATGAGGTTGAATATATCCAGCATCTGTGGGCTTGAGGCTATGATATTTCTAAAATCGAAATCTTCCTGAAATGCCTTTTTTAACCTTATATTTTCGCTCTTCAGGCTCTCTCTCTCCTCTGCCTTTTTCAGGGTGATTATTATCTCGTCTGCCTTGAAGGGTTTTGATATGTAGTCATATGCACCGAGCCTCATGCATTCAACTGCTGTGTCAATAGTGCCGTAGGCAGACATCATGATGACTACAGGCTGAGGACTGAAGGCTGAAAGCTGAAGGTTTTTTAGAAACTCCAGGCCGTCCATATCAGGCATCCTTATATCGCAGAGTATAAAGTTAAAATCATCCTTTCCCAGCACCTTCAGGGCCTGCTGGCCGCTTTCAGCAGACACCACCTCATAGCCTTCTTTTTTCAGGATTATGGAAAGCATGTGGCGCATGGATTCTTCGTCGTCTATAATTAAGATTCTCATAAATTTAACTCCCCCTATCCCTTCTTTAAAAAAGAGGGGGCACTGAAACAATATACCTTCCTATTTTCTCTTTCCTATTTCCTGTTCTCTCGGTATCAAAACCTCAAATGTCGTTCCCTTCCGAGGCTCACTGTTCACCTTTATATCTCCGCCGTATGCCTGTATTATACCCAGCGACACTGTAAGCCCGAGGCCTGTCCCCTTTCCGGCCTCCTTTGAAGTAAAGAACGGATCAAATATCTTGTCAAGGTTTTCCCTGTCAATGCCCTTACCGGTATCAGCAACAGAAATCTTAACATATTTGCGCTCAGCCTTGCTCCTTATGTCTTTGTAGTCATTATCCGGCAAATCGCCCTTCCTTTTTTTTATAT
>Ga0209641_10001935_pt1 | contig 18035 bp, 25 predicted proteins | sample RifCSP16_1_FD_184022 | JGI IMG/M metagenome (GOLD analysis project Ga0209641, IMG submission 184022) | Soil microbial communities from Rifle, Colorado - Rifle CSP2_sed 16_1 (SPAdes) (version 2) | ecosystem: Environmental > Terrestrial > Deep subsurface > Rock core/Sediment | place: Rifle... | reverse complement strand
AACAGGGACTTGTTGCTATGTCACAAAACAAAGAAGCAGTGAAAAGGTTAACAAATTGGCATTGGATTAGTGCCATCTTGAAAGCATAATGGAATAAGTTCGGAATCTAATTCCCAAAAGGGGAGACACTCTTCTTGAAGGATTGGCAATCTTGAATACACTTCAAGAAAGGCATTAATCCATTCTGCTGAATAAACTTCTCTTAAGGTATTTACTATAAATACTGCCCATAGTTTTTGTTTTTCCGTGGTAGAAGACTCTATTTGTTTGAGAAGCCATGGAAAATCATTGTAAAGGATTAATGGCGTTTCCATATATCTAATTCTTCTGCAAATTTTTTCATCAATATTGAAGGTTTCAATCATAAACTTTATCATTTCATGTCTTTTGTCTTCCTCTGCCGATAAAGACCCCCATACCATTTCATCACAGATAGGTTCATGATTTTTAATTCTTGATAAGATTAATTGAGAGAGGCTTTTCATTGCTGAATTATCAGGGATTTGAGACCATGCAGTATAAAATATTTCATCCGAAATTATTGTCAGTGGGTCATATCCTATGCCTGTATAGCACCAGCCATTTATAATATTAAGTGCATCTGCCATGTTAGCTGTCAAATCGGAGGTTGGCAGATGAGGAACTATTTCCCCACTCAAAAACCTAAAGTATGCTCCAAAGAAATTTCCCCGTGGTATCGTGATATTTTTTAATAGCTCAATGGTTGTCCAGTATTTTGGCCACATACACTTCATTCCATAGCCTTTAAGCTCATCATCGGGGTCGTCTCCTCCTTCGCCTTTTGCAAGAGGCTCAAGTCTTTTTTTAGTATCATCGTCACCTATTAAGCATATAGCACCTGCTGCACGAATTCTTATATGATAATTTTCAGATTGATTGAGGGCAATTTCAACAAGAAGTTTCTGTAGCTCTTTGACATTGCAAGCCGTAGCTATATCAATAGCCACACGGCGGGGTATTGATATAGACTTATCTGTGATGATAGGTTCAAGTTGTTTAAAAAGTTCTGGATGGGCAAGCTTTTTGTAATAATCTCTAAAATCACGGTCATCTAACAAATCCTCATCTATAAATCTTTCCAATAGTGATGAGACCAGATTTTTCTTCATATCATTACCAATTTTAGTAATATCGCTTCTCAATAAAATGTCTGGCTCAATAGATGACAGCCATCCAAAGACATCTGTTCTCTGCCCTGCCAACCATGCGGCTATTTCATGCAATTGAGGTATAACCCTTTTTTCATCGTGTGTATGAGAAATCAGGCTCTTGATTTGCTGAAGAGGTGCATCTTTTAAATAAAAGGCAGATAGGAACTCTTGATAAGTCTGATGGGCAAAACCCAAAAGATGTGTCCCGCGAGAGGTAAAAAGTCCTGTTTTTAGAGTTTCTTTTACTGAGTCTTCAGCTATATCAAAATAGCTTGAGGCTGTTTTTTCTTTACCTCCAATTAATTCCTTTATAGTTACACAATCAGATGGTATATTGCCGTAATCTATATCAGTATAAACAGCAAAATTTTTACTGAGTTGTAAGGAGGCTGCAATTCGAGAGGCAATAGTGAGTCTTTGCTCAGAAGTAAGATAACCAACATATTGTTTATTAATATCACCCTTTTCACGCCTTTCTGGATCTGACTCCTCGCATAAGTGCAAACAGCCTTTTTTATATAACTCAGCTTGAGATGCAGGAAAACCACCTTCACTTTTAAATAGATTAATCAAAAAATTCAATAATATCGGTTTTGATGCCAGAGGACCCGCTCTCTTTTCATCAATGGCTTTGTTGAACTTATCTGCATCAATCCCGATTGAATTTGCTGCCTTCTGGACATCAAGTAACCTTAATGGAACAAGCTCATATACCTTAACCTGTTCTTTTTCTTTCCATAACTCAATTAAGCCATCTTTAAAACTCCATGGCCATTCAGCAGTGCGGCAGGCAATTCTAAAGAAAAGTCTATCAATAGGTGATTTTCTCAGCCCTCTTAAAATTACAGACTGAACATTTTGTATCCTAATTCTAACTTCATCTAAACTATCAAGGAAAAGATGCAGTCTGTATTTGCCACTGCTAAACCTCCCCCATATCTCTGATTCAAAAATGGCTTCCTTTACACTATCTTCACTCCCATACTCTTTTAAATCTATATGAAGTATAAGTTCATCTTTTTCAGAGAGTCCTTTCCTGATGTTTTCAACTTCATCCTTAATAGTTTGTGATTTGCCAATGCCAGGCTCGCCAAGAAGAATAAGGCAAGGGGTATTCTTGATTCTCTCAAAGCTTACTACATCAGGATTAGAATATTTTCCATACTCTCCTTCGGGGTCAGTTAGATAGCCTGAATTATCCAGTCGTAAGCTTCCTTCATGAGAACACCAGAAACGTTTCCATGGAAATATCTTTTTCACAACTTATACCCTCAAATCTCTTTAAAAATATTCATCCTTGACCTTTTGTATAATCTCTTCCAATAACTCAGGTTTCAAAAAAAGCGTTGTCTTCTTCGATATTTCATTAAGCAACTTTAACACATCTTTGGGGGTTCTCGTCTTTTTGCGAATTGCCCTCAAAAGCATACCTATAGTGCCATGCACCTTATATCCAAGTTCCTCGCCTGCAAGACGGGCTGCGGCGTCATCTGTAAGGAGAATAGCTCCTGCATTTTTCTGCATCAAAGACAAGGACTCCACTTCTCCTTTATCAAGTAAAAGTGCCTTAGATAAAACTAATAGCCGCGGCTCTGGAGGAGAGGTCACATCTACAATTTTGAAAGCAATCTTATCATGCTGAAATATCTTTGGTCTGTGTCTTGCAATTTCTTTTTGAACTGTTTCAGGAATAATTAAAGGGTGAAAATCTGATATGAGGTCTAAACTGTCAAGTTCGTCAAGATGGATAATTGGGCCTGTATCACAAACAGCAACTGTCCTGCTATTACTCTTTGCCATGTAATCCCCACTCGACATCTTCACGGATAAACTTTTCCATTAATTCAATTCTATGGGTATCCAGAAAACGCCGCAGGGCTTCTAAAACTATATCATCTTCATTTTTAAACCAGCCTTTGTCCACCAGGGATTTCACACCCTCATATACCTTATCTGGTAATTCTGTGTGTATTGCCTTCATAAAACCTCCATTAAGTATATTTTATTCTAATGTTAAGATTGAATTTAGTCAACCCTCTTAAGAGTTCCAGAGTTCATGGGCAATCTTAATTAATTCTTATTCTTTATTATTTCTTCTGATGGTGCAGTATAGGTATCAATCTTCTTTCCGGGGATAAAATATTTCTCCCCCGCCCACTGCCCCAAATCAATAAGCTTGCACCTCTCTGAGCAGAAAGGTCTGAATTCACTTTTCTCCCATTCAAACTTATTCTTACATATAGGACATTTTGATTTTTTCATATATCTTGCATATCTTAACCAAGAAAACTTTTTATAAAGTTCAATACAGTCCTTAGATTTGTCTCTTGTGACGACTCAATTTTATTTTTTATATGTTTGTGATGTGGATATGAGCTTACTTCTTTATGATGTGGTGCATTGTCCCATCCTATAATTACAGTCTCATCGGGTTGCAACCAATAATAACTATATTCAACCATCTTCCTCTTTATCCATATTTCCCTAATCCACAAAATTGTTTCGTCAAATAACTTTAGTTTCGCTTTCAACTTTGCTACCTGTTCTTCCTCTACCATTTCAATTTTTTTTATTGATACAATAATCTCAGAGTATTCATTTACTATCTTTCTTAAATTGGTTTCTATCATTTACCTATGAGCAGTTTGAGTTTTTCAATTTTAGTTGACAGTTCATTTGCCACCTTAATTATGTATGACCATTCAATCCAATCATCATGTCCATTTAGGGTGTCAGGAACAGTTTTGGAAAATTTCTCATAGGATTTGCCATGCTTTATCTCATAGAGGACAATCTTCTTCTTCAAATCCCTAAGCCTCTTTTGGGTATAGGACATCCTCTTACGAGCAACCTCTTTTAATGCCTCTACATAGATTGTTTCGCTTGTCTCATCAATGATATCTTTTATATCTTCTGGTATTTTAATTTTTACTTCAACCATATTTGCCTCCAAAAATGCACATTGAATTCAGGTTCATAATATCATATATAGTTCTCCCTATCCAGACTCCGGTACTGGATTGCCTCTGATATATGCTCTGGTTTTATGTTTTCCACACCTTCTAAGTCGGCAATAGTTCTCGATACTTTTAATATCCTGTCGTATGCCCTTGCAGAAAGCCCCATTTTGTTTATTGCCAATTCCAATAAGTTCTTTGATTCATTTCCTATCTGACAGAATTTTTTTACATACTTTGCACCCATCTGGGCATTGCAATATATTTTACTCTTTTTAAATCTCTCAATTTGTATATCTCTTGCCATTTTTATCCTCATCCGTATTACCTCTGACTTCTCACCCCCTGTCTCATCGGAAAGCTCTCTGAATTTTAGTGATGGGACATCTACATGTATATCTATTCTATCCATAAGAGGACCTGATATACGGGAGAGATATTTTCTTATCTGTAACGGTGTGCAGGTACACTCCTTATGAGAGCCTCTGTTGCCGCAGGGACAGGGATTCATGGCAGAAACGAGCATGAAATTGGCAGGGAAGGTAAGTGAGCCAGATGCCCTTGATATTGTAACCTTTCCATCCTCAAGGGGCTGTCTTAATGCCTCCAATACATTTCTTCTGAATTCAGGCAGCTCATCAAGGAATAAAATACCATTATTAGCTAAAGAGATTTCTCCAGGCATAGGAAAATTTCCGCCGCCTATCAGTCCCGCATCTGATATACCTGCATGAGGAGACCTGTATGAACGTGTTGATACGAGAGCCTTGCCATCTCCCAACAGTCCCATTATGCTGTGAATCTTTGTTGTCTCAATTGACTCATCAAGAGTCATATTAGGAAGGATTGTAGGTATTCTCTTTGCGAGCATGGACTTGCCTGCCCCGGGCGGTCCTATCATTATTATATTATGCCCACCTGCAGCAGCCACCTCTAATGCCCGTTTTACATGATACTGTCCCTTTACCTCAGAAAAATCTACATCGTAATTTCTATATTCCTCAAATACCTTTTCAATATCAATTGAAAGAGGGATTATTTTTATATTGTCGTTTAAGAACTCTACTACCTGTGGAAGATTCTCTACCGGATATACACTTATTCCCTCAACAACTGCTGCCTCCTTTGCATTATCTGAAGGGAGAATTATTGCATTTATATTATTTGCCTTTGCAGATACTGCAATCGGAAGGGCGCCTTTGACAGGCTTTATCCTGCCGTCAAGAGATAGTTCACCGAGGATTATAAATTCTTTGATTTTGTCGGATTTTATAAATCCACTGGCATTGAGGATTCCCACCGCTATCGGAAGGTCAAACGACGAGCCTTCCTTTTTTATATCAGCAGGTGCAAGGTTTACAGTAACCCTTTTCTGAGGGAAATCAAATCCTGTATTCTTTATTGCAGACATAACCCTGTCCCTGCTCTCTTTGACGGCAGCATCAGGGAGTCCAACAGTGAAAAAGCCAAATAGACCCGTGGAAAGGTCAACCTCTACCTCCACCATATAGGCATCAATTCCATATATGGAACTGCTCAATATTTTTGAAAGCATATTTAATTATCCAAAATCAAGGAAACCCTAACAATTGATTGGGATTCAAATTTAATGGAAATTATTTTCCTGACGAACCGAACCCATTAATACTCCTGTCTGAATCCCTGATATCAGAAGCATCACTCTCTTTTATCCCCCAGTTTGTTATAGGTATTGGAATTAACTGGGCGATTTTATCCCCTATTTCTATTGCAAAAGATGTATTAGAATTGTTTCTTAATACAACCTTTATCTCACCCCTGTAACCATTATCAATCACCCCTGCAGATGTGTATATCATATTCATTGCCATTGAAGACCTGTCCTTAATAAATCCACCCCATCCTTCGGGCAATTCTACTGTAATCCCTGTTCCTACCGCTTTTTGCTCTGATGGTTTTAAAACACACCTTTCTGCCGAATAAAGGTCATATCCAAGGTCTCCATTATAAGCCTTTACAGGTAGTCTTGCCTGATTAGACAATCTTTTGACTTTCAGTAGCATATATTATCTTATTATATAGAAAAATAACCAATGCACCATAACCAACACCACAAACTCCACCTGCTATTACATCAGATGGATAATGAACACCAAGATATACCCTCGATAGACATACAAGAATAGCAATGGTCAGCATGTAAATCAAGAGAACCCTGTATCTATAAATCAATACTACACTTAAAGCAAATATATTTGAGGCATGGGAAGATGGGAAAGATGGATTTGGGGGACAACCGATAAGGAGATGGATAGTTTCACGGGGAAGTTCATTGCAGGGCCTAATCCTACCAAATATAAACTTGATAATATGAGAATTGAGGTAATCGCTTATACTTACGGCAATGATAATCAAGAGGACTGTTATTATCCCTCTTTTCCAATCTCTTATAATCATCGTAACAATTACCGCAATTACTATGAAATACCAGTTATTGTAATTTGTTACAAATGGCATAAGTATATCAAAAAAACTGTTTTGTATTTTTTGATTAATTATATAAAAGAAAAATATGTCTACCCCTTTTAGCAGTTCCATTTTAGATGGTAAGCATCGCCTTAACTGCATCCATAACATCCGATACTTCTATTAACTTCATACATTTATGGTCTGTCGGGCATTCCCTCTTCCAGCACGGCGAGCAGTCTACAGGCTTTCTTACAATTTTATAATTACTGCACAACGGGGAAGTCTCGGATGGGTCTGTGGAGCCGAAGATGGCTACAATCGGTGTTCCAACTGCGGCTGCTATATGCATCGGTCCTGAGTCATTAGTAATAAATAGATGACACCTTTTTATCATTGCTGCAAGTGATTTCATGGTTGTCTTGCCCACCATGGATATGGGGTTATATCTCATTTTCCCTCTTATTTCATTTTCAACTGCCTTTTCTTCCTGACTTCCAAAAATTATGACCTCTCCCCTAAGTTTCTCATAAATCGTGTCTCCAACCTCAGCAAATCTTTCAGGCAGCCATCTCTTTGCGGAGCCGTAAAAGGCACCAATATTCATACCTATGACAGGTGATTTTATAGATAATCCCTTTTCTTCCCAGAATTTATCAATACTATTCTGAATATCCTCTGGAATATAGAAAGATACATTTTTACTTCTGGCTTCTGGCTTCTGGCTTCTGGCTTCTGAAATGGCTTTAATCAATGTTAAGTAAAAATCTGCCTGGTGCACTCTTGGATACTTTCTTGATGGCACAGGAATACTCTCTGTGAGAAAAATCCTTCTCATATCCGAGTTATATCCAATCCTGTTTTTTATCCCTCCCAGATAAACAGATAGGGCAGACTCAAAAGAGTTTGTCAAGAGGATTGCACTATCAAAATTTTTATCCTTCAAGCCTCTGTAAAATTTTAATCTTTCATAGACTGACATTGTTTCAGGACTGAAAGAGATAATTTCATTTATATCAGGATTCCCCTCTATTAAAGGACTCAGACTTGATTTTATCAGAGCCGATATATTGATGGATGGAAATACCTCTCTGACCACCGATATCGCAGGTAGCGATAACATCACATCACCAATCCAATTCGGACACCTTATTAGTATCTTTTTGATTTCCTTAATTTTGCATTTTGCATTTTGCATTTTGCATTTCCTATAGTTGTGTCTTCCAGCGTCTGTGAAGCCATAGCCACTGGTCAGGGTATCGTCTGATTACAGATTCTATAATCTTGGTAAAGATTGCTGTATATTTTTCAATATCTTTCCTATAATCACTTGATGGAATAATTTCTACCTCCTCCTCAAAAATTACTCTAATTTTTCCAGCATCTTCTCTTATGATGAAGGTAGGTATAACAGAGGCACCTGTTCTTAAAGTAAGAATCGCTATTACGGGTGTTGTACACGCCTTTTTACCAAAGAAATCTACAAAGATGCCCTCATCGCGGCTTGTATTCTGGTCCATTAGTATTGCAACAAGTTCGTTCCTCTTTAAACATTTTAATATTTCTTTCATTGCATTCTTTTTTAATATCACACAGCCATTAAAAACCGTCCGTATTTTATATAAAAATTCATTCAATAACCGATTATCCAAAGGTCTTACAACTGAATTAAATTTCCACTTTTTCCCAATTGCAAGTGCGCCAATCTCCCAATTGCCAAGATGAGCGCTCATGATTATTACCCCTTTCCCTTTCTTTATTGCCTTCTCTATATTATTTATACCCTCATATTCTATAATATTATTGATAAAATCTTTACCTTCTTTGACGATTCTTGCAATCTCTCCTATAGTAAGACCAATATTTTTAAAGCTTTTTTTTGCAATTTTTTTAATTTCAGCATTACTCTTATCTGAAAATGCAAAACTTAAATTTTCCAAAGCCACATTTCGGTGTCTTTTATCAAAAAGATAAAGTAGTAACCCTATTCCACTAAAGAATTTGAGGGATATCCTAAATGGGAATATGTTTATAAGCCTGATAAAAGACAGCAATATGGCGTATTGAATCCACTCAATCATATAAAATTTTTTAAATTTAACAAATAAGTTGCTAATTTAAAATAATCAAAGTAAACTTATTTGCAACTTGACAATAAATATTATATATTGAATCAGTGTGAATTTATTAAATTATTTTTGAAAGGGGGTGAGGTTTATGAAGATCAGACCTTTATTTGATAGGGTAATAGTTAAAAGAGTAAAAGAGGATATTAAGAGCAGTGGAGGGATTATTATTCCCGATACGGCAAAAGAGAAACCTCAGCGTGGTAAGGCCATAGCAGTTGGTTCTGGAAAAATTCTTGAAAATGGAAAGAGAGAACCAATTGATGTAAAGGAAGGGGATATGGTTCTCTTTGGCAAATATTCAGGGACAGAGGTAAAGATTGAAGGTGAAGAACATCTTATCCTGAGGGCAGATGATATACTCGGGATAATAGAGAAATAATGGTTTCCTGCTTTTGCAGGAATAAGCTTTGGAGGTGAATTTAATTATGGCAGCAAAACAATTGATTTACAGTGAAGAGGCAAGGGCTGCAATTCTTAAAGGGGTTGATAAACTTGCCAATGCTGTTAAGATAACCCTTGGGCCAAAGGGAAGAAATGTGGTCATTGATAAAAAATGGGGTTCTCCTACCATTACAAAAGATGGGGTAACAGTAGCAAAGGAGATAGAGCTTGAGGACCCATTTGAAAATATGGGCGCTCAGATGGTTAAAGAAGTTGCAAGTAAAACTAGCGATGTCGCTGGAGATGGAACCACCACAGCAACAGTCCTTGCACAGGCAATATTCAGGGAAGGCAGCAAAAATGTAGCGGCAGGGGCAAATCCGATGGAGTTGAAAAGGGGGATAGAGAAGGCGGTGGAGGTTGTAGTAGATGAACTGAAAAAGATGAGTATCCCTGTAAAGGGGAAGAAAGAGATTTCACAGGTAGGTTCAGTATCAGCAAATAACGACCCGATTATCGGAGACCTTATAGCAGAGGCGATGGACAAGGTTGGAAAGGACGGTGTAATTACAGTAGAAGAGGCAAAGGCAATGGAAACAGCCCTTGAGATAGTTGAGGGGATGCAATTTGACAGAGGTTATCTCTCACCGTACTTTGTTACAAATGCCGAGAGAATGGAGGTAGAGTTAGAGGACCCGTTAATACTTATCTACGAGAAAAAGATAAGTTCTCTGCAGGATATACTCCCTCTATTAGAGAAAATTGCCCAGACAGGGAAACCCTTATTGCTTATTGCTGAAGAGGTTGAAGGTGAAGCACTTGCGACCCTTGTGGTTAATAAGTTAAGAGGCACACTCAAATGTGCATCAATTAAAGCCCCTGGCTATGGAGACAGAAGGAAGGCGATGCTTGAAGATATAGCAGTATTGACAGGTGGTAAGGCTATAACTGAGGACCTCGGCATAAAGCTTGAGAATATCACCCTTGATGACCTCGGAAGGGCAAAGAAAGTAATCATTGATAAAGACAACACTACAATTATAGAAGGCACTGGAAAAAGGTCAGCAATAGAAGGGCGGATAAAGCAGATAAGGACCCAGATAGAAGAAACCACATCTGACTATGATAGGGAAAAACTTCAGGAGAGGCTGGCTAAACTGGCTGGCGGGGTTGCAGTAATCCGAGTAGGGGCAGCTACAGAGACCGAGATGAAGGAGAAGAAGGCGAGGATAGAAGATGCTATGCATGCTACAAAGGCTGCAGCAGAAGAGGGGATTGTCCCGGGCGGTGGTGTTGCCTTATTAAGGTGTATCCCTTCCCTTGAAAAACTCAATTTCAAGGGTGATTTTCAGGTTGGTGTGAACTTAGTAAAGAGGGCACTTGAAGAACCGATCAGGCAGATAGTAAATAATGCCGGATGGGAGGGTTCGGTAGTTGTGGAAAAGATTAAGAATGAAAAATCAAGTGTGGGGTTTAACGCCTCTACAGAGGAGTTTGAAGACCTTGGAAAGGCAGGCATTATAGACCCTACAAAGGTAACCCGCTATGCACTTCAGAACGCTACCAGCATTGCATCTCTGCTCATTACCACCGAGGCAATGGTGACAGAAATTCCGGAAAAGAAGAAACCAGCAGCACCAATGCCACCGGGCGGCGGAGAGATGTATTAAGCTTAACCCCTCTCTTTCCTTATTTTAAGTGAAGATACGGGGAGTTAGTTAAAAAATAATTTTTTTTAGAGGAGGAGACAATGACTATCTCCTCCTCTTTTTTTTAAACCGAAGGAGTATTCATCTTTGGACAATGTTCTTTCCTAATCTTATAAACTTCCCTGTAAACCTCTTCAGGATGTCGAAATCTTCTATTATTTTGCCTTTTGATTTTAGATTGGCTTTAACCTTTCCAAATTCTTTAGCAGATTCTTCGCTGTCGGATAAAACAGTCAGATTCTTTTTGAACAACTCAATTCGTTTTAGATTTTCTTCAACCTTCTTGGAATTATAAGCCCCGAAGTACAACTCGGCAAGAACACTGTTGGTCACAACCAAAGAATACGCTTGGCGGAGATTATTTGCTCAACGAGGGTGATGATAAAATTATTTATATCCCCAATGCTTTTTAAGGGCGTTGTGCGATACCCATTTTTTGTTTTTCCTCTTTACATCCAGTGCCGAGTAATAATCAATCCTGTCTTGCTCTACCTCCTTCAATCTCATGTATTCCTTGTAGTCAAGAATCACGGCTACAGGCATACTGTCTTCTTTTATGACTTGTGTTTTAATCATGATAAGCCTCCTGTCTGTGTTTTATCTCATAAATTGATATAATATTTTCTTTGTCTTCAAATATAATCCTGTAATTTCCTACACGGAGCCTTTTGAAATCTCCATATTTTCCCTTCAAAATTTTTATATCAAACTTCCCTGATGGGTTTCCAGCATATGCCTCTATAGACTTTAGTATCTTTTCTGCAATTTTACTATCGCCCTTATGAATCCGCTTGATTTGTTTTGTCACTTTTTCAGAATATCTTATTTCCATTTTATCCCTTTCCCCTTCACAAGTGCAATCTTATCACACACCCCTTGCCTTCTCAAGACAGTTTTAGTCCATTAGGTTTTCATCGCCTCCCATCCACAATTGCAATCTCCTGCCTTCTGCCATCAGATAATGTGCCTGTGGCTTTTCCCCTCTTGCAAGACAGAAGAAAAGCGCCTGTGCCGATTTTATTTATTGTCGTTTTTTGTCAAATTGAAAGATACGACCCCTTTTACTCTGACCCCTTTTACTGTCAATGTTCTCACTGCTCTCGCAGTCTCTGGCAAACTGATTTTCCACGGATGAGTCAAGCGGGATGTAATTCTCGTAAATGGTCTTATCCGGGTTCTTTACTGAAATGGTAGATGTCCCTCATTTTCCTTATGATGTAGCGCCATATTTATTATTTATTTAGAATTTAGATTTAGAATTGATTTAGTATTGCCATCTGTAACTATATGAATTTTCAAATAATATTCAGCAGAAAAAACAAAACTAAATATATATAGATTTAATTTTTAAATTTTAAGTTTCCAATAGCCGGTTCGTGCCGATCCAATATGCTCAATTTTGTTATCATTTTTCAATTCTTGTAATAAATTAGAAATATCCATTGGTTTTAACTCTGGAAAGGCAGTACATAAATCATGTAAGTAGCCTTTATTTTTCTTTAAGTGGTTTAAAATCAGTGTCTTTTTTTGCTCTCTTTCCAATCCTGCAATACGTGTATGCTCTCCTATCTTTCCTGCATGCGTATAATATTTATGAGATAAAATATATTTTGCCCCTCTGGTTTTGCCAACTCTTTCAATAATGCCTATATCTAAAAATTTTCTCTTGTATTCTATCTCGGTGACAGGTTGATGCTCACGGATTTTCTCCAATTTGTAAATTTCATCAAAGGATAGTGTTGTTTGTTTTTCTCTTGTTATCTTTTCAATAAACAAGATGAAATTTTTATCTTTAACCTGTGCTGGAATCTTAAGCCTGACAGAAAAGTCGTTACTTCCAGATAAATCAGGCAATCCCTTGCCTTCTTTAATTGTGCTTTCAAAAATATCATCCATGCCTTGCCCTGAACGCTCTACCAATCCAGATTTTTCAAGGGTTTCTGCAATGCATCTATTCCTCCAATAAGTTTCCCGCAAGATGTTTTCTATAGTTATTCCGTAAGGAAATCCTCCCGGGCTTTCAATAAGAAATTCCTCTGGCGACGCTTTCATAAATATTGAGCGATTATGTATGGTATAGTCTCGATGGGCAACTGCATTTAGCATCGCTTCGCGAACCGGTTTCTCGCTAAAGGCGTATATTTCCCGTTGAAAAAGACCTTCTTGAAATGGGAACCTGATATTACGGGCATTTATCGTTTCCCATACATCGTTATAGATTTTAAAAAATGGCTCTCGCCAGTTCTTTCTATAATCATACGGTATTTTCTTTGCATTTTGCCTCCACTCAAAGATAATTTCGCTGCCGGGAAACATTTCATCTATCTTTTCCTTCCTGCCAAATAATATCAGGCTTGCGTAATTTAATCCCTTTTCAGACAACAGACCTATTGCACGTAAGGTTTTTTCATTAGGATATGAGAGATAATCATTTCTTTGTGTTTTTTTAGCCCAGAGTTGCTTAAAATTATTTATTGCCTGTTCATCCAAATCTGCCAACGATAAATCAGTTACTATCTGGCTGGAAAAATCCACATCTGTTTCATTGAGAATACGCTTTAAAGTTGCATTGTCCATCTCAACCAATGATTCGCCTACTTTCATTGGGTAGTTGTAATTTCCTGTTGATTTAATCGGTTGGCCTTTAGGACGAGGCGGGATATGAAAAATCAAAATGCGCCCCTCTGGATGTATAAGTTCTTCTACATCTATTCGTATCCTAAGTTTTTGAAGCAACTCATGAGATAGTTTATTTATGAGTGTTTTGAAAAGTCCTTGTGCCAATTATTCTACGATTGGCATCAACACCAAGAATTAACTTCCCTCCACCCTCGTTCGAAATGGCAGCACAATAATCAGGCAGGTCTTTGTCTTTACTAAAACTATTCTCTGCTTTTTTAAATTCAAGGCTTTGGTCTTCAAGCCTTTGCAGCCATTTATCAAATTCATCAATTGTTGTCATAAAAGAATCCTCATATATTAACCTTTTTGCATCCTCTCTTTTTAAAGTTTCTTAATGGTCATTTTACTATCTGTTTTTTGAACCCTCCACAATTGCAATCTCTTCCGACGTGAGGCCGTAGAGGGCGTAGACCATCTCGTCTATCTGCTTTTCAAGGGCGGCGGTGTCGGCGTTGGGGTCTTTTTGCTTGGTGGCGAGGATTTGGTCAACGAGGGTGGAGGAAGATGAAGGTGTGCTGGTTCATATCTTATAAACCTCACTGCGATGCCTGACTGCATATACCGTAATAATCTGAGTTGTATGTTCAAAGGAATATATCACTCTCCAGTCGCCAACTCTAAGTTTGTATTTGCCTTTAAATTTTCCTTTGAGTGGAGCGGGAATGATGTATTCAATGCTTTGTGAAAGCCAGTCTATTTGTTTGAGACATGCTGGGCTATAGGTTTATCAAGACGTGCAAGATCTTCTTCTGCCTGCAATGTAAATTCAATCTTATATTGTATAACCTCATCTCAAACCAAGTCGTTTTTTCACATCTTCAAAAGGTATTCTTTCTTTAGAGGCAATTGAAGTTTCAAGGGCTTTAACAAAATCTTCTCTTAACTCAAGTCCGATGTCCGGGTCAATGAGTTCTCTGAATTTGTCTTCAATGGTTTTACCTATCAATTCTTTAAGCTCATCAGTACTCAAATCAGCTACTTTCATGGTTGCACCTCCTTTTGGTTATTTTACCCCTTCCCCTCTACAATTGCAATCTCCTCTGGCGTGAGGTTGTAGAGTTTGTAAACCATTTCGTCAATCTGCCGCTCAAGGGCGGAGGTGTCGGCGTTGGGGTCTTTCTTTTTGGCGGCAAGGATTTGGTCAACGAGGGGGAGGAAGGGTTAATCATCTAATGCCGGAAAATCCTTTCAAATGCCCCTGGGAACAATAATATCTCCCTCTTGAACAAATTGCTTAACACCCTCTATTAATTTTGAACGCTCATCTGAACACACAAAAATAATATCAGGATATTCTTTCTTCGCAATTAAGTATGCTGAAAGCTGGGTTAAATCAAAAATATTAGGAACCCATACTCTTTCAAGGATAGTAATTGCCTGCCCTATCATTTCTTCTGTAAATTCTATTCTTTTCATCTGCAGGATGTCTTTGGCAAATCTACTGCTAAGAGCATTAAACTCTTCTTCGGTAATTGGATCATCTTGTTGGAGGGGGTATTTCCGCAGACGATAAAAAACCTTGCGTATTTCAATAATAGCAAGGTTTAAATAAAATAATTCGTGTCTGTTAATAAAGAGGCTGTTTACTATATCAGAACCAGCCTCATCTTTATATCGTTTTAGAAATGCGCTTGTTTCAAGAAAATACTTTGGCATTTATTCATTATCTCTTTCCTCTGAGAGGAGTTTTGATAATGATGGCAGCTTTTTTGTTATTTCCCACACTTGTTCTATTGAAGGAGCAGCAGTGGCCATTTCCTGTAACCTTTGGTTTAGTTCTTCGCGACCGAATAAAGGATCGGTAAGTCTTAGAGGTAAAACAAATCTTTTCTCAACTTCAGGTTGATCTTGTTCCAAAAAATTTTCAAAAGAAAATCTTATATATCCTTCCCACTCATCTAATATTTCAGGTTGCTCGAATTTTAATATATTCTTTGCAGGTGTAAGAGTTATTCTGTCCACATCCATAACCCTTAATGCAAATGCGGATGATGTATTTGACGAAACTTTTTGATTGTTTAATGTAGTTTCCATATTTTTATTGTATCTCAACCCACAACTGAGAGTCAATATTCATGTCAATTGCAGGTTGATTGTTACGAATAGTTTTCTGTACCTTCCCAATGAAAGTGAATTGATGAGAATATTCCACACTTTCAATATATGCCCCTGCATGCCGTATCTCAGCCATATCTTTACCAGCCAAAAGTTCGTTAGGCTGAAATGGCTGACCAAGTTTCATTGGTGCAGCATATTCCTCATATAGCTGCCAGATAAGCTGCTCAACCGAGGCTTTTGGCGTATCTATTTTAAGGCCAAGCTCCTTTGCCTCATCACGGTCAATAGGATATGCATGTATGGTAATATCTCCTGTAATTTCATTTATGATTTTCTTTATTTTTTGACCTTCTTTTGTTTTATCCATATGAAGAGAGAGAAGCCTTTCAGTCAAAAGCTTAGCCATCCGATATGCGCGATACGCGTTGCCGATAGACAACGGATGTAGTTTTTCAACCAGCATTTTATAAACATCTGCCATTTGGTTAGCTTTTACGCCGGCCTTCTCTTTTGCAAATAAAAAATAAGAATTTAGATCTTCCACGCTCACTTCAAGACGCTGCTGGGGATTAGCAGGATTTGGTGGATTAAAAGGATGTCCAGTAGTAGGATCCACTGGTGTTAATTCACCAAGCTTCCCCATAACAATTCTATCCGCTCCAAGCGCAATAAGTGTTCCAGCGCTATGTGCTTTATACGGCACCAATACTTCAAATGTTTCGCAGTGATTACGAACTAATTTTACTATACGTATTGGCGCCAGCATGTCGCCGCCACTTGTGTATAAGAACAAACTTATCTTCTTTACTCTGCCAATTTTTTCAAGATGTCTACTTAACAGTGGTACAATATCACCTGCAATCCTCGTAGCAAAAGGCTGCCTATCGCCAGTAATATAGGTAATAAGCCGAGAGTTAAGCTCTTTTTCTAATTGTTGAATGAGGTCTTTTTTACTCATAATTTGATGTAAGTATAGCAAAAATTATTTTTTTAGCAATATTAATTTACTTTTCCCCACTTTTTTTGCGGCTTCACCAATTATCTCAAATTTTCTTATAACAGCACTTGATACCATATCGTTTTTCTGAAAATTATCAAAGTCAATACCTTCAACAAACTTCTCAATAGTCTCCATAGCCTCCATAGCCTATAAGATATCCTTGAGATAGAGGGTGTAATCTCTCATAAATAAGCTGCCTCTTTTAATATGCTCTCTTTGATTTCTTTCCTAATAGCGCTTTCAGGGACAACATCAACACGGCAATTTAATTCTTCTTCAAGGAATAAAGAAAGACCTGTTAAATCTAAAAGATTTGCCCCTTCGTCAAATTCTACCAACACATCAAGGTCGCTCCCTTCTCGCTGCTCACCCTTTACATAAGAACCAAAAACACCTTTGACCTCGGCTTTATACCTCTGCCTTATTTCTGTTTTCAAGTCTGATAGTATATTAAGAATTTCGTTAATCCCCTTTGCTTTTTTCTGAGCAATTTTCATCATCTGCCTCCATATCCTTAAATCTTTAATTGCAATTTTACCTTTTCCCATCCACAATTGCAATCTCTGCCTTCTGCCCGCAGATAATGTGCCTGTGGCTTTTCCCTATTGCAAGACAGAACAAAAGTGCCTGCTCTGATTTCTGTCCCAATTTCTAACTCATCCTTCTTCGCGATTAAACATCTATACCATTATTCCTAAAACTATAATACTCGTTATTCCCAATGATAATATGATCCAATAAAGCAATATCAACTGTCTTAAGCGCTTCTTTTATGGCCATTGTCACCCCTCTATCATCTTGCGATGGCTGTAACGCGCCAGAGGGATGATTATGAGCGATGATAACGCCTACCGCATGATTATAGAGCGCCCTTTCTACAACCTTCCTCGGATAGACCACAGAACGATTAACCGTGCCGACCTTGAATGTTTCAACAGCTATTAACTGATTTCTGCTGTCTAAAAAGAGCATTTTAAACTCCTCGTCAACCGCTCCTTTCAATGACGCTTTTAAATAATCATGGACAACTTGAGGAGACGAAAGCAGATTCCTGTTATGAATTCCGTTCTCCGCATAAAGAATCGCCACATCTTTTAATAATTTCAAAAATAGCGCTGTATGTCCTGAAATTTCTTTTATGCTCTGCAGTTCTTTTCTGTCCGAATCCAATACGCCATTAATCGTCTTAAAACGAGACAGTAATTCTTTGGCAATCGGTTTTGTATCCTTGCGGGGAACAGCATAAGACAACACTAACTCCAGCACTTCATAATCCAGCCAGCCATCTATCCCTGACTTTTCGTATTTCTCCTTTATCCTCTGGCGATGGCCAAGATAACTTAGTTTCTTAGCTTCACTCATATCACCTCTTTTACCCCGTTAGAGAGAGGAAACGCTTCAATCTATTTTTCAGATAGCGCTTACCCATCCCCGACTTAAGATATTTTTCCCGAAAACACGCGTCTTGCTCATTTAAACATGCCTCGTAATATATCAATACA
>Ga0209641_10001934_pt1 | contig 18035 bp, 16 predicted proteins | sample RifCSP16_1_FD_184022 | JGI IMG/M metagenome (GOLD analysis project Ga0209641, IMG submission 184022) | Soil microbial communities from Rifle, Colorado - Rifle CSP2_sed 16_1 (SPAdes) (version 2) | ecosystem: Environmental > Terrestrial > Deep subsurface > Rock core/Sediment | place: Rifle... | reverse complement strand
TCCTATATTGCCAATAGTTGCAGTAATTGCTTCAATAGTGCTTGCGTACTGGGTCAGCGGAGGGTCAGCGTATGCACTCATCGCTGCGAACATAAGCACTGACATAATCATCACTTTCATCATGGCTTCTGACACTTTTGGTCCAATAACAGACAATGCAGGTGGCATAGCTGAGATGTCAGGCATCTCTGGTGAAGCGAGCAAAACGCTGGAAGGTCTGGACGCGGTCGGCAACACTATGAAAGCCGCCACAAAAGCGTATGCTATGGCTTCAGGCACTTACACGTCCTTTACGATCTTTGCCACTTACTTTGCTGCAGCCAGCATAATCGGGATTGATGTTACAACGCCTTATGCTATTGCTGGACTTTTCATCGGGGTGGCTTTGCCGTTTCCATTAGCTTCGTTAACGATAAGCGCGACAGCGAAAGGTGCTTTCAAGATGGTTGACGAAGTTAGACGGCAATTTAAAGAGATCTTGGGCTTAAGGGAGGGAAAAGCTACTCCGGACTACGCAAAATGCATTGACATTTCAACAAAGTTCGCTCTCAAGCAGATGGTGCTGCCAGGGCTTCTAGCGATTGCAGTTCCAATTACTGTAGGACTGTTGTTTGGTCCTACTCCGCTGGGTATGCTGCTGATCGGTGCGACCGCTTCTAGCGCCATGTTAGGATTTTTCTTCAACAACACAGGGGCATTGCTCGACAACGCCAAAAAGCTGCACGAGACTGGCCTCTGCGGAACAAAAGGATCTGAAAGCCACAAAGCCAGCATTGTAGGAGACACTGTTGGTGATCCGCTGAAGGACGTTGCAGGACCTTCTGTACTCATATTCATGAAATTACTTGGAATGACTGCCCTGCTGATGCTTCCAGCGATGCTTGGATAACTTTCTATTGAAGCCTTTCAAACCGGTTTCGCAGCTGAAGCGCCATTGCAAGTCCGCCGCTGCTACTGCTTAGTCATTTGTGCGTTTGACAAATACTCGCCGCGCCTTTTGATTGAACGTAAATCAATTTCTAAATATAATGTACAGATGTTCGATAAAACACTGATTTTTCATAACAATTAAGACTTGTTCACAATAACCTTTATATGGCTGGGTGTAGCGTAGGTGCTCTATAAACCGAGATGAATAAAGATGTTTGACCTGATAACACTGTTCTGGATATGCCTAGGCGTGGCATATGCAGCATTATTTGTCGTAGACAACAAACGGTTGTCTAAGAAAAAGAAAGTTGTTTAAGACTTACTCGCTCACCTATTAAGTTTTATTACATACTTTGACAAAGCAGAATTCTATTCCCAGTTTTATAACTGGGTAAAACCTGCTCTAGAGAATGACAAATCCACCACATTTATCGCATTTCTTATCTACTATCACTTTTTCACCTATTCTTAGTGTCATGGAGACTAAGACGGAATTATGAGTCAAAACCTTATGGAAGCTTAAAACCCGTCCAGCGTTACCGCATAAGGACTTACCGTTTTAATCTCCTTTACTATGAAAGCACTACTATAGTCAACTTTCGAGTTTTTAGATTGATTTTCAGCTTCTTTTTCCATAGCCATAGTCGTGAACCAGAACCATGTCGGTGGTTTCGAGTTTCTTGTGGCTAGCAGTTGCTGAACCCGCTTGATGTTATTGGTTCGGTGAAATTCCATAGTTGCTTTCCAGTGGCGTTGCGTATATAGGTGAATTTGTCTTAATCGAGGATTCTGGAACGTTATTGCGATTCTGCCTCTTTGTTTGTCAAATAGGTTTCGTGTGGTTTGGGCGTTGGTGTTGAAGACGAAGTCTCCTGTTTTTTGGCAGAGCGTTTATCATGGCGACTGTTTTAGCTGGAGCTTTAACGATTCTGGCGAGGCTGCCTTTGACTGGATTGTTTATTCTTATGGTGCATGCTTTTTCGCGATGTCTGTCCACGGTATTTCGGTGGCTTCAGCAGTTTTGGCGCCTGTATCCTTAAGCACTTGCACGAAGATTGCTGTTCTCTTTCAGAACGAGACAAATCAGCTCCTGGTGAGCTAAAAAAGAAGAAGACAGCAGTATGTGCGCACGTTAGGTTTTGTTAGGAAATTTTTAACTCGAGACTTGTCTAAGTTCCTCTCTATGATTCTTTCTTTTTTGAATAGTGTCTCTAAATCCTCGTGCTGTGAGGCGATTATGGCTTTAAGCTCTTCGACGTCCATAGACAGAATCTATTCACATACTTTTAGAAAAAGTTTGTGATTTAGATTTTTCAAAACTTGTTTCAAACAGGTTTAGCTAAGTCATGCCAAGATGCATGGAGAAATCCCAAGTAACGGGAATTGAAAGCTCTGCGCATTGGATTGGATTCATTAAGCCATCAGATAAGAGAAATGAGAATAATTCAAAAAACTTTAAGAGAAGATACCACTAAAAACTATGGGAGACGATAACACTCTATTGCGATTAGAAGGCCGTCCATCTCGGGCATTAGTAGGTTCGACAATTGGCTTTTTCACGGGTTTCACCATGATTTCAGTGTTTAGCCCTTTTTCCAAGCTTTTCGCTGATTTTATGAATCTGACCCCCACCATGATTGGTTTACTAGTATCAATACCAACTCTTTCTAGCGCAATCTTGCGCATACCTTTCTCGGCGATGACTGATACCACAGGTGGACGTAAACCCTTTCTTATCCTTTTAATCCTTTCAATGGCTGGGTTGCTGGGGCTTTCAATGGTCTTAAGCATAGTCTATCCTCAAGGTTTGACCAAGGAAACATATCCAATTCTTCTGTTTCTCGGCGCACTTTGCGGATGCGGGGGAGCTACTTTTTCAGTTGGCATAAGTCAAATCTCATATTGGTTTCCTCAACGAAAGCAAGGATCTGTCCTTGGAGTTTATGCCGGCTTAGGAAACATGAGTCCTGGTTTCGCCTCAATCCTTTTCCCATTAACTCTTTCCTACTTTGGACTTCCCGGCGTTTATTTTGTGTGGCTATTTTTTCTGATGTTCGGAACCGTGATCTACTACATCGTAGGAAAAAATGCATGGTATTTCCAACTGCTAAAGAAGGGGATCAGTAATCAAGAAGCAAGGCGCATTTCCAGCGAATACTATGGGCAAAGTGTTTTCCCAAAGGGAAAATTCTCAGATAGCCTCCTATCTTCAGCCAAGAGTTGGAAAACATGGGGGCTGGTTCTTACTTATTTCACTACGTTTGGCGGCATGGTTGCAATGGGTGTTTGGCTCCCAACTTACTGGCAAATGTTCCATTCATCAACCCTTGAAACCGCAATCTGGCTGACAGCAGCTTTCGTCATTCTTGCAGCTCTATTTCGAGTGATAGGTGGCAGGATATCAGATGCTTTCGGTGGTGGAAAAATAGCTATTCTTTCCCTTTCAATTATGCTTGCAACCGCCATCATTCTTACCCTATCTCCTGACTTTAACATTTCAATAATCGGTATTGTAATGATGGCGATTGGAATGGGAATGGCAAACTCGGCGGTATTCAAGCTTGTTCCACAAGAAATACCTCACGCTGTCGGAGGAGCGGCTGGATGGGTCGGCGGACTTGGGGCCCTCGGAGGCTTTGCCATTGTAAATCTATTATCAATGTTCATAAGAACCACTGATAACGGAGATCTTGGATATGCTCGCGGATTCATAGTTTTCGTTATTTTGTCTCTCGCCTCAATTGGGGCAATGGCTATGTTAAAACATGCAAGGAGAAAAAGAAATGGGTGAAAGAATCATAGACTCAATCTGTGGTTATTGCTCAACCGGTTGTTGCTTGAGAACCCACGTGAAAGACGGCAAAGTTGTCAAGGTGGTTGGAAATCCAGACTATTGGGTTAACCGGGGAAACGCATGCATTAAAGGTCTTCGATTTTTGGACCATCTTGGAGCCTATGATCGCGCAGTCCAACCGTATCTGAGGAACCACGCAGGAAAACTTGAACCAGTCGAGTGGAGTACAGCATTGAGAGCCTTTACGAGCAATTTCAAAAACATCCAGCAAAAATATGGTAACGGTTCCATCGCATTTCTAAGCACAGGTCAAATGACCAACGAGGAATATGCGTTCCTGGGGGCGCTTGCTAAATTCGGCATGCACATAATCCACGGTGATGGCAATACTAGACAGTGTATGTCCACTGCTGTGGTTGCATATCAGCAGTCTTTTGGATTTGATGCCCCACCGTTTACCTACAAGGATTTTGAAGAATCCGATGTCATGATCTTCATCGGAGCCAATGTTGCAACGGCCCATCCGATCATGTGGACTAGGGCGTTAGCAAACAAGAATGAACCCGTTGTATTAGTGATTGACCCGAGAAAAACTTCTACTGCCAGAGGTCATAGGAGTGAGCATTATGCTGTAAAGCCGAAATCTGACCTGATCCTCCTATACGGTGTGGCAAACATACTTATTGAAAATAACTGGATTGACAGCAAATATATTCGCGAACATACAATTGGGTTTGAAGATTTTAGATGTCACGTGGGCAAGTATTCACTGGAAAAAATAAGCGCAGAAACGGGCTTGACAAGAGAGCAAATACTGCGATTTGCTGAAATCATTCACAAGGGAAAAAGAGTTTCTTTCTGGTGGACGGTTGGGATAAACCAAGGTTATCAAGCTGTCAGGACAGCCCAAGCCATAATAAATCTCGCTCTTATGACGGGCAATATTGGCAGACCAGGAACAGGCGCCAACTCCATTACGGGACAGTGCAATGCAATGGGTGCCAGACTCTTTAGTAACACCACCAACCTGCTTGGAGGGTATGATTTTAAGAATCCAGACAATCGAAGGAAAGTGGCAGACATCTTGGGAATAGATGAAAACCTTATCCCCAATGCTGCGAGTCTACCGTACGACAAATTACTTGAAGAAATCCAAAATGAGAGAATCAAGGGTCTTTGGATAGTCTGCACAAACCCGATTCATTCATGGGTAAACACCAAAGGACTTATTGAAACCTTCAAAAAGCTGGAATATCTTGTTGTCCAAGACATGTTCTATACAACAGAAACTGCTCAAACAGCGGATCTTATTCTGCCCGCTGCAGGATGCGGCGAAAAAGACGGGACATTTATCAATTCTGAACGCCGCATCGGGATTGTTCGGAAAATAATGGACCCTCCAGGAAAAGCACTGCCTAATTTCATTATTTTCAAAAAGATAGCTGAAGCCTGGGGCTCGGCAGATCTCTTCAAGGAATGGTCATCGCCAGAAGACGTTTTTCAGATTCTTAAGAAAATCTCAAAAGGTCAACCTTACGACATTTCCGGTATCAAAGACTACAAGATGATAGAAGACAATTTTGGTATTCAGTGGCCTTTCCCCGAAAGCGTCAATTCCTTTGAAAACGAACGTCGTCTCTTCGAAGATGGCAGGTATTATTTTGCGGACGGAAAAGCAAGGTTCTTTTTCGAAGATATTTCCGATCCGCCTGAGAAACCAAGCGACGAATTTCCGTTTATACTTCTAACTGGAAGAGGCAGCGTCGCTCAATGGCATACCCTCACTAGATCTAACAAATCAGAAATGCTGAGAAGGTATTCCCCGCCAGAAGCCTATGTTGAGATCAACCAGGCAGACGCAAAGCGATTTAGCATCGATCAAAACGAATGGGTTGTTGTTTCTTCAAAAAGGGGAGAAATTAAAGCTAAAGCAAAATTGGGTGACAACGTTCAACCAGGACAGGTTTTCATACCGATGCATTATAGGGAGGCAAACATCTTGACTTTCCCTGCTTTCGACCCCTACTCAAGACAACCTTCATTCAAATATTCAGCTGTAAACGTTAAGAAAATCTTGGGGTAGGGATGACTGCTTAAATTCAATCGAGGGGAACTTGCTGGCGCTTTCGGAGACCTTGGAACCTTTATACCCCTTGTCACCGCGATCATAGTCCTAAATAAAATAGACCCAAAGGAATTTTTCTAAACTTTGGCATCCTTTATATCGTCTCAGGTATATTATCTGGGATTCCTGTGCCTATTCAACCCATGAAAGCGATGGCAACAATAGCGGTTGCCGAGAATCTTCCGTTATCTCAAATGGTCGGCGCTGGCTTTATGCTTGGAGGTTTCTTTTTATTCTTAGCCTTAACGAATAGTATAACGTTAATAGGCCGAATTGTTCCAAACAGTGTGATACGAGGGATCCAGCTCGGTTTAGGTGTAAATTTGATTCTTGTTGCTTTTAGGTTATGCTGAACGATGGACTCTTAGGATGGATGTTGGCTATAATCGGTGTGAGCATTACCGTAATATTCTCTAAAAGCAAAAAGTTTCCGCTGCATTAATACTCCTTTTCATTGGAATCATGCCTTCAATTCTCTTAGGTTTTCCTTTGCGGGTCTTTGCAGAAAACATTAGCGTTGGTTTCCCAAACGTTTCAATGCCATCCACAATGGATATTCTGCAAGGAACCTTGGTGCTAGCTATCCCTCAGATACCTATCACCATAAGCAACGCCATTCTAGCTACATCTTCTCTTTCACAAGATTATTTCAAAGATAAGAAAGTCTCGGTAAAACGTTTGGCATTGAGTCATGATTTCATGAACATTCTCTCAATGTTATTAGGTGGAATACCGGTTTGCCACGGAGCAGGAGGCTTGGCAGGACATTACAGATTTGGCGCTAGGACGGGTGGGGCTGTAATAATTATAGGAACAATATTAACGTTAATCAGCATCTTTTATGGGAATGGTATATCTCAAATCTTGACTTTAGTGCCATTTTCGATTTTAGGAGTCTTATTGTTGTTTTCTGGGCTAGAGCTATCCAAGACTGTCCAAGATGTGATGTCAGAAAAAAGCGGGTTTTTAATCGCTCTGTTAGTTGCAATATTTTCTATATCAGTTAATTATGGTTACCTAGTCGGTCTTGTTGGGGGCACAGTACTCCATCACGCACTAAAGCTCCGCTTTAAACGACCTTTCGTTGGACGCAGTTCTTTATTACAGTTACTTGTTAGTAAACTAACAAGAAAACAATCCTGCCACTAACATTCTGCTCAACCACTTTCATAAATACTCAACATCTTTAAGCAAATCTGTGCTCAAGAACTCAAAGAAGCGAGACACTGACAAAATAGCTCCGTTTAAGAAAAATAACAATCATAACATAATAAGGAAGATGAAGAGACACGCCAGACTGCTGAAAACGTGGGATGACACGGGGCTTTAACTGGTTTCGTTGCAGATGCATGGGAACAACTGAGAAAGAGTTGAAATAGTAGATTCTCTCCCATTGCAGTGATGCTTATGCCAACTTGGGAGGTTGACCGACAATTTCCTGCTGGGCATTGTGCACAAACTTTCCAAAAGAGTTCTTCGAGTTTGAGGGCTCACCTTCGCAGATTCCGTAGGGTTCGTGTGGGATTTCGTTTGGTCATTCCTTCGGCTAATAGCGCTCGCCGTCAATAGTGATGGCTTCGCGTATTCTGTATTCGTTTCTTTTTACCACGAGGAACGCGGATTTGCCTTTGTGGATATTGCCTAGTAGTATCCTTCTGATAGTCCGTTTGCTTTGTGCGATTTCTGCTTTTCTTTTCGTTTGGATTTGCTGTTCGGTTAGCAACCGATTAGCAAACGACTACCAGCCAAAAGTTAGAAACTTTCTTAGAAACAGCCAATTCAGAGATTTAATAACGGAATTGCCTGAAGGTAAATTCGTTTTTCCAGAGCTTGACTTAATGCTTTCAAAGGAACCATTTCAGCAAAAAGGAAAGACTTACGAGATAAAGCCAATTCCAGAACCACAGCAACCAGAACTGAAAAAGTCATTCACGGAAAAACTGGCGTTTCTGGACCCGCAAATCACTACTGAAAAGTGAGGATTGATAGAATAAGCAACCAAGTAAAACCGCAAATTGAGACGGGTTCAATATCTCAAAACTTGGAACCTAATAGGATAGGTTCTCTATGGAAAAGTGTAAAACCCGCTACGCGCATCCAAATATCCAGCGTGTACGATTTGGGGATAGACCCAGATGAAATGTGCACGCGTTACTTATTTATTGTCCATTCGTAGTTTAGATTTCGGTAGTTGCTTGAAATAAGAGGGTTGAAGATGAAGGTTGTTGCATTTAACGGTAGCGCCCGAAAAGACGGGAACACTGCCATCCTAATCAGACGCGTCCTCAAAGTTTTGGAAGAAGAAGGTTTCAAGACTGAGTTGATCCAGCTTGCGGGAGAACCGATTTGCGGTTGCAATGCGTGCCGAACCTGCTACACGACTAAGAACGAGCGTTGCATCATCGATGAAGATAAAGTCAACGAGTACGTGCAGAAAATGAAGGAAGCCGACGGCATAATCCTGGGTTCGCCAACGTACTTTTCCATGATGACGCCCGAAATGAAAGCGCTTATCGACAGGGCAGGATACGTTGCCAGAGCAAACGACCACCTGTTCAAACGGAAAGTAGGCGCAGCTGTCGTTGCTTTCAGGCGCGCAGGAGGAATCCCGACTTTTGACGCGATTAATCATTTTTTCCTCATAAGCCAAATGATTGTGCCAGGCTCATCCTACTGGAATGTCGGAATCGGATTGAAGAAGGGCGATGTCGCTCAGGATGAAGAAGGCATGAAAACGATGGACGATTTAGGCAGAAACATGGCGTGGCTGATTAAGAAACTAAAAAACTGACTGATAGAACTCTATTTGACGGTGGTAGCGTTCAACAAAAAAAGGAAGGGTTAAGACCCTTACTATTTCATGATTGCTTGCAAATCCTGTTCAGGCGTAGTGATGGGCATAATGTTGAAGTTTTCCACGAGCACCTTAAGGACGTTCGGTGTTATGAACGCAGGAAGGCTTGGACCGATGCGAATGTTCTTTATACCCAAGTAAAGCAGCGAGAGCAATATTGCTACGGCTTTTTGCTCGTACCATGAAAGCACCATAGACAACGGCAGGTCATTAACTCCCACATTGAATGCGTCAGCCAACGCCATTGCAACTTTTACTGCGGAGTACGCATCGTTGCACTGTCCCATGTCAAGGAGTCTTGGGATTTCGTCAATTGTTCCTAAGTCTTTGTCGAAGAATCTGAACTTGCCGCATGCCAGTGTCAGTATGATGGTGTTTGGCGGTGCTTTTTCTACGAATTCGGTGTAGTAGCTTCTTCCAGGTTTTGCTCCGTCACATCCACCGACAAGCAGGAATCGTTTGATGTGACCAGCTTTGACTGAGTCGATGACTTTGCCTGCTACGCTTAGGACGGCGTTTCTGCCAAAGCCAACGGTTACAGTTTTGCCTTCTTTGTCTTCAGGGAAGCCTGGCAACTTTAAGGCTTTTTCAATTACTGCAGAGAAATCCTGGTTCGTTACGTGTGGCGCGCCTGGCCAAGCGACTGGACCCGATGTGAAAAGGTTGTCCTTGTAGCTTTCTTGTGGTCTTTGGATGCAGTTCGTCGTCATTAGTATCGCTCCAGGGAACTGTTGGAATTCTCTTTGCTGGTTTTGCCATGCTGTGCCGTAGTGACCATAGAAGTGGGCATACTTCTTTAGTTTTGGATAGCCGTGTGCCGGCAGCATTTCGCCATGCGTGTAAACGTTGATTCCTTTGCCTTCACTTTGCTTTAGGATTTCTTCCAGGTCTTTGAGGTCGTGGCCGGAGACAAGGATGGCTTTGCCTTTCTTTGCGCCTAGTGGGACTTTCGTGGGTACTGGGTGACCGTATGTTTCGGTGTTACCGGTGTCTAAAAGCTCCATGGCTCGGATGTTTATCTCTCCACACTTCATTGCTAAGCCTACATAGTCATTAACGCCGAGCGATTTGTCTAGTGTGGCTGCTAGGGCTTCGTGTATGAAATCGAAGACTTTGTCATCCTTGTGTCCTAGGGTGTAAGCGTGGTAAGTGTAGGCAGCTACTCCATCAATGCCGTAAGTAAGCAGGGCTTTGAGGGATCGAATGTCGGGGTCAACGTTTTCCTGAGCCATTTTTCCTACGCGTTTTCCTTGTGCTATTAGACCTGCTTTTGTCTCTTCCAACACCAAGTTTACAGGTTCGCAGTCTAGTGCATACCAATCGCAGCTTTTTGTTGATTCTACTTTCTGCTGTAGTGACTTGCGTAATTCTACGGCTTTCCTTATGTTTTCGATGGTTACGTCAGCGTCAAAGTTCACGTTCGTCATTGTAGAGAACAATGCCTCGCAAGTAAATACGCTGATTTTCTCGTCTTTGATCCCGGATTTTTTCGCTTCTAACGCGACTCGTGATAGTCCTTTCAATGCATAAAGCAGCAAATCTTGAAGTGCCGAAACATCAGAAGTTTTGCCGCAAACGCCTGCAGCTGTGCAGCCTGTTCCAGCAGCTGTTTGTTCGCATTGGTAACAGAACATTTGGTTTTGACTCATACTTTTTTCACCTTTTACGAACGTTAGGGCTTGGACGCAAATAGCTGTTGTCCCGAAAAGGTTAGGGATTACCAACCGCTGACATGATTTTATGAGGATTCTTTTTCAAAGTGATGCTCCAGCAGCCTACGTGTACCTCGCCTAATCGTCTCCGAAAGCGTTGCAGGTTTTATTCCTAGTTTAGCGGAGAGTTCGCGCATCCCAATTTTGCGTGGATAATCAAAGAACCCGCCTTTCAAAGCAACCCAGAATATTCGCTCCTGGTTCTCGGTTAAAATCCCCGTTTTCGGCTCGAACTTGCCCATTTTAAGCACGTTTACTTTGTGGCCTGTTTTCTCGAGTCCAGAAATGATGCTTGTGTATGCTTCAAACGTGGGCACCATGAAGCTGTACATTATCATGTTCGCTTCCATGCTTTTCCCAGACACCAAGAAAGCGTCTCGGGACAGGATAGTGTTGCAGACCTCGCAGCCTTCACTTTCAAACCACATCGTTGGCTTTACTTCACCTTTTTTTCTGGAGGCGACTGGCTTCAGGTTATCAGGGATTTTCTTAGCTTGTTCGCTGCCCAGCTCCACCAAATGTTTGACTTCTCCAGTTTTTGAGCTTCTTATGTCGACCACCTTCAGGTTCTGTAATCCGATTGAGGCAAACTGTTTCAGCATTCTGCATTGTTTGTTTTCTATTTCTATGACTACATGGTATGGTTTGCGCCACAAGTCTGCCAATTTTTAGTCCAACCATCCATTGTTCGGTGTTAAGCAGTCGATAGGAGAAAAGAAAATTGTGGATTCGGTCAGGTTTGCGGTGCGGGTCTTGTTCCGAGAACAATTGTAACGACAGATTCCGTATTGTCTCGCATTACAGTGATGACTAAGTTCTCGTTTGGCAGGGTTTTCTCCTCCAGGAAACTTGCCAAGTCATCATTGTTACGTATCTGAGTTCCGTTCATGGCAATGATTATGTCGTTGACGTTTAACCTGCCGTCCGATGGACCTCCCCGAGTTATTGACGCGAGACGCCAGCCATAGGTGACGCTTGACCCGATTCCCTGCGCAAGGGCGTAGCTCATATCCGAGCCTGTGACACCCATGTATGAGTGCCCTCGGTAAGTTCCAATTGAGATTAGAGACGAGATTTCCCTGAGGATAGTATTTGACGGCACGGCGAAGCCTAATCCTTGCGAATCAGAAACGATAGCTGTTGTTATGCCTACAACGTTTCCCAGCACGTTAAGTAGTGGTCCTCCAGAGTTTCCAGGATTAATAGGAGCGCTGGTTTGTATGACGTTAGCTATGGCGAAGCCTCCGGCAGAGTTCTCGGTGATGGTTCTTCCGACAGCGCTTACGATGCCTGTGGTTGCTGACCCTACCAATCCATAGGGATTTCCGATGGCTATCACCTGGTCGCCTACGCGCAGAGAGGATGAGCTGACGATTTCGACGGGTTTGAATTCGTCGGCTGGGGCATCATCGACTGAAACTACAGCTAAGTCTGCGTATGCGTCTGATCCCAGCACGGTAGCGGCGTAACCATGCCCATTCGAGAAAGTTACGCTTACGCTTTCTGTGCCTTCGACAACGTGGTAATTCGTTATTACGACATTCCTGTTTGCGAATCGGTATACGAAGCCTGAGCCTTGGACTCCGCCGTCGCTGGTGGTTCCTTGAATCAGGACAACCGATTCTCGCACATTAGAGTAGATTGTTGCTAAAGCTGCTGAGTCTTGATAAACGGTGATGTCTTGGTAAGTGACGTTCTGGTTGCCGATAACCGATGACAGTTGACTCTCCAAAACAGCAACGTCGTCACGTAGATTGTTAACTTCCACATAGCTAATGTAGAAAGTGACAAAGCCGCCGACGAGCAAACCTGCCGCAAATAAGAGGATTAAGAAGCTTGCCGAATTTCTTTGAGTTGTTGGCTCCATAACGGTAACCTCTGGAATGACAATGTAAATTGCTCAAATAAAAGTTACGCTGTTTCACTCAACACGCGTGAAAGCGAATACAGCAAGAAGCATCGAAGCCGCGATCGCTAGGATGAAGGGGTAGTAGGGTGAAGCCTCGTACAGGACGCCGCCGACGTGAGGCGCGAAAGCAGAGGTAAACATGCCAATTGTCAATGGGATGGCAACAGAAAACGCTCTGGCTGACGCTGGAACCTGCGGACCAATTATAGCGCTCATCAAAGGCCACGACAGGTAAGATGCTCCGAAAAACAGGTGCATAACCAGCAAAACCCGAAAATCGCCGACCAACAAAAGAAGAACCAATGAGAAAGCAACGAGAACTAGGGCGGCGGCTAAAGCGTATGATTTCTTGAACTTATCGCCAACCCTGCCTAAGGCGATTGCTAAAACGGCTGAACCTAAGAAAGAAAAGGAACCTAAAACGCCAATTTCGAAGCCACCGTAACCGTAAACGTCAGCCAGAAACGTCGGGATGAATGGACGAAAAAGAAACATGCTGAACATGACTAATCCAAAAAAAGCTGAGAACAGGAGCAGTTTTCGATTTCTCAGAAACGCTCTTCTGGAATTTTGCTTTACGTCATCTTTTTGTTCGGTTCTTAGCGGGACTTGGCTTCTGACGAAAAACAGAACAACCGTCGCAAACGCGTAAAATCCGAAAGCCAAGAAGAAAACAAACTGCATATCCAGATTTCCAGCGAGATACCCGCCTAATGCTGGGGAGAAAATGTATCCCAGAGGAAACGCGGCTGAAACAGCGGCAAGAGCGAGAGTCACCTTTTCAGGTTTAACTGTGGTGATTATGTAAGCTGCGCTCACGGGTGGACCGAGAAAAACACCCCACAAGGCCATACCTGGCAGCATCTGAACCCAGTCTTGGGCAAAAGCAAAAATCAATGGTGCAGGCACCCATGCAAGCCAGCCTAACACCAGAATCTTTTTTCGGTCAAACCTGTCACCAAATAATCCCGCCGTTAGCAACGTTGAAGCCGCGAACACGTTCGTTGTCGCGTAGAGTAATCCCACTTCAACGGGACTGGCACCCAACGAGTTCTTCATGTAATACGGCATAATATAGGCGTAGAGTCCATCCCCGAAAGATCCTATCAGATTCGCTAAGAATATCAGTTTCAAGTCCCTGTTCAGCAATCCGAGTAAAGGACGGAGACTGAGATAACCGCGCAACTGGGTAAACGTCAAAAACTTTCCTCACGGCTAAATTCTCAATTGGGAAACGAACGGAAAAGCCTTCCGCAGATGATTAGGCTGCATTTCCCAGATATTAGCGTCGCTACTGCTTCCTGAGATCGATTATGTCCATCGCGTCGGGTCCCGTGCCAATCAACACCACGGGGATTCCCGCTTTGTTTTCGACTTTCCGTATGAATTGTTTCGCTTCGGCAGGAAGCACCTCAAGTGTTCTTGCGCCTTTGCAGGTTGGGAACATGCTGTCAAGCTTCGTCATGGCGGCTTGAGTTGCCCCATTGATCTTCGCGTTTTTCTTCGCTAACTCGAAATCGAATGGTGCGGATCGTCTGTCGCGTCCTGTTCCAGCCGCCGTTTCGAACCAGCCTCGTTTCAACGCTTCTTCTTTTGATATTTCTCCAGGCATTGGACCTGCACCTACGCGGGTGATGAAAGACTTGTAAACTATAATCACATCGTCGACTCTTGTCGGTCCCACTCCTGCTTCCGATGCGATGGCTGAGGCGCCTGTGTCGCGTCCCGTCACGTAAGGGTAGGTTCCGAAATAAAGCGAAAGCATGAAGCCCTGTGTGCCTTCCAGCAGGACTTTTTTTCCAGCGTCCAACCCATCGTTTATTTCCTGCACTGAATCTGTGAGGAATGGTTTTAGCGCGGGTATGTCTCTGGCTAGTTTTGCTGTTCTTCTAACGCGCTCTTCAAGGGCTGGGCCAACTCCCCAGCCAGTCGTACCAATTCCTTTGTTGACGACGCTTGCTTTGTCTTGGACGGCATGTTTCTCCTCAATTATCGAGGCATTCATGTCCACGCCCATGCGACCTTTAACCTTGGTCAGTTCCACTTCCTCAAGGAGCCTAGGCACCTGAACATTTGCACCAGCGGCGATGAGTAGACGGGTTTTTTCGTATAGGAAGGCGGCTGGAACCATATGAAGAGCGTATTTTTGTCCGTCTTTCCAGACGGTATGCGCGGCATTCACGGAGCCTGTTCGCACGCAGAAATCCAGCTTATCCTTCAACGCTAGGTATGAGATTATCTTTCCTTTGCCTTCGTCTCCCCAGAAGGCACCAACAATAACCGTGCAGGGCATAAACTTCACCGCTGAAAGGTTTGTCAAGGATTATTTAAGATTGTTGGAATAGGCTCTTAGGGTTGTCGATGCGATATTGGTTCTCCTTCCCTCTAACGGATGGTTTTCTTGAGTAGCATCACGGCAATAGCAAAAAAAACCAAAGCGAACAGCAACAAAGCAGCCACATCCATAATTACCGTTTGAGCGATTATGTGGCCTGTTGTCGCTTGCCGCAGCATGTCAATCGCGTATGTTACTGGAAGCAGGTAGGCTGTATACTGAAGGTAGTTTGGCATTGTGGCAACTGGGATGAATACTCCGCCCAAGAAGATTAATGCTACGCGGATTAAGGTTGCAGGCGGCATAGCTTGAGGCACGTCTCGAAAAGGCGCGGAGATACATATGCCCAAAGCTGAGAATGTAAAAGCTGAGAGAATGACCCCAAAGGCGAAAAGGAAAGGGTTTGTGACGGCGCCGCCAGAGAGCATCAGGGCAATCAATAAATATACTATCGACAGGACCGTGCCAAAGAAAAATCCTCCGAGTGCCTTGCCCAAGACTATGGTCGCCAGCGAGATTGGAGCAACAAGCAACCTCTCGAAGGTTCCCTTGGCGCGCTCTAAGGGTAGCGCAATAGATTCAATCGCTCCTGCGCCGAAAAGTGATGACATCGCTACTAAACCCGGAATGATCGAGGTGGCTTCGGCAGTTCTCCCGACTGAGAAAGCCAGATAGATTATTGCTGGGAAAAGAAGGCCAAACGTGATGTTGGGTCCTTTGAAAAAGTATATCTTCGCGTCTTTTTCAGCTATGCGAACTGCTTTCAACATGTTTTGTTTAAATGATTCAATCAGAGTTTTCACTCTTCTTTCTTCTTAACCGACTCTATCTCAGTTTTCATGACTTCGGGACTCAGACCTGTAAGTCTAACAAAAGCCTCTTCCAAGTTTGGCTTCAACGTGTTAATCGATATGATCTTTAGGTTGTTTTCCCTAGCGAAATCAACAAGGGAAAGAACCGCTTCAGAAGCGTCATCAACACGAAGTCTACACTTGTCACCGAGAATCGAAACATCATTCACGCAACGTAAATCTTTAAGCTTGGCCTCCAGGTCTCGGGACATGGAAAAGGAAATCTCGATAGCCTGTCGCTCTCCCATCGAAGCTTTGAGCTTTTCCGGATTGTCCACCGCTACTATTTGTCCTTTGTTTATAATGGCGATTCGTTGGCAGAGCTGGTCTGCCTCCTCGATATAGTGCGTGGTGAGAAAGATCGTGACACCGTTATCGTTTAGTTCTTTCATTAGTTTTCGAATCATTCGGGAACTCTGCACATCTAGGCCGCTAGTTGGCTCGTCGAGAAACAGCAGCTTGGGTTTATGTATTAAGGCAGCGGCTATTGTTAGACGCCTCTTCATTCCTCTCGAGTAATTGGCAACTCGGTCTTTGCGTCGCTCATATAGTTCAAACAGTTCCAGAAACTCCTTTGCCCTCTTTTCTCGGTCGATTTTTGGCACGCCGTAAAGGTGGGCGGCGAAGATGAGGTTGTCCCATGCGCTCATTTCCTCGTAGATGTTGGAGACGTCGGGAACAACTCCGATCTGTTGCTTCGCTTTCGTAGGTTGCTGAATGATGTCGTGATTAGCGATTGTGGCTGTGCCTGAGGTTGGTTTTGTCTGTCCCGTGAGCATTCGTATAGTGGTGGTTTTCCCCGCTCCATTGGGACCTAGCAAACCAAAGATTTCTCCTTCAAGCACTTCCAAATCCAGATTATTAACCGCCACAGTGTCGCCGTACTGTTTGGTTAATTTCTGAGTTTTTATTATCGCATTCATTTCGATACAGCCTTCAAGCGAGCTCACTCATCTCCCTTGTTTTCGCTTTACTTTGACCTAGCCCAGTTCATCAGCGGTATTATTAATCTTCGAAGTTCCAAGCCATCCTGAGTGAGCGTGTACTCCACTCTTGGAGGTATCTCGGCGAACACTTCCCTTTTTACCAGACCAGCAGCCTCCAACTCTTTCAGTCTGTCTGTCAAGGCTTTTGGACTTATTTTGCCCAAGTTCTGCATAATCTCGCCAAACCTCAATTTTTCATGATTGCCTATTTCAGCGATGATTTGGAGCGCCCATTTCTTGCTTATGATCGTAATTATTCCTTCAAGAGGGCAGAGGCAAACGTCTTCGCCTTCAGCATGGCATTTGTTAGTTTCATTAGACATAGTGACATTATCCTCTTATAGTTGCTTCAATACTTTAAACTTTATAGTTTAAATGCTTCATTAAATATATTAACTTTACTAATCAAAGAGGTGAAAATTATGTGTGCAGAATGCGGTTGCGGATGCGGAGCACCAGCAACGAAAAAGGCTAAACCAGAAAAACCCAAAAAGTGACAAGACTAAAGTCACCATAAAATCGACTAAACATTCCCCTTTTTTCTCAAAGCGTTGCCAATTAACTGTGCAGGGCATAGCGTTTTTTGGGATGTCAGGATTGGGAACGACAGCCACGGTGGGATTTTTGGGAAAGTTGGCGAGGGTGGCGTAAACCTTGAGCACGACTGTACAATGCTTGGCTACGACAATTCCATTTAGGAAACGTTAATTATTGTTTGGCTCCACATTTGACTTTGAGGTGATGCGAGTTGCCTATGGTGCAAATGAATGTTTGGTCGGGTACGAGTTTAGAAAACAAGAAGCGCATTGTGGAAGGAATCACGAAAGTCTTGGAGGAGATCGGTGTTCCCAAGGATGCAAACTCCCACAACAATTGGTATATGCGTTCAACACCTTATCCGAAAGAATTATCAACCCAAAAGGAAACAAAAACACATGAGACACTCGAGAAAACCGCTTTGTCTGCTAATCATTCTCAGCCTTACTCTTATCCTAACTGAAGTCGCGCAGGCAAAAACAGAAAGCATCAACGTAGAACCTGGCAAAGAAGTCACCCGAACAATAAATCTCGCCTCGGGAGACCGAATAACGATAACCTTCACAGTTCTAGGGCCAGATCCCAGCACAATTCACTTCTACATGGTTCTTCCCAACGGCACCACAAGCGACCACGGAGAAAAAAGCCAATACACAATCGCATTCTTTACAGATGTTAAAGGCGAATACAAACTGCACTTTGACAACAGCAACTCGTCAAACGCCCAACTTGTTACACTAAACTACGAGGTTGAACACTACATCTTCGGGGTTCCGCAAATGTTCTTTCTGCTAATTGCCATAACCCTGCTCTTGTTGTCCGTGGCGGTGGGCTACATGTTAATGGGAAAATACGGATGAAAAAAAACTAAAACGTTCTCATCTGTGATCTGACGGAATACGGAATCGGAAAACCTAGTAGACACGGAGAACCAAACCATCAAAGCCACAGTCAAAACTCATATTCTGTTTAATTCCCCTTCTTTTCGGTGAGAGTTAAAGA
>Ga0209641_10001931_pt1 | contig 18055 bp, 15 predicted proteins | sample RifCSP16_1_FD_184022 | JGI IMG/M metagenome (GOLD analysis project Ga0209641, IMG submission 184022) | Soil microbial communities from Rifle, Colorado - Rifle CSP2_sed 16_1 (SPAdes) (version 2) | ecosystem: Environmental > Terrestrial > Deep subsurface > Rock core/Sediment | place: Rifle... | reverse complement strand
TCAGATCGGGAGGCACCGGGGGGGGTGGGCCGGCAAAATCTGGTATGCCGTCACCTTCATAATAAACTGTGTCCCCTTCACAGATTCTGTACTTGCCTTTATTCCCATCGGTGGCACCGGTCAGGGTATCCGGGGTATCAACGCCCGGGTTGTCATAAACCCAGCCGGCCCAGCGGGCATTGGTGGCAAAATCAGAAAAGTCTTTCCTGTTTAAGTATTCTAGGACTGCGTTCACGTCAGTGAAATTACCATTCACAATCTGCCAGTCACTAGGTAACACGTGGAAATCTTCCCCGGCTAAATAGGCTAAAGTTAAGAAGAGTGGCTCCCCAGGTTTAACCGAGAAAGGTCCAAAAGATAAGAGATATCTGGTATCGTAACCATCGGCAATATTTGTTTTTAACGCTTCAGGGGGTAAAATCCAGCCTGAATCTGCCCAGATGGGAAGAGCGGCCATAAGCTGGTCGTAGTCAAATTCGCCGTTGGACATAGCAAAGTATTTGCTGGGATTACCCTCCGGTGTACCCAAGGTCCCTGCCCCAAACCCGCTTGGCCGTCTCGCTATGCTTTCTAAGGTCCAGGGGCCCCAGTCCAAATTGGCGTCATTTCCATTAGAGTTCCACCAGTTAAAAGAGGTCTTGACCTGACCCGGAGCCTTGACCACTCGGGTGCCAGCCAGAGAGGTGGGACTGTACTGGGGAAGGAAAACCTTTTGTATATTATCAGGACAAATGCAGTCAGAAAGGCCTTCGTTGTCTCCGGTCCAGGCTACGTTGAGAGTATCCTCAAATTCAGTCGGGCAGCGGAAAGATGGCACCGTGGATTTGAATCCACTGACGTCGTCTTCGAAACCACCCGCGTCTACATCATAATTATGATTATCAGCGTCGATGTAGAGAGCCAGATAGACCCCGTTGAGTTTATTGGCCCCTATGTTTTCTAAGATATAGTCAAACAGAACGAAGTCCTGGGAATAGTCGTAGCTCCAGGCGTAGCTTTTTTGAGTAATCTTAATGTTCAAAGGCTTGAAAGGGCCATCAAGGTCATCCGACTCGCACAAGGAAGGGTCGCTGCAAGTATCCGCGTAGACCGCTATGAAATCCTGCTCTGACACCGCGAAAATGGAGTCATACGGAATGGTACAATCTCCCTGCCGGATTCCGGAGGAACGAATGGTTCTGGTCACAAAGGGTTCTACGGCTATCATCTCATTGACTGCCGACCACCCGTCAGCACCTACCGTGACTAAGGTCTCAGCCTCAGCCCCTTCCCCTACTACCGCTCCCACCCAGAGGGCTCCCTGGAACAGGTAGCTGACGCCGGTCCCGCCCGGAAACTCTCCGGAGGGGGCTGATTTTCTGGTACAGGGGTCGCGCAGACGTCCGCTTTCGCTGCCGAAAATGCCATAATTGCTGACCGAAAGCCAAAACTTTCCGACATTGTGAACCCGTATTTCATGTTCAACCGCCGCGGTTTCGGCTCGGCCGGGGAGTCTCTTGGTCTCCGCTTCTTTCTTGGTCCGAGACCAAGCCGTGGCAGCCAAAACCAGCAGGCACAGAACCACTATTACGAATATGAACTTTCCTGGTCTTCTAAACATCTAACTGCCTCCTCTATTCAAGATTAAAAGAACATTGAAATACCGACTTGAATGTTACGTCCTGCTCCTAAGTACAGGGGATTTCTGTCTCGGTCTGTACCGGGTAAGATTAAACCACCTATGTTCCTGTTTGTGTCCGGTCGGCCGGTGGTATCATAAACCTTTTCCACGTTCTCCCGGTCAAACAGGTTATAGACATACAAGGTCGCTGAATAGTTCATCTTCCAGATTTGGAAATCTTTGTTCAGCCTCAGGTCGACCACACTCCGAGAGGGCATCCTCTTGTAATTCTTGGGAATCTGTTTATCCTGCAACTGGCTTTCAATGCCCGGAAAAGTTCGATCCGGGGTGAAGGGGAAACCACTGCTGTACTGCCACAGCAGATCAATTCCCCACTTGTCCGGCATCCTTACCCCAAACAAGCGGGGGTGGTCCCCGTCCGGAACTCTGAGATCCAGATTAAAGGTGAGCTGGTGGCGGACATCCCAATCTAAGGGGTATTCCCGCAGGGGGATAAACTGTACTCCCCCCAAATCAAAGGAGGCATAGTAGTTCGAAACTTCGGCGGAGTTTTTTCCGTAGGCATAGGCATACTGGTAATTGAAATAGCCATTGACGTAGCGTCCTTTTTTCTTATCCAACTGGACTTCTAATCCTCGACTGCGGCCATAGTCTACGTTGTCGTAGAAGTCGAAATCCCGGCCCTTATAATTAACTTTGACCGTGTTGAGCAGACCGAACTGGTCCTTGTAAAAGCCGGAGATGTCCAGGGCATATTCATCTGACATAGCGTACTGAATCCCCAACTCATATGAGATGACTCTGAAATAATCCAGATTGTAGTTGCCGATTATCCCAGCGGCGGTGCCGCCCTGAGTGGCCCGGCCATACATAAACCTCAGCTCTGGCAGCTGGTAAAAGTGGCCGTAGTTAAAGTAGACCTTGGCCACATCCGAGACCGGATAAGATACCCCCAAACGGGGGGAAACCCGGTTGCGGCTCTTCAGAGTCCGTTCACTGGTGATGGTCTCGACAAAGCTCCCCTCAGAGATTTTGCCGCTTCCATCCGAGGGGGCCCCTTCGATTTTCTGGATTAAATTTTTAGACTGCAGATAAAAGTCGTATCTTACCCCCAGTTTAGCAATCATCGTCCCGTACTCGATTTTATCCTGTAAATAGAAGGCCCCTTGCACTGGTTCCCGGGTGAAGAAATCTCTGAAAACTCCGTGGTCCGGCCAGGAGCCGTTGTCTATAAAGGTTCCGGTATACCGGATGTAGGGGTACCTGATATCAGCCATTTCGAGTCTGTTGTAGAGCAACTCAAAGCCGCTTTTTATCTCATGCTCGCGGCGAACCTGGCTGGTAAAACTTCCTTTAAGAGTCCAAATCTCACTGCGCCGGTCTTGGTAGTAGGTACGGCGCTCATACCCCCGGTCATAGAACCCATCAATGAAATCGAATTGTCCGTTGCCGTTTTCATCCGCGAAAGGCTCCCCCGGGTCCCATCTGGCATTGGCTCGGTCAAACTTTCCGTTCTGGTTCAAGTCTATGAAAGGAACTCCTTCGGACCAGGCCTCATTAGGCCCGTCGTATTCACCGTTATTGTTAAGGTCATGATCTTCCGGGCCATAGGTGATAAACTGATCTAACACGTAATCGTAGTCATCATTTCCGTTCAAATCCTGGAAAGACTCGCCTAGGTCATAGTGACCGTTAGCTGGTGTGCCAGGGCCGGGTTCGTCGACGAAAGGCTCATACGGATTGAAAACCCCATCCCCATCTACATCCAAAAACGGCTCACCTAAGTTGATATCTCCGTCGAAGTAAGCCTCCGGTTCATCCACCCCTTGGGCTCCAGACGCTACGGTTAGCCTTTCTGGATTTAATATCCCGTCTCCGTTGGTGTCCCGGAATCCTTCGGCATCATCCCACTTTCCATCTCCAAACGTATCGTACAAATGGGGATCGAAAACATCAGCATCCTCTTTCCTGTAAATTCCATCCCCATTTTTGTCGATGAAGAATTCACCTGGATCCCAAACCCCGTTTTTCCCTTTATTTATGTCTTCAAATGGTTCCCCGAGATCATACTTCCCGCTTCCATTGAGATCTACAAATGGCTCAGCCCCATCCCATTTTCCGTTCTTGTTAGCATCCTGGTCCGACCTCTGCGACTCCCACTGGTCCGAAAATAGGAAATCCCCGGGGTAGACCACTCCGCCCGGGTCAGTGGGGTGTCCGGGGAGCTGCTGAAAGCGCTTGTAAAAGCGACTGAGCTGCAACTCTAGAAGTGAGTTTCGACCCAGATTCTCTGAATAGCTGAGGCTGGTGATTTGATCCTGTTCGTCATAGACTGGCAAGGTGGAAGGAGTGTATCGGTAATTCCAGATATCGATATCCCCTCTGGTTTCATAAGAGGGGTTAAAATAGGAGGTGTAGCGGTTAACGACCTGGCGATAGGAAAAGGTCAAGCTGCGAGAGGCGGTGGCTTTATAAGTCAGTTTCAAGCTGCCTGTGTAGCGATTATTCATTCTTTCCGGAATCTTGATTCCGGATTGATATGAAAATAGACCCGGCAGGCTAACGCTCAACAGGTCATCGGACCGAAACTTTTTCTGCAGCTCAGAAGGGGCATATTTGTTGATTTGAATGTAGCCATCGGTCTTGTACACATCAAAAGTGGCGGCATAAGAAAGCTTGTCGCCGGAGAAATTGATCCCCAGGGCCGGCAGTAGGTACTTGGTCAAAAAGGGATCTGGCCCGTTCAGGCTCAGGGTGAGGCGGTCGGTGTTAAATGAGTATTTATTTAACTTGGGATCCCCAAAATCGTCGCTGATAAATTCGACCGACCCCTTGGTGCTGGTCACATTTCCCTTTTTAGTCACCGTGTTTATGATGGCAGAGGTAGCGTTTCCGTATTCTGCGTCAAAGCCTCCTTTTAGAACTGTCACCTCGGCAATATCCGCGGAAGAGACATTCATTCCGCCCCGGACTGCCCCCAGTCCACCTAAGGGGTCACGGGTGGCCACACCGTCCACCAGGTACATAACTTCACCGGCTCGACCTCCCCGCACGTGTAATTCGTTGTTTTTGGTGACAAAACCAACCTGGGCCGATAAGAGCTCATCTAAGGTTTTGATGGTCATATTCTCAATGTTCTCCGAGGAGATGCGGCGGAGATTGGCAGTTTCACCTTTCTCAATAGTCGGCCTTTCTCCCCTGACGATTTCAGTGGGAAGCTCTACCGCGGTGGCCTTTAATTTTGAGTCCATGGTGGTGGTCAAGTCAGCTGAAACTTTTATTCCGGTCACCAGAACTTCCTGATAGCCCACAAACGAGAACTTCAGGTCATAGCTGCCAGGAGGGATATTCAGAATAACATAGGAGCCGTCCGGCCTGGTGATTGCTCCCAGCTTGGTTCCCACCACTTGAACGGTGGCGCCCGGCAAGGCCTGCTTATTGCCTTCGTCTATTACCACTCCGGTAATTTTTCCCGTAGTTCCGGACCAAAGTATTTGAACTACGAAGGAAAGAATCACTAGTGAAAGAAATAAAACTCTGAATAGACCCTTCATAAAATACTCCTTTCCTTGTACTACACTGCTTTCTTTTTAGACTCTAATTCAATTAGCAAATTTAAGGTTGGGGCTCCCTTTAAGTCAAGCCTCTTTTCTACTTTTTTTAAAGTTTAACAAACTCCCTGCTGCTCTTCTTCGCTTCTGTCTGTCATCCAATTATTGACAACCCTAAGCCAGAGTCACTTGTTCCTGCTGGCTGGGCGGCTGGCTTGGATACTTGATATCTGGCCGACCGTAATTCCAGCTGGATTGAGAGTACTTTTCCCTTTCCAGTCTGAAAGTTGATAGTAGCTCTGGCCGGGAGAGCCCCTCCTTCATGAACTCGACTTTAAAAAACTCTTCAAACCCCCGGCTCAGGCAGTCTCTTGCCTCAGACAACTCAATCCTCCTGCCTGCAGCAGCCGACAAGGTAGTAGACTTTTCGTCCCAACTGTGTTTTTCCGGCTGATTTTTCTTAGGGATGACTAAATAGTCGTTAATGTCCAGACATCCATTTTTCAGGGGAAGGCTCCCCTGCTGAATGAAGCAATCTCTGGTTCTCCTCTGGGCGCTCCCCGCCAGTTTCTTGCCTTTGGCAGTTAACTCGAAGCGGGAGACACTGTTGAAACAGGGGTGGGCATAGAATGACCGGGCTGGTATTTGGCTAACCTTGCCCTTTTTGTACTCTGCCCTTATACCTAACAACTCAAGCGATCGGGCTAAGGCCAGGGAAAGCTGTCTATAGGTTTCTGCCAAACTAAAGCCCAGTTCCGGATTTCTGGAACTATTGGCTACTACCGAGTAGGTCAACTCAGAGTAATGCAACACTGCTCTTCCACCGGTCATCCTACGCACCACTTTTAATCCCTCTATTTGAGTCTTCTCCAAATTCAAGGTTTGCTGGATGTCCTGGAAATAGCCTAGGCTGAAAGCCGGCTCCGACCAGTCGTAAATCCTCAGAGTGGGAGGAAAATTCTGGTTTTCTTGGCAGCGCTTAAACAGCATCTCGTCTACGGCCATATTCCAGTAGGGCTGGCCCGGGCCTGAATAGATTAATCTCCAGAACTGCAATCTATATGACCTGGGCTTCTCTTAGTTTTTCCACTAAACTCTCCACCATTTTTTGGGGAGTCTCTCCTCCCAGAATCTCTCCTTTGGAGCGGGCCGGGGGAGATGAAAAAGAGGACATTCTTGTCAAAGAGCTGGCTCCACTGATCATTTCTTCTGTCAGATTTAAGTCACTTTTCCCCCAAATCGTCAAAGGGGCGGATTTAGCCCTTATTTTCCCTTTCAAAGAAGGGAGGCGGGGCTCATTGATCTCCTTGACAACTGAGACCACAGCCGGAAGTGAGATTTCCACTACATCATAGCCCTCTTCAGTCATACGATAGGCTGTGGCTCCGTTTAGGCTGAGATTCTCTAGTTTTTTCACAAAAGTGACCTGGGGGAGATCCAGCCATTCAGCTAAGGCTGGCGGAATGAGACTGGAATCACCATCCACGGCTTGCTTACCGCACAAGATTAAATCAAAACTGCCGATTTTTTTGATTCCTAAGGAGAGAAGGTAGGCAGCTGTGTAGGCATCGATTTGGTTAACGTCTGGAATCTCAAGCAGAATCGCCTCTTCAACACCTAAGGCTAAGCAATTGCGTAAGATAGGCTCAGATTTTCGGTTGCCTAAGCTTAGGGCGTATACTTTTCCACCCATTTTTTCTCTTATTCTTAAAGCCTCTTCGACCGCGTAGTCATCAAAGGGATTTGCCATTCCCGGGCCCTGAGGGTAGAGTATTCTCTGGCTTGAATCATCTACTTTAATCAAGCCTACTTCTGGCACCTGCTTAACACACACAATGATATTCATCTGCTGCTACCTCTCTGCCTTTATTTAAGATTCTCAAACCTTGTGCCTGGATTCAGGATTTGAGACATTTAGATAGAATCCACGCAATCTTCTTTTGAGTCAATAAGTTACATAACTTGCTGAATTGATTTACTCCGGATTATCTTGTCAAGTCGTATCATCCTGCGGTGCTCGGATCAGATAATACTATTTAATAACCTAACTTAAGATTATACAATGACTTAGCTGTAGCCAATTATTACGAGTCTGCCCCAGATTTTTGTGCAATCAGACTACTTTGGTCAGTCTCAGATGACACCAATCTTGCCAGAGCCGTCTTGGCAGCCACCTGTTCGGCCTCTTTTTTACTGGCTCCCCGGCCTACCCCTAACTTTCTGCCCTGCGAGAAGGCGGCTATGGTAAAGACCTTTTTGTGGTCCGGCCCCTCGGCTATTTCAACCTGGTAATGGGGCATTCCCAGCCCTCTGCCTTGCAGATATTCTAAGAGTTCTCCTTTATAATTATGGTGAACCCGGTCGCTGGTAGATTCTAGGTATTTGTCCAGTATCAGACGGTGTACTACCTGGTTGGCAGCCTTCATCCCCCCATCTAAATAGGCCGCGGCAATTATGGCCTCACAGGCATCTGCCAAAATCGACTCCCTTTGCCTTCCTCCAGATTTTTCCTCCTCCGGACTTAAGAGCAGAAATTCTCCTAATCTAAATTCTTTGGCCCTCCGGCTCAAGGTGAGCTCATTGACCAGGGTAGCTTTCATTTTGGTCAGCTCTCCTTCTGGTTTATGGGGGTATTTGTGGTAGAGAAATTCTGAAACTACCAGGCCTAGGACTGAATCACCTAAGTATTCCAATCTCTCGTTGGAGGAGTATACTTCCTTGGGAAGTTTGCTTCTCAGGTATGATTTGTGGGCTAAGGCGGCTATTAGAAACGATTTTTTCTTGAAGCGGTATTTGAGAAGTGCCTCTAATTTTTTTACCTCTACAGATGGTTTACTGGGATTGAAAAGCTTAAATAATGAGAGCCATTCGGACTTCATTGCCGAACCGATTATTCCTGGTACTTACCTACCGCTAAAGTAATATTATGGCCCCCAAAGCCAAATGAATTGGAGAGGACCACCTCAAGTTCTTTCTTTCTGGCCTGCTGGGGGACATAATCTAAGTCGCACTCTGGGGAAGGGTTTTCCAGATTTATGGTGGGATGTAGAATCCCTTCCTGTAAAGAAAGTATGCTGGCTATCATTTCGGCTGCCCCGGCCGCACCCAACAAATGACCAATCATAGACTTAGTAGAGTTAACCGAGAGTTTATAAGCCTGCGGGCCAAAGACATTTTTTATGGCCAAGGTTTCGCTGGCGTCCCCTAAATCAGTGGAAGTGCCGTGGGAGTTGATGTAATCCACCTTTTCCGGTTTTAAGCCGGCGTCCTGCAGGGCCTGTTTCATTGAGCGAGCCGCCCCATTGCCATCCGGGGCTGGTGCGGTGATGTGATAAGCGTCCGCAGACATTCCTGCACCCAATAATTCGGCATAGATCTTAGCGCCTCTTTGCTGGGCGTGCTCTAAGGACTCTAAGACCAACATACCGGCCCCTTCCCCCATTACGAAACCATCCCGGTCCTGATCAAAGGGCCGGGAGGCAGCTGGGGGATCATCGTTTCTGGTGGACATAGCCCGGGCCGAACAAAATCCGGCAAAAGAAATAGAGGTTATACTGGCCTCTGCTCCTCCGCTCAGCATCATATCTGCTTCCCCTCTCTGGATGATTCTAAAGGCGTCGGCTATGGCATGAGCAGAGGAGGCGCAGGCTGAGACAGTGGCGTAATTAGGGCCTTTCAATCCAAACCTAAGGGAGATTAGTCCCGGGCACATGTCGATTATCATCATAGGGATAAAAAAGGGGGAGACCTTGGAAGGACCGGACTTCAAAAGCAAGGAGTGCTGACGCTCAAAGGTTTCAATCCCACCAATGCCAGAGCCGGTGATGACTCCAACTCGATCCAGATCTAGGGAACCAAAGTCCAGCCCCGCATCATCCACAGCTTGTTGGGCGGAGACGATGGCAAACTGCTCGACTAAATCCATTCTCCTCAGCTCTTTTTTTTCAATGTAAGGGGTGGGGTCAAAGCCCTTGACCTCAGCCGCAATTTTGGTGGACATTCCGTCCGGGTCAAATCTGGTCAGCTTGGTTACCCCGGACTGGCCAGCTTTCAATCCATTCCAGAAACTGGAAATATCATTCCCAATTGGGCTAATTATCCCCAGACCGGTTATGACCACTCTATTTTTCACGACACTCCCCGCCGAAAGGATGGCGACTTTTTTATTTGGGAATTATGCCTTTGACAAAACAAATCTATTATGATTCTAAATCTTCTGGCCTCAAATTTTCCCCTATTATCTCGTCAGTTGTCTTGGGTGGCAGATGTTTAATTGTATCTACCCTGTATCTCCGTTTTATATCCCTAATTTCTTTCTTCAAGTCTTGATAGTTAATAAATAGCCACACCTCACCTATTATTAGAGCAAGTATCATCAATAGGGCTACATCATTCATTTTCCCATTGTCTTTCTTGTATATTTATTTTTGGTGGGGACAGTAAGAGCCTTGCCTAAGGCTTCTTCTGTCTTATTTTTCTTCCTCTTCCTCCTTCTCTTCTTCTTCTTCCGGCTCTGGAGCAGCTTCGGCCTGGGCCAGGCCCTTTTCTATGTAGGCTATGGCATCCCCCACGGTAGCAATCTTTTCCGCCTCTTCGTCAGGAATTTCCAGGTTGAATTCCTCCTCTAAGGCCATGACCAGCTCTACTGTATCTAGAGAATCCGCTCCCAGGTCATCCACGAAGGAAGCCTCATTGGTGACCTGCTCTGGATCGACTCCCAACTGCTCTATGATTATATCCTTTACTCTCTGTTCCACTGAAGCCATTGCTGGCACCTCCTGTCTTGTATTCTTTGGCTCGGCTTAGACTACTGATTTAAGAAACGGCGTAATATATAGCGGCAGAAACTTCTGTCAACTAAAAAATGGGAAGATAACTGGTTAATTGATTACTACTTACATATGCAAGCCGCCGTCCACCTGAAAGACTTGACCGGTGATGTAGGAGGCTTGGTCGGAAACTAGGAAACTTACTAGATTAGCTACTTCATCTGGCGTTCCAACTCTCTGTAGAGGGACTAATGACAGCATAGCATTTTTCGCTGGTTCTGGAAGTGACCTGGTCATCTCAGTATCAATAAAACCGGGGGCAACCGCATTGACAGTAATATTTCTGGAGGCTAATTCCTTGGCAGCAGACTTGGTCAGTCCTACCAGACCTGCTTTAGAGGCGCAGTAGTTGGCTTGCCCGGGATTTCCCATCAGCCCCACTACAGAGGTAATATTTATTATTTTACCGGTCCGGTTCTTCAGCATCACTCTGCTGACTGCTTTGATACAGTTAAACGTCCCTTTCAGATTGGTATTTAAGACCAGGTCCCAATCACTATCCGAAATGCGAACCAAAAGGTTATCCCGGTTGACCCCGGCGTTATTTACCAGAATATCTATCCTCTGAAATTTTTCCAGGGTAGCTTCCACCATTTTGGTCACCTGCTGGCAGTTGGCCACATCGGCTTGGCAGGCTAAGATTCTATCACCGGATGGGTCAAGCTCTCTGGCAATCTTAGAAGCAGCCTCAAGGCTGCGAAGGGCAACTAAAACCAAATTAGCCCCTTCCTGGAACAATCGTTTGGCAATCGCCTCGCCGATTCCCCGAGAGGCGCCGGTGACTATGGCAACCTGGCCGGCTAGGCTCATTTGGATAGGGAAGGTAAGAAAACTTCTAAGTCCGAGAGTCTGTCAATGCCGGAGATATCCACGTTGCCTAAAGTCCTTTTAACTAATCCCTGCAAGACCCTTCCTGGACCGACCTCTATGAAGTTGGTTACTCCCTGGTTGGAGATAAATTGCAGAGAGCGGGACCACAAGACCGGCCTGGTGATCTGTTCGACCAGTAATTCCTTAATCTGCTCCGAGTCGGTTGTGCTTCTGGCGGTGACATTGGGGACTACTGGAACCTGAGCTTCTTTGAATTCCAATCTGTCCAGTTCTGATTTTAAGCCGATCTTGGCGGAAAGCATCAGAGGGGAATGAAAGGCGCCCCCCACTTTTAACAGAACCGCCTTTTTGCCTTTTTGCTTGGCAAGCTCTACCGCCTTTTCTACTGCCTTGAATTCGCCCGAGACTGCTACTTGCTCCTTGGAATTAAAATTGGCCGGCTGGACTATTCCAAACTGAGAAGCCTGGGCGCACACGGCAAATACTTCTTCTTCATCCAGACCGACCATGGCTGCCATGGTACCCGGGTTTTCGTCGCAGGCCTTCTGCATCAGCCGGCTTCTTTTGCCTACTGCAAATAGAGCATCTTCAAAGGATAAGACTTTCGCTGAAACTAAGGCGCTGTACTCTCCTAAGCTGTGGCCAGCCACAAAATCAGGCCTGAATCCGTTGGATTGGATTATCTGCAAAAGGGCGGCTGAATGGACAAAGACTGCCGGCTGGGTAAATTGGGTTTGCTGCAGTAATTCCTCCGGCCCTTCAAATGAGACTTTGCTAAGCTCCAGCTCTAAGAGCCGGTCCGCCTTGGCATACATATCTCTAACCTGGGGGAAGTGATCGTATAAATCTTTCCCCATGCCAACGTACTGGGAGGCCTGGCCCGGAAATAAGAATGCTGTTTTGCTACGGCTCATCTTCAAAAAGGGAATTGAACGACAATTCAGGGTAAGCTCTAGTATGACTTTTAGTCATCTAGAATATTCATTCAAGATTCTTTTTTTCTATCAACAGAATCAGACTATTCAGGTTCGGGTAAAACTTTTCTGGGAGATTAGTGGTTTGACCTAGGTTCTGGCTCCGCTACCTACCCTGTGAAACGAGAGCATCTCCCTAATCCGGTGGTTCACTTTCTTTCTAACCATAGTAGCCGCTACCCTGATTCCATTCTTAATCGCCTTGGGGGAAGATGAGCCATGGCAGATGATGCTCACCCCGTTGACTCCCAAAAGCGGCGCCCCTCCGTACTCGGCGTAATCCAAAGTTTTCTTCAGTTTTTTGAAAGTGTATTTCAAAAAGAAGACTCCCATCTTGGACAAAAGATTACTTCTCACCTGGCGCCGCAATAGATGAGCCAAAAATCCCTCGAAGCTCTCCGCCATCTTAATCATCACATTCCCCACAAAGCCGTCGCAGACCACCACGTCTGCCTTCCCTTTCAAAATATCATTTCCCTCTACGTTGCCGATGAAATTTAAGCTGCTCTCTTTTAATATCTTATGAGACTCAACCGTGACCGGATTTCCTTTGCTTTTCTCTTCGCCGATGGAAAGCAGGCCGATCGTGGGGTTTTCTTTGTTCAGTATGGTAGAAGAATAAATGGAGCCCATCACTCCAAACTCATATAAATTAGAGGGCTTGCAGTAGGCATTGGCTCCCACGTCTAAGATTAGAACTCCCCTTTGGTTCTGAGTGGGTAAATACATGGCGATAGCCGGACGGTCGATCCCTTCCAAGCGCCCCATGGTGACCAAAGCGGAAGCCATTACCGCCCCGGTATTGCCGGCTGAGACGACTGCATCAACCTCCCCTTCTTTTTGGAGCTGCATGGCCACTGAAATGGAGCTATCCTTGCGCCGGACCGCCTCACTGGGGAGCTCATCCATGCTGATGGAGTCTGGGGCGTGCTGGACCGGAAAGACACTCTTTACTCGGTGCCGCAGCTTGTGTTTAAGTTTATCAAAAGCTTCTTTGAGTCTATCCTGATGTCCCACTAAGATTATCTGGTAGTCCCCATTGGATTCCTTCTGGGCTAAGGCTGCCCCTTCTATAATGGATTCTGGTCCGTGGTCCCCCCCCATTGCATCCAGGCCGATTCTAATTGGGTTACTCACCTTGTTTAGGTCCTTAACTTCACTAAGTTGTCTCAGGGGTAAAGACTTCTTTTCCAGCGTAATATCCGCAGTGGGGACAGACCCGATGCGGTAAGATTGGCTCTGAACAGTGGGGACAGCTGATTACATTGGCGGCAGAGAGCTTCCAGTGGGTACGTCTTTTTCTCCCCCGGGCTTTGGAATGTCTGCGTTTAGGTAGTGGCAAAGTTTACTCCTTTAACATTTGTTCTAATTTTCCCCAGCGGGGATCTATCTCTTCTTTTTTACAACCACACTTCTCAATATTCAGATTGGCACCGCACTTCGGACAGAGCCCTTGGCAGTCTGGAGAGCAGAGAAATCTCATGGGCAGGCTCAAAAGCAGGGCTTCTCTTAGGCGTTGAGTAAGATTGTAGGTGGCAACTGCTTTGGAGACAGACTGGTAGTCGTCATCTTGAAACTCCGCTCTGCTGGCAGCCTCGCTTTGGTCAAGGATGAATTTTACTTCCGCTTTTAAGGTGATAGCAAAGAGCTTCAAACACCGGGCACACTCCGGCTCAGCCCAAGCCTCCATCTTACCATAAAAGGCCAGTTTTTCTTTGGTCTTTATGACAGTGAGACTCACTTCCACCGGCTTCATTAAGAACAAATCCTGAGGCTTAAGGCTCAAGGATTCCTGAGTTTCTTGAAAACAGAGGTCGTTATGACCTTCCGCCAGGTCTTTGAAATGTATTTCCATTGAATTTTTTAATTAAAACTTATCGAGCTTAAAGTCAAGGGGTTTTTGAGGCTGACAAAACTAATACGTATTTCGAGGCTATGAATTTGAGCTGTCCCAGGTTGAGGGTTCACCCTGCTCGTTCCGACTCGTTCCGATTTATCCCGAGCTTGGTCGAGGGATTCGTCAGAGTGAAAAGGTTCACCCTGAAGGGGCATCAGGATCTACCTCGAGTGGTCAAGCTTTTGTCGTTGATGCCGGTGAACTATCTTCTCCCCCACCCAGTACCCGATTCCCCCCCCTATTATCACATCTGATAGAAAGTGGACGTTGTCGTTAGTCCTGGACCAGGCCGCGCCCGAAGCCAATAAGTAAACTGGATATTTAATCCACCATTGGGGATACTGGTGGGCAATCACCGAAGCAAAGGCAAAAGCCGTAGCAGCATGGCCGGAGGGGAGAGAAAGTGAGAAATCTGAGGAATAATCAAAAGATTCAAAATAATAAGCACCTTTATCCGCAAAGGGTCTGGCTCGTCCAAAACTGTACTTCAAACCCGCTACGATTTCCTGAGTAATCAAAATCGAGCGCAAGCCCAAGTAAGCAGTCTCTTTGGCCTTGGGGTCTCTGATTACTAGCCCGGTGGCATACAATCCACCCAAAGCCCACAAGGGGACCTTACCCCCGAGTGGACGGAAGAAATCAGCTGTTCTATCGCTGAAATCAGTCCGATTTCTAACAAAAAACTTTTGAGATTCTTCATCTGATGCCAAGGCTACAGAAGTAAGAGTCACAAAAGAGAAGGCGATGATTCTGTCTTTTTTCTGCCACTTAAGAGGTGCGGTTACTATAGACTTGCTGTCCTCGGCAAAATCAGTCACGGCCTGGTCGAGCGCGTTGGTTTGAGCGACCAGAGTTGAACTAGCTGACAGAATAACTAGCTGAAGAGCCAGAAGAGTCTTGGTCAGACTGGATTGGTTTTTCAATGTCTACTAGTCTGTGCTATCGATTAGAACAAGTCAAGAATCATTTAGATATTCTGAATACCAAATTATCCAAACAGCCCCAGCTGGTCTTGTTGCTGAATCGGGACAGCTTTTTTCTCCTCCCCAAACAGGCTAATCTTCCCAAACACCCCGTCATACCCTGGCTCTATTTGCACTTTCCCTTCCCGCATAAGTCTGACCCCTTCCGCTATCTTTGGAGCAGCCGTTTTTTCCAATTCAAAGATAGGCAGATCCAGCAAAATACTAAACTCAGAGCCAAACTCTCCAACCAGCCGGAGATATTCCCTTTCCACCCCTTTAGTATCCCTAGATTGCCCCAAAGCTTCTGCAATAATTTCTTCTAGCGGTATGAGATTTTTGTAGGGAATGGCGCCGTCCGGAATAAAACCGTCTGGCCGGTCAGCTAAATCATCCACCCGGCTTAAGACTCCCACGGTCAATTTCCTGCCACAGACCGGGCATAAAGAGTTGACTTGTTTGGTCTGCCCAGGTTTATAGCTGAGGTTACACTTGCGGTGGCCATCAAAATGATATTTGCCTTCTTCCGGGAAGAATTCAATCGTATGGAGAAATTTGTTCTTATCTTTTTCTTTAAGTGCCTTCATTATTTCATAGTAATCCATCTGACAGTCAAAGACGTTGGCTTCTCGTCCTAATCTGGAGGCAGAATGGGCGTCTGAATTGGATATCAGGGTAACTTTGTCTAAACCTGAAACTCGCCAGTTCATAGGTGGATCAGAAGATAAACCGGTCTCGATGGCATAGATGTACTTGGAGTAGCTGCCAAAAGCTTCCTCAATGGAATCAAATCCTGAATTGGAGCCGAAGATAGAAAACCAGGGAGTCCAGGCATGAGCCGGGATTATCATACAATCCGGCGAAGTCTCTAAGGCTGCCTGGGCAATCTCTTTAACCGGGCAGCCAAAAGTGGGCCGGCCGTCTGAGGTCAACTTGCCTAATTTAGAGAGCTTCAGATTTAACTTTTCAGCCACTTCGAAAGTAGGGACAAACAGAAGTGTGTGAATCTTCCTAAGTTTACCAGCCTGGGAATAGACATTGCTGACCTCAACTGAGAGCAAAAAGAAAATATCGGAGGAATTATCCTTAAGCTTAAATAGGCCAGTTCCGGTCGACACCAGCTTGGATTTCAGTTCATAAAAATAACCCGGGTGGGTGAAATCCCCGGTGGCAATCAGATTGATTCCTTTCAGTTTGCCCCACCGGGCCAATGTTTCTACATCCATATCCGGGCTGGTAGCCCGGGAGTACTTAGAGTGCAGATGTAAGTCAGCTATGATTCTCATCTCTTATCTCCGGTGAAGACTAGCAACTATCCAAATTTGTAGGGAGGGCCTCACAGAAGCAAGAAAAAAATCTTGAAAATTCAGGTTTGAAAACTATATTGAGCCAACTTCAAGGAGGAGTAAATGGTCTTGGCTGGAAAAATTGCCTTGGTAACCGGCGGCTCAAGGGGGATCGGCAGAGCCATCGCTTTGAAATTGGCTGACCTGGGAGCAGATCTGGCCATAAACTTTTTCAGGTCCCGGCAGAAAGCGCAAGCGACTCAACAGGAGATTTTCTCCCTGGGAAGAGACTGCGCCATTTTCAGGGCCAACATAAATGACGTAGACTCAATCAAAAAGTTATTTCATGATGTGAGAAGCAAATTCGGCCGGCTGGACATTTTAATCGCCAATGCCGCCATGGCTATGTTCGGCAACTTAGAGGACTTCTCCCTGAAAGGGTGGGAGGTGACCATGGATGCCAACGCCAAGTCCTATTTCCTGTGCGCGCAGGAGGCGGTCAAGATGATGCCTAAAGGTGGTAAAATCGTAGCCTTAACCAGCTACGGCTCCCAAAAATACATCCCCGGCTATGCGGCACTCGGTTCAGCCAAGGCAGCTATTGAGACTTTGACCAAGTATCTGGCAGTCGAATTTGCGCCCAAGCATATTAACGTCAACTGCGTCTCCGGCGGGGCAGTGGATACAGATTCTTTCAGAATTTTGAGCGAGTATAACAAGCACATCGCCGAAGAGTACATCCGCAAGACCCCGGCCAAAAGACTGGGTAAACCGGAGGACATAGCCAACGTGGTGGCCTTCCTGTGTACCCCGGAGGCGGAGTGGATTAAAGGGCAGACGATAATAGCGGATGGGGGATTTTCGCTGATGTGAGGTAGGTCAAGATCCATTACGGGCGCATATCTTTAAACCAATCTCACGGCTGAGTAATCTCACCTCTACTTGGACTGATTAGGCTGTCCCCCAAGTATGTTTTCTGAGGCCTCTTGAGTAGATTTCGGGGCAAAAAACTCTTGACAAAAAGCTGATTTAGCTGATATTGCCCTTAGAAGCCTGACATTAAGTCACAATCTTTAGCCTGCGGGTAAGCTCGCCTTAAACGAGAATTTTATCCTGCAAAAGTCTTGCTTCGGAGTACCTCTCCGCGGCGAAGGAAAGGTTTGGTGCAGTTATGAAAAAATTATATTCTCTTGGGTTAATACTACGTTTCTGCATTGGTGTATTTGTCGTCTCGCTTTTAGTGGGAATGGAGTCCCGGGCAGATGTAATAATCGCTCCAGGTGAGACCAGCCCGCCTCTGCAGGCGGAGGATTGCAGTTATTCTTCCGGTGGGCCATTGGGGGACTGTCTGGGTGGGTGCTTCACCGGTTGTGACGCCGGCAACAACACCGCCGAAGCCACATTGGATGTTTCCAATTACACTGCTGGTAAGAAGTTCGTTGCAACCACAGTCTACACAGACTTTATCGTCAAAGCAGATAGCAGCAACGCCGGCAATGAGGTTGACGGAACAATTAGCTATGACATAGAGTGGGCCGGCGGCTGGACCCTGTACGGAGTATTTACTGGGTTTAATGACGTCAAGAGTACCATGACCATTTCTCTTTACGACCTCTCCGCTACGGGAAGAGTAGTCAGGTCAGCCACTCTTCACAGCATGACCACCGACGGCTTCATCGGCATAGATATAATTGATGTTGGATTCGGTCTGGACAATGGCTCTACCGTAAACTCCATGTCTGCTAATCTTATTCGAGGGCATACCTACCGCTTGGGATTGACCATCCGCTGTGAAGGCAAGAGCGCCTCGAATGCCAATGTTATTCTCGATTATCAGACATCAGGCTGGGGTCTGTGGTGGAACGACCTCAAGGTTTCCGTAGGAATCGACCTAGAAGAGGAGATTGAGAAGTTATGGAAGGCTCTGGAAACTCACACTCATATCTATTTGACCGGACGCGGAGAAGGACACAACAACACTGAAGCCCAGACTTCCCCGGCCATTATAATGGATGACAGCGTTTTAGCTGATAAGGAACTTGACTGGCTGCCAGATGATGAGCTCAAATCCAAATCTCTGCCGCTGAAAAAATAGATATGAGTG
>Ga0209641_10001927_pt1 | contig 18069 bp, 21 predicted proteins | sample RifCSP16_1_FD_184022 | JGI IMG/M metagenome (GOLD analysis project Ga0209641, IMG submission 184022) | Soil microbial communities from Rifle, Colorado - Rifle CSP2_sed 16_1 (SPAdes) (version 2) | ecosystem: Environmental > Terrestrial > Deep subsurface > Rock core/Sediment | place: Rifle... | reverse complement strand
GACACTAACGGAGACCTAATAAATTTCTATAGGGTTGTCAAAACAAAATACAGGCAGTTGGAGAAGGAAATAATACCTACTCTCTATAGCAGGCAATTACACCGCCAGTCCGCTAAGATGGTTTTGGGCTTCCCTGAACTGTTCAGCGATGTTAAACGCGCATGGGCAATATGGGTGCTTGCCAATCAGAGTTACGCTTCGCGCCTTGATTCGCCCTGGGGTTATGACCGGATGAAAAACACATCGGCAAAGCGCCTTCACAACAAGCGCGACAACTTCACCAAAGATTACGCGGAGCGTTTGGAAGAAACACAGATTGAAAATGGCGATGCACTAAGAATAATTCAGACAAGAGACAGCAAGCAAAGTTTTTTTACTGTGATCCGCCTTATTTCAATTCCGGTATGGGGCATTACAACGATTATACGGAACAGGACTTCGAGAACCTGCTAAAACTTCTTTCCACCATCAAGGGGAAGTTTCTTCTGAGTTCCTACCCTTCCGAACTTCTAAAGAAGTACATCCGAAAAAATAAATGGCATACTAAAGAAATTGATATGCCTTTAGTTGTTAATGCAAAATACAAGAATGGGAAAAGGAAAACAGAGGTGTTAACGGGGAATTATTCTATTAGAAGAGAAAATTAACCTAATCATAATGGATAAGCGTATAGATTTTTACTTGCCGAGATACTTGAAAAAATAAAAGCCGCTCACAATGAACGGCTTTTGCACAAGACACACTTTTTTGCCTACCTAAAAGACAAGTAATAGGTCAGAAAAAAATTTATTTTAAAATAACTCGTTCTCTACTTGATTCAAGTAAAGAAAAAATATTCTTGACAAATTTTTTATGCGCTTCAATGTTAACAAACACAATATTTCTCTCATCTTGAGATTCTTTTTTCTCTTTTAGTGAGTCTTTTTCGGTACGGCAACCATTCTTTGTTACCAATATACCAATACTGATGTTTTCAATTGAGGACATGGTTTTATGGTTTTAGTTTGTATATAGTAATGTACTTCTTTACTTTATGTTACTCATTTCTTTCAACTTGTCAAATGATGAATATACTATAAAATTAAGGTCTGTAATTGCGGCTAAGAAATTGTGTGCAATTAAGTCATCAAATCCTCCCCTTAAATTATCAACACAGATAAAACCGATCATAATTTTGCTCTGAGGTTCTGAATTAATGTGCTGTGGTAACTGTTTACTATGACTTACGAGTTCTTCTCGTTTGAGTTCATCGCGCCAATTGGCTGACCTTAGAAATACTAACAAGGTTAGATTTTGATAGGTATTCTGTTTCATGTGTATATAAAAACCCCCGAGGAATCTGTGATTCTCGGAGGGTTGGCCCCAGGAATCGCACAGTTCCTACGGGGGTGTATGGAAGTAAAATCCATACGCTGCTTTTCGCGATGCTGAACCATTGCGAAAGCAGGAACCGAAGTATACATGAATGCTTGTTATTTGGCAAGCGATGAACTTTAGATGTCCTGCTCTCCTTTGTTTTCCGCACTTGCGTGAGGTTATGAACTCAACAGTAAGCCTCATCCGATGGGAAAAGTGCGTCAACAACAAAATGATATTAATCATCTTCAAAAAAAGTTTAATACCCTTTTTGAAGACTGGAAGAAACTTGACGTTCAGCCAAAGCAATTACCCACATATTTACCTCTTTTCTCAAACAATCTGCGCTGGCGTATATGGAAAAAAGATTTCTCGTTCCTGACAGGGAACAAATCTCAAACATTGAGGTTATGCTCTCTCAAATCTTAAATGAAGTCCGGCAGAGAAAAAATCTTCCCTATATGGAAATTGAAAAAAGGATTGAATATATAGAAATGAAGGTAGATAACCTCTTGCGACATCCGCAGGAGATAACAGAAACTACAAACCATGATCGTTAAAATCAAAACAAGAAAACGCCCAACCTTCCGGCAGTTGATTGAATATATGATGAAGGACAAAGCTCGTTTTTTCAATGAGAAAGAAAACAGCTTTGTCATAGCTCATAATCTGAGAGGGAATAACATAGGCGATTGGATAAAACAATTTCAGAAGAACGAAGAATACAGAACACGCAAAAGGAAAGACAGCGTTATGCTCACGCATGAGATTATTTCTTTTCACAAAGACGAAGAGAATATTTCACTCGCGAAGATGGAAGATATGGCAAGGGAATATATCAGGCAGAGAAACCCTAACGGAATTTATCTCGCTGTTCCGCACACAGACAAGCAACATTATCATATTCATATCTGTGCTTCTGGTGTGGAATACAAAACGGGAAAAGCGATGCGGATGAGCAAAGAGCAGTTCCAAACGCTGAAGAAAAATATTCAACAATATCAGCAGGAGAAGTTTCCTGAGTTAAGCAAATCGGTTGTTAACCACTCAAAAAAAGGTAAAGCAAAAATCACAGACAAAGAATATCAATTCAAACTAAGAACGGGCAGGGAAACTTTGAAAGAAGAACTTGCAGAAAAAATTAATATCTGCCTTGCAAAAGCAAAATCAATGGAAAGTTTTATTCAAATTTTGAAAGCAGAAAATATCAGACCTTATGAGCGAGGTGGAAGATTTTCGGGAGTATGGTATGAAAACTTGAAATTCAGATTTAACAGATTACAAATAAATAGAGATAAGGTGGTAGAGTTAAATAAAACGGTGGAAAGGGAGAGGCAGATTCAGACTATGAGAGGGGGAGGGAAAAATAAATCAAGAGGACTTTCGAAGTAAGTAGGTAACTAAAAAACAAACAAATGGTACTATAAGCCATATTCTCATCTGTGAAAACCGCCATTTCGTCTATGTAAACAAGGCACTGGTCGAATAGATGGGGCTTGATATACCTTTTCTTCAAATGTGGGTGTACCTTTGGTTATCAAAAAAATATTTTTTAAAAACATAATGATGGATAAATAATCAGGATGCGTTACAATATTTTTAAATATGCATAAAAAAATAAGGAGCAAAAAATTTTGCTCCTTAAATTCCGATAGGTTAAAGTAGGGAGCACAGGCGTATAGGGTATATGTCGAGTGCTCTACTCGCCCGGGGAAGCTTAAGTAATTCTCCGGGTTCTTTTTTACTAATACAAATATAATAGGTTCTTCTAAAGTGTATTATATCCTAACAATTTTTTTTAAAGTGTCCGCATGTGGAAAAGTGAATTTTACTGTAAATCTAAAGGGAAAAATAACTGAGCATAAAAGGGCTTTAAAATCAAGCATTTTTATCAATCCTCAAAATCAACCAATTCTTTCAAAGGCATTTCAAGCGCATTGGCAATTTATCAGTCGAATGGGACGCCCTGTTGTGATGTGCATTAATTTGTGATGATTTATCGCCACCCCTTTTTTTGTCCAACGCCTAGTTGGACTGTGAGCTCTCCAATGATTTGCTTTAACTCCTTGTTTTCTTTTTGAATTTTAATCAAGTCGCGAGAAGATGCGCCAGAGGCATCATTCCTGAGCCACCCGTATATGCAAGTGGTGCTAATGCCATGTTCGACCGCTATTTCCTTGATTGACTTTCCGGAAGTCTTAACCCGCTCGAGTATCTGATCCTTTAGGTCTCGAGGAACCTTGTATTTTTTATTAGACATATGCTCAATGAAAATTATTGGTATATCGACTATTATACCGCTAATCTTGGTTGAAAATGTGTCTTAAATTTGGGGTACCGGTCAAAGGCAGATCAACTATTCCTGTTTGCCATGTTTATTGCCCTCGTCAAGATATTGAGTTGTATAAAAAAAATACATTCAATTTTTTTATACGAGAGAAAATTAAAGCTGGCAAATTCATAGCTCGAGAAGGCGCTGAAGAATTCATATCGATTACAAACGAAGAGGCAAATGAATTATATTCACTGGAGAGTAATCAAGAGAAATTAGAAAAATTCCTTACAAACAAAGTATTGCACCAACATAGTATACAAATCGCTGATGATCCTAATTTAAAGAGTAGCGCCCCATTAAAAGACAATGATGAAGCAATTGATGATATATATGCTGAAGTGATTGGAAACTATCTGCAAAAAACAAAAGAAGCTATTTCATTTTATAAAAAATTTACAAAGGAGTTTCCAGATCATAATATGTTTGACAAAAAAAAATATATTGCTAAGATTAAAACAGCTCGTTCTTAAACACAATTCAATAACTCTAAAATTTACAATATGAACCAACTTGTCCTTTACCGTAACCACTCGATGGAAAGTGAGCAGACAGAACAACTCTTAAAGGATAAAAAAGTAAAGCACATTACCTTTTTATCAGACTCTGAGGAAGGAAAGCCTACCCTTTATGTTTCTGGGAAGACTTCTCCATATGAAGGATATGGGGAAATTGCTCAATTTATTTTGCTTTTCCTTAATATATTAATGAAGAGCAGATAATTTTTTTACCCCCTAAGAAATTAGGGGGTAATTTATATATATAGTATCACTCCGAGTTATTATTTGCCTCTCCCTTGACAAATTTCCCCCTCCTGCTATAGTGAACTCGGTTAGAAATTAATAATTAAAATACCAAGTACGTATATCCATTTATGGTTTCAGAGCCATTGATCTCCGAGAGGGGATTATCCTCTACAAAACATATTGCATGTCGCACAATATATCTTTGCGACACAGTGGCCTATGGTTTGGCAGGCTCCAACTCTCTCAGGTCATTTATAACCTTATCAATATTTAATTGAGAATTATCATTGGTCGGCGTGAAATTAATCGGAGGTTTCCCCTGCTTAATAAGTTCAAAATTTTCAATAAAGGCTGCCCAGAGAATATCGACAAAAATATTATTCCAAAAATATAAAACCGGCTTCGAGAGATACTCATGCCATACTTTAGCTCCAACTGAGACTACATAACCCACATTTTCCTTAGTTTGCGGCTTTTCGGCCAAATTCTTGACGCTGATATTAAAGTAACTCAAAACAAGGATCGCCACAATTACAATAACAATAAGTTTAATGAATCCACCATTTGCGCTTAAATTACTCATATTTCAAATTCTACCATAAATTATTTCTTCTTATAAGGAGGTAAATAGAGCATCGGGTCTAAATAGGCGTTAATCGGCGCCACTGGCATGGTATAGATGCGTCCGCCGCAAGATTTTGACGGTAATGATTTAATTTCAACGGCTGACGACGCATAGACAGTCAAATGCAGATGCGGTCCGGTCGAATAGCCCGTACTGCCACTATAGCCGATCAGTTGGCCGGTCGCCACATTGTCGCCCTTCGCGACTTTTATCAAGGAGAGATGGGCGTATAGGCTTGTCAAACCATTGCTGTGTTTGACAAGAACCCATTTGCCGTAAGAAGCCTTGGGGCAAGTTTGATCCGTATCGCCGGTACCCAAAACTACTCCGCCGGCCACTGCTTTGACCGGCGTGCCCAATGAAGCCGCGAAGTCAACTCCATTGTGCGATCCTGAGGTGTAAAGCCGTTTAGCATCGACTGTGGCGCCGAAAAGCTGAGTAATGTAAATATTGCTCAAGGGCCAAGCGAGCACGCCTCCCCCCGGCAGAGATTTCGGATCAAGAATAAATTTCAATTGAGATTCGTAATCTCTAAGTTCTTTTTCAAAGGCCGTTTTTCTGGCAATCGCAGCCGCGAGAATTTTATTGTATTCCGATTCCTTATTCTTAGTGTCCTTCAGCAGGCGATTTTTATCAGCCGTATTTTGATCATTAATTTTTTTCTGGTCATTTAATTCACTCTTTAAATTGACCAGTTCTTGCCTGGCTTGTTCCGCTTCATTTTTATTGTCTTCCAGGTCGGCTTTGACCGATTTTAACTCTTCAATTCGCTCGCCCAATTTCGCCTGGATGCTTTTCAGCGATTCAACCTCATTCCAGATCTCTGATAATTTATCTTGAGACAATAAATTCTGTAAAATGCTCTGCAAGTCTATTTCATTGACCTGCCTCAAGCTCTTAGCGATAATTCCCTTGTCCTGGCTAATTTTTTCTTCTTTATTGCCGATGTCTAAGGAAAGTCTTTCTATCTCGAGGTTAGTGGCAGAAATTTTATTTTCAGTGACCCCAATATCTGCCGAAAGCTTTTTCTTGGTCAGGTCAAGTTTTTGCAATTGGACTTTCAGACTATTAGCTTGTCCACCCAAATCATCTAACTGCTTCTGATATTCTTTTATCTGCTGTTCTAACTTGGCGATTTCACTATTGCGGTCGCTGATCTTATCCTTCAGCTCGGAAGCAGTTTGAGCGAATACGGAAATACCAGAAAATATAATCAATAAACCTATGACAATAAGAAGTGGTTTTGCTTTTGATTTGATAATCGGATTCATTTTGATAATTTTTTTATGGCCTTTTCAATACGGCTTAAAGTCTCGCCTTTGCCTAAAATCGGCGCCAAGGTAAAGGGATCTGGAGATTTTTCTAGACCAGATAAAGCAAAACGCAGAGGCCAAAGCACTTCCCCTCTCCCCTTCTCCTCGGCGTAGTTAGAAAGAGTAAACTTGACAGATTCATGATTAAAGCCGGATTCAGGAATCTCATGCAGTAATTCATAAACTTTTTCCAAATATCCTTTAGTTAAGGCGAATCTGTCGGCATTGTCTTTTAATTTTTTCCAAACCAATCCCTCTTTGTCATATTCGGGCGTATTGAAGAAATAGTCCAACTCCCCTGCTTTGATCATCTCATCCACATCACTCCATTTATTTATCCTATCAAAAATAATGGGAGTTAATTTTTGAAGCATATCTTTAGAGATTAGAAATTCGGATTTAGAAATTCTTTTGCCAATCTCCTCTTGAATAATAGTCATTGGCAAAAGCTTGATATGCTCCTTATTTATCCAGTCCAGTTTAATAGGATTAAAAATCGCCCCGCCTTTTTGGACCTTGGATAAATCAAAAACCTTAATCAATTCTTCTAGAGCGAAGATCTCTTGCTCTGTTCCCGGGTTCCAGCCGATCAAAGCCATAGTGTTCAAAAGCGCTTCGGGCAAATAACCCATTTCTCGATAGTCAGTCAGAGGCAACGCCCCTTTTCTTTTGGAAAGCTTGGAGCGGTCGGGAGCTAAGACTAAAGGTAAGTGCGCGTATACTGGAATCGGCGCGCCAAGCGCTTCCAGCATTAATATTTGACGAGGCGTATTGGAGATATGTTCTTCTCCGCGGATAACATGAGTGACACCTTCATCCCAGTCATCGATGACGACTGCTAGATGATACAGAGGATCTTCAATATTTCTAGCAATGACAAAATCACCTAAATCGGTCGTATTGATTACGACAGTTCCCCTGATTAAGTCATGAATTTCCACAACTTTGTTAGGATTTTTGAAACGAACAATTTCTTTTATCGCGCCACTGCCGTCTTTCGCCTCCTCTTTAGATATATAAGCACTGCCTTTTTGCAAGAGTTCTCTAATTATATTCTTATGTCTTTCAATATTTTCCGATTGCCGATAAAATTTATCGTATTCAAGGCCGATCCATTTGAGGCTTTCCAGAATATTATCTTCATATTCCTTTTTATTACGCTCCTTGTCTGTATCCTCGATTCTTAAGATGAATTTTCCTTCATTGTGTTTGGCATACAAGTACGCAAAGATCGCCGTCCTGTATCCTCCGATGTGGAAATAGCCCGTCGGGCTCGGCGCAAACCTCGTCACTACGTGTTTAGCAGTCTGTTTATTCTCCCCTTTCATGCCTAAATAATACCACAAAACCCCTTATTCTAACGGGCCTTAAAACTTGACAAAGCCACCTAAATATGCTAGTATTTCGCCAGAACTAAAAACAAACAAAAACAATACTAAAGCCCTTTTACAATGAAAAAAATCTTATTATTAGCAATCGCAGGCATCATATTGCTTGCTTGCAACCGCAACGCTGTTGACTCTGAAATCAAAACTTCAACTCAGGGGGTGGAAAAGAAACCTCAAGAAGTAATTGTTAAACAGAAACCCAAGGAAATATTTCCAATTGATCTGCTCCCTGAAAGTATCTGGGATGAAATTGAGGAAAAAAAACAACATAATGAGGACAAAAATGCTTGCATGTCCGCATTTGAACCATTTCCCGGTTCTTTTGAAAAAAACGGAGAAATAAATGGCATCCTCTATTTAGATAACGGAACAATTCTGCCGATTATCAAAGGTTCAATAGTGGAATACATTGATGGTTGCTTTATTCAGAAATTTGTCCAAATTGATGACACTCTCCCATTGAATGGAAAGGTTAAGGTCTGGATTGATACAGCAACCATTCCTGTTCGTAATGGCCATTTTTTCTCAAACCTTGAAGGTTATGGAATAAATGATATATGGGATGACCTAAAATTTGATGAAAGATCCGGAAAACTGATAAGTGGCATGGTTTATAAAAATGGATATTCATTTCCGATGGTTAATGGAAACATCATTGATACCATAGATGGACAGCGTATATTCGGATGGGACGACTGGGATGGCACTACCATAAACGAGAATGGGGAACTTTCCGGGTTTGGAAATGTATGCGTTGATCCAGTTGATGATACTGGAGAGAATGGCATATGGCTTCCGCTCTGGAAAAACAAAATTCTGAAGGAATTCAGGGGCCAAAAAATTATAGGTTCACACCATATAGGAAGTTTTAAGGGTAAGATGTGCGGAATTATAGTCACCCGGGAATCTGGAAAGAATTTTACTTCATCGGTTGTGGGAGAATATGTCATCGAGAAAAAACGCGTATATGATGACTATTTCTAGACATTGTATGCATTATCAAAAGCCCTCGAAATTTCGAGGGCTTTTTTATTTCTTTAATTTTAGTGTCTCCCTTCCCTTCAGTCTCACTATTTTCGCCATGGCGTTATATTTAATACTGAATCTTGACAGATAAGTGTGTCTGTGTTATTCTTTGGGAAGAAACGTAAACCCCCACACTTAATATTGCGATGTGGCTTTGCCACGCACCAAAAGTGCTTCGCCATGTTAAGTGTAGGGGTAAACATTAACAAATAAACCCACCAACATGAAAAAGCTTTTTTTCATCATTTTTGCCCTTATAACGGGGGCAGTATTCAAAATCAGTGCGCAATCTGTTGCAATCTCTCAGATACAAAAACTAGGCGATCAAATGCATGTCACGGTAGTTTTCAACAATATCGACCCTGAAAAATTGGGTGAGAGTTTGCTGATCTTGCAATACGGCCCAGACACTAAAACATGCTGTATTGAAGAAAAAATAGTCGCAGAAGGTGGCTGGCAAGAATACATGTTTTCCATTCCCGCAGAAAATGTGAGATATCTGAAGGCGATTATCTTCAACCGATATCTTTCACTTTTCTCTAATGACCCTGTTATCTCTCCGCTTTGTTTTGTGCCGCAAATTGGAGAATAATGATTTTGAAAAAAACCGAACCCTGGTAGGCCAGGGAAAATCCGATTCTCGGCAGGCCGAGAAAAACCGTAAGCCTGATAGGTCAGGATGAAGCCCTCGAAATTTCGGGGGCTTTTTTATATTATTTTTCGTGGGAGAGGGCAATGGAGACGAGTTCTTGAGCGATTTTGGAGGCCGCGTCGGGGTTAAAGAATTTGAGGGAATTTTTCCTCATCTCTTCCCTCTTTTGAGGGCTGCTCATTAGTTTATTCACTTCGGCAACAAGAAGATGCGTCGTCAAATTGTTTTCTTCGATCACGAGACAAGCGCCGGCACGCGCATAATTAAAGGCATTCTTTCTCTGATGATCGCCCTGGGAATTAGTAATAGGAATAAGGATAGATGGTACACCCCAAGCGGCAAATTCAAATATTCCAGAACCGGCGCGCGAAATAATGAGCGATGATGCTCCAGCGGCCATTTTAAAAGCTAGAACATTAAAAAAAGGAAATGTGCGATATCGGTCTTTATTGGTATTGTTGCGCAATACCACCGCTGAGCGGATATTAACTTCTTCCAAATTTTTCTTTCCAGTTTGATGAAGGATCTGATATTTCGATATAAGTTCAGGCAATGATTCTATAATAATGTTGTTTATTAATTCCGCCCCTTGTGAACCACCCAAGATCAGAATGACTGGTAGAGCGTGGTTTAATTTTAAATATTCAAAGACACCTTCTTTTACGGTTTTCTGCAATTCCTTACGAACCGGCTGGCCGGTCCAGGCTGTTTTCGATTTTGGAAAATATTGGCCTGCCTCTTCATATGAAATGGCAATTTTCTTAGCAAACTTAGCTGCCCAAAGATTAGCCCTGCCGGGAACCGAATCAGATTCATGGATAACAACAGGGATGCCCAAAATCCTAGCTGCAAGCAGTACTGGAAAACTTTGGTAGCCACCCTTAGAGAAAATTACATCTGGAAATATCCGGTAAACCTTAAAAAGAACTCCCCAAAATCCAAAGAAGGTCTTGAAAATATCCACTATATTCATTATCGAAAAATAAATTCTCATTTTTCCCGCACTAATTTCCTCAAAAGTTATGCCGTTTTCATGGAGCGCCTGCCGATCATACGGGCTATCGGCCAAATAATAAAGCTCAGCATCCAAGATATGCTTTTGCCCCGCTATTTTGTTAACTTCCTGAGCGACTGCGATCAGTGGATAAAAATGCCCTCCTGTGCCACCGCCGACAAATATTATTTTCATGCGTAATTCTTACGAAATTTTGAAATATTAAAAACTATTCCGACAGCCACAAGATCAATCATGAGCGCCGTACCTCCGTGAGAAACAAAAGGCAGTGGCACCCCCGTCAAAGGAAACAATCCGATGATCGAAGCGATATTCATAAAGGCTTGGGCTATCAATAGTATAACAATTCCCAGGGAAAGAAGTCTAGCAAAAAGATCCGGCGCATTACTAGAAATTCGGAGCCCCCGAAGGGCAAAAACTGAAAAGAGCGCGATTAAGCTTATTCCGCCGGCGAAGCCAAATTCTTCACCTAAAACGGCAAAAACTGAATCCCCTTGGGGTTCTGGCAAATAGCTGAATTTTTGCACGCTCTGACCGAAACCTCGACCCAATATTCCTCCTGAGCCGATGGCGATCAGCGACTGCTGAAGCTGGTAAGAAGAACCTTGCGGATCTCGGCTGGGGTTTAAGAATGTATCCACTCGATCGAGAAGATACGGCTTGAAATATACCAGAATCAGAAAGCCAATGACCGCCGCTAAAATGACGCCAATGATATATTTCCATTGTACGCCAGATATAAAAATCATTGAAAGACCAGTAATCAGAATCAAAATGAAGCTTTTGGTATCAGGCTGTTTAAAAAGAATAAAAGCAATTCCAGAAAGAAAAAACAAGAAGGGCAAAACGCTCCATTTAAAACTTTGACTCTTGGTTCTGGCGGCAGAAAGCCAAGCCGCAAAATAAATAATGAAACCAAATTTCAAAAATTCAACTGGCTGAAAGGAAAATGAACCTATCTCAATCCATCGCTTGGCTCCCCCGTGGGAAAAACCAAGTCCCGGTATAAAAACTAGCAAAGTGAGAATTACTGAGCCCAGAAAAATCCAGAAAGAATATTTACGCCAAAATTTATAGTTTATCCGCGAGCATGCAATGAGACCCAAAATACCGAGTCCTAGACCGAGCAATAATTGGTTAAATAAAACCCCGTAGAACTTAGTCTCATTTTTCGCCAATATCCCCAAAGAGGCGGACAGAAAAATAAGAAAACCGACGATTATTAAAATAATCGTCGTACTTAAAAAGAATTTATCTATTGATTTTTTTTGCATCCTGTTAATTTACTTGACCGATCAAAAAAATGATAATGCCTAAAACCCCAAAAAACATAGACATAATCCAGTATCGCATCGTAACCTTATATCCCGGCCACCCTTTGGCCTGGAAGTGGTTATGGAGCGGTGCAACAGTAAAAACTTTACGCCCCGTCGTTTTCTTGGAAAGTATCTGAATCAAACTTGATAGCGAAGTGGCAATCAGCGGAAAAGCGATGATCGGCAGGATACCAACCGATCGGGTCAAGAAAGCGATGACGACGAGCGTCATAGTGAGAGCCATCGTCCCCGTTTCAGAGAGAAAAAAACGCGCCGGCGGAATATTAAACCAAAGAAAGGCCAGAAGTCCGCCGACAATTACCAGACAAAGCGCCGCAAGGTCTATCTGCTGATTAAAAAAAGCGATCAAGGCATAAGAAGCAAACATGACAGAAAAGACTCCGCCAGCCAAACCGTCGATTCCGTCAATAATCCCGCCGGAATAAATACCAATCATAAAAATAATGAAAATTGGAATAAGCATTAATCCTAAATTAATTTCACCTAGAAATGGAATAACAATTGAACTAACACCCAATTTAAAGAAAAACCACCAACCACCAATGAGCGCAATCAAAAAAACCGCCGAAAGTCTTGTTTTCAAGGACAAGCCACCTCCGACATAACTACCCTTATTAGACACAACGAGATAATCATCAAGCAAGCCAATAATGGAGCCAGCCAAAAAAACGAGCAGGGGCAACCAGGTCTGACTGCGACTAAGATAATCAAGTTTTTGCGTATTCTCGCCGGGAAATATTTTGGAAATCAGCCAAATCAAAAGCGTGGTTATAAAAACGCTCGCCCAAACGACGATGCCACCCATCCGGGGAGTCTTTCTTGTATCATCATTGTGAATAGATTTCGTTATAAGCGCCTCTCCCCCGCCGAGGGCTTTATTAACACTTGTTTTTTTCCAAAATTTATATTTATAAAGAAAATTAGTGACAAGCGGCGTTATCAAAATACCTACAATAAATGCAATAGCCGCCGGCAAGAAAATTTTGATGACACTGGTAATCATAATTATTGATTTAATAGTACCATAAAAGCTTGATTTTAATAGCTTTTGCTTACTTGACAAATACTATCTTTTATGATACTATATCACTAGTTCCTTAAAAAAATATTTCTTCTAAACCCTTTAATCCCGCAATATTATGAAAAAATCAACATTCCTCTTTTCTCTGGATCTTTTAGTCGGCAAAACTGAATATGTGAGTCCAGAAGAGCTTGTCCGCTCCAAGCCGTATGAAGATGATGTGCAAAAAGATTGGGACAAGCTTAACCTTACCCGACACAACGGCAAATTCGTCCTGGTGGACAGAACCACCGGCAGAATTGATTTTACTGAAGAAAATTACGCCATTGACCAGCAATCAATGAAAGATTTTGAAGAAATTGCCACCCAAGCTGTCCTCCTGCCCTAAGCCTGAGAGCCAAAGCCCTGCACTCTGCGGGGCTTTTTTAATTAAGAAAATCGTGCCAGTAAATTTTGTCTAATTCTCTGGAATCAAATTTAATATTGTGGCTTCTCGCTTCTCTGTGTTCACTGCTGTTTGAAATCGCATGGTCGTCAGATATATAAAATCCTATATGAGGGTGGCCAGCTTGAGGACTCTTTTTCCACGATATAACCGCCCCAGGTCTTAAACTTTTAATTTCATACCAGCCACAGGATTTCAAGTCTTTAACAGTACTTAATACGGTCGCATGAATCTCGTTAATTAATTTTAAGTTCCTTTCAGTCGAATTAAAGCGATGAATAATAGCTGAGACAAAAATGGCGCAGGAAAGATTGCCGTTTTCCAAGATATCTTTTTCTTTCCCATTTAATTTTACATAAAGATGCCGAAAGATCTTTGATCCCTCGCTTAATGCAATAGTCGCCAAATAATTTTTTCTGTTAATAATTTCCATTAAATTCAATATATCACTTCTTTAAAATTTTTTTAAGCTCCTCGCGGGTCACCGTCGCATCATCCCACGGGGTTTTGGCGCCATTCGGACCCATGATGAAGGGATCAGTCCCCTTGCCGGTGATCAGCACGGCGTCCCCTGTGCCAGCAGACGAAAGCGCTTTATTTATCGCCTCACGCCGATCCATGATTATATCGGCCGGTGTTTCCTTGATAGCATTTGCCATGGCTTCAGCGATTTGCCGGGGATCCTCATCATAAGGATCTTCATTGGTCAGTATTATCTCCGAGCAATGTTTTTCGGCAATCTCAGCCATCGCTTCTCTTTTCCACTTATCCCGGCCGCCGCCGGTGTTGCCCAAAACGCAAATTTTCTTTTGATTCTGGAATGCTTCATACAGCTTCTCTAGGGAATCAGGAGTATGCGCATAATCCACAATGACAGTGAAGTCCTGCCCTTCTTCTATCCTCTCGACTCGTCCGCGGATCCCTTCAAATTTTTCCAGCGCATTCTTGATGATAGCCGGGCCGATATTTTGAGTCTTGGCATAAGTTAGGGCGGCCAGCATATTATAAATATTAAATTTACCGGAAAGTTTGGATTTTATCGTCTGGCCGGCGATGGTCATTTGAAGTCCTTCTTTTAAAAGCGTATACGGCTCAGCGTCATTGAGAGCATATTTATATTTCTCGTCGATATTAATCATCAGAAATTTCGATGCTTCGGCGTCATCTGTGTTAACCACTAGTATTTTGCGCTTCTTTTTGGATTTTTCCAAAGCGCTGGCAATCTTTAATTTGGCCTCGACGTACTTTTCATATGAACCGTGCGACTCTATGTGTTCCTTGGCTAAATTGGTGAAAATAAGAGCATCAAACGCGATGAATTTATGGCGAAACTGTCTGGCGCCTTCGGAAGTCATTTCAACAACGGCATATTGGCACTTGGTCCTCACTGCCCGCCTTAAAAACTTTTGCAGAAAAAACCTTCCCGGAATTGTCATCTTATACATATTTCTTTCGGATTTGTCGCCAATCTTAAAACGGAGAGTCGAAGATAGAGCGACCTTAAAACCCGCTTCTTCCAAAATAGCCCCTGTGATCTCTACGACGCTGGTCTTACCCTTGGTGCCTGTCACTGCAATCACATTAATTTTTCTCGAAGGGAATAAAAATAATATCGCGCCAAGAAGCGCTAATGCATAGTGATAAATCGGCTGACCCCAAGCATATAATTTCTTGGGAATAATATATTTTTCTAAAAATCTAAGAATTATTTCCATCTGATTTAGCGAAATCTTGTCCCGCGCCGTCCATTGGAGCGCGACTCATTATATCATTTACATATTTTAAAGAAGCCTCAATCATTAGTTGCATATCGCTAAATCTGCCTTCTAGGGTTGAGCTCAAAACAACCGCTGATAAGATTCTCCCTGAAGGGGCCCTGAAAACTACGGCTAAATTTCCACCAGCTAAATCAGTAAAACCGGTTTTGGAAGCCAATATGTTAGAAATAGAACTTAATAAATTGTCAGTATTTTTAACATTATGCTTGATTTCGGACTCTGAAATCAGAACGGTTTCTGCTTTTGAGGTAGCTGCAAATACTTCCCTGTGATTTAAAAATCCGTATGAAATCATTTTAGCAATATCAGAAGCCGAGCTTGATGCGCCGGCTAAATTCACATCTAAATCAAGGCCGGTGACACTGGAAAACTGAGTGTTATCAAACCCCAAATCAGCAGCTTTTTTATTCATTGCCTCAACAAATGAAGATGGATCATTCCCTTGCGTCTGTGCGATCGCTTTGGCAGCATCATTTGAGGAAACAGTCAGCATAAATTGAACCAAATCAGTCAAACGCCACTTTTCATCAAGCAGTAGCCCTGTATCTCCTTCTTCCGCCAAGGCCGATTTAGAAATAGTTATTAGTGTTTCGGCGGGCAACTCCTCTATGGCGGTGATGGCGGTCATTACCTTAACGATCGACGCCATAGGAAAAGGTATGTCAGAATTTAATGAAAAAAGCGTTTTTTTATTAATGGGGTCAAAAACTACCGCTGCTTTTCCAATTAATTTTAGTTTTCCGAACGATTTAAAATGAATATTATCTAAATTTGTCCGCCTTTCCTCCTCTGCGGCCCAAATTTTATTTTGCAACGCCAAGCCTTTAAAATAAAAAGCTCCAAGGGCTCCAACTAAAACCAATATAAAAATTAGTCCAATTTCAGATTTCGACATTTTCTTCTTCTGCCTCTCGGGCATTTTTATTTAAAATAATTTTCATATTCTCAAATTCAGGCAATTCTGAAAGCTTAGATAATCCTAAGTAACTCATAAGATCATAACTCGGTTTGTATAAATATCTCCGACTATCAGTCGGATCAGTTATTTTCTCCACCAATCCGCGAACCAGTAGGTTCCTCAAAATGAAGCTGGAATTCACTCCCCGAATATAATCAATATCGGCCCTCGTCGCGCCTTCTTTGTATAAAATAACAGCGACGGTCTCAAGGCTCGCTTTAGAAAGTTCGCGGGACAGCTCTTCTTTTCTCATATTTTCAAGCATTGATCCAAGTTCTGGGTTTGTGCCCAACATGACTGAACCTTCTTTGTGAATTAGGGTTAATCCCCTATCTTGGAGTTTGGCCTCAAAATCCCTAAGAGCTACTTCTATCTCATCCTTTGATGCATCACAAAGTTCGGACAATTTCTTGTGCGTCATTGGCTCGCCTTTCATGAAAAGTATTGCTTCAATTTTTTGATCTAAAGTCATGCGATCGTGATTTCTTCTTTATATTCTAATACTTCTATTTCCTCAAAATTGCCGCCCTGGATGACATCGGCGATTCCTGATCTCACCAGTTCCAGCATTGCCAAAAATGACACTATAACATAAACTTTCTCCTCTTTCTTGGTCTCAAACTGCCTGCCTTTCGAAAGATCGCTGAAAGAAAACCGAAGTGTTGCTTGGATGCGTTCTGAGAGGCTCTGGATCATCTCTTCAATACTCACTACTTTCATCACTGAGACTTCTGGCAGAAATTCTTTTTTAGGTATCGCTAAAATCACTTCATTTATCGCCTCAAGCATGCGAGATATAGTCAAATTCACATCAGGCGCGAAAACCGCAGTCTCATATGAGGACTCCATTTTAGAAAAAATAATATTTTTGCCAAATTGCTCTTTGAGCTTGGGCGACACTTCTTTTATTGCCTGATAAAATCTTAATCTTTGTTCCAAATCTTCTATCTGTCCCTGCTCATCTTCAGTCAACGACAGTCCCGGCAAAAGTGATTTGGATTTTATGAGAACTAAAGTCGCCGCCACGACGATAAAGCCGGTGAGTTCTGCCATATTTACCTCTCCCACTTGTTGCAGAGATTTAACATAGTTCAAATAATCATCTGTGACTTGAGCCAGAGAAATTTCATTGACAAAAAGCTTCCTTTCTTCCACTAGCCTCAAAAGAAGCTCAAACGGCCCCTCAAAAACCGCAGTCTTAACATTGTATTTTTTTACTTCAGCCATAATCTATTTTTTAATCTGGATACCGAGCTCTTTGAGGTGACGCTCGGGAATATCCGACGGGGAATCCATCATCAAGTCTCGGCCTTCGCCGGTTTTAGGGAAAGCAATAACCTCGCGAATATTTGGCTCGTTCTCTAAAATCATGACTAAGCGGTCCAAGCCCCAGGCGATGCCGCCGTGGGGTGGCGCGCCGGAAGCGAGCGCGTGAAGCATGTGGCCGAAATTTCTCTCTATATCCTCGGTTTTATGGCCAATAATTTCAAAGACTTTTTTGAGCGCTTCCGGTCTGTGATTCCTGATCGAGCCGCCGCCAATTTCAAGGCCGTTTAAAGTTATGTCATATTGAGCGGCTAAAATATCGCCAATTTTTTCCTTATTCATTAAATTATCCATGTATTCTGGCTGAGGCGCCGAAAATGGATTATGCGTGAATGTCCAATCACCTGCCATTTCTTTGTTGTCAGACTTGGCGGTCTTTTCAAAAAATGGAAAATCAATGACCCAGCAAAAAGCCAAAAGATTTGGATTATTTTTGCCTGCTCCGAGCGATTTATCCCGAGTACCTTCGAGGGAAGTCGAGGAGTCCTTTCTTAAATCTGGTCTGTCATTACCGTATTTATCCATCGCTTCTTTATAAGTGATTCTGGGAAATGGAATTTCCTGTATTTCTTTTTCTGGATAAAGTTTTTTGACAATATCAATCAATAATTTTTCATTTAGCTCCATCACATCTTCCTGCTCCACAAAACTAATTTCCAAATCAAGCTGAGTGAATTCTGGTTGACGGTCGCCTCTGGTATCTTCATCACGCATACAGCGAGCAATCTGAAAATATTTCTCGACACCGCCG
>Ga0209641_10001923_pt1 | contig 18085 bp, 19 predicted proteins | sample RifCSP16_1_FD_184022 | JGI IMG/M metagenome (GOLD analysis project Ga0209641, IMG submission 184022) | Soil microbial communities from Rifle, Colorado - Rifle CSP2_sed 16_1 (SPAdes) (version 2) | ecosystem: Environmental > Terrestrial > Deep subsurface > Rock core/Sediment | place: Rifle... | reverse complement strand
ATAATATTGATTATAGAGAAGTTTTTTCAATTAAAGGCAATATTCTAGCAAAATTAATTAATTTGATTTATCTCTTAGATTATACTTCAATTTATTGTGCTATTTTGTCCAAAACAGATCCTTCTCCTATCTCATCAATCGATTTTATTAAAAAGAATTTATAATTTTGAAATAATAATCATTATCTAGTACTTTTCATTTCAAAATTTTATCTTTAGTTCCTTAAACCTAAAGTGAGAATTGAAGCGTTTTTGAAGTTTTTCTTATCTAATATATTTCTACCATCAAAAATCAACAACGGTTTTTTTGCAGAATTTAATTTTTGGGTATTTAGTTTTGAGTAAATTTTATGATCAGATGATATGAAGATTAATGAGGCTTTATTAACTGCGGTATTAAGATCATTAGTCAATTTTACACCAGAAGGTAATTTCTTATCTTCAAAAATGTATGGATCATGAACTGTTATCTTAAATCCCTTATTTAGAAATTTTTTTACAACCGTATAAGTTGGAGATAATCGTGAATCGGTAACGTCACCTCTAAAACCAAGGCCGAGAACTGCTATTTTGGTTCCAGTAATGTTAGATCTATGTTTTGTAAGTAATTTTAGCGAATCATTAACACATTTTATTGGCATAAAATCATTTGTTTTCCTTGAAAACTCTAATAATTTTAGATGTTTTCCGATTTTTTTTGAACTATTAATTACAAAACGAGGGTAAACTGGTATACATAGACCTCCAACACCTGTTCCTGGATAATGAAGATGACAATAGGGTTGAGAATTGGCACCTATTCTTGCTTCCCAAAAATTTACATTAACTCTTTCACAATAATCTGCAAGTTCATTTGCAAGAGCTATGTTCACATCTCTATAAACACCTTCAAATAATTTTTCGGCCTCGGCATTCTCAATTTTAGATAATGTTAAGACTCCCTTTTGTGATATTATTTTTAGTAAATTATATCCAAATTCAAGACTTTTAGGACCTAATCCTGAAACAATAGCAGGATAATTAATTTCTATATCAGCTAAAGCACGCCCTTCAAATATTCTTTCTGGATTGTAAATAAGAACAAAATCTTGTTCTCCTTTGAATTTGCTGTATTTTTCAAGTATTGGCAATACAATATTTCTTGTAGTTCCAGGTGGAAGTGATGGTGTAATTATAATCGAGTCTCCTCGCTTTATTCCCTTTGCTACACTTTTGCTCGAAGAAATCAACGCACTAAGATCAATTTTTTTTCCTTTCAAACCTACTGGGACTGCAATAATTTTAATATCTGATATTTGTGAAGCACTAATTCCATCAGATGTTAAAGACAGGTTTCTAGTTTTCAAGGCATTTGAAAATGTTTCAGAAATAAATGGTTCTTTTTTATGGGATTTTCCAATTTCAATATCAGATAATAGTTTTTTTGAAATATCTACACCAATAATTTTAGCACCTTTTCTAAGCCATGCAGCAGCTATTGGTCCCCCCACGTTTCCTAATCCATAAACTGAAATAATTTTTTTATGATCTTTAATTAATGATTTCAGATTTTTCGATGACAATGATTAGTTAAAAAAATTTTTAGTTAATTTAATTTAGTGTTAAATTTGACTTACCATTTGGGATTAATTTTTCAGTTATTTTTAAGCCATGAAATGGTTTTCTGTATTCCATCTTTGATACTTGTTTGCGGTACGGAACCAAAGGTAGAATTAAGTAAGTTTGTATCTGCAACAAAATTTCCTATTTCTCCTAGTCTTGGAGGCTTGTACTCGATTATTGGATGAATCTTTAGAACGTCTGCAATTAAATCAATAACTTCTTTTATTGATGTTCCTTTTCCTGTACCCATATTAAAAGTGGAGTTATTATTAAATTCTAATGAAGTTGCTTTTTCAAAAAATGGGATAATATCTTTGATGAAGACATAGTCTCTAATTTGATCTCCTTTTCCAAAAACAGTAAGAGGTTGATTATTGATAATTTGAGAATAGAGAGATGGGATTAATCCGTTTTTTTGATGGGGTCCATAGATATTAAAAAATCTAAAAATTACGAATTTTAATCCATACAGTTCATTATATAATCGTAAATAATGTTCTGATGCTAATTTTGTAATACCATAAGCAGTTTTGGGTCTAGGAGTATGAGTTTCTGATACCATCTGTGTCTCTGGCTCCCCTATCAAAGATGAAGCTGATGTAAAAATTATTTTTTTCACATCGTTTTTACGACAAGATTCTAAGATGTTAAGTAAACCAATGATATTTACTTCTGCATTTTTTATTGGACCTTCGATTGATGAAACGAGAGAATGTGCTACTAAATCTATTACTACGTCAACATTCTGTAGAATTTTTTCTACACTTTCAAATTTTCTGATGTCAAATTGTAGATAATTCTTATGTGAACTTTTTTCAAAAAAATCAGCTGAATAAATTTCATTCTTTTTGTCTAATCCATCTACTAAATTATTACCAACGAATCCTTCAGAACCCAATATTAGAATTTTCAATACTACAAACAATTTTTGTATGTTAAAAAATCTTCCTTAAGTAATACTTTTAATATGTGGTAATTAGTTTGGAATTCAATAATTGAAAAAAACTATACAACTGGCGGTTCCTGATATTGGAGATGATGAAATAGAAGAAATAAAGAAAGTTTTTTCAACAAGATTTCTTACCGAAGGCCAGACTACTATAGATTTTGAAAAAACTGTAGCAGATTATGTTGGAGTGAAACATGCTATTGCAGTAACATCTTGTACCACTGCCCTTCATTCGGTTTTAGAATGCCTAAATATTAAAGGTCAAGAGATAATAGTTCCTGATTATACCTATCCAGCTACTGCTGAAGCGGTAATTCTAGCTGGGGCTAAGCCCGTGCTAGTTGATGTTGATATTGAGAGCATGAATATGACTAGTGAAATTTTAGAGGAATCTTATAATGAGTCTATGACAGTTTTTTGTCCTGTCTCGTGGGGTGGAGTACCTTTAGAATTGGGTATTTACAAAAAAGCAAAAAATTTAGGGTTGAAGACTTTGGAAGATGCTGCATGTTGTTTGGGAGCAAAGATTGGAGATGACTTTGTCGGAGCAATAGCAGATTATTCTTGTTTTAGTTTTCATCCGAGAAAAGTAATAACAACTGGTGAAGGCGGAATGATTACAACGGATAATGATGAAATGGCAGAAAAATGTTATTCTTTTAAGCATTTTGGAGCGAAAGGAAGTTCTTTTGAAATTATCGGAACAAACTACAAAATGTCAAATATTTTAAGTGCAGTTGGATTAGTTCAGATGAAAAAAATTGAAAAAATAATTAAAATGAGAATTGAAAAGGCGAAAATTTACAAGGATTTACTATCAAAAATTTCTGGAATTAAACCTGCATATGAAGGAATTGGAACAAGACAGACTTTTCAATCTTATACTTGTTATGTGGAAAAAGAAAATAGTCGAGATAAAATTAGAAAAGCACTTACAGATGAAAATATACAGAGTCAAATTGGAACATATGCTTTACACTTAGAACCAGCATATAAGAATACTAAAAAAATAGGTGATTTGAAAAATTCTGAATTATTATTTAAAAACGCCCTTACTCTTCCATTACATCATGAATTAACACAAAATGATCAAGAAAGAATTTGTGATATAATTAATAGGGAATTAAATTAACATATATCTCGTCTAAATTATGAAAAAAAAAATTCACGATTCTATTTTTAATCATTATACAGAATTATATCAGAAATTTGGTATTCACCCTGCATCCTTGGGTTGGCCTAAAGGAAGACAAAATTTGAGATTTCAGATTATGTCAGAAATTGGTAATCTTAAAAATTCAAAAATTTTAGATGTAGGATGTGGTTTTGGAGATTTATTATCATTTTTCAAATTTAAAAAATTTAATGTAAATTACACTGGTGTTGATATTAACAATAAATTTATTGAAATTGCAAAATTAAAACATCCCAATTCAAAATTCTATGTTAGGGATATTGAAAAAACAAAATTTCAAGAAAAATTTGATTGGGTTTTTGCCATAGGTACAACAAATAAGGCTGGTTCTCATGATTACATTGAAAAGTTACTCAAAGAAATGTTTAGGATTGCCAAAAAAGGGATAGTGATGGACTTCATGAGTACATATGTTGATTTTAGAAGAAAAGGTAGTTTTCATGCTTCGCCAGAAAGAGTTTTTAAAATTGCAAAAAAATTATCGCAGAGAGTTGTAATCAGACATGATTATCTTCCTTTCGAATTTTGTGTGTATATTTACAAAAGCAATAAACTAAACAAAAATTATACATTTGTTAATTTTCCAATATAGACTATTTATCTAAAATTGCATACCCAAAACCAGTCTTTCCAAATCCATTTCCACAATATAACATGTATCTCGTATCTATACTATCAAAAATATATGGAAATTCTATCATATCAGAATCCCATCCATTTGAAGAAACATCAATTCCTACAACATCGTCTCTTCTTTTCCAATCTACTCCATTAGAGGATTCTGCATAACCTATTCGATAAGATAGTTCTCCACAAAATGAATACCACATTTTATAGAGGTTGTTTTCTTTTATTATGCATGGACGAGAAATTGACCATTCTTTATCATTTTTAAAATCAATACATACGATCCCTTCCCTTTTCCAGTTTATTCCATCTACAGATTCGGCATATTTTATATGATAATATGGCTTAGGTTTTCCTTCATAAATTATCCATTTTACAAATGAAATATACCACATTTTCCATGTTCCGTTTTCAATTAAAACAAACGGATTTGAACAAAAATAAGGTTCTGAAGTTGTTCTATCCATGATAGGACCTTTTGAATACTTTTGAAAAGATTTTCCTCCATCATGGCTAATAGCTAACCCTATTGATGTATGATAAAGAACATTACCACCAGAATTCCAACCAATATAATAGAGAAATGTTTTTTCTTGATAATCAACTAAACTTGATGCAGTAACTCCATTGTCGTCAAATGTGCCTAATTCACCAGGAGATAGAATAGGATTCTCTGTGAGATACAATATTTTTTGAGGATCAGTTATATTCACTTCAATGTAAGCTGTTGAAGCTCTGTTTTTTTTATCTCTCATACTAAAATAAATACGAAAAATGTCATCATCAACTTTCTTTGTCAATGGTACAGCAGCATGAGTTAATGCCCAGGATTTTTTACCTGGAGAATTGAAAATAAGCCCTTTTTTTATCCATTTCATAATTGTTATATTTATAATCCTCAAAGATGTTTTAATTTATCGCTTGTTATTGATAGTGGTTTAGATTTTGTTGCTGCATAAACTTCCTTTTCTTTTGTATCATTCATAATTAGAGTTCCTGCACCGATAACACATTCTTGTGCGATTTTTATATTATCTCTAAGAGTTGAATTTACTCCTAAAAAACAATAAGGTCCTACTTCTACATTTCCAGAAACTACTACATGAGATGTAATAAAGCAATGATCACCTATTTTTGAATGATGACCTATATGATTTCCACTCCACATTATTACATCATTTCCAATTTTTACAAAAGGCTGTATCACCACATTTTCAAAAATAAAACAATTTTCACCGATATCAAGTTCTCCCCATTTTGTAACTTTCGAATTAACATAGGTTATTAGCTTGTATCCTTTTTCCTTTGCCTTTTTACATATTTCTGCTCTAGTTTTATTCATATTCATATATCCGACTGCAACAAACATTTCAAATTTTGAGGGAGGAAATTTTAATTCTATTTCTTCAAAAGGAATTATTGGCAAATCTAATAATTTTTCATTTTTTATGAGCCATTTATTTGCTGTAAAAGCTACAACTTCATAAGGACTATCATTTTTTAAGTAAAAATGGGCTACTTCGGCAAAACTTCCTGTTCCAAATATAATAACTCCTTTCATGTAGATTATTAAAAAGTGTTAGCTAATTATGGATTAGTTAAACTAATTCTGACATTTTTGGTAAAAATAATTTTTAGTTTATTATGGGTATTTTTGTAAATCAGAGAATGAAAATACATAGAAAAATGGATAATTTTGTTTTATTTTTTCTAAACCGATTTTTCTTGCGCGTTCAATATCTCCATAAATATAGTAATTATAGAAAAAATCTTTAGAGTTCCAACCTCTTTTGTACAAATATAACTCAGATTGAGTTTTCCATGTACCACCAAAATTATAAAATTGCATTTTTTTATTGAGTGCAGATTTAATTGATTCCCAAATTAGTAAGCTAGTCCCTTGCAAATGCTTTAAAGTAGAATCATATGCAGGCATATAATATTCTACGTATGGATATGAATAGAAAATTAAGAGAAATGCAATGCTTTTTCCATTTTTTTCTGCAGAAAAAATTTCATAATCTTTATTGGAAATAAAATTTCTCTTAAAACAATTAAAAAATTTCTCTGGTTTTGGTTTACCATTTTTTGATTCCATTTCTTTTTTATGCATTTGAAAGAAAATTTGAAAAAGATTATTGTCAGGCTCCACTGATTTTACTATCAGACCGCTTTTTTGGCTTTTTCTAACAGCTCTTCTAACACGTTGTTCAAATTTATTCCATAAATCTTCTTCATTATTATTTAGAACGATACATTGACAAAGTCTTTCCTCTTTGAAATTATGTTTGTAGATTTTTTCATAAATCTCATTTTTTTGAGAAAAAGGACTCTGTATAATTACGGATGATAATACATCATTTTCTTTATTATAAGTATTCATCTCAGCCAGAATTAATTTTTGGTTTTCAACAGAATCACAAACAAATCCACCATAACTTCCAAAGAATGGTAAAGAATTGATTACCTTACCTTCTTTAGACTCTTTGACAAAAAAAGGCAATAAACCTAAAAGTTCTTTATCATTTTTTAGTGTAATAAAATTTGGAGTTATTTCTAACATATCAGATAAAAAATTAAGGTGATTAATGGTATGATAAAAGGTGGATTGATTATTATTTAGCAAAGTTTCATATTGTTGTAAATCAATTTTTTTTTCAATTTCTATTTTGGTCATAAACTAATATCCTATTTTATTAGGTTGGAATATTATTTTTTTAAAGCGAGGCATGCATAACCAGACATAGTTTCTTTAATGAATTTTATTTCTAGTTGAAATTCTTTACACCATCGATTTATTTCATCACTAGTGTGTCGCCATGAAAATTTAGGATAGTACCAATCAAAATTCGTTAAATTAGAAATATCGAATCCAAATTTATCGTTCCAGAAACATTTGAAAAAATGTTGGTAAATAAAGCGTTGTAAATCATATTTACCTTTTTTAATTTCTAAAATTGGTATATCTTCTGGTACTTCTATTTCAATTGATTTTTCATGTACCGATTTAGCGAATTCAGTTATTGGTTTTAACTGTTCAAGTGCAGAATCTGGATCAAGATCACAAATTTTGGATCTAATATAATCATCTGAAAACTCCCTAATTGGTGATTTTTTCTTATAGATGTAAAATAAACATGAACCTCCAGGTTTTAGTTTTTCTATTATATTTTTTAATGCTTCTTTAGTATTAGGTGTATGGTGTAATACACCATTACTTACTATTACATCAAAACTATTGTCTGGATAAGGAAGTCTATTAAGATCTGCTTGAGCTAAAATTAGATTCGATATTGAATCTTTTAGTGTATTTTTTGCCTTGTAAACTCCTGTGGATATATCTATTCCATGAAATTCTTTTGACATAGAACCCCACATTCTAGCTGAAGAGCCACTACCTACTCCAACATCCAAAATTATTTTATTTTCAAATATGGAAAGATCTTCATCTGAAAGTCCCATCATTTCAGAATAGATGCCTTTCAAATTTTCATTATAAAATGAATCTTCAATTACATGGAGAGCTTTTTCCCATTTGTAGCTAAAACCATCTTTAACCTGTTTTTGTCCTTCATTATTCAAGTTTGTGACAAAGTTCGGTATACCGTTTTTAATTTCATATTTACCTGTTTTACTAATAAAAAAACCATTTTGCTCAATTAATGGTTCATTCGTGATAGGATCTACCCACTGAATCATTCTTTGTGGCATATTTAAAACACTTTTTGTTTATTAAAAAATGTAAGTATTAAGAATATTTTTTCCGTTGGTCTTCTGAAAAATCTAGACAAAGGGGACTTTTTACTGCTTCTAATTCCGTAGCGCGTGAAGATAGGCCCTTTAATCGCAATCTACTTAAGATTTCGCCTACTTTAAGTCCTAAGGTGTTTGATTCAATTATAATTTTAGAGCCTAACAAATCTGCAGTCCAACCCATATGCTGGTCTCCTGGATTTTGTTCTGGATAACATTCAAAACCAGATTTTTTGAGTTCCAAATAATCTACAGAACCAAAATATACTATTATCTTCAATTTTGGGGAAATTTCTTTTAATTTTGAAATTTTAAGACCGTCACCTCCGATAATTTTATTCTTAATTGGAATAGAATCAATAATGATGAAATCACATTCTTTCAGAAATGGTTCTACTGATGAATCACTTAATCTAGACGAAATTACTTTAATTCCCTTTTCTCGTAGTTGTTTATCAAAAATTTCACTTACACAAACTAAAGAGGCAACTCCAGCAGAAAGTAAAGATTCAATAATGTAAAATGCAGATTTATTTTCTGCAACAAAAATCACGTTTTTATTTTTTATTGATAAATTATTAATTTTTAATATTTGTAGTATTAAATCTCCAGCACAATCCATACAATTCATTAACTCATTTGTTTCGTTAACTCCTAGAATTGAAATGTCATTTTTCCAGCATGTCTTAATATCGATATCTGATTCTCTAAATTCCCAAGGTTCCCACATTAAACTAATTACGGCTGACTTTTTCATGGAATTAATGAATTTCTTATCAATAGGGCGAACTAATCCACTATTAGTTACGATATCAGCTTGTTGAATTAATTCAGAAGAGAGATTATCATATACTCTTATTTTATTTTGGAATCCAAAATATTGAGAAATATTCATAAAATTTTTAACAATTTCTTTAGACTTTCCATATTTAGAATCTCTTGTTACACAAATAATTGAAGATGCATTTGCGAATGCTGCAATAAAAGGTGTATAAATCCAATGACCTGTTGCAGCTTCGGTTAGAATGGTGAGATCTGATAAATCCAGATTAACTTTATTTATTGAAGTTTGAATAATTTTTTTTGCACTCTCAAGTGTGTTGATATCCTCAAAATCATTTTGATTAAATTTATCTATATTGCCATAAGTCATATGTATTTATTTTTCCAGTTTTTTTCTCCAGATTTTATTTACTTCGTTCATTGTTTGTGTTTTAATATTATTTTTTTCTATGAATTCTAATAATTCAATAAAAAAAGAACGAATTCCTTCTTTTGAATTTTTTTGAGAATTCAAATACTCGAAATTATCATAGTTATTTTTTATATTTTGATAAGAGTGTATAGAATTAGAATTTAAAAAAATATGAATTGGATGAAACATAAAGACTTTGACTCCATTATCATGAAGATCAATTTTATTCAAATTAAAGTTAGAATTATTCGTTAGTAGCGCATCATCACCAAAGAAAAATGGAATTTCAAGAATTTTTGAGTGAGGAATAAAAAAGGGTATCGGTTTTTCGTAATTTGGAAGAATGTAGTTTGAATCATATTCAAGGCCAAATTTTTGATAAATTTGAGGTAATGATGAATTATAGTATAATTTGTGGGAACGGCTTCCTTTACAATTATTTGTAGGTAAAATACGTAAAGTTTTTTCTAGAATCGCTTCAAAATTAGTACTTCCTTCAAAATTTGGATGTATAGCTAATTCATGATTTGACAAATTTGAGTAATTAATTTTGTTGGTTAAAAAAAAGGTTCCATGAATTTTGAAATTATCTAAGATTTTTGAAACATCGTCGATTAAGGGTTGTATAGCCCAATCTACATCAATTGAAATAGCAAACATAGTTAATGTTAATATTTAACATAAATAACAATTTTGAAGAACAGAACAAGTATTTTTAATTAAAATAAGAGAGAAATTACATTTAAAATGAATTAATTCGGGTAAAATCAAATGGCAAATAAAGAGATAGAACATCGTATAGAAATTAAAGAGATCACGATTCGTGGTATTAATGTCGTTCAATATATCCTAAATGATCGATTAAGGGATTATGCTGAAAATTTGGAAAATATAGAACCTGAAACTCTTGATTGGATTGATGATTTTAAAACGGGAATGGTTTTTTATGATATAGGCGCGTTATCAGGACCTTTTGCTACCTATGCTGCTATAAAAACTGGTGCTAGAGTAGTAGCCTTTGAACCTGAAGCTCAAAATTTTGCTGCCTTAGAAATGAATCATTATCTAAATAGAAAAAGAATTAGTCATCCAATAATTTCCTTAAACATAGCTCTAAGTAATAAGAATGAAATTGGAAAATTATACATGGTACGGAATATGGCAGGTTCAACTGTGAAAATTTTAGATAGCCCATCTAGAAGAATGACAGGAGAGTTATTTGAGCCTGGCCATATCCAATACGTCATAAAAGAGAGGCTGGATGATGTCATAAATAGATTCAATTTACCTATTCCAAATTATTTGAAAATTGACGTAGATGGTGCAGAAAAGGATGTTATGTATGGCTCCAAAAAAACTCTGAAAGATAAAAATGTAAAATCATTATTAATTGAACTTCTTGATCCTGATGGTAAATCTTTTGAAATAGTTACTTTTTTGAAAAGGTTAGGATTTAATTTAACAAATAAAAAACAAGTTGAAAATTATGAAGGATTGTATAATTGCATTTTTAGAAGAGCATAAATATGAACAGTGATTTTAATTCTCAAGGTTATGTGTTAGTAAAAAATTTGTTACAAAAAGAAATTATTAATGAAATCATACTAGAAATTCATTCAATTTTTAAGCATAAGTTTGAATCAGACCATTTTCATTATAATAATCAGTCTAATGGATTGATTACATCAGAAGATCTGGTTCGTTATTATTCTTTTAATAAAGAGGGTTACATTGGTTGTATGAGAATAGCTCAAAGAATTCCAATATTTTTTCAATTAGCTTCATCAAAAAAGATTTTAGATTTAATAAAAGATTTAGGATTAAAGCGTCCCGTTATATCACAAGAACCTATTTTGATGTTAAATAATCAAAAAACCTCTCGTGCAACTGGAGATTGGAAGACACCCTTACATCAAGATTGGAGAAGTAGACAAGGTAGCTTGAATTCAGTTACAATGTGGATAGGACTGGTAGATATTACTCCAGAACTTGGTCCGGTAGAGATTATTCCAGGTTCACATTTGAAAGGTTTACTTCCAATAGAGGATGATGAATGGTTTTTGCGTGTAAAAAAAGACTATGTTAATGAAAGTGAATTTGTCTCAATGCCTGTAAAAGCAGGAGATGCAATGATTTTCTCTCATTTTTTATTACATCAAAGTGGAACAAATCAAACTGATAATTTTCGTTATTCATTACAATTCAGATATGATGATATATTAGAGCCAACTTTTATGCATCGAAATTATCCTAATAGTAGAGGTACCTTGTCAACAAAAGAACTAATAACGCCGAATTTTCCATCACTGGAAGAAATTGAAAATACTTTTAAAAATTAATTTGAAATGAAATTAAGGCCTATTAATTATCAAGATATCCAGTTTTTATATGAATCAATTAAAGAGTTTTCAGAATATTTAGAAGAATTGCAGATAAAACGAGAGGTACCACCATTCGAACAACATGAAAGGTTTGTAAAAAAATACTTAGAAGATTATGAAAATCATCCATTTAAGGCCTGGTATATAGTAGAAAACGAAGGGACAAGGATAGGAAATTTTACTGTAAAAAAGAATAATGAATTTGGTTATAACATTAAAAAACAATATCAAGGAAAAGGTTTAGGAACTAAATCCTTTGAATTATTTTTCAAAATTCATCCAAAAGAAGAAGTTTGGGCACGTACTAACATAAAAAACGAACGCTCACAAAAAATTTTAAAAAAATTTGGTTTTGTTCTTTCTGACTACGAATTTCATTATCGTATTGGTTAATTCTCAATTTCCAAGTTACCAATGAATTAATTTCTTATGAGGTCTAAGTAAGTTCTTTAGTGATTTTCATTTCTTTTGTAATAAATATTCTAATCCAAATTTCTAGTGCTAAAATTGAAATTAAACGGTTTAGATATCTGATGTCGTTATCTTGTTTAACTTTGTTAAAGGCATGCTTAATCCAATTATAATTTATTATTTTTTGTGTAAAAATATGTGAGTCCTTTTTCATCAAATATGATTCACAAATTGCTTCTCCTTTTTCTTCCCAATCAATCCAAAGATTAGGTGAAAAGCCTTTTTTGTCATCTAAGTGTTTAATTTCAAGTCTTTTAGAAATTTTACGTAAGATTAGCTTTCCTTTTTGTGTTTTAGAATCATATTTTTGCTCAAGTGGAAGTTGTCTAGCATAAGAAATTATTTTTGGGTGTAAAAACAATTTTGCGGGATATAGTTTGTATTTCCTACAAATTTCGTTACTTGTAGGAATGAAGTCATGGAGAAGCTTACCATTAAAATCTGCAAGCATTACTTGATTCAAGGGTTCTAATTTATTGGAAAAATATGGGTGAAAATATTTGTAAATCTCATTCCAATCAAATTTTACTGAGGAATGGAACATATTATTTTGATCAGTTACCCAATCTCTATTATGACATTCTAAATAATTGATAACCTTCTTTTTCCAATTATCTCTTTCTGATGTTAAATTTAAAAATTTATTATATCTAAAAGTATATCCTCCAAAGATTTCATCAGCTCCATCACCTGTGGCAAAGATTTGTCCAAATTTTTTACCTATTTTTGCAACGACATGATTGTATGTATTCCATTTAGGAAGTTTGGTGATACCAATTAATTCTGGAAGCGTTGAAAAAATAGATTTCATAGGAATTATCTTAAAATCTGCTTCAAATTTTTCAGCCACTGCTTTGGCTTCCTTTGATTCGTCTGTACTTTGTTCAAAAATTGCTGTAATCCCTATTATTTTATGATGAGGTAGGGCTTTTCTTAACAATGCCAAACATAAAGTAGAATCAATTCCTCCACTTAATGATACTATTATTCGAGCGTTTTTTTTAGAAAAATTTTCAGTTATGTAATTCATTAAGAGATTTTGTGTATAAATTCCATCACCATCGGAATTTTTTGATTGAAAATCAACCCATTTAGCTTGAGGAATACTCGGTTTTTCTAAGGGATTGTATCTAATTGTTAATTGGTTACTAATTGCTTTCTTATTTAAAAGTGGGAGCACTCTTTTCCTTTTTAATTTATTATATTAAATAACCATTTATTATATTATCAACCAAATAGTCTAAAACATATGGTTGATATATTTAATGATAATAAATTATATCTGGATAATCTCGAAAATGATGAGTCTATTTATATGAAAATCGTTAATATGAAATGAGTAGCTTGAAAATTTTAATTGTTAATGATTTTGCAAGTAATGCATCTCTGTTTGAAAAATATTTACCTTGTAAGGTGGATGTAATTTATTTTGATAAGCATGAGGTAATAACTTCGTCAAAAAATCCATTATTTTTTGAAAAAAAACAGTTTACGTATCAAGTAAATAAGATTAAAGAGTTATCTAATAATTATGATTTATTCTTATGTTTTGGTTGGTTAGCAGCGGCGATTTGTTATTTAGCCAATGTTAATTACATTATGTATTTTGTTGATGTTTACATTGATCCAGAACAACGAATAAGGAAAAAAATGTCCTACTTAAAGAAGAAATTGTTATTAGATCTTTACAAAGAAACTTTGGATTGTGCAAAAATTGTAGTATCTGCCCATAAATATCACACAATACCTTTAAAAAAATATCGTAATGACGTCAAAGAAATATTTCCATATGTAGATTTTGAAATGTTCAATGGTAAAGCCAAAAAAATTAATCTTAACCATGAGAAATTCATTTTTTTTAGTCCCCAGAGGCTAGAAAAAATTAAAGGACAACACATACTTTGGCAGGCAATAAAATTAGCAAAATCAGATTTTGTTGTTTTACAAACGGATTGGGGTTCAAAAGAATACTTAGAAGAAATTTCAAAAAACAAACCTGAATGCGTTAGATTAATTCCCAAAATAAAGCGAGAAGATATGGCATCGTATTATGTTTCTGTAGATGCACTATTAGGCTGTATTTCTCCAGCATATGCACCGGGTATAGAAAGAGAGGCCATCTTGTCAAAAATTCCCGTTTTTTGTTATTCTCCAATAGGATTTACTGATAATGATCCCTTCTATACCAAAAGTAAAGATTCTAAAGATATAGCCGAGTACATAGATAGAATAGTTACGGATAAGGAGTTTAGAAATAATTTAATTTCAGAACAATCAGCTTGGATTAAAAATACTTTTGATAGTCACAAATTATCTGAGAAATGGATGGATGTTTTTAAGGGAGCTTTGGGAAATACTAATCATTATAAAACCAAAATTAAGTTTAAATTTATTTGTAAAATTCTAAAAATTCTTAGAAATTAAAAATGTTTTTTATTGTTAATAAATGAAACTTTGATTACAAAAATAGTTTGGTTGATTATTTGTTGTTTTACCTTTAATGAATTACCTAAAAAAGATACTCTAGATACTTTTAATAATTTTAAAATAAGTTGTAAAATACTAATAATGAGGTATCTTAGACATTGAAACTTTTCATAAAATATAGGTTAAAAAAACTTTTGAAAGGTAGAAAATTCAGTGATCGTACAAAAGCATATTGGCAAGATGCCGGTCAACAGAAAAATATTGAAGATATAATGGAAAGAATTTGTGATAAGTTTGATAAAAAAACTTTTGAATCAAAAAAAGAAAGCATAATTTTTCATTTGAATATTCCACTATCATCAATTGATACAATATTAGAAGTTGGATGTGGGATAGGAAGAACTTGCAAATGGGTATCTCCTAAAGTCAAAAAATATGTTGGTGTGGATTTTATTTCTGAAATGATAGATAAGGCCAAATCGTATAACGAAAAATTTTCAAATGTAGAATTTGTTGTAAATGATGGAAAAACACTATCAATGTTTGATGAAAAAATATTTGATATTGTATATTCTGAACTTGCTTTTCAACATATGAATAAACCTATTCAAGTATCTTATGTTAATGAAATCTATAGAGTTTTAAAAAATAATGGTTTATTTTATGTTCAATTGCCACGAATGGAATACTACAAAGATTCTACAGTTGCCTTAACAAAAGATGAAGTTGATAATTTGTTAAAGGATTTTTCAACAACCTTTGAATTAACTGAACCTGCATCATACTTCATAAAAGCTCAAAAAAAAGCCTAAAATATGACGACGGTATCTATAGTAATTCCCGTCTTCAACGCTGAAAAATATATAGCCGAATGTGTGGACTCAGCGCTTAATCAATCGTTTAAAGATATTGAAATCATTGCAATTAATGATGGTTCTTCAGATAGATCCTTAGAAATTTTAAAACAATATACTGATAAAATAAAAATTATTTCCAAAGAAAATGGGGGAACTGCTTCGGCATTAAATGCTGGAATAAAAATAATGACTGGAGATTGGTTCAAATGGTTAAGTGCAGATGATGTTTTGTATCCAAATGCCATTGATGAATTAATTTCCGAATCAAATAAAGTTGAAAATAATGAAAAATGTATTTTTTATAGCAACTACGATATAATAAATTCTCATGGTAAAATAATTAAACATTTCATAGAACCAAATTATAATAATTTAACTTCTTTTGAGCTAAATGTTATTTTATTAGATCATTTTATTGGAAATGCGACTACAAGTTTAATTCCTAAATTAGCTATTGATCATTTTGGAAAATTTGATGAACAGATTGGCTTTGCAGAAGATTATGATTTGTGGTTACGATATTGTCTTCTATATAATTGTCGTTTACATTTAGTTCCAAAAATATTGGCAAAATATAGAGTTCATGAAACTCAATTGTCAAAGGAGAAGATATTAACTGCATTTGAGAATAAAGAAAAAATAAAGAAATTAGTTTTATCAAAAATGGACCAATCAAAAAGGGAAAAATATGAAATTGCTTTAAAACAGTTTAGAAAAAATGAAGAATTATCCATAAAAAGTAGACACATGGTAAGAGATCTCATATTGAGATTTTTGCCAAAAGCAGCTTCTAAAAAGATAATTAAGAAATATTTAGATTTTAAAAAAGATTGAACTTAATAGTACAATCATATTATCTAATTCAACCAGATCATACTAGAGTAATAGCTTTTAATGTAATGAATCGAAGTTTTTATCTAGTTAATATTATTAATCAATTTTTATGAAAATTATTAAATGATGAAAGATTGGACACGTAGACGTTGGTTTGATTTTAGGCAAGGTCATAGTTATTACTTGATTTTTGCTCTTTCTTTTGCAAATTTTGTACTGATATTTCATAGATTATTAATCGAACGAGTAGAATTCCTAAATGATATTTTTTCGGAACTTTGGATATTTTTTATCGTTTTTGTGATTATTTACATTCCAGTTGCTATTGGTATTGGAGCGTGGCATAGAAAAACTCAACTCAAGGTAGAAGCAGAAGTAACTTTATTGCAAAATCCCTTATTTGCAAAAATGTTTAGAACTATGTTAGATATTCAGACTGGAGAAATTAAAAAAGAAGAAATTGAAGAGATGAGAAATTTTCTTAGAAAAATAGAAGAAGGAAAAGGACAGTAATTTTGAAAAGATTCTAAATTATTTATGTAACCCATTTAATTTTTTCATCATATCTAATTACAATATACTCAAGACAATAATTTTTCAATATAATTGATGAACGATTTTTTAAAATTTTCTTTGCTATATTTAGGAATAGTTTTTTGTAAAGCTTCAACTAAATGATCGAATTCGCCCTTTAGGGCTCGCTTTATTTTATTTGTGGCATCATTGAAATCATTAGGGATGTAACGAAGTTCTGAGAAAGGTACCGTTTCTATATGTGCACTAATATCAGGCACGATAGGAATGCAACCTGCAGCTATACTTTCTATTATTGTTATTCCGAAGGTTTCTGGGGAAGCATGAAAGTAAACTTTTGCTGTTTTATAATTTCTGATTACTTCATCTCTAGATATATTTCTTAAAAGTTTAATTTTTGAATTAACATGTATTTTTTTAAGTAAATGTTTATAATACAAAACGTTTGCTTTAGTTTTTGTATTTCCAATTAAATTATAATTAACATCTATTGAAGATAATACTTTTAAAGCAAATCCTAGATTTTTTTCTTCTGAGAATCTAGATACAGTAATTATTTTATTTTCCTTATTTTCTGGTTTATTAAATTCATCCAAATTTACTGGAGGATAAATTACTGAGGAATTTTTATTAAAATTATCTAGTAGTGATTTTTGCACAAATTTTGAATTTGCAATTAAATTGATATTTTCATCCTTTATTTTATCAAAAAATTTTTTGCTTAATTCGTAATATGGTCTATAATACCAAGACCAAAAACCTGTGTATTTGGTAGTAGATTTTTTTAATTCATTTTGAAAATCATGGTGACAATAAATTATAATTTTCTGCCTTGCATTATTAGGGACAACAAACCCTCCTGATGCTTGAATAATAACATCATTATCATTGGCTTTTTTGATCAGTTTAGACTCCATGTACCTCTGATAAAGTCCAAAGTAAGGAAAATGGAAAGGTAAAACATTGTGGATTGATATTCCTTGAAATGACAGTAAGGGTTTAGAGAAGGTATAGAGATTTATCAAATACTTTTTTTCAATTAGAGCTTCAATAATAGCATCTAAAGTTTTTTCTGTCCCCCCACCGCCACCAACAAAACCATGGATTATTCCAATTTTCATTAACTTGGAAAAAATAAATTTACTTTTAAGGTCTTAGATTAAGAAATTAGATTTCTACATTAAAGATTGGGAGGCTTCATGGAACATCTGGCTTTTTGCACAACCTGCTGCAAGCTTATCTCCGGCTCCACGTCTCATTA
>Ga0209641_10001922_pt1 | contig 18086 bp, 24 predicted proteins | sample RifCSP16_1_FD_184022 | JGI IMG/M metagenome (GOLD analysis project Ga0209641, IMG submission 184022) | Soil microbial communities from Rifle, Colorado - Rifle CSP2_sed 16_1 (SPAdes) (version 2) | ecosystem: Environmental > Terrestrial > Deep subsurface > Rock core/Sediment | place: Rifle... | reverse complement strand
CCCGCCGTATGCAGGCCGTTATACTCGTTGGTAATCGGATCTCGGTAGGTCAGCCCCAGGATATCATCAACAATAGCGCTGTACATGACATAGCCCCAGGCTTCCCCAGCAGCGTTTGGCCCAATCCAGGCCCCTCCGGCAGCCGGCCAGCCGGTCGTATCGGCGCACACACAGGACATGGAATCAGAGGCCAACCCTAATGCCAGAGTAGTATCTGCCACCGGCGAAAACGTAGTCGCCGCATAGTCCAGATCGGACCAATCAAAAAAAGCGGCATTGTCGCTCTTGAGCAGTGGGGGACCGATATAAGCCCTCCACATGGCGGCGTGATCCGGCGGTACCGTCATATGGCAATTATGTCATCCCCCTCAATGGCGCTCAGGCCGATGGCAAATGTCGCGATAGTGGGCAGTGTCGGAATGAGTTGCCCGATAGAAAGCACTACGCCATGGCACTTGCCGCGATCGAAGCCATTGTTGACAGGATAGTAGATGACGGCATCGGCATAGGTCGTCAGGCCACTATCGGACAAATCATTGTTGTTCCAGATGTTAATGTCGCACTGCAGGCTGGTGGCGCCCGCCAGAATCGTCACCACCCACCAGCGCCATTCGGCTTCCCAGAGATAGGGCCAGGCCCATTGGATGCTCCATAGACCACCAAAAACGGCTATCCCATTACCGTTCTTGTCCTCCCGCTCTGGCGGCAACCAGCGAAATCTACCCCGATTCCACATAGGTAGATGGCCTTGAGGTTCCAAGCCATCTACCATCTGGATCCCATTGAATGTGGGCCGTGTGACGATGGTCATGGTGTAAACTCCGGACCTGTAGCCTGGGAACTACCATTCTGTTCGCTTTCAGCCAGAGCCGCATTGATTTGGTCAAAGACGATCTGCACAAAACGATAGCCGGGATTCTGCCCGCTAAATCCGAAGACCAATGCTTGGGCAAATGCTGCTCCATTTGTCTTGGCACTGCTCTCCACACTTTGTGTCACCGGCTCGCTGGTCAGAGTACTATCCAGCGCTTTAGCAACCGGTACGGCTACGGTCTTATCGGTGAGACTACCGGCCAACTGGCTACCAAACTGGTTGCCCAATCCTTCAATGCCGGCAAAGCCACCCGCCTGGCCGAATGCCTGTTCCAGTCCCCGGCTCTTGAGCGCGGCCATCAGATTTTGCTGGCCCAGGTTGGCCTGGCCTCGATTGAAAAATTCCTGTTGTACGGCATTGAAATCGATAAATTTATTGACATTCTCTGGATTGGCGAAGAGCTGCCCAGTTTCCCATTGTTGGCGGAACAATTCTAGAATAGCCCTGGACGGTAGATTGGGGTTGATATTCGCAGCCCTGGCCGCCTCTTCAATATCCACATCAGCCCATGGCACTTTGTTGATGACTTCATCTGTCAGGCGACGCAGATAGTTGTCGGCAAAGTTCTGGGGCACACCCATTTTGGCCATCTCAAGTTGTTTTTCAGTGACCGGGCTAGTGCCGAACAGGCCGGGAATACCCCGGGCTGCCCCCTCGAACGCCGCTTTGGTGGCGTCCGCTGCCCGCTCCCAGTCTGCCTGGGCTTTGCGGGCATTCTCTTCAGCCAAACGACGCTCTTCCTCTATTAGAGTCCGTTTAGCCTTTGTCTCCTCACGCAGGGCGTCCATTTCTGCATCCTGGATAGCCTGGGCCGGCCGTATACCACCACTCAAGGGGATGGCCAGAGGATTGCCGCCGGCATAGGAGGGACTAAAGAGTTGTTGCCCATTACGGATGAAATCGGTCAATTCCTGCATACGGTCGGCGGCAGCCTGGATCTCATTAGTCAGATTTACAATCTTGATGCCTTCGACTGCCGTCTGTACGGAATAGAATCCATAGGCCAGCCGGCCGGTGGCATCTACGGCCAGATCTAGCTGGCTTACCAGATCTCCGGTCATGCCCGGGGCCATGGCGATATTGAAGCCAACTTCCGCAACCCGTTTCTGTAGCTCTGCAGCGCCCGGCACTCCTGCCTTGACCATATCGTTCAGCCGGGCATAGGCATCCTGGATTTTTTCCAGTGCGGCGATTTGCTCCTGTGTCGATTGCGGGTCGCCTAATAGGGCTGCTAATCCTGTCTGATTTTTACGCCCCTGCAATGCCTGTAACCGGACCTGGACACGGTTCATCATATTGTCCAGATCGCCGGGTCCCCGCAGGACTTTGGCGGTAGCCTCCAGTGCGGAAGCGGCGAACTGACCTGTCCATCCTTCCGCCAACTGGCGTTTTAGATCCGCAAAGGCCGCGTCCAATCGTTTAACGCTGCTGACAGTTGGATCTCCTAACTGGGCAGCCGTTTCCTCAGCAGCGATGGTGATGGCCTTGAAATAGGTGATGTTGTCACCGGCCGTCCCACCCATTTCTTTGAAAATCTGGTTGACGCGTATACCCGAGATGCCGATCTCGTCCAGACGCATGGCCCGCATACTGGTCGCTGCCAGCACCATGCGGCTGATGGCTTCATCCACGCTGCCGAAGGCATTGCCCAGGACAAAGGCGACCCGGGCCGTGCGCTCCAAATCTTCAGTCGTCTCAATCATGCCCAGGGCCATCAGTTTATTGGCCAGTTGCATAGATGAGAGTTTATCGAGGGCACCGCCGGTCGCATCCTCCACAGCCCGCAGTCTGGCCTCGGCCTGGGCGACGCCACCCGAGAGCAATTCGAAGGAGCGTCCAGCATTGATACTGGTCGCCCGCAGATCAGCCAGTCCGCGCCCGAAGCCATAGAGCTCCCTAACGCTTCTGGCGTCGCCCAGGCCGGCCAGGGCAGAACGCAGGCCGGAGATGCCAGCACCCAAACCGGCAAATCCCTGGCCCAGATTGGCAGTGGTGCTGATTTGCCCGACGGAACGACCAAGAGTCTGGATATTGCGTTCCGCCTGCGACGACAGGTTCAGCAACCGGTTATAGGTTTGACTAAATTCGTCATCCGCGATTATTCTGTAGTGCAGGTCATCCAACATCTAGATACCCCGGGAGATAGTACTGTGCAGGCATATGATCTGTTTCTCAGTCTGCTAATTCTTCTGGCCGCCTCGATATTGCTTCTTATCTCACGCGAGCTAATCTGTTGGTATTTCAAAATCGACCAACACCTCGCCAACCAGCGCCGTATCATCGAATTACTGGAATCGAGTCGGGCCCCAAATATAGAGGCTTCGCCAATCGGGTTGCGCTCTTCTGTATCTCCGAACCGAACCGCTCGATCAACTCATCCTCCCGCATAGGAACCGGCTCCTCGGGCTCTTCATGGCTTTTCTTTTCCTGTTGCGTAGCGATGAGCCAGGCCCGCTGGGCTGCCGTCAATCGCCAGGCCGGTGTAAGGAAGGGCCAGGCCCCCATATCGGCGGCCAGGGTCAATCGGCTTTGATTCCCAGGCCGCCATGCTAGTTTTTTGCCATCTCCGCTAGATTGAGCACTTCTGAGACATAGGGCAAAAGTGCCGTGCGCACCTGCCGGCCCAGCCGCGCCCATTCCTGGTAGCCCTGCTTCGTGTCTATATCAAAGAGCAAATGGCCATTGCTATCCACCAGTAGCCGGGGCAACAGGTAGTTGTTCATAGCTAACGATGCGCGCAGGCGGGCTATCAAGATGGCTTGACTGATGCCATCTGTGCTAATCCCGGCCAGTTCATTGGTGATGGCCATCAGTTCAGTGGCTTCCTGGGGCGATAGACCGATAGCGGTGGGCGGCTCATGGTCGGGACTGCTCTTCTGGAATTCCTCTGTCGCCGCCGCCATGATGGCCATCAGTTCGTCGCGCCGATGTGTTAGAAAATCCAGCCGGCGCCGGCGTGCTTCAATCCAGTCTGGGTCTGGTTCCTGCTCCTGTAGGGCCTGGACAGATGGACTCTGCAATGCCCGGTAGTAGACCGCGCTATATTCTGTTAAGGCATCATCATAGAGCCAGTCATCGGGCTGGGACACGAACCATTCCTGTATACCACGGCTAGCCAGTAGAGGGGGAACTGGCTCCTCAATTCGCACCGGTTCACCGGTCAGGATGCGCCGGGTATCAGCGGTCAGGGGCATGAGCAGTTTCCTCCATTCCCATCGCCTCGCGCATGGCGTCTACATCGATGCAGGCAGTCAGATCCAGGCCATTCTCGGCTATGTAGTCCAGCAGTCGCCACATGGCCAGATTGTGCATAGCCTGTTTGCGCAGATCCTTCTCAAACAGGTTCAGATAGAGCAAATTGAGTTCCAATGCTTTATCCTCATGTAGTACCGATGCCGGCAGCCGGAACGATATAGTAGCGATCGGCGTTGCCGTTCAGGGTGGCCACTACTGAGCCCCGCGTGCCCCCTAGGGGGATGCGTTCTGTGCGGATCGACCAGTTGATCACATGCACCACGAACTGCAGCACAGCCGAGCCCGTCCGGTTGTCGTATGCCTCAATCGTGAAATCAATGGGCGTGGAATCAACGGTCGCTTCCAGTTCCTCATTGCCGACCCAGCCAGTTGCCTCATTTAGTGTGTCACCGGCCATGAAGACGGCCAGCCATTTGAGGCTATTTTGCAGGTAGACCTCGATATCCACCGTGGCGTTGATCTGATCCCGCGCCTTGAACACCGTGGGATCCGATAGCCGTTCCTCCTCGGTGATGGTAATGTCCTTGCCGAGGTTCGTCACGCGAGCCTGCCCACACACATTACCGCTCGCATTTTTGAGGACGAAGGTATTCTTCGTCATCGTCTGCCTGTCGGGAATCGTCGGGAATGCCATCTAGACCTCCATGATACGATAAAGAGTATCGGCCTCAACATCGGGCCAGATGGCCCGCCCCTCATCCAACATATGTCCACAGACCACACCAAAATGCGTGGCCTGAGAATAGCCATGGGCCTGGCAATCCAGCGAGAACATCCAATCATTGGCCGTCTTGTGTTCCGGATGCGTGCGGAAGGTAATGGATTCCAGCACTGCCCGCCGGATGTAGGTGCAGCCCATCCCCAAACCGGCAGTGGGCTGCACCGTGCCCCAGATCTCGCGCAGCCGCCAGCGCGGATGATCTGACCACACGACCGAGGCATGTTCGTCGGCAAACGAGAAGGCCAGCCACATGTAACCCTTACCCTTGACTCCCCGATCATTTTGTCGCCGGTTTCCGGCATCCCGCTCGTGCCGGCTACAGTAGAGACCATAGCTGACCCAGGCATCCACTTCGGATAGTTTAACCAGGGCATCCCACGGGATGATCATGTCGGCTTCGACCGTAAACAGAGCATCGAATCCGTCGTTCAACACAACCTGCCGGGCCTCATTGTATTTGTTGCAGATGTTCTCGTAAGGGTGTAGATTCGGATCGTCGCCGCGGCCGAACATCAGGCGGGTAGGAGCCGGACATTTCAGATTATGCAGGCTCTCCATGGTCTGGGGATAGATCTCCGGCGGTTTGGGATTCAATGGCACATAGATGAGAGTTCCGCTCATTGGAATGCCCCTATGAACTGGCGCAGTAGAGCCCGGCCCAACGCCTTCGTCTCGGCATGGGCAGCCCGAAAATAGCCCTTCTTCTTGATGGTCACGGATTTGACCCGCACCCATATATCCTCGATACCCCGCCCCTGGATTCGGAAGTGTAGATACGGCTGTATCTTGGCATGGATGACCATACCCCGCTCATGCACGTACGCCTTGATCCTATCCAACCGGCCCAGTCCATCCTTGAGTTGTACGGATACCTGGAATCGCTGACCGGCCCAGCCCATGTTGAGCCGCACGAAGTTGTTCTTGGTCCGGCCCGTGGCGGCATAGCCCGGAAACGGGTTGGGCATCCCGGCTGTGCTGCTGGCTCCAGGGGGCAGCCGGCGCTTGATGCGCTCCACACCAAAATCACCTACTCTGAGCGTTGCCTGCTCAGTAGCCAGCCGCATATGCTGTCTAGATCGTTCCACCGAGGCCCGAAATTGGGGCAGATTGCTGGTCATAGGATGTTCTCGTGTACGATGAGCTCACAGAGGACAGCAAAATACTTGATGTTGCCCCATTGCCTGTCCGCCTCCAATGAGTAAGTCACCTGGAAGATATCGGCCTGGGTCGTGATGTGCTGGTTGTCGGCTACCTGGACTGCATAGGTACTCACGTACTGCAACAACTGGTTGGCGGCTGTGCGCAAACCTTCCCCTTCCGCCACCGGCCGGAAGAGCAGCAAGTCCTGGATACGCCATTCCATCATATCCAGCCGGGTGATGGCCATGTGCTGAAATGATTCGTCATCTATACCGCTTACTACATTACCGAATGGCAAAAGCAAGCGAACCGGTGGCTGTGGGATGGTGTCCTGCACTTCATCCAGCACCAGTGAGCGCACAGACTGCCCGTTAATGGTCAATGACCAGGCGCCGATGTTGTCATAGATGGTCAAAATATCGCTGCTCATAACACCACCAGCGGATTGTGGATAGCGGACAGGATTTCCTTCACGTCCTTTGGTAAAGTGCCCGGCAATAGCATGATGCCACTCTCTGTCACGGCCGGCCGGTCTACATCGCCGCTGGCCCGCTGGCGGTAGAGATAGGCTGCCAGCCGCACAGTGGCATGGGCTACAGAAGGATGCACGGTCGAACCATAGGCCCAGCGTCCCACGATGGCAATGGCATCCTCGGGATCCCCATTGCTGTCCGCTTCCCACATCAGGCCAGAGGACCACAACAGCTTGATGCTCTTGTAGTGCGGGCGCCCCCCTGTGACGCCGGTCAAGACCTTGGGACTCGTGGTGTATTCGGATCCGGTCAGTGCATGACCATCCCCATTGGTGATGCTGGTGATGTTATAGAGTGGATAATCCAGCATGAGTTCAGAGCCACGGGTATGGTGGCCAGGCGTGTAGTAGCGGGTGGCATCAGCCGATGCCTCAAAGACGAGACCACCAAATGACTGTTCGATCATGGCCTGGCTGCGGATAAGTAGAATCTGAAGAAGAGCATTATCCTCTTCGGTCGTGGTGCCCAACCACAATCTCACATCAGGTAGTTCAGCGTAGGCCACTGGTCATCTCCTCTATGTTCACTGCCGGCGCACTGGCGTTGTAGTGAATGGCCAGCTCAGACAAGGCTCGTTCCAGGTCACCCTGGGCGCCAACGCGGCACCAGAACAGCCGAAAATCCAAAGCGAAGTCCTCTAGGCTGATGGTCATATGCCGCCAGTGCCGTTCATGTAGAAATTCAGTGATATTGGCATTGACCGTATGCACATAATCCCGACAGACGTCTAACGGTTGTTCGCCATGGGGCCGCCAGGCGTCCTGAAGAATGTTATGGGCATAGGCATCGATGATGCTTCCGCTACCCCACCGACCCAAGAAAGAATGAGCAGTTGCCTTCTCATCCCGCAGCAAATGCACATAGAACACATCATAGGGATAATGCGCCGCCAACCCGCCCAGATGCCAGGCCAGCCGGTTATCCACCTCAACATGATTGTCTGGATAGTCGAAACGGGCATCGCCCAGTAGCCCCAGCCGGCTTTCATGTCCAATCGTATAGTTGGTCATGTGTTGACACGCCCTGGCAAACGTCATTGAGCCGCATCTCCCCGCACAGAGCACGAACACATTCATGCCAGCACCCCAAATAACTTGATGCCATCCTCTAGCATCTCTGCCGGTCGACCGGTGATCTGTTCCAACCGGTGCAGGATAGTTTTTTCGACCTGCCGCTGTACATCATCCACGATGATGGGGATGGTGAGATCGAACAGGTCCAGGTGATCTAGGAAGCCGGTCCGCCCGATGTAACCGGGCGGGCCATCCAGGAGGAGGAGATGATAGGTATCCGGCAATTGTGCCTGCAGCATGATAGTGTCATACCAGCCATCAATGATGGGCGCATAGATGTAATGGCTGTCATATTTGCCTACCCAAAACGGATCGTGCTCCACACTGACCATATGATAGTCACGCGCCAGCAGGGCCGTACCCTCACCGCTGCCCAGTTCCAGGATGGTGCAGCCCGGTGCCAGCAATTCATGGATACAACGGAGCAGGCCACTGCCTATCATCATCTCTGCGTCGCTAACTCCTGGCGTCCTTGTGCCTCGCGTTCTCGGTCCGCCCATTCTTTGGCATGATCGCTGAACCATCTGTCCAGAATGGTAGGATGCTTGCCCTGATAAGGCAGGATATAGCCGGACTGACGATGCTCCGCCATACGATAGTTGAAAGGCTGCACTTGGGGCATCCGGCCATCCCGCAATCCGTCATCTTCGGCTTTGTACCAGGAATTCTCACGGGCAATGATGCGGTTCTTAGCCAGGGCTGAACGGCACCAGCTATAGTGAAGGATGGGGAAATCTACATCGATGATGGCCTTGCCCCGATAAGCATGGGCATCGGTTTCCCGATTTCTGAGATCCCGGATCTGAACTGCGCAGGCAGCAAAACTGGGGTTGTCGTCATCGCACATATTGACCATGCAAAAGCCAGCACTGCGCCGACCTAGACGCGTGTTTGTCTTGAGAAATTCAGTCGCCACCCAATTCTGACTACCCCAAAAGTGGACGAACGGAAAGCGAACAGCGAATAGCTCGGGATTCTCCATCAGCCGGCGCAATTCCGGCGCATAGATGGGATCGATGACCTCATCACAGTCGAGCCACATCAGCCAGTCGGCATCCGTCAGCGCTGCTGCCTGTTTCCACCAGCGTTCCTGCCAACCACGGTCGAAGACGAACTGAGTATGCTGCACGATGACCCGACCCAGATATTTGCCTGCCTGCTGGCGTACCCAGACATCCGTATCATCTACTGACTGCCCGACGATGATCACCGCTTGCTGGCAGAATTCCATGGCGCTGGCCAGGGCAGCATCGAACGGATAGTCCATCTCGCGTAGATTGGCGGCTCGGAACAATGCCGCAGAAACGGCGCTCACTTGCGCACCTCCAGTACGCCCGTGATGTTACCCCCATCTTCGAGCGAGATGATGCGCCACGGATGGGCAGTATAGAGTCTGCCCTTGCCGGCGCCGTGGGATGTGTCTGGATCCAGATAGCCGAAATTGTGGATGTGATAGCCGCGCTTGTGCGTCGGATCCAGGTAGACATTCGGACTATCCCAGCGGGGTACGCGCACTTTGATGCGCCCGCCAGGCGCCAGGATGCGATGGCACTCATCAAAGAAGAGAAAGAAGTCATTGAGATGCTCAAGGATATCCTCCGCCAACACTTCCTTGAATGCATCATCGGGCCAGGGCCAGGGCATGACGTTGAGATCCCAGGCAATGTCTACATGCTGGCTATGCAGCCAGCGATCGTGATGCAGATATCCCGGTGTTGGTTTCAGGCCGCAGCCCAGTTCCAGTTTCAAACCATGCCCCTATTCGTCAGGATATAGAGCGTGTTGGCATGTTTGCTCTGACCGCCATAGGCCAGTGGAGGCTCATAGAGCGGTGTCTCTCGCCAGAGATGATTAGCCGGATCTATCTTGTCTAGACGCAGCACTTGGCAACCGGTATGGCCCATTCGGACATAAGGGTCCAGCCCCGGCGTGCAATCCTGCCGGTATTGGGCAGCCCCATGTGGAATCGTCACGAACAACAGGCCATTTAGAAATAACCAACTCTGCATACGGTCCAATGCCTGTTGGAAGCGACAGACGGTGCCCAGGTGCTCCAGTGTGCTGATGCTGATGATCAGGTCGTATTGCCGGCTCGGCTCATAGGTCAGCACATCTGCGTTGATGACGCCAGGAAAATCTTCGTGCAAATCGATGACCTCGTGGCCATGAGTGGGCCAATCGGGCAGATAATGAGGCAGCACACAACCTATCTCTAGGACATTCCTCTTCACCTGGCATAGGAAGAGGCCAGGGGGCACTTCGACCGTTCGCTCATTCTGGCGAGTGCAATTGTAGGTGTGGTCGAGGTATTCATATCGTTTGCCCTGCAGAATGAAATCAGACTGGATCATTAGTGCCAGGTCTCCCCGTACTTGGGTAGATAGGCATGTTCGACCTGCACATCCTCAGTGGCCCACACTTTGTAGCCCATCTCACGAGCCTGCCGGCAGAACGATAGATGCTCAATTTCATCACCCACAGGGCTATACCGGCAGCCCTTGCGATAGATTTCCGCTGGCACCATGTAGCAACAGCCAACACTGTCCATCTGCTGTAGACCGGGTAGTTCCGGCTTCCACATATCACGGCTGCGCCCGTCCTTGATGAAAGCCCCCGTATCATAGAACCAGCCGCCATTTTCGAATGATGGACCCTTGTCCTGGCGTACTTTCTCCACGTAGATGTGCGGCGCCACGATGTCGGTTGCCGTCACATCCAGGAGATTCTCGATTAGATCGTTTGGCACTTTCATCAGATCTACGTCCATCCAGAGCACATGGGTATGGCAAGGGCGTAGATACTGTTCGAGTAGCAGATTGCGAGCGGCGGCATGCCGCCCACATTTCAGGCCGGGAACGGATGCAACAGCGTCATTGACAAAGGCCCGTTCCCGGCGTGGATAGGTAAGCCGCCCATACAGCACCTCTGAGCGTATAGTGAACACCTCCTTCGTCTCCGGTCGCGCTGGGGTGGCAACTAAGACATAAGGTTCCTGGCGCCGACGTGAGGGGGGAACAATGAGCTGTTCCGGCTCACCGGCCAGCGTGTTCAACTGTTTTACCAGGATATTGAGCTGGGCCACGAGGACATTAAGCTGGGCCACGAGCGCAGCCTTGTTCTCGTAATCTGCCATGGCTGTGTATCTCCACAAACAAAAGTGGCCCAATCTCGCCACCATGACAGCGGTCGAAATTGGGCCACCAAGTATCCTCAGCGGCAATGTTTGATTGTCAGCGAACTAATTAATAGCTACTTCGCTTTGCGACGTTCAGCCCACCACTGCTTCATGCGCTTGGAGCGGGCTTTGTCATCACATTCACGGGAGCAATGCTTGCGTTGGCTCTTAGGATCCATGATATTAGCCCGGCTGGGCTTTACCTTGAATTCTTTGCCGCATTCCTCACAGGTGAGCATAATCTGCTTGGGTTTGTAATTGATATGATGCAACTTCATGTGATCGGATTGGGTCATCAACTCCAAATTTTCCAGGCGGTTATCCTGCTTATCTCCATTGATATGATGAACAACTTCGCCGGGTTCAAGATAACGTCCCAAAGCCCGTTCCATCACATGCCGTTGCTCCAGAATACGTCCCCCATTTTGATAGGGATGTCCATAGCCAACCCAGATCAACCAATAGCCTCTCGGATGTCGAGTTCTACGAGAGCCAATGGGGAAAGAATGATGATATCCCCGATACCATTGATTTTTGCATTCATATGAGCAAAATCGGCCCTCACCGTGTCTCAACTGATTCTTCTGTCGATAAAATTCCTTGCCACATTGTTCGCAAGTTAGTGTCAGTCCTACTTTGGGTTTGCCATTGCAGTAATAACATCGCTTGCGTTTGCCATAGGGTCTTCCACACTGGGGACAGTGGTCCATCGAATACCTCCATGAATATTTTGAATCACTGTCCCCAGTCTATCACTAGAAACCCGTCATGTCAAGAAATCAAATCCCGGTTATTTTGGTGAACATCGCCGGTCGCCAGACAACGAACGCCGCTCGAAGTTCGGCCAGAATTGTTTGCATATTCCTTACGAACTGCGAGTCGATGGTGCCAACACGCACGGCGGCCTGCTCGCGATCGAACAGGTTGCAGCCCTGGTTGAAGTCCCCGATCAGGCCGGTGTTCTCCGTCAGGGCTTCCGACTCTACCACGGGGATACCCCAGACCGTGACAGCGCCGACCTGGCTGGGCGGGCCCATCAGATAACTGCCGGTCGCCGCTCCCTCACGAGACAGGCGTACGGTCTGCCAGTCGTTCGGATGCAGGACCACTGCATTGGGCCGGCCCTTGCCGTTTACCCGGATCTGAGTACGGGCCTTGAAAATACAGTCCAGCACCGTGTCGGTGCTAAGACCCTGAATGTTGATGCCGGTTGTTGATAGGATGCCTGTGAAGTGCTCACCGGTGCCGGCCCCCGACAGTATCTCGGTCTCCAGGGCGAGATTGAGGCCCAGGAGCAGGCGCCCGTTGATGATGCCCCGGATGGCCGGCGCATCGTTGAGCATGCGGTTCGTCACTGGGATCCAGTGGGCCAGGGTACGCACGGCGCTGGTCTGCGTGCTATAGGCCAGGGCCGATTCTGGCTTTGTGCCACTGGTGCCCGTAGTGGCGCTGGCCTCGGCAGTCATGGCCGCGTTGTTGGTGAAGGTATCTTCCTGCACATATTCGACCGTATCGCTCTCCGTGGTGAGACGGAGGATCAGATCGAGCAGACCCAACTCGCGCTGCAGTAGTTCCACATAACCGGGCTGCAGATCGTTCTGGACGAATGCCCCGCCGCTGGTGGCGCTGCCGCCGCGCAGAAGGGTCTTGTGCTGCATCCACTCTTTCCACTCCAACAGGCTGGTGCCATCAGCCAGAGTCACGCCGAACGATACCCGGTTCAGATGGCTGTTGAAGGAACCATTCAGTTTCAGTTCCCGATAGTCATCCGACCGGATGAACTGATCGCCCGGACTGACCGTCTTGCCCATCTCATACTGTTCCGAGTGGAACTGCGGGCGTAGGGTAGAAGGCGCCGGGTTTGTATACTTTTCCAGCCCCGACGTAATGCGGTTGCGGCGCTGAGTGGCATCCTCCACCAGAGAGACTCGTTGTTCCATCTGATCTACCAGCGTCAGGTGCAGTTTGACCTGCTTCTCATCTTCTTTGCTGGTGATGATGCCATCCTGATACTTCCGTTCGATCTTCTCGGCTGCCTCCAGGTTATCCTTGATATTCTGGTACAGCTCGGGAAGTTTCATCTCATCGATGTTAATACTCATTGTGCGCTCCTACGAAAGAATGTGAGCCAGCCGGCGTTTACGCTCGGCTATCTCCAGATGCAGTTTCCTGGCATTCACCAGCGAAAGCGGTGGATGCGGCGCGGTACCGAGAACTTGAGTGAGGTCGGAGCGCACAGCGTCCAGCCTAGAACACTGTTCTAGGAGGGCCTCTAGTTCTTGCCGCTTGGTAATGGAAAGCGGGCGATCGATTGACTCAATCATCCCCCGCGTATCACACAGAAACTCAGCCATGGCATCAGCCATGGCTTTTGCACGCTGGGCCATGGTCATAGTGCCGGAACTATCCAGGCCCAGGGCGGCGAGATAATCCTTGACGTTGGTTACGATGGCGTTGGGATTCATGGGCAGGGCTACGACTGATACCTCTAGCAGCTCTACGTCCTTGAGTTGCCGGACCTGGCCATCCTCGATGAAGTCGAATTTCTTGGGAACATAGCCGATGCTGAAAGAATCGAGGGCACCATCCTGCAAAAGAACACGGGTTTCCTCACCCAGTCGGGTCCGGCTGATCTTGAACTGCCCTAGCAGGCCCTTGGTGTCAGCCGTTAGGGATTTTGGTAAACCCAGCACCATTTCCATCCGGTGGGAATGCAGGAAGCGGATCTTATGGCCACGGGCGAGGGTACGGTCGAAGGCGCCGGCCACCACAATGTCATCACCCAGATCCTTGTCCCCGAAAGTGGAGGCATAGCCGTCCACCCGCCATTCGTCGCCAGATAGTTTCATGTCATCGATCTTGACCGGCAGACCGAATTTCAGTTCTATAGATGCCATGTCATTGCCCTTGTCCGGTGTAGGTAACTTTTCCTGAGCGTAGAGCCGACGTAATTTACGAATAGCCTCTTCCTTGCCCGGTCCCTCATAGCGATTGCCACGATAATCTTCATGGCAGGCTGCCCAGGCCGCGCCCATCAGGGTATGATTCAGGTCGCCATTCACATCGCGCACACGCAAGTGCCAGGTGGATGGTTTCTCCGGATCCTCAACGACCAGGTAATGACTAGCCGGATGATCACCATCACTTTCGGATTTCATGATTGCCTTGGCACCTACCAGCTCAGCGCTCTTGCCGGCGGCATGGATACAAGCAAAGATGGCATCCTCATCGCTGCCACCATCCTGCAGCACAGCGTTGGCGGCTTCTATACATTTGCGTTTTTCGGCATCGGTCCAGTTCTGGGCCACGGCGGGCGGATTATCTACGGACCAGGGCACAGGGCACCTCCAGGAATAAAAAAGGTGGCGCACCTCTCGCCACCTTTTAGCGGTCGAGAAATGCGCCACCAAGTACTACTCAGCGACTTATTCGGTTGTACTATCTATCTCTGCGGGCCGGATTCGAACCGACTAGCGGTATTCATGCTCTGGCTTTGGCTTTGCGCCCCTACGCAGGTGCCAGAGAACCCTGTGTGTCCCCGCCTTCTATTTCCACACCGCCGCAGAGTTTATCCATCTATTCTATCCGTCGCCACAAAGTTATGTATTCGCCTCTAATCTTTATCTCTTCCTGCTCAAAACGACGAATCTCCACGGCGATAGATGGATCATATTGATCGGCCCATGGTGTCACATCTGGTAAAATAGCAACCTCAATTGATTTTCCCCGCTGACTATACCGGCGATCACCGAAGGTGGGCGAAGCGCCATCAATTGGTATGGCATACTCATCTATCTCAGCGTGCTTACCATCCTGCAGAGCTACTAGAGCAGATCGCTCATAGGAAAACATTTCATAAGGCTCCAGGTTCACATTGGGATAGAAGAACACATCATCAATCTGTACGAAATAAGACCGGCCATCTGAAATGGCTGCCATGATCTGCTCAGCTAATTGTTCGGTTAATTGAGCAATTAGTCTATTCTCTACCAGTTTGCCAGGAGTAAGGACATAAGATGGAACCAGGTGTGTCGCCCTGATTATTCCAGTATGCTGCTTGATATCCGACTCTGCCATGTGAATGGTTTCCACCATCATCATTTCCTTGTTTTCCGATATTGTGTGCTAAGGGCGTGCCCCCTGGGGAGCATGTTATTCCCCGGCTGGGCTCCCTCCGCGCTACGCTCTCGCGTTTCGGGGCGTTACTCCCTCATCAGGCATAAGATGCCGGGCCAGATGTTCGCTGCACAGGGGCACAATGCGAACCCACGCCCTTAGCACACAATGGCATTATCGTTTCCTCGGTTCCTTCGTCCTGGGCAGCCCTAGCACATCCTCAATGTAGGCCAACTCAATCAGCAACAACTCCCGGCGCTTCATCATATAATCCACTGGCACAGTGAGCAATGCCACGTCCGGCCTGGTTGCTTCCATCGTATCACGTTCGGGTATCGTTTGCAATGGGTCAGGTATCATCAGATCATTATCCTGGCGCTGAATTCTCGCACCTGGGCTGGCGTGGGCGTAATGATGCGCCGGCCCTGATTGCGCAGTCGATAACGCTCCACAATTTGAGCCCAGGCGTCCACCCAACGCCAGGCATTGTCGTGTAGACTGTGATATTTCTCGACTTTCCATAACAGTTGTTGAGCCATGCGTTTACGTATGTTGGCTGACTCTACTAATCGGCTCAGTGCATCCTCCCATTCGTCCGCATTGCTACAGATATAGCCATTGTGGCCATGATCGATGATCTGCCCATAGACGGTCGGGCTGGCCACAACAGCAGCGCCACTGACCGCGTATTCCATAGATTTTATAAAAGTTTTGGCCCGATTGAATGTCGTATCAGTCAATGGACAGCAGCCGATGTCCACGTTGACCAGACCGGTCGGATATTCCTGGATGGACATCCAGGGCAGCCGATGCAGCCGTTCTGCCGGCACAGCCTGGGTAATGATGTCCGGCTGCCAGCCCTGAATGACGAACTGCACATCGGGATAGCGTTGGGTGATACGTCCCCAGGCGATCGCCATCTGCTCTACGTCGTAGTCGGGCCGGATACCACCGGCCCAGCCGATGGATAGTCCCTTGACCGTGCGCTCTGCTTTGGCCTGCACGGCCCGGAACCAATCTAGATCCATATAATTCGGCACAACCATGATCGGCCTGTCGGTGTAGCGCCGGATAGTGGAGGCGAGGCGTTGGCTACTCACTGTCACCCCGTCGGCGCTCTGCATAGTGTGGAGGATGGCATCCCGGGTCTCCTCGGCCTTGCGCGGTACCCGGCTGTGGATCTGCACCAGCCGGCGTATAAAATCATCCGATACCATATCATCGTCCACTTCATAGATGACAGCGATGCCGGCATTGTGCAGCGCCTCGAACCAACGGTCTCCATTCTCCCGTTCCTCTGGCGGCCAGTGCAGACGTGGAATGATGACAGCATCGAACTCGTGCACGATATTCGCCAGGCGGTCATCGCCGCGGGCCCCCCATTCTGCCGGATAGCCCTGGCGCTGCAACTCCGTAAATGGCTGAAGTACACGCCAAAGCGCGCAGCCATCCATGTCGCCAACGAGGGCAAGGACGCGGGGAAACATTCTATCTATTCGGATAATAGGCACCGGGCCATATCATGGGTTCAGGAGGCAATTCGGAATCCAGTGGAACTGGTCCGATGAACCAATTGGTTTCTTTACAAGCAGCCCTGGCTATTTCTTCTGTGCTGAAAACTCCCTGAAGAATCCAGGAGCGGTCATGAAAACTCAAAATCTCACCCACGACCCAGATAGTTTCTACCAGCTTTGGTTTCATCTCCTGTTTGGGGATTTCATCAAATTCCAGCCGGTCGACCGCCCGTAGTAGACTAACAATTCTAGCCTCATCCTCTTCGGATGAAACAATCCCATTCAGATATTTATTCTCGATAATCTCCGCCTCCGTGAGAAGTTCACGGATTCTATGATGTGGGTCTCGAATTTGTTTGTCTTCATAGTCCTTGAGCATTAGAAGTCCCCTATCTCTGGCCTTCCATCTCCTCTGGGCAGCCCAAGCTAATAATTAGGCGCATAAGCTCATCCCGATTGAACCTATCCAATGGAATACCATATGCATAGACCCCCCGCGGACTGAAATCTGAACGATTGAGATAATCCCGCAGATGTTTAGGCAATAAGGATAACTTTTCAGGCAACAGATTCCACTCACGAATTTGCTTGTTCTCATAGCTCTTGAGCATCAGAAGTTCCCTATCTCCGGCCCTTCGTCCTCAAAGAATTCACACTGGCACTGGAATCCGCGACACTGGAGGCGTCGGCTGCGAGGCTGCCAGCCTGCCGCTCGCCAGGCCGAGGCCGGATGTATCTGGTCATGTAGGCGCAGACAATCATCACAGTGTTCGGTAGGTCCATATTGCCAACGCAACAATGGATCGTCAGGCCGGTGCATCTGGCCTAGAGCGAAAATACCCAGGATGCTGCCGACCCATAAATCTACCCGGCTGACAATGCGCTGGATAGCTGTCGATCCACCGGCCCGGTCGCTCTCCGGATCGAACATGCGCTGTCCATAAATGTCGTTGGCCAGGTTGCGGGTTCCCATCTGGGCCTCACGTTCTGCCTGGACGAGCGCCATCTGCGCCTCCACATTGGTGTTGAGCTGTGTCAATGACAGCCGGCTTCCACCCAGGAAGGTTAATAGCAACAAGGCAAGCGTCAATTCCTTAGCTCGCTTCTCGAATTCAGTCTGCTCTATCTCCCCGGTTTGGGCCTGCCGGATCAGGGCCTCCAATTCCTGCCGGTAGTCATCAGCCGACTGCTGCAAATCAAACTGCTTTAGGGAAACATGAGCAGTAAGGATGCTGCGCGGTCCCGGCTGCCAAAAGGGCGGCGCTGCTCATCCTCCATCAAATACCATTTGCCCCCGGCGCCATTCTGATTGTCCTGCAACTGTTCCTGCCCATTGCGGTTGCCATTGCCCTGACCTGGTGGTAGTTGCAATGATTGCGGCTGTGGCTCAATTAGATTATCGCCACTGGGCACAGGAGGCCGGCCTATCTCCTCACGGGCCTCATTGACCGACAGCCAGGGACGTTGACCCTGTACGGCGATGTTGAGACGGTTGTATTTGGCGTCCTCATCTTCCTGGAATGCCCGTACATCACTTACATCAAACTGAGCCAGGATGTTGGTGTCGCTGGTGAAATCCGGCTTCAAGCTGCGGTTGATCTTACTGGCATCGGCGCGCCAGAGTGGACCGAGCTTGTTTTCCGTGAACCATTCCTTTAGAGCCCGGCCATTGTCATAGGTAGCCC
>Ga0209641_10001917_pt1 | contig 18111 bp, 15 predicted proteins | sample RifCSP16_1_FD_184022 | JGI IMG/M metagenome (GOLD analysis project Ga0209641, IMG submission 184022) | Soil microbial communities from Rifle, Colorado - Rifle CSP2_sed 16_1 (SPAdes) (version 2) | ecosystem: Environmental > Terrestrial > Deep subsurface > Rock core/Sediment | place: Rifle... | reverse complement strand
ATTCTCCACGGTGATACCGCACTCGTACCCTGCCTGCACCTCGCGCACATCGTCCTTGAACCGCTTGAGCGAATGGAACTTGCCTTCATAGACGAGCACGTTGTCCCTGAGCACCCGTATGCCGTCTGCCTGCCTTGTCATGGTCCCGTCGACAACGTATGAGCCGGCGACCGTGCCGATCTTGGAAACATGAAATGTCTGGCGCACCTCCGCGCGTCCGAGTATCTTCTCTTTGAGCGTGGGTTCGAGGAGGCCTTCCATGGCGGCCCGGATGTCGTCAATGGCGTTATAGATAATATTGTACAACCGTATGTCCACGCCTTCGCGCTGGGCGAGATCGGCGGATTTCTGCTCGGGCCGGACATTAAAGCCGATAATGATCGCGTTCGATGCGGCCGCCAGCATCACGTCGGTCTCGGTAATGGCGCCCACGGAACTGTGGATGACCTTGAGCTTGACCGCCGGGGTTGAAAGTTTTTCAAGGGAGTCCACGACCGCTTCCGCCGATCCCTGCACATCGGCCTTGATGACGATATTGAGCTCCTTCACCACGCCTTCCTGTATCTGGGTATGGAGGTCTTCAAGGGTGATCTTCTTCATCGTGGCCATCTGCGTCGTTCTCTGCCGGTGGCTCCTGAACTCGGCGATCTGCCGGGCCTTGCGTTCTTCCTCGACCACGATAAAGGAATCTCCCGCCTGCGGCACGCCCGAAAATCCTATCACTTCGGCCGGCACGGACGGTCCCGCTGATTCGATGCGTTCTCCCTTGTCGTTGACGAGCGCCCGCACTTTTCCGAACTGGGTACCCGACACGAAGTAATCGCCCCCTTTGAGCGTCCCTCCCTGCACCAGGACCGTGGCCACGGGCCCCCGGCCCTTGTCCAGCTTGGCCTCAACGATCGTGCCCCGGGCCATCTTCGTGGGATTGGCCTTGAGCTCGAGAACATCGGCCTGGATAAGGATCATCTCAAGGAGGTGTTCGATGCCGGTCTTTTTCTTTGCCGAGACCTCACATAATATGGTCTGGCCGCCCCAGTCTTCCGGGACCAGTCCCAGGTCGGACAACTCCTGTTTCACACGTTCCGGCTTTGCATCGGGCTTGTCTATTTTGTTCACGGCCACAATGATCGGCACGTTCGCCGCCTTTGCGTGGTTCACGGCTTCACGCGTCTGCGGCATCACGCCGTCATCGGCAGCCACCACGAGTATGACTATGTCCGTCACCTGGGCGCCGCGCGCGCGCATGGCGGTAAACGCCTCGTGGCCCGGCGTGTCAAGGAACGTTATGTCCCTTCCTTTGAGACTTACCTGATACGCGCCGATATGCTGGGTGATCCCTCCGGCCTCTTTTGCGACCACATTGGTCGTACGGATCGCATCGAGGAGCGACGTCTTCCCGTGGTCCACGTGTCCCATGATCGTGACCACCGGCGATTTCGGCATCTGGGTCCCGGCCTCATCGGCCTTCTCTTCCAGGATATCTTCCGCCGTCTCGAGGGACGTCACTTCGGCCTTAAGACCGTACTCTTCAGCGATAAGCAGGGCCGCGTCCATATCCATGATCTGGTTCTGCGTGGCCATGTTGCCCATGCCCATGAGTCTCTTGATCACGTCTCCCACTTTCTGGCCCATGATCTCCGCGAACTCTTTGACCGTACAGCCTTCCTGTATCTTGACGACTTTTCTCCTCGGCTTCGTTATCTCGGCGACGTCCGTATGTTGAACGCTTTTATCGTCTTTTTTGTGCCCGCGTTTTCCTATGGGAAGCGTCTTGAGGTCGGGCAGTTTTTTGAATATCGGCTTCTCGCGGAAGTCCCGGTCCTGCTGTTTATCATGATCTGCTTTCTTCTGCCATTTTTTCCGCGAAGGCTTTCCCGGAGGCTGGACCGGCACGGGAGGTTGAGGCTGGAATGTCGGAGCATTGAATGACGTCCGGGAAAAAGGTTTATCGGCGCGCTGTCCGGGCCTTTGCGGTGTCTGTTGCGGGCGGGCGCCGGGTATCGGCCCCTTGCGCGCGGCTTCCCGCGCGGGCGCTTGTTCGGGCGCAGCGGGCTTTCCCGCCGCGGCTTCCGTTGTTATTGCAGGTTCTGTTCTTGCCTCCGCGGTCTGCTTCACCGCTCCCGGAGGCGGGATGATCGGCGGCGCCGGCATGGTCGGCTTTGGAGGGAGGGGGGCGGGCTTTGGCCTGGCGCCCGGCTTTGCGAGCGTCGAAGAGAACTTTCCGATCAAGGCAGCGGCCTTTTTCAGTCTCTCGTCCTTGGCAGCCGATGGATCGACCACCTCTTTCTTGATGACCCGTTCCTTTTCCTTGCGCGCGGCCTTCAGTTTCTCGATCAGGGACCTGGCCTCTTTATCATCAAGGCCGCTCGACGCTGTCTTTTCCTTGATGCCCATCCGGTCGAGCACGGCAATGATGTCCTTGCTCTCGATGCCCATCTTTTTGGCCAACTCATGTACCCTGATTACCGTCATACAATCACATACCCCCGAAAAAGTCATACAAAATCATGACATAGTTTACTCTACTGATGAACTTTTATCAAGCTTTTTAATCGCTCCGCCTCTTTCCAGACCGCTTCGGCAAACCCTTTGTCCTCGATACCCACGATCCCGACCTCTTCGCGGCCGAGCATCTGCCCCAGTTCGTCCTTGGTAAAGAGCGTTGTCCGGCGCACTCGGAGAGCTTCATCCGGAAGCAACACTTTTTCTTTCGTCCCGTCTGAAAGGTCATGGGCGCAGATGAGGACGAAAACACTGCCTTTCCCCAATGCATCACGCACCGCGGAATATCCCGCTACCAGCCTGCCGGCCTTTGCAGACATGGTGACGAGAGACCTTATCTTCTCCGTAATGCCTGCTGCGAGCCGGGCGATAAACTCCTCCGGAGAAGGGAGCGTGAGCCTGGCCGTGTGCAGCGCCCGCGACAGGCCTTCCCTGCTGAGCGCTTTTCGTATGCACTCCGGTCTGGGGCACACATATGCCCCGCGGCCGGGAAGCTTCTCGCGGTAATCAACGACCACGCCGCCGGAAGCAGCGACGATCCGCACCACGTCATTTTTCGTGAACGATCCCCTGCATGCGATGCAGGTCCTTACCGGCTCATGCCCCATTATTTACCTGTTCCGAAGACGCGGAAAATAAACATTGCCCTGTTGTGGCGTCACACGCGGGCAGATCCTGAGCGCTCGGCACGCTTCCTGTCGCCAAGTTACAACGTATAACCTGCAACTGTTGATGGTTGTCAGTCGCGAGTTATTAGTTATTTTTGTTGACAAGCGCCCTCGCGGACAGGAGTATCTTCTGCGCCGTCTTCTCACCGATGCCGGGCACGGCAAGGATCTCTTCGTCGCTCATGGCGGCTATTTTTTCGACCGTGTCATACCCTGCCTGACGCAGCATCTCGGCGGTCTTGGGCCCCACCCCTTCGACGCTCGTCAGGTCCGCCGGCAATCCGGATTCTTCCGATGTTTCCGGAGCGTCCGCTTCCCCGCCTGCCGCCGCTGCAGCAACGGATTCCGCGTGCTCCGCTTCCATGGTCTCGGCCGCAACGGTCTCCGCGGCCTGTTTGCGGGTCTCTTCGGCAATGGCCGCCTCGATCTCATGCTCCCGTTCCTTCTGGCGCTCCTGGTCGTACTCGGATTCGCTCAGGATGTCGATCTTCCAGCCCGTGAGCTTTGCCGCGAGCCTCACGTTCTGGCCCTTCTTGCCGATCGCGAGCGAAAGCTGGGAATCCGCGACCACGGCAAGGGCCGACCGGTCTTCTTCGGTCACGCCGACCTTCTCAACGACCGCCGGGCTCAGGGCCTTTGCGATAAACACCCTCGGGTCTTCCGACCAGGGGATGATATCGATCTTCTCGCCGCGGAGCTCTCGTACCACCGCCTGCACCCGCGACCCTTTCATGCCGACGCAGGCCCCCACCGGATCAACCTGGGCTTCTTTCGACGAAACGGCGATCTTGGTCCGGTCGCCCGCCTCGCGCTCAACGCCTTTGATTTCGACGATATTTTCGTAGATCTCGGGCACTTCCATCTCGAACAGCTTGGCAACAAAATCGGGATGACTGCGGGAAAGGACGACCTGGGGCCCCTTTGACGTGTCCCGCACCTCAAGCACCAGCGCCCTGACGCGGTCGCCTCTCCGGTAGCTTTCGCGCGAGACCTGTTCCCGTGACGGAAGCACCGCCTCGGTCTTCCCGAGGTCGATGTAGTACGCGCCCTTTTCGTGGCGCAGGACAATGCCGTTCACCAGCTGACCAATCTTGTCGTTGTACTCCTTGAACACCACATCGCGCTCCGCCTCGCGGACCTTCTGGACGATCACCTGGCGCGCCGTCTGCGCCGCGATCCGTCCGAAACCCTGGAACTCTATCTGGATGGGGACCTCGCCGTCCATCTGCGCTTCCGGATAGAGCCCCTGCGCCTCTTCGAGGGCGATCTCCTCTTCGGGGTTCGTCACCGCCGCAACTACCTTCTTATAGGCATACATGACGATGTCTCCCCTCTTGGGGTCGACCTGTACCGCGATCTTCTGCGTCCCGTATTTCTTCTTTGCCGCTGTCACAAGGGCGGACTCGACTGCCTCGATCACCATCTCCTTCGCGATGCCCTTTTCTTTGCTGATCTGATCGATCACAAGAATCAACTCTTGACTCATGTATGTAGCCTCCTGATAATAACTTTCGCAAAGAGCCTGGAGCAAAACCCTATGCCCTCTGCTCTGTGCCCTATGCCCTCAGAACTCCACTTCCAGCGACGCCTTGGATATATCTCCAAGAGGGATCTCCAGTACCTTGTCCCCGTCCAGCTTTAACTTTACGATACCTTCTTCCATGCCCGCCAATTCCCCGTGGAAGACCTTCTCTCCGTTGACAGGCAGAAAGGTCTTGACCCTGACCTTGCTGCCGACAAAACGCTTAAAGTGCTCCGGGGTATGCAGTGTCCTGTCCAGCCCCGGCGAAGAGACCTCAAGGGTATACTCATGCGGTATGATGTCTTCCACGTCGAGCACGGCGCTGAGGTCCCTGCTCACCGTTTCGCAGTCCTCAAGGGTGACCCCGGTTTCCCTGTCGATGTATATCCTGAGAAGCCACTTCGGCCCCTCTTTCCTGAACTCCATCTCCCAGAGAAAGAGCCCCCGCGACTCCAGGATGGGGTCGAGCAATTCCCGTATGCGCCCTGCAACCTCGGACATCGTCCCCCCAAATAAAAAGAGCGGGCAGATGCAAATGCCCACTCCCAGAGAAATTACCCAGAGTGTTAACTATTTTTTAACATAATGGCGGGAGGAATGCAAGAAAAAAGTTATGTTCATAGTGCTGCCGTTATAGGAAGGGTTAAATGCTCCTGGAGCTGCTCTGGACAGCCTGGTACAAGCGTTGCACCAGGGCCTGATTGTAGCCGTGGGAGGTCATGTTGGCGGTAATGCGTCCTCTGATGTGAAGGCCGAGGAGGTAGAGGTCTCCGATCAGGTCCAATATCTTGTGGCGCACGAATTCGTCGGGATAACGGAGTTTCGTGTTGATGACCTTGCCGTCGTACATGATGATGTGGGAATGGAGATATCCGCCTCCGACTTTTCCGAGCTTCTGGGCCATTTCGATATTCTCAAAGGTGTTAAAGGAGCGGGCCGGGGCTATCTCCTTTGCAAAAGACCCTCTTTCAGGATTGAACGTGAGGATCTGTTCGCCTATGGGCGGAGGGTAGTCAACCCGCATTGATATCTCGAAGCCTTCAAAGGGTGACGCAAAAAGATGTTTTTCATGCTTCGTCTCGCTTCCCACGCCGATCTTCTGGCGGATGACAGCGACCTGGGTGAAGGCGGACTGTTCCTCGATCCCCGCCTCGTCTATGAGATCGCAGAAAACCCTGGCGGAGCCGTCTACATTCGGTATCTCATCGTCGACCTTAATGAGCACGTTGGTTATGCCGTACAGGGAAAGGACCGCCATCAGGTGTTCAATGGTGCGCACCCGCCGCCTCCCGTTTTCGAGGGTGGTGGAGTTGGCGGAAAAGGTCTTCGACGAGACAGACCGGGAATAATCTTCAAGGGAGGTGATATGTCCACGAATGGTCTGACCGTCCAGGGTTTGAAAGACGACCCCTTCGTTGGTCCCGAGGGGGCTCAGGATGATCCCCGTGTTCCGGCCGCTCAGGAGCCCGATACCGTTCAGGACCACGTTCCCTCTGAGGGTGCGCTGAGGTTCCGGTGAATCCACCACGTCCACCACGCCGGGAGGCATCGAAAGATCGGCACTGACGATTTCAAGCCGCGTATCCGAAGGCAGGATCGCATCGGTCCCGGAAGGCCGGTTCTTAAGAGCGGACTCCACCTTGTCGAGCAATACCTCCAGATGCAGCGGTTTTTCCAGAAAATCGTATGCGCCGGCCTTTATGGCGGCAACCGCCGACTCGATGCCGGCATGTCCGCTCATCATGATAACGGGAAGGAGAGGGAACCGGTCATGCAGACGTTTCAGGAGCTGCATGCCGTCTATGCCGGGGAGCCAGACATCCAGCAGAACGAGCGAGGGCTCCAGGGTGTCGAGCTTCTGCCACAAGCTCTCCGCATCGGGAAATGCGACGGCCTGATACCCCTCGTCCTTCAGAATGCTCGCTACGGTGGAAGTGATGGAGGATTCGTCGTCTACTATACAGATAGGGTTCATATAAGGTTATATCTGATATACGTCCAACTCAGAAGTGAAGATAGAGTAGAACAATCAAGGACGTTTGTCAAGGACATGCCGTGCAAATAATTTACCATCAATAATTTGATTTCTTCAGCGCTCCCAGGTCTTGAAGGGTCTTTCGCACGGCTTTCTCTATTGCCGAGCAAAGCTGCGCGCTATTGGCGGGACAACGTTCCTTCACGTTCGTCAGCACCATGACAATGTGGTCCGGTTCAGCGCTCGCGTCAATATGTTTCAGAACAAAACCCTCGAACGTCTTGTCCTCTGCAGCCAGCTTCTTGAGCTCTTCCAGCGTGTCCCATCGGTGCGCGAGGGTCCGCACAACAAAATCTGAATATCCCTCAGCCAGAGCGCCTTCATCGCAGCCACGATACTTTTTGAACAACTCGGACAGATCGCTCCAGTTCTTGAGATGGTCTTCGCTCATTGCGGCAGCCGTGGAAATGACATCGGGACAAGCCGGCGGTTGCGCGTTGCATTCATGCCCGGCAGAAATGAATAAGGTGAGTGCAGCTGTTAGAAGAATGATACGCATAATGGAAAATCCTCCCTTCCGGTATGTTTTCTGGTCAGGCGTTGCTCACCCGGAATACGAAGAAAGTGTAGCTGAAAGATGGGGATGAGTCAAGGAACCACCTATGGTTTTTACGTGAGATAGCCAAGGATAAGAGCAGATACACGCGGCAGCCTCAGTCAAAACACGAGCCGGCGATCACAGCGTGTCATACGACTTCACTCTATTTTCCCTTCTCGCCAACTCACTACGATAATGTCTTCCAACCAAAGAAGCATGTTCCTTGATCCATTCTGTCAACCTTGTCTTCCCTGTTGGCGGCGAGTCGGTATAGAGAAGATCAGCCATCAGCCCCTTGATTTCATCTCGCGTTATCGTCACGTCGTGATGGAGAAGGCTCACCAATCTTCCCATAAAATATCCCGCTTGGGGTGAAACCGAGATGATCGGTCTTCGCTTTCCTATAGCCATACCTATTTTTCTTGCCAGATCACGGTAGGTAAATGTCTCAGGACCAATGGCATTAATGATGACATTTTCAGTTCTTCGTCCCTGTTCCACTGCCAGCTTTGCCATATCATCTACATAGATCGGCTGCAAACGATACTTGCCATCGCCGAACACCCCGAAGACCGGGAACCTTCGCAGAAACCAGGCGATGTTATTGATCAGCATATCCTCTTTCCCGAATAAAACCGCGGGTCTCAGGATGGCATAGGAAAACCCGGACTTCATTATTGCCTTTTCCAGCCTTGCCTTCCCGCTGAAATACTCGAATGGCGAGTCTTCTGATGGGTTCGTAATACTGATATGCACGATCCGTTTTATGCCGGCTCTCTTTGCCGCTTCAAAGAGCTTCAGGCTGTTCGCGACAGCCTGGTCGTAGGAATAATCTTTATAATTGAAGCGCACCCAGTAGTTGTTATAGATGACGGCTGCGCCTCTCAGGGAATCAATTAACTTTTCAGGATCGTCGAAATTGTACGGGTAGGCCTTGACCTGGCCTTGAAACGGATTCTCGCGATCAGGCGAGTTCGTGAGCGTCCGGACATCATGTCCCGCATCAAGCAGCCTTCTCGCGATGTATTTGCCGGAAAATCCAAACGCACCCGTTACTACATGAACCTCTCTCGACCTCATAGCCGCCTCCTGACTATAAGAAACCGAAGCAGGATGGTACAAGTGATTGACTGGGGCCGCAGTGGCGTACCGACTGAAATATGAGGTGGGTAAAAAGTTAATTGTGTCTAAGTTCATCGGCAGATTTGTCGAACTTCAATCTGCCCTTCATGGCCTTGATCTTCTCAACCTTCTTGTGGCGAAGATATTCAGACATAGCCACCTTTACTGCCGCAACTTTGCTTTTATGGCCACTTATTCTAACTAAATCGTCGAGCAACCTTTTATCTACAATCAATGTTATCAGCATAACGTCTTTCTCGTGCGATTTGTAACTGGATCATATTTTAGGGAATACAACGGAAACCTTGCTCAACAAAATGCGGATCAAAAGCAAATGCCGTTTTCGCACCTGTTTCACGCATAACTTCGAAACTTACGCAGTCTACAAGGCTGAGTTTCCTTCGCGATGCGGATAGCAGCGCGCTCACACCTGAGCGGTGTACAGATTCATCAATCCATTCTATGTTCACAAGCGGCATAATATCCTCATAGAATCCCCGAAGCGCCTCGATCCCGAGGCGATTCTGTATCAGGGCCGAGCACTCAACGATTACGTAGTTACTGGCAAGAAGAATATCATCCCTGCTGAGTAGATCAGACCAGGCTTTCTTCGATTTTTCATGATTGGCGTCATCCCGGTCGAGTAATGCGTAAAAGGCCGACGTATCAACAAAGATCATCATTTCCCGAATGACTCGCCGAGATATTTGTCATGCTCCTTGGAGATATCGCGTTTGCCCGACCTGAACCGACCAACTATGGCCAACGCCCTTTTTCTTTTGTCTTCCACATCGACCACCGCTCCGGTCTTGATCATCGTGTCTACCGCCTGGCGGATCAGTTCGGAAATGGACTGGTGACGCGATATGGACAACTTTTTTAAGGCAGCAGCCTGCCGTTCCGTCAATTGAATTTGGGTTCGGACCATTGTAACCTCCATGATTACAGGAATAATTACATGATAACAAATAAGGGTGCACCCGTCAAACAAAAAAGCCTGCCGGATTATTCTCCGGCAGGCTCCTTATTTTCGATCGGCTTTTTTCGTGCCTCAGCGTTGCCCGTGGTCATGGTGCCTGGTTAGCCCTGAGTCTAAACGTTTTACGCCGCACGGGAAGACGCCCGCGCAGAAACCGCGGCCGATCCTCTTCGATTCGTCCACCGCGTACTCGTAGGACTTTGTCGACAACTTAATACCGTGAGCCTGCCGCCCTACCGTCCTTTTCTTTGCGCCTTTGCCCACTCACTTGCGTGCAGTCTTAACAATCTGCATTCCGCGATCCAATTCCACGATATTACTTTACTTCTTCAATCTTCACGACATTCTCATAGCGGGAAAAGAGCGGCATCCTCCATCCATATTTCCTGATCCTGACCACCTTCCCCCGTAACCTGATCGCATCGTTCTGGATGGTGCCGGAATTGAACTTGAACCGGTACCTGGCATCTTCATTGACAAAGGGACGGTCTTCGGTCGCGATCATGAACTTTCCGTCCACCTTCGTCATCTGGGCATCGGTTATTCTTGTCATAACCGTGTCGGGAATGAAGTAACTGTATAATGTTGCCAGAATGCAGAATACGATCCCGATCAGGATCGCCCTGATCTTCAATCTTCTGAAAAATTCCGCCATGGCAATCACCTCACGTTCAGTTTTGAGTATTTTTCATTCGACGCTCTGGACTCCGAATTCCTCATGCCGCACTCGCAGCAAAAGCCACGGAGCGCACAACCTCACCTCTCCACGCCTATGGCCTTTTGTTCTCGTGCTTCCTTTGCTTGATTACGGCAATGGTATCGTCCAGATACTTTTCGAATTCATCTTGACGCATAATACAGCCGCCATAATCATTTTTTCTCAGCTGCCGCTTTACGTCGTTCAGTTCATCAATGGATTTGGAATCACCGATTTCGCGCAGATATTCAACATAGCGGACCACGTTTTCGTTTTTTGCATTCAGCCTGTCTTCAATCTCGGCCTTGTATTTCAGCTTTTCCTGAGGTTTCAGCAACACCCAATAATCAAGGCGCTCCGACTTGCCGGGACCAAAGTGCTCTCCTTCATCGACAAAATAGACATACTTGATATTTTTGAACTCCGTGAGGTTGAAAACAACAGTCGCCCCAAAATACCATGCGCCGGTCGTTCCCGAACGGTTCGTTATATGTTCTGAATCGCCCTCGAGATTGACGTACGCGACTTCGTTTTTGATGAGAAGGATTTTTGGACGCGTGATCTTCCTGATATCCTTATACAGAAGATCAAGGATGCCCTGCGGGGTGTTCTGGGCATCGCTGATAGTTATGGTTTTGCAGGCAATAATTTCGTTTTTATCAACATGGTCGATGTTCCACAGCTTGAACTTTTCCGCAGCACATGCGGCCGCGGGACTCATTACTTCATGAAATAAACACATGATCAACAGCAACAATAGTACTTTTTTCATAGTTGTTTCACCTATCCTCGCCCATTCCGCTGTGTCTGATTTCCTCCGCCGTCCTGTCGAACTTCAACTTGCCTTTCATCAACTTGATTTTCTCAATCTTCTTCTGTTTTAGATAAAACTCCATCGCTTCCTTGATGGCAAACGTCGTTTTCCGCTGGCCACTAACGCGGTTCAGTTCATCCAGAATCTTTTTGCCTACTGTCACCGTTGCTCGCATGGCCATACCTCCTGCACATGAGCATATATGTTTTTTGCACATATGTCGAGCCAAAATATAAATTTAACGACGCGGTCTTTATTGAGCCGCATAAGACATCAGATCCCTGTCTGGTGATGTAGTGGCTGCACGAAGGGCGCAAGCAGATTCTCGCTTGAAACAGTACAAAAGCCCCGGCTCCTGCCCGGGGGAGTTTCATTTTTTTCGATGGATAGCACGAAGAGATACTGGGCCGAGAAATAGATGCTATGAGGTCCGCTTGGAAGAATTGGGGGTTGCGGAATGATTTGTGGATTTCGATTGTTTCCTGAATTCAGATGGAGTCATCCCGGTACGTTTGGTGAAAGCAGAATAGAAGGCGGATTTGGAATTAAAACCCGCGTCAAGGGCGATCCCGAGGATTGATATCCGACTTGACTCAGCAGAAATCAGGAGCCTCTTAGTCTCTTGTACGCGGTATTCATTCACAAAATCAAAGAAACTCTTGTTCAATTCACTGTTGATCACCTGAGACAGGTGATGGGGAGATACTGAAAGAACATCCGAAAGCAGCGTCAGGGTCAGTTCCGGTTCGAGAAAAGGCTTCTTGATTTCCATCACCTTCACGAGTTGTCGCTCTATTTCCGCGGCCCGTTCATCAGTCAGCCGTGACTTATGATATTTTCCCTTGGACACCGTGTCGCCCGTAGCATCAGCAACATCAGCAAGAGCTCTGGGAAGGGGCGGCGCCATGTCACCGTCGGTTCGAATGACTTCAGACCGGTGGGCAGCTTCGAGTCGGGAAAATATCTCCGGCTGTAAAAAAACCTTCAGGGCCAGCATGAACGTGACGACCGTAAGGGCGAGATAAAAGGAATAATGGGCTTCTCGAGAGATGCCGAGAGAAGCGGAAAACAATGCATAGAAGATACAGAAAAAGCAGAGCGCAAAAAAGAGGGCAAGCAAGGTCCGAAGCCAGGAGAGGCTTATCTTCTCAATCGAGGAAAAACTCTGCTTGATCCTTGCAGAATAGGCGGCGATCAGCCGGAACGACAAAAGTAAATATACTACCTTCTGGAGCACCGCGGACAAAAGTCCTGCATTCAGCGGAGAAATGCGCAGGCCTTCCAGCGAATCCTTCATTGATGCCCACATCAGGACTTTCTCGTTCGCGTTCATAAAGTAAAAAGGGAGTAGAAACAGGACACTTACTACCGCGGGGAGAATATGAAGAAGCTGAATCCATAAAGTAGTCGGACGTTTTGACGAAGACAATTCTTTCACGTAGAAGTAGAGACTGGGCCCGACCAGATAATATCCGGGCCAGAGCACTCCTATCAGTCGCGGGTATCTGGCATAAGAGTTTGTTACATCCAGAAAACCGTCAAGGAGTCCGAGGCAGTTCGTAAACAGAAGTGCTGCAAGAAACAGGTTTGCCCTGCGGTTCCCTTTGCGCATGACCGCAAGCACGATCGCGAGAAAAAGACCCTGCACAGCGCCGATCAGGATCGCCACTGCCAGCACGCTGTTGAACGATTCCTGCATTCTATCGAATCACCTGCCCGAAGGTATTTTGCGCTTTCCAAACGAGTAATGACGTCAAGTATTGATGAAGAATACCATAACGCCCGCAAGAAGGGCAACATTTTATTATGAGGCTTTGTGCATATTAGGAAACATAATTTTATTAAAGTGTGCTTATTGATAATAGCATTTAGACACTCGGATTATATTCAGAACAAACAAAAAGCCCTTCACCATCTTTCAGGCAAAGGGCTTTAATGACAGTGACGTACCTTGATATATATCAGGCCCGGCTTAAGGGTCATCCTACCAGCAGAGCTTCCCGTCCGCGATGGCCTCGACATGCCCCGTAGCGAGATTGAAAATACCATGGCCAATGAACTTGCCGACGGTGTTGGTAAAGAAGCCCGTACCTTCAACAATATTCAGCCGACTGTTTACGCGATAGACAAGCGGCATCTCCGTAGGATCCAGAATCGCATCATCGGTCTGTTTCAAGGTACTCCCATCCGGCATGAAGAGAGTCAACGTACTGCTCATATGTATTGTTCCATCGTCCCCCACTTTGATTTCCCTCGGAACAATAGCAGTCACCCCCACAACAGGAGGCTGACCTTCCATACTGGCCACCATAGTACCTTTGTACATAGCAAAAACATTCGCCGGGTCAATTGAAGTTGCCTCTGACTGAACACTCACCGGAATGCATCCTGACTCCGCCCTGGCCTCCTGGCCCATCAAAACCATAAAACCGAAAAATACCAAACACACAACTTTGAATCTTGACATAGCAAACCTCCCTTTTTGAATTTGATGAAACGAGATTACCAGAAAAGGAAGAGATTGTCGTCCTATCCGATAGGAAAGGACATCTTTTTTATGCAGAAATTACAGAATGTTATGAGCGAATGCTGATATTCAGAAAAAGAAAGGGAATGAAAAAGAGTCGCTGTTACACCCGCACCCGAAGATCGAGGGCGACTACTTGCTCTGCCCACCCCCGGTGTTTCCTGAATTCCGAGGGGGTCATTCTGATATGTTTACCGAAGGCATTAAGGAGAGAAGATAACACCGAAATTGCACTGGGCTTTGAGAGTTACGCCTATTCATCGGATGTTTCCGCCTTCTTGGCAAGCGCCGCCGTTTTCATTGGACGCACTTTCCGGTACACCGAGAGCGGTGAACCGGCTTTGCCGTCAACCTTCAACAGATCCCGTTCGATCGAAATGCCGAAGTGGCGCTCATTTGCCTGGAGATACGGCTGAATGAGCTGCCAGTCCTCCTGCGTCATCTCGGCGAATTCAGCCCCGTTGAGTTTGTCTTTGCCGATCGTTTGATGGGGATCGCGCACAAAGATCGCGCCGCCGGAAGCGAGCGAAAAAAGGTTTGATCCGGGATAAGGCGCTTGCTGGCTGCGGACCGCGCCTTGGTCGTCGAATTCCACGCCGTTCAATACGACGAATCCCCCGCCCTTGTGCGGATCACCGGCCATGAAGGATTCCGCGAGAAAATCCAGACAGGTGCCGTTGATGATCACGCGCGGACGGCCTGCCGCGTTGATGAGCGGGCGGCCGGCCGCATTGCCCATGATGAATACTTCACCGCCCTTGGCGCCGTACATGAATGCCTGGCCCACATCACCGTGCACCACGAGCGTTCCGCGCTTGAGTATCTGACCGAGCTGGTCCTGAGCGTTGCCGTGGATCTGGATCTCCATACCGTCGATACCGGACGCGAGATAGTCGCCGGAACTGCCATACACGTCGATGCGGACGCCGTCGGTCGCAGGCCCGAAGCTGCACCCGGTGAACCGCTGGCCTTTGAGCCCGTACACGATGAACCGTTTCCAGCCCTGATGAAATGCCCGGGCCATCAACAGCGCATCGCAATCGTCGCCCTCGGGCGGGAAATCCCTGCTGAAGACCACCAGTGTCCCGTCTTCCCGCTGCGGCGCCCTGAGCTGATCGCGCGTGGAAAAATCTACCCGCTGATACCGGGAGGATTGGCTGGTTGTAATCGCAGGTACGGCATCAAGAATCCGGTTTATTCCTCCCTGGAGGAGATGCAGCAGAGCGCTGCGTTTATTGGGGCCGCAGTCGTACCGGCGGTCCTGCAGGAGTGAAAGCACCTGCAAAGCGGTCTCGAAGCTCCGGTCATCGAGCGCTGCGGCCGTGCATAGAGCATCGATCGCCACTTGAACCTGATCAAGGTCCCAGGAAAGAAACGCGGTCGTAAGCTCGACGAACAACTCATTAGCGCTGCCCCCGGAGAGGCTGGCGGCGATCCTGGCGCCCCATTTATCCTCTATTGTTGCTTTCCGGTCAGGATCGATCCTCCACTGCCCAACAGGCGCGCTGATGGGCTTGCCGAACTTGTCGGCGCAGGAAAGTGTCGTGTTGTTGCCGGTCGTGTTCACCGTGAAGACAAAGGCGCCGCCGTCGGTATAGCTGCCGCCGCGGGCGTTCCAGTACCGGTCGGCCACATGACGGAAGCGCGGGTCCTCCTCGGCAAGGGATTGCAGCGTGGCGTCAATGGCCTGTTTTTCAGAACCGATAAGGCCGATGGAAACGTCCCCCTCCTGGATGGCGAACACCTGCGGTCTGAGCATCGACGTGTCGGTGATCCCCAGAAGCTGGTATCGGCACTGGTCCGGATCGCTGCGCGCGATGATGAAAAACCACGGGCCGTCGGGCGAGCCGTGCATGTGCTGGGCCTGGATGGCCCGGTAGATCTTCTTCTTGCGTTCGGGAAGGGCGTCGAAATCGATCTCGGTGGTGGGTGCCATCGCCTCGATCACATACTCCAGCGGATACCCGTATACGCGGGTCAAAAGGTCGAACAGAAGGACCGAGACTTCCGTGTCGGTCAGAAATTGGGGCACGAGGTTGCGCTGGCGCAGGTATTCGGTCACGCCGAAGTAGTTTGCGAAATCGCCGTTATGGACCAGCGCTTCATTCATCCCGATGAACGGATGAGCTCCCGCGGGATGCCAGACACGGCCCTTCGTGGGATAGCGCTGATGGGCGATCCAGATCCTGGCGCGCATGTCGGTGAGCCCGTAATACTTCACGACCTGCTCGGCATACCCCACGATCTTGAATATCACCAGATCACGCGCATGAGAAAGCACAAAGGCGCGCTTGTCCCCCAGGGAAGCGTAGAATTGGCGGTTGATCTGAAAACTGTTGCGGAAAATGAACTCATCCTCGATCAGGCGACGGTCCGATTTGCCCAATCCGTGCTCTTTGGCGAATTCGCTGAGCACGTTGTCTTTGACGCGGACAAAGTATTGCACGATATCCGGCGGCTTCACCTCCAGCCCGACGTCCCGGTGGTCTGCCACGGGCTGTATACGGGTCTTGTGTTCCACCTGGAGCCAGGGCGCTATGCCGAACTTCTCCACTTCCCGCTCGGCTGCCGGATCGATCAGCGCGATCTGAAGGATGTAATCGTTCTTCAGCGTCGCCGCATCCACGCCCAGGTCCTCGGGCTGCAGACCGGCGGCGGCGATCCCGCCGCCCTTGCCGTTGCCCCGGTTGTGCATCTGTATGGAGGGCTCGAAGATATGGCGTCCCCGCACCGGTACGGTTGCCGCGAATCCGACCACGCCGCAGCCACCCTCTTCGGCTGATTTTTCCCGAACGTTGGGCGCGCCGGTCACGAGATCGGCCCGGGAAGCGGTGACTATTTCAGGGAATTGCGGGTCCCGGCCCTTACCATGCCATGAGTTTTCTGTTCTCGTCTTCATCATAGTATTTACATTTTCCAATTTTCAATTTGCAATTTTCAATTCCGCTTTAAGCGGACTACCCTGACTCCACTCTACGGTATTCCGCGCGTTTTGCGTAATCGCGGTGACGCAACAGGTCCGACCGGCCGACCAGCTCACGAACGCTCTTCATGCCGAAACGGTGGAGAATGTCCTGGAGCTGGAGCGACCAGGAATGGAAAAGATTCATGATCCGCTGGGAGGCCCAGGCTTCATCATACATCGCGCTCAACTTGGGGTCCGTGGTGGCGATGCCGCGCGGGCACCCCCGTCCGCTCTCGCAGTTCGCGCACCGGATGCATTCCAGCGCCACCATCTCCGCCGTGCCGATCACGACGCCGTCGGCGCCCAGAGCGATCGCCTTGGCGACATCCCAGGCCGTTCGCAGACCGCCCGACACGATAAGCGTCGTCTCGGCGCGGATCCCCTCGGCGACCAGGAACCGGTGCACCTTGGGTATGGCGTATTCGATCGGCATCGCGATGTTCTTTTTGGCTATATCGGGCGCGGCGCCGGTGCCTCCGTAGCTTCCGTCAAGATGGATGATGTTCGCGCCGGCGAAAAAGCTGCCCACAGCCACCATGTCCACGTCCGAAGGCGTGGAGACCTTGACCGAAACCAGCGCCCGGGGGTTGATCACCTTCATCCAGTCCACGTGTTTTTTGTGGTCCTCCACCGAGTAGACCGAATGGAACGGAAAAGGAGAAAAAAGGGCGGAGCCGACCACGGCTTCCCGCATCTTCGCCACAGCGGGCGTTACCTTGTCGCCCAGCAGATGACCGCCGAGGCCCGGCTTGGCGCCCTGGGCATACTTGAATTCAACGATGCGCACCCGTTGTATGGTCTCCTCGCGCACGCCGAAAAGCCCGGTCGCCACCTGGGTGATCACGTGGTCATCATATTTCTTGAGATCGTCGGGATAACCGCCTTCGCCGGTGCAGGTGAATGAATTCATTGCGGACCATGCGGCCGCCCGTGAAAGTATGGTGGTGAGGCTTACGGACCCGAAACTCATTCCCCCGCCATAGATCGGCCAGCCGATCTTCACCTCGGGCCGTCCGTCCTTTCTGCGATTCAGCGGAATGGAAAGGTCCACGTCCTCCGGCTTGAGAGAGGGATCGGGAAGCTGCTCGGGAAAAATGAAGTCCATGCGATCGAACCCGCCGCCCGACTCGCCCACCCGGTACTCCAGACCGCCTTCCGGCGGACGGCCCGTCTCGGCCTGATGCCAGGTGGATAGCAACAGGTCAGCGGTCCACCGCGGATCGCCGATCGTCTCAAAGAGCGGGTCTTTACCGACCCGCAGGGCGTTCTCCGGGCAGGTGTCAACGCAAAACCGTTTGTTGCCGCGGCAATGTTCCCGGCCCCGGCAAAGATGGGATTTGGGGGCGAGCATGCGGCTGCCCGCCTTGACATGCACGCCATACGCGCAGACCTCGGCGCACTTGCCGCACACAATGCAGGCGGAGGTCCGCACCACTTTAAATTTGCCGAACTGGTTGCGGTAGCGGGACGGGCGGGGTTCCACGACCAGATCGATACCACCCGCTGTCTTCAGGCGGCCGTTGCCGTGATGAGGGACCGGTATGTCGTTCGGGAATGCCGGCGCAGCCTTATTTCCCTTCGCCCGTTCTCCGAAGACCGGCCCGAAATTTTCCCGCTCCAGGTCCTCAAAAAACATCGCCCGCCCGAGCTCTCCCCGCAGACGGCGCGCCTCGCGGATCCCCATGGCGCCCATCATTTCGATGAGCTGGGAGTGCCACGAACCGAGAAGGTTCACGATCCGT
>Ga0209641_10001916_pt1 | contig 18111 bp, 15 predicted proteins | sample RifCSP16_1_FD_184022 | JGI IMG/M metagenome (GOLD analysis project Ga0209641, IMG submission 184022) | Soil microbial communities from Rifle, Colorado - Rifle CSP2_sed 16_1 (SPAdes) (version 2) | ecosystem: Environmental > Terrestrial > Deep subsurface > Rock core/Sediment | place: Rifle... | reverse complement strand
CCCGTCAGTACATCCCCGCCGTTGAAAAGGGGATCCGGGAGTCACTTGATAAAGGCATTTTGATTGGACATCCTATCGTGGACGTGTGTGTACGATTGCACTACGGCTCTTATCATGATGTCGACTCTTCCGAGGCATCTTTCAAGATAGCCGCCTCGCATGCATTTCATGACGCCTTCAACCATGCGAAACCCGTGCTTCTTGAGCCAATCGTAAATATTGAGGTTGTGATCCCCACAAAATTTATGGGGGAGATTACCGGTAACCTTTCCAGTCATCGTGGACACATCAAAGGGATGGATACTATGGGAGATTTGCAGGTGGTGCAAGCCGCTATCCCCATGTCATCGATAGCCAATTACGAAACAGAACTGAAATCAATGACGGGGGGACAGGGATCATTCACGATGGGATTTTCACATTACGATGTCGTGCCGGCGCACCTCATGCAATCCATCATTGCACAGATGCACGCTGCTCACGCTGCGAATGCAAAGAAGGAGTAAAACAAAACGGCTATTTAAGAATTTGTATCGCTAATCTTTTACCTGATCAAAGTACCATTTTTTTGCAGAAATATCGTAGGAAATGAGGCAGGTGAGATTGTCGGTGGTAACCACACAATATCGCTTCTTGAGTACGCCTTGAATGGTTTGATCCAGCCATTCATTTACAACTTCTTTCACTTTAAAAAATCTCCCGCGCAGTTTAAAGCTGTATGGGACCACGTAATTGAGTGTCAGGTCGTTAACGGGTACCCATATCGAAGACCTTACTAAATGAACAATGGTAAATACAGATGAAAAACACCAGAGGGCAATGCAGGCAATATAAAAACACATTGAAACTATGTCAAGGTATTGTCCATTAAATAATTCAATCAATTGAATCGTACTATGGGCGTATAAACCGAGTGTGAAGACAATCTCCCAATATCCCACAGTAAACACAAGTCCTTCATCACTGTAAGCCTGTTTCCTGATGGCCAGAACTACCAGGAACGGCAACCACCACAGCCCAGCCGACCAGAAAAACAGGGAAATCCCTTTTAAAAATGGGAGGGAATCTACCAATGGGCCATCCATGGTATTTATATACTGATACAATGTTGTGCCTGTGAGCGCCGTTAACGCAGCCGCTCCGGCATTCATCCAGTAGGGTGATAATGCAGTATTACTCCTGAACTGGTAAAAAATTAGTCTCATGATAATCAACACCATAAAGATGAGATACAAACTCGCCCCTACAGACCAGAGGGCAAACGAAAATAATTGGATAAACATCACGTGTCTTGTCGCATGCTCTGCAACGACTACTCCCAGGAAAGCTGTAGATTGAGTGCCTACGGTAGCAAAGAACCATCCACCGTGAAATATTTCCTCAATCTTTCTATCCTCAGTTTTTTGATGCAAAAACAGGATACTAAAGGAGGAGAGTGATATGCCCAGCCAGAGACTTATAGCCACATACCAGAATATATTGGCCGTTGTGTACATGTGAAATACTTTTGAGAAAGAAACACCGATTAGATTAATAGCCACAACAATAGTAAAAAAATTAAGTGTTTTTTCCGGGTTGAGCAGTTCATTCAAGGTATCTCTATAGAACAATACCGTCCGAACAATCTCAAAAATGGCTACAGAGAGGAATATGACCAGACTTGCTATGAAAATGTAGGGAACAACTACATTGAAGCCGTACAATTGAGTAATGAATGCCATCATTAGCGTGGCAGCAACGGCTGTAAACCATCGGGTGTTCAGCGAATAGGTTGCAATCTTTAATACGCTCATATTTTTCCCACTACCTCTCGCATTTCATTTTGAAGTCTATGCATTAAATTGTAGGTTGGGTGAAGCAAAGCGCACCCAACTCCTCCCCCTGTACCCCTCACAGAGGGGGATAAAGGGGGAGGTGATGGGTTCGCTTCACTTAACCCATCCTACATAACTTAACTTGAGATTTTTAAATTAAATTCTTGATGAGACAAACGTTTTACGAGGCCAATATAATATTAAATATTTTATATTAAACACAAGAAGAAGCGTGCCTGTTATAGTGCTTACTATTATTGCTGATAAAGCGATAAACCACATCAACCGTTGTAATTCTAATGTAATTTGTGTATCAACTTCCAATAATTCCAACATATTATGTCCCAGAGTATCTATTCGCTCTTGGATTTGAATGACTAAAGGAGCGAGGTCTTCCCGCAAATATTTTATAACTTTCTTGAATTCCGGCTTTTGCCTTTTCAAAGTCATGGATGTATTTTTCTTCTCCGGAAGCTATAAATCCTCTCAAGCCGCCAGTTGCTAACCCATAATAACGTAAAAACCGTTCTGATTCAATCATTGAGGGTGCACGTACGTTTAACACTTTCTGATTTGTTAATGTAAATATCAACAACCAATAGAGAATTAAACCACCTGTAACAAACGTGACTCCCATTAATGTTATGAAAATTGCGTTTATTTTTTTACCTGGCGTCAAACCCATAATGTTTCCTTATGGAACGATATCTACATTCCTTAATCTCATCCATGATAATCCCCCAAAATTCTGTTGGGTAATTGAAATTTAAGGGGATTTCCCATGTATTGCAATTTGGTTGTACTATGTTGTACTGACGGCCTTTTTATGCATCTTCGTTATCGTTTTCTCTTCCATAAAGGAAAGGCTCATAAGGCATACAAGAGATACGAAGATAAATCCTAAGGAATAATTGTTGGTGTAGTCCCTTAACGTGCCCAGAATAATCGGGAGGAAGAAGCCTCCGAGTCCGCCTGCTGCCCCTACCATACCGCCAACAGTACCGGTATCCTTTGGGAAATACTCCGCAACAAGTTTAAATATAACACCATTACCTATACCCAAACAAACACCCATTATATAAAAGACAGTAAGTGATGTCATTAACGATACATTCAGATTCAGGAATATCAGTATGCTGAGTATCGTCAGTGAAAGGGCGACCAAGATGCGTCTTCCGGGAATATGATCGCCAAGGTATCCTCCGAGAATCCTGGCAAATGTGGTGGCAAACACGAATATAGCGGTAAGACTGCCTGCCTTTACCGGCGTAATCTTATAAAAATCCCTCAAGTACGAAGGCATCCATAACGAAAAGCTTACAAAAAATCCGAAGGTCATGAAATAGAAAAGGCAAAAGACCCATATTAAGTTAGAAGATTTATATACCTTCAGTTTGTCACTAAAGGTAGGAGGCTTTGCATTGGCTGGTTTTGGCGCATCGGCAGAGAAAAACCAGTAAACAAAGGCCATGATGAGCAAAGGAATCGAGTAAACCATAAATACCTTATGCCACCCGATAGATTCTACAAGGAGGGGCGCTCCGAAAGTGGCAACGGCAGAACCGATATTGCCCACACCGTAAATTCCCAGCGCTAACCCCTGTTTTTCTTTTGGATACCACTGTGAAACCTGCGGAATTCCAACGGCGAATGATGTCCCTACCAAGCCAAAGAAAAATCCGCAGATCAGTAAAAAGCTGTAACTATGCGCAAAACCTGCGATAAACATAGGGAAAAAGCCAAATAGGAGCAGGATACTAAAAACCCGCCTGCCGCCAAATTTGTCCGTCAGAACGCCAATGGGCACTCTGGCGATAGAGCCGAGCAATACAGGAGTCGCAAGTAACAATCCCACGGCTGTGGAAGATAAGTTAAACTCAACCTTCAGGTATGCCGCTAAAGGAGAAAAGAGCGTCCAACCGGCAAAGCATGTTGCAAACGCCAGCGTTGCAAGTATCAGCACCCTTGTATTTCCATTGGGTGTTTGTACTGATTCATTCATAAAAACAATCTCCCGAAATTTAAAAGTATGCCGTTTTCGGCAGCGGTTTTTTCTTTTATGCAATCGAACTTATTACACACCCCTTTATCCCCTCTTTTTAGAGGGGAAAACACCACAATCTTCCCTCTATCAAGAGGGGCTGGGGGGTGTTAGCAATTTATTTCGCCTCACAAACTCACAAAATCTGACGATCAGAAAGTTTGAAATTCTGAACATCAACATGAACTTATAACCACCCCTCTTTCCCCTCCTTTGTAAGGATGGGATGAAGGGGTGGTATTCCATAGACTATTTATCATATAAGTTATGGACACGAAAACCGTTTAAATAAAATGAAAATTCCTATACGATTTAATTAGACTACCTTCTTATACAGAGACCATAGATTGAATAGGGTCAAATTCACTCTTAATTTTTATAGGGTATCTGTCTATTCCCTCCAGTATGACTTGACTGGATTGTCTTATAAAAAACAGTTTCCCGTGCCGGGTCTTCATCAGTGTAAAAAAACCATGCGCCTGCCCATCCCTGAATAGCATGGACAATGTCTTCTCGTGGTCAAAAGGATGCGCATACAACTCATTAATCTTTTTCCCGATAACATCGTCAGACGAAGTAAATCCAAAAAGCCTTGCACCAGCCGTGTTGATATGCGTAATCACCCCATCGTAAGAAGGTTCATATTCATACCATCCCGTTGCATCCTTTACTTCCTTTACATTCTTTACATCAAGAAGCGCCTTAGAATCATCTATTGTTGATACAATTGTGTTATTCATGATTACCTCCATTTGAGTTGAATATTGATTATTAATATTTAGAAAGTTGGTTCGTTATACATCCACCGTGAATTCTGTATCATGCCTCTCAAACATCCGTCTTCTTCTACTCTATGGCTTTAATTCCCATGTTGCTACGGTTTTCTCTAACGGTTGCCTTAAACTACTTTTTAAGATATCCCTTTCCTCACTATCTGTATGAATAGTATTTTCGGATTTGAAAATTGGAAGCTCCTCCTTGAATTTAGAAATATTACTCTTAATAAAGTCTTCGTCTCTCTGCGTCACAATCGAACCCAATACATTTAAAGGATTATGAACTTTGTATTTCTGCTCCCGAAGATACCCGCGCTCTTTCCTCAATTCATAACCGTCCAGGATACCTATAACAAACCCCACCATAAGGATGCTTGTTACACCCAGGGTAGTCTTCTTTGGCAGGGACATGTCTTTCAGCACATACCCTGTGGAAAGTTTCCTGTAAAGCAACGTTGCAAGGATAAAAGCCGGAATTATCATTACGACCATGAGTGGTATTATCAGAGAATTAATGTTATTTACTACGCCAAAAGCCTCATCTGCGTCTATTTCTACAATGAGCCCCATGTTCAAATCTTTAAGCCACGTCCACGCACCCAGTACTTTTAACCCATCATAATCCCTGTATCCGTCCAAATCATAACCACTGATTTTACCCGTAATACACCTTTCAACTCCCTTTGTTATCGTCTGGGTATCGGGTTCCACGACTTTATAGGACATAGAGTCCATACCATTCGCATTTTTAACATATTTTGAAAACTTCGATTTGGTAAGCATGACACCATCTTTGTTTACCAAATAGGCTTCTCCTGTCTTCCCAAGTACAATGCTCTTCATCGCCTTATTAAGTATAGATGTATCCATCCACAATATAACAGCGCCCATCACATCATGATTTTGGCCCTTAACAGGGTGAGACATAAACATCGAAGGCAAACCGTTCCCATTTTCTCCTGGAGTATCTCCAATAGGTGAAAAATTAACCACATCGGAAATATACGTTTTGCCGTCATATAAGGTCTCTTGAATATTACGGAAAGGCAATTCTTTCATAATATTCATGCCTACTAATGATTTTTCATCCCCAGTTGCTATTTGGACAATACCGGCTCCATCACAAATAAAAATTCCCTTATAACCATAATCTGCTTTTGTGCACTCTAATTGCGACTTTAATCTCAAGTATTCGTGCCCATCTCTTCCGTTTATAAGACTTACGAAATCATCATTACTCTTAATAAACAATGCACTTTGAATAGTATCTGATATGGTCCTGGCATGTGACTTTCTTTCGTCCCACAGCAAAGTAAGAATCTCTTTCTGTTTATTTACAATACCTTCCAGATTCCTTTGGACGCCCTGTTTCAGCTCGGCATTTGCCTTTGGAAATGCAAGCATTTTAAACAAAATTAAGGGAAACAGCCCAAAAAATACAAACGTAGCAATAACAAAAACTATGCGTTCCTTAAACATCTTTATCATATTTCACCTCTCCGTATAATTCACCAAGACATGCCTCGATAACATCCATACTAAAAGGTTTTGTAATCACCTTTTTTGCGCCTTTTCTCACCGCTTCCTTTGCAATATCCTGATCTGTGTAGGCTGTAATAATCACTATGTGAGCATGAGAAGTAAATCTTGTCCCTTGTATCTGCTCTAACAATTCGATGCCATCCATTCCCGGCATCTTCACATCCAGTAATATAATTGAGTATCTTTGCCTTTTAATCTCCTCCAATGCCTCGAAACCATTTTTCACAGCCTTTGTCTCGTAGCCGCTGTCTGTTAATGAATTCAACAGCACCTTTCTGTATCCTTCTTCGTCATCAACGATCAATATTCTTTTTGTCATCATCTTTACAAATCCTCTTTAAGATTTTCTTTTTCGCCAGTATTGTTATGCAACGCCTATACCTATAAAAACAAAAAACGCTTAGATTGCTCTAAGCGTTTTCATTTCAGTGAGTTAAAAAAAGTAAAAAAATTTTTGAAATTATCTTTGATAATTTAACTGCAAACAATTTGTTTCATCTATTTTCCTTTGCAGTAATCATAACTATTGATAATACAGTTACATAAAAAAGAACCACAAAAGTTTAAGGAGTGGAAACAATTTGGTTGCACTATAAAAATCATGAGATGGAATCCCCATTTTAGCATTTGGGAATTTCAATCTTAAAAGATGTGCATCTGGTTATAGATGTGATGAAATCCAACAAGTAGTTCAATCGCCGCAATTGATGTGTCACAAACGGGAGGTTTGTGGTAATTGATACTTAGTGCCTGAAAGAAAACTCATACTTTCGTCATTTCGACCGAAGGGGGAAGTCTATAAACTCTGTAATTTCGATATACAAAAGATTTCTCGCTTTGCTCGAAATGACCGTTCGCCAGGATTTGTTCAAACACTATTTATATATTTCGTATCTCAAATTTCTCCATTACCCTTATTACCAAAGTATCCGCCAGTTTGTGGTCGTGGGTGCGGGTGAAGAGGGTCTGGAAAAGCTCGTCTTTTAATCCATCGACATACCTTTCATATTCATCAACGGCTTTTTTGAGACGTATCTTGTCTTCAGGCAGTTTGACGATGTAGCAATTTGGTATTTGGGAATAAATAATGAATTTTGCCTCTGCAACGCTCGCTGTTTCGTATTTAAAACCGCTTTCCGACAAAATCTCCTGTCGTCCAAAGAAAAATTTTCCGAGCTTTAACGGTTCGTTGGGGATGGATATCTCCTTCGCATCCTTGAGATACCTGTTGTCAATAAATTCCTCTGGAAATTTTCTGAGACCGTGGGGGATGGCTTCATTGACAACCTGTTCCATAAGTTTTTCCACATCCTTTTCAGTTTTGGTAGTCTTGTTTTTCTTTCTCATCCCTGCAAGCGCTAACCTCTCCCTTACCAGTTCACAGAGGCCGTCATATATGGGTTTTAGGTATTTCTTTGGATCAAGGCCAATCGCCTCAAGGACAAGGCTATCTAGCTTTTGTCTGTCCTTCATATTGACCTCTTTAAAAATAGATTCAATAGCTCTTTCCTGTAAAGCCTCCAGCAACTTTTTGTGTTCGCTCAGGGCTTGTAGAATTTCTTTTTTAGGTGTCAATATGTCCTTCCAATCAACACCCTCAGTCTTTGTAGCTCCTTCGCCGAGATTGACCCTGCTTATCAATTCCCTGAAAAGTGCGACAATGCTTGAATTGAGATAGATGCCAAGACCGTATGAATAGTTTTTTTCTTTTGGAAATAGCTCAAAAAGATTGTGGTCAACCTGAACATTATCGGCATTATATGGGGCAAAGAATCTGTCATTGGTAATCATCTGTAGGAGTATCTTCCCCGGTTCTCTTTCGCCAAGATCATACCAGAGTTTACGGCCTGAAACGGTTTCTACATCTGGCCATGCAGTTCCGTCCTTTGTCTTTTGCTTTTCACCCCATTCGATATATTTTAATGCGCCGAATTTTTTCTGTTTTCTTAAATCTGCTTTGGTTTCGTGACAGAGAAAGACCTTGCACTCAACATCTTTACTTTTTAATAAGATTCTTTTGGCCTCTTTCGGCGACTTTATCACCGGTGCTAAAAACTCCTCCTCGATCCCCCAATGTTTTATCTTGTCCTCATCAAGGTAGAAGAACTCGTTTATTCCTGTCTTTATACCAAACCTCACCTCTGCCACCTCTTTTAAAGGCACAAGTTTATCTTTGCACTTTTCTAATATCTCAAAATATATATCCGATGCCCTTAAATACTGTCCCCATTTTATGGTCTTTCCAGCAGACTCAAGATTTTGCAGAAGATCACCCTGCCGTATAACTCTGATTCTGAAATCATCATCCTCGTAGGTCGCAATGCCTTTTAGTGCGTTCTCAATCTTTGTTCCTTTGAGTTTGAAATGCTCTGAACCTGTCTTTTCAATCTTGTAAACGAGTTTGTCAAGCCCGCTCCACCTCCTCATGGCCTCCATTTTCATGTCCCAGGGGATGAGGTCTTTGAGTCGTTTTTTGATCTTTACGAATTTTACGAGGTGGTTGTCCCTGCATTCTTTACTAACGGCTGTCTTTGAAGGTACCCTTTCAAGGATTGTCACAACGGTATTGATTGCTGCTTCTTCAAACCACGGCTCACAGCGGGATTCGAGAATGGCTACAATCTTGAATTTTTTGAGAAAAAATCTCTGAAGTTCATAACCGTAGGCAACATCGAGCCATGAGTTTGACGTAACGATACCCATCCTTCCACCGTCTTCCTTTAGAAATCTTGCAGTGTGAAAGAAGAGATAGGCATAGATATCTGCCTGACCAGACAAATTGAGGTTGTGCTTCTCATCGAATAATTCTGGATATTCTATTCTCCATGCCTGTCTCAATGTCATTCCAAGCCTTTCTTTATAGCCCGTTATTCTTTTTTCGATTAACTCCTGACGAATATAAGGGAAATTGCCAACGGCAGCGTCAAAGACAGGGAGTTTTTCTTCTATCATAAAACCGGCCTCGCCTGTGTCCTTTGGCGGCGGGAATTTGAAGGTATCGCCCGGCTTAACCTCAAAGAAGTCTTTTGACACGATTCTCGGAAAGTTTCTATAGTCAGACAGGTTTTGTCGGTAAAGGTTTATGGTGGCAAGCTCGGCGGGGAAATGGGCAACATCAACACCCCATAAATTGGAGAGCAGGGTTGTGTGAGACCTTTCTCCCATGTTCTTTAGCCTGTCGTAGCCTCTTATAAGGAAAGTTCCCGTGCCGCATGTTGGGTCTATAACCTTGGCATTTATCGTTTGGATACAAAAGGCATTGATAAGGTCAACTAACTCCTCTCTGGTAAAAAACTGGCCAAGTACATGACGGTCTTCTGGCGGGATCAATTTCTCAAACACGTTTCCCACCACGTCATGAGGCATGTGTGAAAAGTTGAAGCGATTGAGGTCTTCAATCAGGGCGGCAAGGGGTTCAACTCCCGAAGTGGGAATAGGTATGCTGTCGGTAAAGTCCTCTTCAAAGACCGCCTGATAGTCAATCTGACGCGCCATCTCAAAGTATTCCTTTAGCTTTTCGTTTATTTGGGATGGGTTACTGTCCGCAAGGTGCATAGCTGGAAGGTCTGAGCGGAATCGTCTCAATGTGAGATAAAAAAGTACCTTTCCAATCAGGCGATAAACCACTTGCCTCGAAACTGTTTCACAAAATGCAGGGTCGTCATAATTGGCAATGGCCTGCTTTACAGCCCAGTCAAATAGTCCTTCTTTAAACCTTTTATCTTTTCCCATCTTTGTAACGAGAGATTGATGGATGTGCGGGATAAGGGATTTTACCGCCTCCGTGAGGATGTGGACAAAGAAGGTAGAATCAACATCGACAAGATGAAGATGACCATCACGGTGTAGCACAGATAGGTCATGGAGTATTTCTCTTGCTCTTCCCTTGAGTAGTTCCTGTTTTGGAACGACCCAAAGGTCATTGACCTCCGTAACGGGAAGTAAAGATGGATACGTCTTTAAGCGGTGCTCATGGGTAACCTTTTCGTTCCTTTTTGGTGTCCGCCAGATAATGGCATCCCTCATATTCCATGTCACGAAGTAGTCCGCATTCATGGACATGGCTTTCCTGGCAGCATTCTCAAGAAGCGTTTTATCGTCTGCAGAAGTATCGGGCGTTTTCAGTTCCCATCCGCAGAAACCCACGCCCGAAGCTCTATTAAGCCATATCTGAATATCAGGAAAGTTTGTCGTGGTGGATGAGACCTTAACTGAGGTTTCTGACGAGGCTATGTCAAATGGATAAGAACCATACGAAATAACTTCGTTTAGCCAGGAAATAACCTGGCTCATGAACTCTCTTTCGTTGGCGTTAACGTTGGGCAAAGGAAGATACCTTATTTCAGGCCAGAAGCGATTTTACCAATCGTTCAAGTAAAAACTAACAGATATTACCTTTTATATTGGGTCTGGTTCAAGAGAAAAACTGTTTGACACTAAAAGTGTAGCAGTGTCAATCGTATGCATTATGATTGCTGGTTGTGCGTCCTTCCCACCTGTTGAGGATAATCAGGCAGAACAACAGGTAATTGATGTATACGATAGTAAGGGAAACGTAAAAAAGCGTATGATTATCAAAGATGATTATATTACGATTTATGATAAGGATTGGAAGACAAAGGGGTATGGAAAGGTGCAAAAATAGCTTGATTGTATAGGAATTTTCATTTTATTTATGCGGGTCACAGGGTGGCACAAATTATTCCCCTCTTGGGAGGGGTTAGGGGTGGGTTCCTTGATCGTGAAATCTCAGTGAATATTTCACGAATTACCGACTTACCCACCCCTAAATCCCCTCCCAAGAGGGGACTTTCTAGCTTGAAACAGAGTTTGGGAACGAGTCAAAGGCTTTGTTGGCGCTTCAAAACAGTGGGGCTGTCCAGTCTTTGTCTCTGCGGTCTTTTTCCACCGCGATTCAAAAAAGAACATTTAAAATACTGAAAAATTTTGTTTCTAAATAACTCAATCAATTATAAAATAGCGGCAAAACAGTTCATCATTCAATTTAATCAAAAAGGAGGCTACCTGTGAGATATCTTGGAATCGCCCGAAAGGAAAAAGGACAAGTTGTGATGCCCGACACTTTTCAGACAGTAACAGAAGGAAAACTGTACGAAGCTATAGAAATTGGAAATGATATCCTTCTGGTTCCATCGCCACTCGATAAAGACCGAATTGCCCGTATAGAAAGTCTTACTGACCTATCCATCAAAGAACATCGGAAAACACTGGAAAAACTATCACAATGAACTGGATTACTCTGGAAGAAATCGTACTTGTTCATGAGAGGGTTATTGCAGAAACAGGCGGATTACTGGGTATGGTCAATCCTGGCGGTCTGGAATCTGCATTAATTAGGCCTTTTACAGCGTTCAGTGGATATGAATTGTTTGTAGACTTGCACAGCAAAGTTGCGGTTCTTGTTGATTCAATAATTGCATTTCATCCTTTCGTTGATGGGAATAAGAGGACGGCTTTAGTTGCCGCAGATGTATGTCTTAGATTAAATGGATATCGCTTGATTCCATCCGATGAACTTGAAGAATTTTTCTGGTCAATCGCACGCGGAGAAAAAGCAGTTGAGAATATTATTCAATTTATCAAGGAACACACAGAAAGTTGGCCTTGTGTTAAATAAATCATATATCTTCTTCAAATCCTGTTTTGCAGGAATAGACCAGATTACCATGATTTCATTTCTTTTTTCAATTCTTCAACAGAAATAGTCTTGCCATCTTTTACCGCTTCCTGCCCCTTTCTAATTTTATCTAAAACATAAAGCTGGTACATAATATCATCAATACTGGCAGAATCAGGTAGTTTTGAAATTACATCTAATGCCTTTTTCTTTATCGTTATCATATTTATAACTCCATTTAGTCTAATTGTTTTTTAAATTGTTATGCGCATTTTATCACAGCATGGAATTTAAGTCAAAAGGCTGTTCTCTGCTGTGAACTGTTACGAGTATGGGACGAGTCATTCTGGAAATAGGGTGTCGAGCCCATTGCACTCCCGATCCATGTCTGAGAACAAGTAAGAATCGAAATGAAAATTATGGTCGTTTTGATTTTTGATGTTCAGGATTGGATTTCGGGGATTACGTGAAAACCGGCTGCTATAAAATGGCGGTCAAAGGCCGCAACTTTTAATGCATCTTTATATCTTCTCAGAAAGCAAAAAGACGTACAGTCTGTAAAACTCCACATTTGATCTCGATAATTGATAAACATATCGTAGGAAAGGTTGAAAATTTCAGAATCTATAGGAAATATCTTTATGGAAGGGGATTCATAAATCTTTCGGGCTATATCTACAGCAAGGTTTTTACCTCCCTGTCTCATAACAGTAGTGAGGGTTTCATCAAAGATATAGTCTGTAATTATAAATGCAACCGATGTTTGTTGATGAATAAGATTTTGTACAAGTAATCTTGCTGTTGGATGTTTATCATCTTTCTTATTATAAAAAGCAATGAGGAAGGACGTGTCTGCAAAGATTATTTCTGACATTTCATGCCATACAATAATTCATCAATTATTTTATTATTAGTATGACCTATATCCGCAGGGGCAGATGAAAAAAAGGGGTCATCCTTTTTTATCGGAACTGGGTTTATTTTTTTTTCTAAGGATTCTATGGCTTCTACATCTTTTCTTTTTTGCTTTACGGTACTCATATCCTTATATTTACAAAATTATAAAACATTTGTCAATGGAAAAAGTATAAACGATGTGGATGGAATTTTGATAAAATCTGATAAAAAACGTGCAAGCGCAGCTAGTAACAAATAGCGTTTGTTGTTGATGTAATGTGTATCATTGCAATAGCATGAGAATTTCATCCAGCAGGAGGAGAATAATTTGTATGCCTTTCATAAGCTTTCCAAAATGGATTGTTTAAAGGCGGACACAAACGAGACATTTGGGTTGTATTTCCGTTTCTCATGCTAAATAATATCCTTCGATTTAATGTTGTATCTTTTCAGCATGCGCTGGAGGTATTGACGCTCTATTTCGCTCTCTTTAGCTGCGTTTGTTACATTACCACTATTTTTATTCAACACATTCGTTATGTATTTTACATTGAATCCGTCGAGCGCCTTTCTGCGTGCATCTTTATAAGGTTGAGAAAGCAATTCATCTCCAAGATCCCCGGATACTCCCTCCTTTTTTACCAACGGCAAAATAACATTTAAAGATATTATGTCTTCCGTGGTAAGGGTAATTGCCCTTTCTATGGCATTTTCCAGTTCACGGACATTGCCAGGCCAGTTGTAATTGTAAAATTCCTTTTCTACTTCGGGTGAAATCCCTTTGATCTGCCTGTTTTCCTTTTTGTTATACTTTTCTACAAAATGTTTCAACAGGAGCGGAATATCTTCTTTCCTATCGCGTAATGGAGGCATCTTGATATTGATCACATTTAACCGATAATACAAGTCTTCGCGAAATTCCTTTTCCTGCACTCGTTGTAACAACTCCTGGTTTGTTGCGGCAATGATACGCACATCCACCTTCTTGGTAACGGTGTCACCAAGTGAAATAAATTCACCTTCCTGCAAAACCCTCAGAATCTTTGCCTGCACCGATTTGGGGATATCACCAATCTCATCCATAAACAAGGTGCCGCCGTCCGCCTCTTCAAAAAGGCCTTTTTTATCTTTGATAGCGCCGGTAAAAGCGCCCTTTACGTGACCGAATAATTCACTCTCAAGGAGGTTTTCGGATAACGTAGCGCAATTAATTACTATAAACTTCTCGTCCTTCCGATTTCCCGTAAAATGGATTGCCCTGGCAACAAGCTCCTTTCCAGTGCCACTCTCGCCGGTAATCAGCACCGTAGCGGAGCTAAAGGCAACTCTTGAAATCATATCCAAAACCTTTTGTATTTCCTTAGAACTTCCTATAATCTTTTTTAATCCATAGACCTTCTCCAACTCTGAGTGCAGGTATTTGTTTTCTTCAATTATCTTTTTCTGTACAATGAGGCGGTCGATATTGAGGATGATCTCGTCGAGATTAAAAGGCTTGGTAATATAATTAAAAGCTCCCCGTCTCATCGCCTCTACGGCTGTCTCTATGCCGCCATAGGCGGTCATTATCAATACAGAAGAGTTATACATCCCCTTAACCCTTTGCAGTAATTCCAGACCATCAATACCGCCGGGAAGTTTCATATCTACGATGACAATTGGAAACTCCTGTTTTTTGAGTTCTTCCAGGGCATCCTCTCCTGACGCTGCGGTTTTGACAATAAAACCACGCTCCGTCAAGGCATTGTTGAGCACCTTTCTGTAACCAACCTCATCATCCACCACTAAAATTTTTGTGCCGTCTGTCTTCATCTAAAAATACCCGACATTTTAGAAAGCTACCTGTTGTTCAACTTCAACTTCCTCGATACGAGAGTGGATAGGTTTTATCTTTTTTATTCTAACACACATCACAGGTTGTCCACTTTCAGCATGCTTTTTACCCAACATAAGACTCCATTTATTGAACTCATCGTCACCTTTTAATTGTATAATTACAATAGCGTTATTTGGAATTTTAACGGCAAACTCCGGATGTTCGCGGATGTATCTGTTAAACTCTTTAATTAAATCGGTGTTTTTTCTTTCAAAAACATTCATGGTATATTCCCTCATATTTTACTTCAAGCTGAACCATAAATTTTGTTACCTTCCCTCTGTTTGTTTGATGATAATGCCTTTTTCTTGCATCCTCGCTATACGGAACTATGTATTCTTTTTTACCCATAGAAATACCTATTACTACCGAAAATTTATAATTTAACCACACGCATCCCTTGTTCTTTTTTTATCTCTAAAGGTAATAATATTCTAAATGTAGTACCCTTGCCGATTTCACTCTCCACCTCAATGCTGCCGTCGTGCATCTTTACAATCCCGTAACTGATGCTCAAACCCAGACCCGTGCCTTTCCCGTCTTTCCTTGTGGTAAAAAACGGATCGAATATTTTCCTCAAATCATTCTTGCTAATGCCAACGCCAGTATCAGTAATAAATATTTCCACACATCCTTTATCCGAATGGTAACGCGACCCTACTGTCAACTCACCCTTTCGATACACTCCAACATGTTCGCCGTTTCCTAAGGCCTCTTTCATGGCAAAAACGGCATTATTAGTGATATTAATAATAACCTGTTCCATTTGACGCGCATCCATCATAATATCAGGAACATGCTGGTCGAGTATACGAACTACCTCTATCTTCTCTTTCCTGTATTGTTTCTCTACAATACTGAGCACACTGTCGATCAAATTGTTCACATTGGACATGCACATTTCTGGCTTTTTTTGTCTTGAGAAATCGAGCAGACCACTAATTAAATCCTTGCATCGTATAGACTCTTTCACAGAGCCTTCTAAGTATTCGTGCAAATAGGACCTGGTCTTTCCAATAACATTATATATTTGTGCCAATTCCTTGCAATATTTGTCCAAATCATCAGCAATACACAAAAGCTCCGTCCTCAATGCATCCTTTTCCAGTTCAGCATTTGTTTTACGGTCCATGGATGTAACAACATCGTTCAATCGCTTTGTGTTTTCAGAAATAGGAATGGAGGTTATGAGTTTTAAGGCATTCGTAACCCTCTCGAAAAGTTTCATGCTTTCAGTGCTGTAAAGATAAATTACCCCGATAGGGTTATTGATCTCGTGGGCAATACCTGCCACCAGTTGACCGATAGATGCCAGCCTGTCAGATTGTACGAGTTTTTGTTCCAGTCTTCTCAATTCTGTCACATCATTGGCAACTCCCAATACACTCATCAATTGTCCCTCTTTATTCTTTACGAGGGACGTACTCAGCAATACACTCCTGACATTCTTGTGTTTGTCCAGCACTTCCATCTCAAATATCTTTCTAAACCCATCATGAATAATCTGCTCCACATTTTCCTGCCGCTTATCAAATAAGATGGAATGTAGCGGCTGACCGATCAATTCGCCCTCACTGTAACCCCACTCTTTAATCTTGGGATTGATAAAGGTGAAATTTCCCTGAACATCCAGTGTGAAAATCAATTCGCTTGCGTATTTTAAAATATTTTCTAAATATTCTTTTCTCTCTTCAAGGTCGGCCTTTAATTTCAAGAGTTTTTCTCGGGCGTCCTTGATATCATTCGTCATATAGTTAAACGAATCTGTCAGTTCACCAAGTTCGTCTTTCAAACGGCTTTCGACACGAATATTTAAATCACCTGCCGCTACTCTCTTCATTCCCTTAACAAGAAGAATGATGGGGTTAATAATCCCTCTCGAAACAAATAATGAAATAAATACAACGCCAACGATACATATTCCTACCACCGTAATTGCACGATATTTGAACCTGGAAATGGGAGAATACGCCTCCGACTCATCCGTTTCCACCAGTAAAACCCATCCCACCTTCTTTAAATATCGTGTTGCACCGATAACATTTTTTCCCATGTAATTTTTATATACACCTACCACCTCTTTCCCTGAGTTCAGCGCAACAGTTACAGGTTTGGTATTGACTAACTGGCTTAAAATAGCGCTCTCCCTAAACCTCGATCCCGTAATCATAAGATGATTTTCATTTACAATATACGCTTCGCTTGTCTTACCCCTTCTCAGAAACGTACCCACATCTTCTTTTACATCAACCTTTTTCCCAGCGGTGATCTCATTTAACTTGTTTGCATTATACCTGATCACTAGTACACCTAAAAACTTCCCACTGCGTTTTTTTTGCACCGGTGCGGCAAAGGCTATTGAAAACTCTCCTGTATTTTCGTCTCTGTATACATCCTTGACATAAGGACCTCCTTTGCCATAGGTAAAATAATCTGCGCCAAATTCTATCCTGCCGATACTTTCTTCGTTGCTCGATGCGACAATAATTCCTGCTTGATTCAGAATAAAGGTTTCATAAAAATCTTTATTTAAATTCGTTTTGTATACCATGTAATCATTGAATTTCCTGACAATGTGCTTATCATTCGGATTATGATTCAATATCTCTAAATGTCTTCGTATAAACTCATCAGAAGCAAAAAACTGTGACGAATATTCACCCGCATTCAGGATGGTCTGGATGTGATTCTTGATGCCTTCGGCAAGAAAAGACCCTTCGTTCAGGAGTTCATTCTTGATGGTTTCGCGTGCATACCGATACGTAAGGATGGCAACCACCATGATCGGTAGAATAGACAGGGTTAAAAACCAGCACAGTAGTTTTCTCCCAATGCCGCTAAAAAGATTAACGCCTTTTATCATACGGAGCTTTCAGAGATGTTTAGTGCTATTTTACAATACTGCATAAGTAACATTAAGCCACCACAGTGACACGTGGCGAGTGGCGGGTGTAATGCAACTTGCGCTTGGTACTCGACACTCGGCACTTATTTCACTTTTGGTTGATATTATGCTTAAGATTGTACTTGAGCATCTGTTCAAATATGTTATTTTGATAACAAAAGTCGCTAGCCATGCGGCAGTCTCCTTTATTTGTTTTCTTGAGAATTCATAGAGAAAGAGTATGCCTCATGGTATACATTTTTCAAAGTTTTCTCTACTATTTTCTCAGTATTAAACAATAGTAACAATTTAGCTTTTTGTAAAGTATAAATATAAACCGTATTTCTCACATACTACCGTCTTATAAAGGAACATGAAATATAACACCCTCCCTTAGTCCCTCCCATCAAGAGAGGGAAAGTTTCCTCGCCCCTTGTGGGAGAGGTTAGGTGAGGGGTTTTTTCAAAAAATTAAATTGATGCGGAAATTATAATAAAAGGTGCCCTATGGATTTTCCATTTACTGAAGAACAGGAACTTTTCAGAAAGTCTGTGAGAGAGTTCTGCGAAAAAAAGATTGCGCCATTTGCCAATGAAATAGACGAGAAAGGGGAGATTCCCCGAGAAGTTCTGTATGACATGGC
>Ga0209641_10001913_pt1 | contig 18122 bp, 16 predicted proteins | sample RifCSP16_1_FD_184022 | JGI IMG/M metagenome (GOLD analysis project Ga0209641, IMG submission 184022) | Soil microbial communities from Rifle, Colorado - Rifle CSP2_sed 16_1 (SPAdes) (version 2) | ecosystem: Environmental > Terrestrial > Deep subsurface > Rock core/Sediment | place: Rifle... | reverse complement strand
TGGACGTCAATCCGGGTGAAAGGACGTTGTAGATGGCCATTCTAAAAGGGTTCTCTATTTCAAAGGCAATGATGGTGAAGCCGGCCATGATCGTCACAATGGAAAGAAAGACCGCGCGTTTTGCGATCGGCATAAAGTCTTTCACGCCGAAAACGTGTCCTATGGAGGATACGATACAGAGACCGGTGGAGGTTACGACGAAGAATACGTAAGTCGATATGAGTATTCCCCAGGTGACTTCACGGGTTGCACCATACGCGTGCCGGTACCCGATGCGGATCGCGTCAAAAGCCCCCATGGCGCCGGCATAGATGACCACCATACCGATGGCCAGCATGACGTAAAAAGATTTGCTTCCTGACAGAAAACCGGTCAGCGTTGAATACCAGTCCGTCAGAAACGAGGTCCTGAAGGACTCTTTCATGTCCTTTATCAGCTCAGAGGTATTTGGTGATTTCTTTATTTCCTGAGGTTCCTTCAACGTGGTTTCTCCTTGACTCGTGATATGTCTTTTTAGATTTTGGTACAGATCAAACCATAAAATATTACTTCATCGCCTCCCTGTTTTGCAAGATCTTTTTGCAAGGGACGTGATGAAGCCCTGCATTCATCTTTTGCTTGGTTTTTACCGCGACAGAGAAAGCCCCGTCAGAGAATCAGTGTTCCCTGACGGGGTATCCATTCAGTTTTTGGAAATCTCGGTCTCAAGCCACCATGAGCGACCGCGAGACAACGGAGTTTTCTCCTGGAGCTTAGTGTCCTTTTACCGCATGGGCTTGCGGTGATCCCAGCCTGGTCTTTATCATCGTTTCAAACAGGTATCCCGCGGTCCATCCGAGGAACCCCATCCCGGCGATGAAGATCACGGCCGAAGCGAATACCCCGGCGATCATGGAAAAGGCCACGATCAGTCTGGACAGCAGGGCTCCCTCCACCGGCGCTCCGAATATGAACCCCGCGACCTTCAGTCCGATCAGTCCGCCGACGAGCGAGCCCGAAAGCAAACCGACCAGCACGAACAGGATAAGCCCTATGCCCGTTCCTACGTACAATCCCTTTTTTGATGTCTCTATCCTTTCCATTTTCAGATCCTCCTTAATTCCGGATTTATAATCCCGCTATTTTTATTTTTTGTCCTTTTTTACGCCCTGAATAATGATCTCTTTCTTCGCTTCCTTGTACGGCGAACTGTCCGATATCACAATATCGCCATACTTGCCCTGGAACGCCAGCAGTTCCTCAAGCGTATTCATATCAACGATCCATTGCTTCGCTTTTGCCTTCTTATCGCATACAACCATCCCGTTCTCTTCGCGATGATTTTCGCCTCCCTCGATCCAGCTTTTATACCATATTTTCCCTTTGGCTTCATCGAGGGTCTTTACATCGCGGTAATCCAGCGGCGTCAATTCTTTTTCTTTGGCCTCATCGCAGGGTTTTTTGCTCTCTGTAAGGGATACCGTTTTTCTTCCGACGATAAATTTCATGGTATTTGCTTCTCTCCTTTTTGCAGATTATGATAATAAATCTTTTTTCCTGCACTAGGATACACTATCATTCCATTTCCTGTCAACCACCGTTTTATTCTCCACTGTTCCGCCGTAACGGGCCACTTCTATTATATGGCCGATCAACCAACCCAGAGATGAAGTGCCGATTATAAAGATCACCCCGGCAGTCAGAACGCCAAGGAGCATGGATATTGCCACGATCAACTTCGGCAGAAGAGATATCCCGAGGGGAGCGCCGAATATATTCGCAGCGATACTGACCCCGATGGAGCCGCCTATGAAAGAACCGGGGAGCAGGCCGCTTATCGCAAATAGAACCATGCCGGCTCCGGTGCCTATATACAGTCCTTTATTTGACATTTCCTTTTTCAAGTTGACTGTCTCCCTTTCTTGTATGGTATTATGCAGGTTCCGTGCCAGTTCGTAATGCCTTTTTTTCAATGAGTATTTGATCGATTTGCCTTTGCACAACTGCAAAAAAACGGTTTTATTTTGCAGTGCTGCAAGTGTGGTTCCTGTCATTGGGAAAGGGAGGTTAGAAGGTTTTTATAAATTGCGGGACCATGCTGATAAGTGACCGTTAAAAAGTCCCCGGGAAAGAAATATTTGACTTTATCCTTTAAAAAGAGTAATGTTTCCACCATGATACGTAAAGCAAAGATATCCGATGTAAAGGCGATACAGGCGCTCATCAATGAATACGCGGACGCGGGTCAGATGCTGCCGCGCGCGCTGAACGAGCTGTACGAGCATTTGCGCGACTTTGTGGTCCTTGAGGAGAACGGCGCCATCGCTGGTGTGTGCGCGCTTCATATCAGCTGGGAGGGTCTGGCTGAGGTACGTTCTCTGGCGGTGCAACAGAACAGGACCAGCAAGGGCATGGGCACCGCGCTTGTCCGTGAATGCCTGACCGAGGCGGCAGGGCTCGGCGCGGAGCGGGTATTCGTTCTCACCTATCAGGCCGGTTTTTTCCGAAAGCTCGGTTTCTTCGAAGTGGATAAAAAAGAGCTGCCCCATAAGATATGGACAGACTGCCTGAACTGCGTGAAGTTCCCGAATTGCGACGAGACAGCGCTCATCATCGATCTCCCGCGGGCCTGAGAACGCAAACAACAACGTTTTATTGTCATAAAACATTAAAAAACCCGGGCATCTCTCCTGTCTCTGGCATAAGGATTGCTCTATATAGTTGGATTCTTCGCTCACGTTAATCATCGCTATCATCAAGTATTATTATTCAATATGTTATCTCTTTACATCCATATTCCTTTTTGTGTCAGAAAATGCCTCTACTGTGGCTTTTATTCGACACCATACTCGCAAGAGCATGCCGATGAATTTCTCTCCGGTCTTCGGCAAGAGGCTGCTGCCTGCGGGGATTCATTCCGCGGGAGAACATTCGAAAGCATTTACCTCGGCGGCGGCACGCCCACGTCTCTCTCTCTCGATCAATTCAACAGACTTTCAGACATTGTTCGAGAGAATTTTCTGATATCATCGGGCGCGGAATTCACCGTCGAAGCCAACCCGAATACGGTAACGGAACAAAAACTCGAGAAGCTTCTCGCATGCGGTGTGAACAGGCTGAGCCTCGGCGTCCAGTCGTTCTCCGACGACGTTCTCCGCACCCTCGGCAGGTCCCATACCGCGAACGAGGCAAGGAATGCCGTGGCCTGCGCGAGAAAGGCGGGATTTCAGAACCTCGGCATTGACCTGATATACGGGATCCCCGGACAGACCGCGTCCATCTGGCGTGAAAGCCTTGAGAGAACGATCGAACTCGGGCTGGAGCATATTTCCGCTTACAGCCTCTCTCTTGATGAGGGGACGTGGTTTACGCGGGAAGTTGAAGCCGGCAGATTTGCGCTTCATGAGGAGGAAACTGTCGCGCAGATGTACGAGCTTGTCGTATCCGACCTTGTCCGCGCGGGGTATCGGCGCTATGAGATCTCTAATTTTTCTCTTCCTGGCTTTGAGTGCCGTCATAATATGAACTACTGGAAGAGAGGGGAATATCTTGGTCTGGGCCCAGGGGCCTGGTCCTTCATCTCCGGGAAGAGATGCTCGAACATTGCTGATGTCCGGGAATATTGCCGGAGGCTTGAGGAGGGATCGGGCTCTGTCGATTATGAGGAGGAGGTGCGGCCTGAACAGGCTGTTGCAGAAGCCCTCATGCTCGGCCTCAGGACAGAGGCGGGGATAACGCTGAGCAGCTTTGAGCAGGAGCATGGAAGGCCGGCAACGGAGCGGCTCACAAAAAATATTGAAAAGCTGAATAGCCGGGGCCTGGTTTCACTGTCGTCGGGCTGTATCAGACTCACGGGCCACGGCATTCTGTTGTCGAACGATGTCATAGGAAGGCTCTGTACATAAATTGTAACTACCCAGGTCAACCGCTCGCTCTGTCGCTTAACGTGCTATAAGGTTTCAATATTCGACATCGCCGGTGCGTTTACCCGCAACGCGTGCGGCGCGATTGTATCTTTGTCGCGCACGCTTACAGCGCCTGTCGCTCGCGGCTGACCTGAGCGCCTAACCATAGATTTTTGTTTACACAATTGCTTGTTAATGCTATAGTCATTTGTTATCCAACTCATGCGAAGTGACGGAGGTCTTCAGGACGGTGTTCAAGCATTGTGTAGCCGTTGGAGTGGTAGCACTCCTCATTATGTTGTGTGCTCCAGTTACCGCAGGGGCTGCCGAAGAGGTCAAGGTCACTTTTGTTGAGGTGCAGGGGAACAAGCGGATCGAGACCGCAACGATCCTCGCGAAGATCAAGACCAGGGAAGGAGAGGCCTTCTCGCCCGCGCAGATCAAGGAAGATATCAAGGCGCTCTATCAGCTTGGGCATTTCGAGGACGTTCAGGTAAAGACCGATGGGTTCGAAAACGGCATCAAGGTCATCTTCTCCGTCAAGGAAAAGCCGCTCATACGGGAGATCACTTTTGAGGGGAATACCGAAAAAGACTCCGAGGATCTGAAGAAAGATCTCACCATACTTACCCGGACGGCCTTTAACATGCAGCTCATCCAGGAAAACGCGGAAAAAATACGTCTCAAATACCAGGACATGGGTTACTACAACGCGGTCGTGGTGCCGGTCGTTTCGGAGCTGCGCAGCGGCGACAGGAATATTCTCTTTTATATCGAGGAAGGCCAGAAGGTGAAGTTGAAGGACATCATCATCACGGGGAACAAGGCCATTTCGTCAAACGAGATCAAGAAGGCCATGAAGACAGAGGAACACTGGTTCTTCTCTTTTTTTGGCCGAAGCGGCACCTTGAGGACCGAGGAATTGAGGGAAGACCTGGAGATCATCCGGAACCTCTATTACAACAAGGGATACATCCAGGTGCAGGTGGATGAGCCGGTCGTAGAAAACAAGACCTACACAAAGCGTACCTGCCTCATCTTCGGGAAAAAGAAGACACATATCGAGAAAAACGAGTTCGTTGTTCGTATCCATATCAAGGAAGGGGACCAGTTCCGGCTCGGCGCGACGACCTTGAAGGGCAACGTCATCCTCTCGGACAGTGAGATCATGAAGGAGGTACAGCTCAAACCGGGGGACATCTTCAGCCGACAGCTCCTCAGGGAGGATATCAACAGGATCATGGAGCGCTACGACGGCATCGCGCGGCCCTTTGCGAGCGTAGTGCCGCAGTTCAATATCGATCCCGACCGGAAAACCGTCACTCTTTCCATAGATATCCAGGAGGGCGGAGAGGTCCGCATCGGCTGGATCAATATCTCGGGCAATACAAAGACCAGAGACAAGGTGATACGGCGCGAGATGCGTCTCGATGAGGGAGACCTTTACAGCAAAAAATCGCTCAGGAGGAGCTATGAGAGGATCAATAACCTCAACTTCTTCGAGAACGTGGATATTGTGCCGAACCGCAGGAACCAGGAAGCCATCATGGACCTGGACGTCAAGGTAAAAGAGAAGCTCACGGGGACCATGAGCATCGGCGGCGGGTACAGCTCGGTGGACCGTCTCATAGGTATTTTTGAGATCACCCAGGGGAATCTCGGCGGCAGAGGTCAGCTCATTAAATTCAAGGCGCAGGTCGGCGGCACGCGCAGGATGTACGTTGTAAGCTTTATGGAGCCTTATCTGTTTGATAAACCGGTCTGGGGAAAGGTGGACCTGTATAACCAGTCGCAGGAATACGATGGTTATACCCTCAGGTCGAACGGGTTCGGCCTCGGAGTGGGCAAAAGCTTCACGGAGTATGTTTCAGGCGCCCTTAAATACAGTCTTGATAAATCGAATGTAGTAGTAGATACGACCACCACGCTTCCCCAGCAGCTGCTGGACCAGATCGCGGTCTACGGCAATATCGTAACCACGAGCTCGGTCACCGCAAGCCTGACGAGGGACTCGCGGGACTATTATCTCGACCCGAAAACAGGTTCCCGGAACACCATCTATGTGGAATATGCGGGAGGACCTTTGGGCGGGGACCCGAGCTTTATTAAATCCGTGGTGGACTCGGGCTGGTACTTCCCGCTGTTCTGGGACACGGTATTCATGACACGAGGTCGCATCGGCTACGCGGGCTCTCTTATCGACAAACCGCTTACCACGAATGAACGGTTCTTCGTCGGGGGTCCGAGCACGGTAAGAGGTTTCAAGTACGGCTCGGCCGGGCCGATAGATGAGTATGGCAACCGCCTCGGCGGAAACAAGGAACTCATCTTTAACGCGGAATATTCGTTCCCGATCGTCCCCGCCGCCCGGCTGAAAGGCGTATTTTTCTATGATGCGGGATTGGCGTTTTATGAACATGGTTTTTTGCAGCGCTCTGACGGCACGCTTGTGCCGGTCCCTGATCGGATCGCGCTCAGGGATCTGCGGCACTCGGTTGGCTGGGGTTTCAGATGGTTCACGCCGATAGGGCCGCTCAGGTTCGAATGGGGATACATTATCAACGAAAAAGAGACGGACCAGGCGAGCAAGTTTGAGTTTTCCATAGGCACCTTGTTTTAATAATGCGCAAAGACCGTGGACGGGACGGGTGAAGCCTTTCCGACGTTCCCTCGTCGGCGGGGCGGCTGCGGGGTAAAAGCGATCGCGGCAGGTCAGACACAACAAGAAATTCGACATTATTCCTTCGTAACAGGAGAAAAACAGAGGAGGCGGAGATGAAAAAGATACTGTTCCTTATTGCAGCGCTGAGTTGTATTGCCGCGGGTGCTTCGGCGGCAGGTGGAAAAACAGGCTATGTCGACTCGCAGGCGGTCTTTGAAAAGACCAAGCTTGGCCAGAAGTATCAGGGCATCGTCCGTGAGTATTACAATAACCGCAAAAAGATACTGGATGCCGATGCGGAGGAGATCAGGAAACAGCAGGAAGACTTTAAAAAACAGGCTGGTGTCATGAACGAGAAGGCACGGAGAGAAAAAGAAGAGGCCATCGGCCGGAAGATCAACGAATTCGAAAAGAAGCGGGCCGAATTCAATGAAGAAATAAGCAAAAAGAACGAAGAGCTCTCGAGGGAGTTCGACCAGTCGATGACGGTTGTGCTCAAGGATATCGTGAAGAAGGAAAAGTTCAGTATGGTCCTGAACAAATCCGTTACTGTCGCTCCCAAGTCGGACGTGCCGACGGTCCTGTACGCCGATGAGGACCTCGATCTTACGGCAAAAGTTGTTGCTGAGATGGACAAGAAGTTCGAGACATCCAAATAAGAACAGGAACGGGCTGGCATGAAACTAAGCGAACTTGCAACCTTACTCGGCGCCGAGCTCATCGGTCAGGGTGATATCGAGATACGGGGCGCATCCGGGATCGGAGAAGCGGGCGCCGGCCACATTACCTATGTCGCCGATGAGAGGCATCTCCGGGACCTGGAGCGGTCCCGGGCATCGGCCGCCATCGTTCCGCTGGGAGCTCAGACGCTGCATCTCCCGGTCCTGCGCGTGAAAAATCCGAGGCTTGCTTTTGCCCGGATGCTCGATCTTCTGTATAAAAAACCGTACGCCCCAGCAGGGACAAGCGGGAAGGCGGTGATCGGCAGGAATGTTGAGGTGGGAAAGGACATCACGATCCACCCGTATGTCGTCGTTGCCGACGGCGCGAAGATCGGCAACCGCGTAATACTGTATCCCGGAGTGTATGTCGGGGAAGGGTCCATCATCGGCGACGACTCGGTCATGTATCCGAATGTTACCATCAGGGATGGTGTTGTTATCGGCAGCAGGGTGATCATTCATTCCGGCACGGTGATCGGCAGTGACGGGTTCGGGTTTGTGACCGACAGCGGGAAACATCACAAGATACCCCAGGTGGGCGGGGTGGTCATACAAGACGACGTGGAGATCGGCGCCAACTGTACCGTTGACCGTGCGACCCTCGGCAAGACCGTCATCAAACAGGGCACTAAGATCGACAACATGGTGCATGTTGCTCACAATGTGACGATCGGCGCACACTGCCTACTTGCCGCCCAGGTGGGGATCGCGGGGAGCTGCACGCTCGGCGATTATGTCGTGCTGGGCGGCCAGGTCGGGGTCGGAGACCATGTCAGCATCGGAGACCGGGTAATGGTCTCCGGCGGGACAGCCGTTATCAAAGACACGGAGCCGGGTCAGGTGTTAGGCGGATATTACGCGATGCCGCACAGGGACTGGCTCAGGGTACAGGCGGTGCTGCCGAAGCTGCCGGAACTGAAACGGCAGATAGCCGAACTCGAAAGACAGGTGAAAGAACTAAAACAGAAGGGGGAGAAGTCATGATCGGAATCAAAGAGATCCAGGAAATGCTTCCTCACCGGTATCCATTTCTCTTGATCGACAGGATCCTCGAGATGGAGGTGAACAAGCGCATCGTGGGGATCAAGAACGTCACGATCAACGAACCATTTTTTCAGGGCCATTTTCCGGGACACCCCATCATGCCCGGCGTGCTCCTGCTCGAGGCCATGGCGCAGACCGGCGGAGTTCTGGCGATGCGGTCCGCGCTGGAGGAGGGGATGGATATAAAGACCAAGGTTATCTATTTCATGACCATTGATAAGGCGAAATTCCGTAAACCCGTCGGCCCCGGGGACCAGGTCCGCTTTGAGCTGGAGCAGATAAAAGGTCGAGGGAATATAAGAGGCTATAAAGCCGCAGCTCTTGTGGACGGCGCGCTTGTTGCCGAGGCCGAGCTGATGGCCATGATCGTGGACCGATGACAACAGGAACGAAGGAGACCCAGGTGAACATACATCCGACGGCCATCGTACATCCGGGGGCCCGTATCGCGGGGGGCGTGGAGATAGGGCCCTATTCGGTGATCGGCGAGCACGTGAGCATCGGCAAGGATACGAAGATCGCCTCTCATGTCCTGATAGAAGGCTGGACCACGATCGGGGAGAGGAACCACATTTTCCCTTTTTCGAGCATCGGTACGGCGCCGCAGGATATCGGGTATAAGGGCGAGGAGACGTATCTTATCATCGGCAACGATAACGTCATACGGGAATGCGCAACCATCCACCGTGCTACCACCAAAGAGGAACGGAAGACGGTTATCGGGGACAAAAACTTTCTCATGGCCTATTCCCACGTGGCCCATGACTGCAAGCTCGGTGATCACATCATGATGGCCAACTCCGTGGCGCTTGGCGGCCATATCATCATCGAGGACTACGCTATTCTCGGCGGCATGGCGGCCGTGCACCAGTTCGCCCGGATTGGCGCCTACGCCATCGTGGGAGGGTTGACCGGCGTGGCCATGGACATTCCGCCGTACGTGACAGCATCAGGCAGCCGGGCGCAGCTCTACGGTCTGAACCTGGTCGGTCTGAAGCGCAGAGGGTTCAGTGAAGAGACGATAGCGACCCTCAAGAAGGCCTATAAAACCATTTTCCGCTCAGGCCTGACGCTTGAAGAGGCGCTCCGGAAGGTGCAGGATGAATTCCGGTTATCCCGGGAAGTAGGACACCTTGTGGAATTCATCCGTAACAGCAAGCGGGGTGTGACGAGATGATCAGGAAATCAATGCAAAAGTCAAATTGTAAAATGCAAATTGCAAAATTGAGGTATGGCCTTAGGCCATGATCGTATATCCTTTCATTTTGACTTTTGCATTTTGCATTCATCAGACTTTGTGCCATGGTGTCTTTGTGGCGATACTGAAAAATTAAATGGTATGAACAAGATCGGTTTGATAGCCGGCAACGGCACCTTTCCCGTAGAATTCGCAAAAGCGGCGAAGCTGAAGGACCTGGAGGTCATTGCTGTCGCGCACGAAGGCGAGACCGTGCCGGAGCTTGCTCAGTGGGTGGATGCCATCTTCTGGATCAAGGTCGGCCAGCTCGGCAAGATGATCGATATATTCAAGAAGCAGGGCGTCCGGGACGTACTCATGGCCGGAGGGATCAAGAAAACGCGCATGTTCAGCGGCGGGATGCCGGACCTGCGCGGAGCGGCGTTCCTCGCGCGCATGCTTTACAATAAGGATGATTCTCTTCTCCGCGGCGTTGCAGCCGAACTGGAGTCCGAGGGTATTACCGTGCGGGAGTCCACCCTGTATCTGGAGAGCATTCTTGCCCCGGCCGGCGTCCTGACCCGGCGGAACCCGACGAAGGACGAATGGAAGGACCTCGAATTCGGCTGGCAGATGGCGAAGGAGGTCGGAAAGCTCGATATTGGACAGACGGTGCTCGTGAAAGATCGTGCTGTCCTGGCCGTGGAGGCCATCGAAGGAACGGATGAAGCGATCCGTCGCGGTGGACGCCTCTGTGGTAAAGGCGCGGTGGTCGTCAAGGTCTGTAAACCGGACCAGGACCTGAGGTTCGACCTTCCCGCCGCAGGCATCGAGACCATAAAGACCATGAAAGAGGTGAAGGCCTCGTGTCTCGCGGTTGAAGCCGGGAAGACGATCATCCTCGACCGGGAAACGGTCGTAAAAGAAGCGGACAAGGCGGGGATAGCGATCGTAGGGGTTGAGGAGAAGAGTTTTACATCAACGGGTAAACACTGATGATGAAATGGAGGAATGCATGCCGAAGATTCCATCCATATTAAATTAATCTCTGGTCCATCCGTTGTTGAAAAAGACGATATCATGAAAAAGATAAGGGTAGGCGTTATCGGCGTCGGGTATCTGGGCCGGTTTCACGCGGAAAAATACGCGCAGCACCCGAACGTGGAACTCATTGGCGTGGTTGATGCCGACGCGGCGAGGGCGGGGGAGATATCGAATAAACTGAGCACCGAGGCGTTCTCGGATATCTCCTCGTTATTCGGGCGGGTGGACGCCGTAAGCATTGTTGTACCGACCGTTCTTCACCACCGGGTCGCGAAACAGTGTCTGGAACAGGGGCTCCATATCCTGCTCGAGAAACCGATCACCTCGACAATGGAGCAGGCTGATGAACTCATTCGCCTCTCTGCCGGGAACGGGCTCATACTCCAGGTGGGGCACATTGAACGGTTCAATCCCGCGGTCACGGCGATCAAGGGCCGGCTCAGGTCGCCGCGCTATCTGTCCGCGGAGCGGATGGCGCCGTTCACTGTCCGGTGCACGGATGTCAATGTCGTGTTCGACCTCATGATCCACGACCTCGACATCGTCATGGACCTCGCCGGCGCTGCTCCGGTCTCGGTAAGCGCCGCCGGGGCGTCGGTGATCACGAAAGAGATCGACGCGGCCTTGGCGCGGATCATCTTTCAGAACGGCTGCGTTGCCGATGTCACGGCGAGCAGGGTGTCCGACGAAAAAAAGCGCACCCTCCGCGTTTTTGACGGGAGCGCGCTTTACGCGTCGGATTACCAGTCGCAGAAAGCTACGCTCCTCCGCAGAGGAGGCAATGCGGTCCCCGAACTGGTGCCGGAGGACATCTCGCTTGACAAGCGGGACACGCTCAATGAAGAGATTAAGGCGTTCATCGGGAGCGTGGAAAACAAGACCCGGCCTCTCGTGACCGGCGCTGAGGCGAGAAAAGCCATTGCCCTCGCACAGGCGATCACGGAGAACATTGAAAAGGGCGCTACGGGGTTCGTGCCGATCGGAGCATAGCCAAATAACTGGTAAAAACAACTATTCGTTGCGCAGGTCGGTCATGGAGCGAAAGCGCAGTAAGCGTGCCTTGAACACCTAAACTGACACGGCATCTGCCAAAACAGCGCAAGCGGAGCGAAAGCGCTGCGGAAATAATGCACAGATGATGTACCAGCACAGAGCATTCTGGCACGCTATGCGTCAGAGCGAATGACTGACCTGCGCACCTGAGTTCCGGAATTTTACGTGAGGAGTATACTTCATGACCATACCCATGGTTGATCTGAACATCCAATACGAGGCCATCAAGGACGAGATAGACAGCGCTGTCCTTGGCGTTATCCGGAGCGCGTCGTTCATCCTCGGCCCCCAGGGCAAGGCGCTCGAACAGGACATCGCGGCTTACCACGGAGTGAAGCACGCCGTCGGGGTCGCCTCAGGCACGGACGCGCTGTACCTCGCGCTCCGCGCCGCCGGCGTCTCCCGGGGAGACGAGGTCATTACCACGCCGTTCACGTTCATTGCCACGGCCGAGGCGATATCCTATCTCGGCGCTGTCCCGGTCTTTGTGGACGTACGGCCGGACACCTTGAACATCGATGTTTCGAAGATCAGCGCCCGTATCACCAAAAAGACAAAAGCGATCATACCCGTGCACCTTTACGGCCAAGCGGCGGAGATGGACCGTCTCATGCAGATCGCCGCGGACCGCGGGCTCAAGGTCATAGAAGACTGCGCCCAGTCGTTCGGCGCGGAGTATAAGGGGAAGAGGACCGGCTCCTTCGGAGATTTCGGCTGTTTTAGCTTTTTCCCGAGCAAAAATTTAGGCGCCTACGGAGACGGTGGGATGGTCATTACCGATGACATGGCCTTGGCGGAGCATCTCCTCAGTCTCAGGAACCACGGAAGCAGGGTGCGCTACTATCACCACGAGATCGGGTACAACAGCAGGCTCGATGAGATGCAGGCCGCGGTGCTCAGGGTCAAGTTCAAGCGGATAGACGAATACAACAGGATGCGCAGGAAGAACGCGGCGTTGTACAATAAATATCTCGCCGCATCCGGGGTCCGGACGCCGGTCGAGACGCCTGATGCCGTTCACGTTTATCATCAGTACACGGTCATGGTCAAGAACAGGGACAAGGTCAAGCAAAAACTGGATGGAGAGAAGAATATCTCGTCGATGATCTACTACCCGGTGCCCCTGCATCTCCAGGCCGCGTACCGGGACCTCGGCATGAAACAGGGAAGCCTGCCTGTGGCGGAGCAGTCGGCGCTGGAAGTGCTCTCTCTCCCCATGTATCCGGAGCTAAGCGAGGAGCAGATCAAGACCGTGGCGGATGCGGTGAAGAAGGCGCTCTGAAGTGCAGAGTGTGGAATGCGGAATGAAAAAAAGAGCCCTTTCGTACATGAGCTGTGTGTCGATGCAGATCAGCCCGTTTCGTTCGGTCGCTTAGCGCGCCAGTGTGCTTTGGCAATTGAGAATATCCGGTGCTTTATCTTTCAGCCGGCATATGTTACAGATACTTACACGGAACGCTCACAACGACTCGCTCCTGGGCCGACCTGCGTTCGTGGCGGGTTGCAGGTTTCAATTTTGAAACGAAAGAACCAAAAAATATTAATTATTGCCGGCGAGGCGTCGGGAGATATGCACGGCGCCAACCTGGTGCGGGAAGTAAAGAAGCTCGATTCCTCGCTCACGTTCTTCGGCGTGGGAAGCAGGCAGATGCGCGAGGCCGGCGTCCGGATGCTGGCTGATGCGTCGGATATCTCCGTTGTAGGCGCCACCGAGGTGTTGACCCATATCCGCGCGATCTACGGGGTATATTCGAGGCTCAAGGCTTTTTTAAGGTCGGAAAGACCGTCCCTTCTCATCCTGATCGATTTCCCGGACTTCAACATCATGCTGGGGAAGGCGGCGAAGAAACTCGGCATTCCGGTCCTGTATTACATCAGCCCGCAGGTATGGGCCTGGAGGAAAGGCCGCATCAAAAAGATCGCCGCGCTGGTCAAGGCGATGATCGTGGTGCTCCCCTTTGAGGTGGAGCTTTACAAAAAGGCGGGAGTGGATGTGCGGTTCGTGGGCCATCCTCTTGTTGATGTGGTAAGATCCGATTACTCGCAGGAAGAGGCGAGGAAGCAGCTCGGGCTCGATCCCCGGCGACGAACGGTGGCGCTCCTGCCGGGGAGCAGGAAGAAGGAGATACAGAACCTCCTGCCCGACATGCTTGCGGCCGCGGCAATACTTGCATCGAAATTTACGGACCTTCAGTTCGTTCTGCCGGTCGCGCCCACCCTTGACGTGGAATTCGTCCGGGGGTATGTTGATAAGAGCGCAGTTCCCGTGACGATCGTCGATGGCAGGGTCTACGATGCGCTTCGCGCCTCGGATGCGGCGATGGTCGCCTCGGGAACGGCCACGCTCGAGACAGGGCTTATGGCTATCCCCATGGTGATCGTTTACCGGGTATCGGCGCTTTCCTTCGCCATCGGCAGCCTGATCATCGATGTCGAGAACGTGGGTCTGGTCAACATCGTCGCCGGCAAGCGGGTGGCGCCGGAGTTGATCCAGCATGACGCGACGCCGGAAAACATGGCCGGAGTGATCTCCAGGATGCTCGGAGACCCCGTCAAGTACCAACAGGTCAAGGACGATCTTGTCCGGATGAAGACGCGGCTCGGCGAAGGCGGGGCATCGGCACGGGCGGCTTCGGTGGTCATGGAAGTGATGCAAGGAGCATAAGGCAGAGGGCATAGAGCAGAGGGCAGGTTTTACTCCATGCTCCATGCGCTATGCTCTATGCTCTATGCTCTATGCGCAACGCGCAACGCGCTATGCTCTATGCAGATTTAATAAATTATGGAAACCTATAAAAGACTCTTAACCTATCTCAAGCCGTACAAGATGCGGCTCATCTGGGCAGTGGTCTTCATGGGGCTCACGAGCGGCATGATCGCGCTCCAGACCTATCTGACAAAACCGGTTTTGGACAAGGTCCTTATCGGCAAGAACATGAAACTTTTGTATCTTCTCCCGCCCGCGCTTCTTCTCGTAACGATCATCAAGGGCATTGCCTGGTACGTCCGTGATTACATGCTGGGATATGTGGGGCAGAAGGTCGTGAATGATATCCGGGACCGCCTTTATGCTCACGTGACGTCCCTGTCCTTCGCCTTCTTCACGAGGACCCCCACGGGCATCATTATGTCGCGCATCACGAACGATGTGAACCTTGTTCAGGGCGCGCTCACGAGGGCGCCTGCCAGCCTGGTCCAGGGCCTCCTGACCATGATCGCGCTGACGGTATACATTATCTATACCAATTGGAAACTTGCCGCGTTCTCCGTCGTGGTCCTGCCGTTCGCCGGCATCGCCTTGTCAAAGTTCAGCAAACGGTTCAGGCGGGCGAGCACGCAAATGCAGGAGCAGATCGGCCTGCTAACCACGCATCTCCATGAAACGATCGCCGGCATACGCATCGTCAAGGCGTTCGGCATGGAGTCGTACGAAAGCGAACGTTTTGCAAGCCGGAACAGGCAACTGTTCAATTCACTGATGCGCGGGATCAAAACGAGCGCCGTCTCCCATCCCGTCATGGAATTCATCACGATGATGGGGACCAGTATGGTGATTTTTGTCGGCGGCTACTGGATCGTCCGGGGCGCCATGACCGTCGGGGAGTTCTTTTCTTTTCTGATGGCGCTGGTGTTCTTTTATCGGCCGCTCAAGGACTTGAACGGCATAAATAACGTCGTCCAGGACGGCATGGCGGCGGCGAAACGCATTTTTGCCGTGCTCGATACCGAAGGGGAGATCCTGGACAAACGGGGTGCGGTCGGCATACCACGGGATTTCAAAACGATAGAATTTAAAAAGGTATCGTTCCGCTATGAAGATGAGCTGGTTCTCACCGATATTAATCTCGCGGTACGGGCGGGCGAGACCATCGCCATAGTCGGGAAGAGCGGCGGCGGCAAGACCACGCTGGTCAACCTCATTCCCCGTTTTTACGACGCTTCGTCCGGGTCCATAGTTATCGGGAACGTGGACCTTCGTGATGTCACGACCGCTTCGCTCCGTTCGCTCATCGCCATGGTCACGCAACAGACGATCCTTTTCAATGACACGGTGAAGAATAATATCGCCTACGGTAACCGCGCCGGCTCCTTTGATGACGTGGTCCGCGCGGCGCAGGCGGCGTACGCCGATGATTTCATCCGCTCTCTTCCGCTGGGATATGAGACGGTCATCGGAGAATCGGGCGTGAAGCTTTCGGGCGGTCAGCGCCAGCGGATCTCGATCGCGAGGGCGCTGCTCAAGGACGCGCCGATCCTTATTCTGGACGAGGCCACTTCCTCGCTCGATTCCGAGTCCGAGCGTGAGGTGCAGAACGCGCTCGACGGGCTGATGAAAGGCAGGACAAGCTTTGTGATCGCGCACCGGCTCTCGACCATCATGAACGCGGACAGGATACTCGTGCTGAAGAGCGGGAAGATCGCCGAACAGGGAACACATGGAGAGCTTTTGGCGAGAGGCGGAGAATACGCGAACCTTTATGAGCAGCAGTTCAGGGATGAACCGCCCGTGAGGATGCTCTGATGCTTCGCGCAAAAGTGTTTCCGTTCCTCGGCTGGCTGCTGATCTCGTTCTGGAGCATGTCGCTGAGGACCCGCAAGGTGAGGCGCGATATCCCCGACCGGTTCAAGGCAGCGGGAGAGAATATAATCTACGCGTTCTGGCATGGCAGGCAGTTTTTGTTGTTCTATAATCATCGTAATGCCGGGGCCGTGATTCCGGCGAGTGAAAGCCGTGACGGTGAGATACAGGCCGGCATTCTCAAGCATTTCGGGTTCAATGTCGTACGCGGGTCGAGCAAGCGCAAGGGAGAGCGGGCGCTCCTTGGTTTAGTGGATGGTCTTCGCAAAGGCAGGGACATCGCCCTCGCCGTGGACGGGCCGCGTGGCCCGATCTATGAGGTGAAGCAGGGCATCACCTACCTTGCCGGCAAACTGAACAAGCAGATCGTGCCGGTGTCCGCGAGCGCAAAACGGTTCTGGATCCTCGAAAAGATCTGGGACAAGTATTTGCTTCCCCGGCCGTTCACGAAGGGTGTTATCGTGTATGGTGAGCCGATCATTGTTAACGGAACAGGTGAAGAGGAATTGGAGTCCAAACGCAAGGAATTGCAGTCCGCTCTTCACCGGTTGACCCGGGAGGCGGACGGGTATTTTACAACACGAAACACTGAACACAAAGTCTGATGAATGCAAAATGCAGAGTGCAAAATGCAAAAGTCAAAATGAAATGATATATAATCATGGCCTCAGGCCATACCGCAATTTTGCAATTTGACTTATGCATTGCTTTCTTTGTGTCTTCGTTACCAGTTACCAGTGGTAAGTTATTGGTTGCGGTCGGAGGCCGCCCTATGTATATCATTTACAACATACTGCTTGTCTTCGCGACGGTCCTTCTGCTGCCGGTCATTCTGTTCAAGCTCGTCACGGTCCCGAAATACCGGGGGGGCATTTCGCAGAAGCTCGGCCGTGTGCGCAAGGGCGTGAAGAAGGTGATCAGGGGTTCCCGGCCTATATGGGTGCACGCGGTGTCCGTGGGAGAGGTCATGGCCGCGCACCCGATGATCCGGGAGCTGAAAAAGAAATATCCAGGACGGAGCCTGATCCTTTCCACCGTGACGGTCACCGGCAATTTCACGGCGCGCCAGCGGGTGCCTGAAGCGGACGCGGTCTTCTACTTTCCTTTCGACTACCCCTGGATCGTGCGCCGGGTCATCAATCGGATCGACCCGGTCATCGTGCTCGTTGCTGAAACGGAGCTTTGGCCCAATTTCTTCAGGTATCTGAATAAACGCGGCATCCCCTCGGCGGTCATCAATGGCAGGATATCCCCTCACTCGTACAAAAATTATCTGAAGTTCAAGATGTTTTTCAAGCAGGTCTTTTCATACGTCGATCTGTTCTGCATGCAGTCCGAGGCGGACGCCGCGAGGATAAGGGAGATCGGGGCGACGCCGGACTCGGTGATCGTTACCGGCAACCTCAAGTTCGATCAGAATATCCCCGCGACACAACAGAACCCGATCGATCTGCCTCCGGGTCGAAAGGTCATCACCGCGGGAAGCACTCATCGGGGAGAGGAAGCGGCCTTATTGGAAATTTTTACAAAGTTGAGGGAAAAATTTACCGACCTGCTCCTTATCATTGCGCCCCGGCATCCTGAACGATTTGACGAGGTTGCGGGAATCATCAATAAGGCAGGGTACGAATGCAAACGGCGCTCGCGCCTGAGAGGCGAGGTGAAGGACGTCCTGCTCCTGGACACGATAGGAGAATTGCGGTCCTTCTATGGTATTTGCGACATCGCGTTCGTCGGCGGGAGCCTGGTCAAGATCGGCGGACATAATCTTTTAGAGCCGGCAGCAATGAAAAAGCCTGTAATATTCAGTCGTTACATGTTCAATTTTAAAGAGATATCGGAGGCCCTGACCCTGGCGGGCGGCGGGATCATGGTTAAAGATAAGGAAGAACTTTATGTTCAGATCTTTAACCTGTTGTCCGATGGGGAACTTGCAAGGCGTATCGGTGAGCGGGCA
>Ga0209641_10001911_pt1 | contig 18136 bp, 16 predicted proteins | sample RifCSP16_1_FD_184022 | JGI IMG/M metagenome (GOLD analysis project Ga0209641, IMG submission 184022) | Soil microbial communities from Rifle, Colorado - Rifle CSP2_sed 16_1 (SPAdes) (version 2) | ecosystem: Environmental > Terrestrial > Deep subsurface > Rock core/Sediment | place: Rifle... | reverse complement strand
CTTTCCGCAAGGCGAGCTCGAAAGATTGTAACTTGTCTTTGTGTTTTCCAACACCCTTGGTAAAGAATACCAACCTCGGTATCATCATAATTGATTGGCTCCCTCAATTGATTTTTACTGTATATAATGAATTAAAAAAATTGTTTGCTTAGTGAAACAAATTTCTAAATAAAATGCAATAGAATTTTATAAATTGAGGCATATTTTTTACACAATTTTTATCTTTGTATTTTCATCAGATATGCAACAATAGCCAATACCACGCTCAAGACAATACGATAGTACCCGAACCATTTAAAACCGTGTTGTTTCAGGAAGCCAATAAAAGCCTTGATGGCAAACATAGCTACGACAAATGCAACAAAACTCCCTAAAAGCAGGATAGCTATATCATGATGTTGGATTGTCTTGTAAGAATCCATCATTTTTTTGGCGCTGGCGCCCAGCATGGTGGGAACGGCGAGGAAAAATGAAAATTCAGCGGCTGTTCTCCGGTTAAGCCCTACGGTCATTCCTCCTATGATGGTGGCTGCAGCCCGTGATACTCCCGGGATCATTGCAATACACTGAAAGCAACCGATTTTAAAACCCTGGAACCATGATATTTCCTGTTCTTCCGTTCCTTCTGCATGTTTAAACCATCGGTCTACAAAAATCAGGACAATTCCACCAAGAAAAAGGGTAGCAATGACTACCCATATACTCTCTAATAAAATATCAATGTAATCGCCCAATAAACCACCAGCAACAGCAGCAGGCAGGAATGCAACGGCTAATTTCGGATAAAACTTGAAAGAGGTAAAGAATTTGCGCCAGTAAAGCACTACCACCGATAAAATAGCGCCTAACTGTATGACAATCTCAAAATTCTTTGTCAGGGCATTTTCACTGATACCCATAAACGTAGAAGCAATTACCATATGACCAGTAGATGAAATAGGCAAAAACTCGGTAATACCTTCGATAATGGCAAGTATTAATGCTTCTAAATAGGTCATAAGATTATCTCTCTTTCATATAATTAGTTTTGACATTTGATGTAAAATAGGTGTTTTATCAGGCTTGCCAGCTAATTTCAGTCAACATTATCAGGGTTTTTTTTGCACTACCACTGTCGATAGATTGTGCCGCAATTTTCAATCCTTCCGTAAAATCTCTTGCCAATCCGCCTGCGATGATTGCGGCGGCTGCATTCAAAAGTACCACATCTCTTTTTGGGCTGTGAATACCGTCCAATACTTCTCTGATTGCCACAGCGCTTTCGTCCGGGGTATTTACCGTCAGGTCAGAAAGATTTGATTTTTTTATACCAAAGTCAGACGGGTTTAAATAATAACTTTTTATGGTATTTCCAATAAGCTCACAGACTTTAGTTTTGTCTGTGACTGTTATCTCATCCAGACCGTCCAGCCCATGTACAACAAAGGCATGTAAGTCACCAAGCCGTTTCAGCGCCTCAGCCATAATAATTGTCAGGTGTTCACTGTACACACCCAGGATTCGGTGGGTGGCTCCGGCAGGGTTTGCTAAAGGGCCGATGATGTTAAATATTGTACGAATGCCAATTTCTTTACGAGGGCCTACAGCATATTTCATTGCCTGATGCAGCATGGGAGCAAAGAGGAATCCAATATTAGCCATTGCGATACATTTTTCAACCGTCCTAACATCTGCCTCAATATTGACGCCTAACTTCTTTAATACATCAGCGCTCCCGCACTGACTGGAGGCTGCCTTGTTACCATGTTTGGCTACCTTCAGTCCGGCTCCGGCAACAACAAAGGCAGCTGTAGTAGAGATATTGAATGTATTTTTTGCATCTCCTCCTGTACCACACGTATCAATCACGATTCCGCCTTCTGCCTTTATTTTGATAGCCTTCCTCCTCATGGCCATAGCACACCCCGTAATCTCTTCAACAGTTTCGCCCTTCATACGTAATGCGGTAATAAAAGAGGCAATCTGTGCATCAGTGGCTTTTCCTTCCATAATTTGCATCATTACGTCCAGGCTTTCTTCAAGACTCAAGTCCTGGTGATTTACTAATTTGGATATGATTTCTTTTATAAACATACTTATTTTACAAATAGGAATTTTTTCACTTGACGTTGAATATAATATAAATTAGAATAATCCGCTAATGTTTAAAAAATAACAATTTACAAAGAAAGGAATATCGAACTATTTATGGCAAAGGTACAAATATCAGGAGACGAAAACATCAGAGAAGCATTAAGAAGATTTAAAAAGATGTGTGATAAAGAAGGTATCATTAATCAATCAAAACGCATGGCGTATTTCGAAAAACCTTCGGAAAGAAAACGTCGTGAGGAAAGCCGAAGGATCAAAAATATTAAAAGGTCACAAAAATTAGGCATCTCAGGGCAACCAGTCACGACCCGACCTCAATCTGGCTTCCACAATAGTTTTGGTGCATCACCCCACAGAAGTTCCAGATCATAAAAGTGACGCATTTCTCTGTCAAAAAGGTGAATGACTACATCTCCATAGTCCATGAGTATCCATCGGCCGTCTGAGTATCCTTCGATACCGACTCCGTGGATACCGTGACTATGCAATTTTAATTCTATCTCGCTTGCAATACTCTGTAATTGCCGCTTGTTGGAACCATTACAAATCACGAAGAAATCTGTAATAAATGTCAATCTTCGCACATCCAAGATTAAAATATCTTCGGCCTTTTTAGCATCAGCAATCCTTGCACAGAGGATTGCAATCTCCTTTGAATCTAACGTTTCTGTTCCTCCTGAAAGCTTATCGCTGCTGGGCGTTAACATTTCCACCAAAATCGGCGTCATCCTGAATAGATGATTTAACCTCTGACAGACTGCTCCCACAGTAATAGCAAAATCTTGCATATCGTGGATTCACATCCAAACAATTCTCACACCTATGATACACGAGCGTACCGCACAAGATGCAGAAATTCGTCCCTTTTGCGTGATGGTCATACTGACAATTTGTATTAGGACATATCCTGTCATCTGTTTCTGTAACTATATCACCAGGCATAATTACCTCCTATCTAAAAGGGTCTAATCAAAACTTGGTCACAGTTTACAATCCCCCTTACCTCCCCCATTATTGAAGAGAGGTAAAGGGGTATTGAATTCTCTCCATGCCATTTTTCCCGTGCCTTGTTTCTGTTCTCTTTAATGAAGATGTAACAGGGCTCCTATCTTCGGTGAAAATTTAATGATAATTCCGGCAAAGACAACTGATACGATAGACATTAACTTGATCAAAATATTCAAGGAGGGACCTGACGTATCTTTGAAAGGGTCACCTACGGTATCACCCACAACAGCCGCCTTGTGCGCGGGAGAACCCTTTCCTCCAAACGCTCCGCCTTCGATGTACTTTTTAGCATTGTCCCAGGCTCCACCAGCATTTGCCATAAAGACCGCTAACAGGAAACCCACGGTTAAACTTCCCGCTAAAAGTCCTATAACACCAGGTACTCCCAAGACTAGCCCAGTTAAAATAGGTACCAATAAAGCAAGGAGGGAAGGAACGAACATCTCCCTTTGTGCACCCTTCGTACTAATCGCCACACATGCTGCATAATCGGGTTTTCCCGTTCCATCCATAATACCCGCAATTTCTCTAAATTGCCTTCTGACTTCTTCCACCATGCTTCTTGCAACACGACCCACAGCCTTCATCGTCATCGCACTGAAAATAAACGCTGAGAGACCTCCTACAAACAGACCAATCAATACTTTTGGATTAATTAAAGTAACATCCAGGTAATACATAAGATCGGATAATTTGGCATTTGGCAAATTAATTGAAGTCCCAGCAACTTGAATGACATGTACCCCCGCCCTCTCTAGCCCTACCTTTATTTGTTCAACAAAAGAGGCAATCAATGCCATGGCAGTTAAAGCAGCAGAACCTATGGCAAAACCTTTCCCTGTCGCTGCCGTTGTATTTCCCAATGCATCAAGGGCATCTGTCCTCTCTCTCACATAGGGTTCGAGACCACTCATCTCAGCATTACCACCGGCATTATCCGCAATAGGTCCATAGGCATCGGTTGCCAACGTCAACCCCAATGTTGAAAGCATGCCGACTGCAGCGATAGCAATTCCGTAAAGACCGAGGGAGATATTCGTAAAACCACCCGCAAAGGCATAGCTTAACAAGATTGCAATGGAGATAGTAATAACGGGTATGATCGTAGACATCATTCCCGTTGCAATACCATCAATCATAACCGTTGCAGGGCCTGTCTTTGCCTGTTCGGCAATGCCCTTTGTTGGCGAGTAATTGGAGGAGGTATAGTATTCCGTACCTTTGCCAATAATAACTCCGGCTATTAATCCTGTTACAATCGAACCCCAGACGCCAAAATTATGGGGCAGCATAAACTTGATAATTACGGCTGAGACAATCAAGATCAGAATTGAACTCAAGTTGATTCCTTTTCCCAATGCCTTAAGGAGTTCTTTCTGTGTTGCTTCTTCTTTTGTCTTAACGGCATAGATACCTATGATGGAAAGGAAGATACCTACCCCTGCCAAAATCATGGGCACAACCATGCCTGCAATACCAAGACCGGCGGTCACGCCCAACGCTGCGCAGGCAAGCATCGAATTATAATACGACTCATACAGGTCCGCGCCCATACCTGCAACGTCACCGACATTGTCTCCAACGTTATCAGCAATAGTAGCGGGATTCCTTGGATCATCTTCGGGGATTCCTGCCTCTATCTTACCCACCAGGTCGGCGCCCACATCCGCCGCCTTTGTGAATATCCCACCTCCAACCCTTGCAAATAATGCCTGAGAACTGGCGCCTATACCGAAGCACGGCAGCATCATTGCCATATCGAGTAATGAGACATTGGTAAACTTACGGAACACAAAAAACCATAAGGAAATGTCCAGAAGCCCCATACCCACGACTATCAGCCCCATTACGGCGCCGCTTCTAAATGCAACCTGGAGTCCCTGGTTCAGGGATTTCCTCGCGCCTTCAGCCGTCCTTGAACTGGCGCTGGTGGCTGTCTTCATTCCAAGGAAACCTGCAAGTCCTGACAGGAAACCGCTGGTTAAGAATGCAAAAGGCACTACCTTTGATTGTGAGTGCAATCCGAAGGAAATGAAGAGAAGGACAAGAAATGCGCCAATAAAAAATATACCTACGACCTTGTATTGCTGCCTCAGGTAGGCATAAGCGCCTTCTCTGACATGACCGGCTATCGAAATCATTTTTTCGTTCCCCTCTGGTGCCTTCATGACTTCCTTGTAGAACTTTCGTGCATAAAAAAGGGCGAACAGTGCACCAATCGGTGCAATCCACCACAATTTTGGTATCGAGTGTGGCGTATCTGCTACTGCTTTATGCATCGGGCCTTCCAACTCAAACAAAGGTTTGTCTTTTTGAGTGGCTTCGCCAAGTTCAAACATGGGTTTTTCAGCAGTGGTCTTCAGCGCAGTTTGCGCCTGGACATTGCGAGAAAATAATCCCGACCTTGATACCCCAAGAATCAGGATAGTTAGCATCAACAGGATCATTACAATGCTAACGCGGTTGTTTCTAAAAACAGGTTTAAATTTACGCAAAAAACTATTCATTGACTTGATTTCTTCTCCTTTCTCTTTTCTAATTTTGTTGATACATAACTAAAACTTCTCTTCACTACCAAATGTCTCTCTTCGGCATACTTTGTAAAAATTCCTTTTTCCTCTCGATTGTACTAATAAATTCATTTACATTGGTCGAAGTATCATCCGGATGATTTGTACGATACGTCTTCCACTCATTCAGGGCTGACTCAGCATATTGGAACGCCTTATCGATATTTCCTTCTTTTTCAGCACACAGCGATGCATGCCACAAGGCATGGCAAATAGTTCTTTCGATAGCCAAAACGTTATGCAATTTTGGGTCATGCAAAAGCGCCCTTCGTAACCAATAAAGCGATGCTTCGTAATTATCCTCTCCGTCTTCCTGCTTTAATTGTTCTCTGTAATATTCCGCATATTTAAAGAAACGCTGATCAAACAAGTGCAAATACATGTGTCCCAGCTCAAAGAAAAGATCCCCGCTTGTGGGGTTTTTAACCGTTCCTTTCTTTGCAAAGTTTAATCCCGTATGAATCCATTTCCACTTGTTTCGTGCGGCATCCCATTCGTGAGCAATGTTATAAGCCATGTTCCATGCCTGAAAAATCCAAACTGCCGGAAAGTCAGGCTGCAACTTGGCTATCAGGTTGTTGATCGTTAACAATTCGTAATATTTTTTTTCTTCATGCCGGGCAATGGCCCTTGCCCAGAGAAAATCTACCGCAATTCCCCGCAGTCCTCCCAGGAGAAGCAACGGAATACTTTCCGATGGGTCATAGCGATACACCGCAGTCTTTGATGTCTCACGGAAAGAAACAACGTATATGTTGACAAAAAAGATAGCGCCAATTAATACGACTAGAAAAATAACCCTCTTTCGATGTATCAAGAGTACTTAAAAAAACTCTCTCTTTTTAAATATTATCGATGCTATGCAAAGGCAAATACCCGCATATAATGCTGTGTACCCCACAGAAACTCCAACCGTTTCCAAAGGAATATTTATACCTTTCAAGAGAAATTTCAGGCTATCAAACCTTTTAAAATCCGGCAAAATAAACGAAAACCATTCCAAAGGTTTTTTAATAAGATAATCTATATAGGCCAAAAGAATATTGGGTTTTTTAAGCGCCGCAGGCAGGGCATGTTCATGCACATCGTACCGTTGAATTGCCAAAGAAAAATCTTTAACAAAGTCCAGGATATGCCCGCACAAAAAAACAACTAAGGCCGACACGATACTTACAGGTGCGGACAGGTACGTAGACCCCATTACCGCAATAGTTATGATCAACAAAAATTTCAAAAAGGTTATACCGATAGCTTTTATATAATTGGATGTAAAACCTTTCCGGACAGAGTATAGTTTAGCATCTCCCTGAGTTACACCAATATAATCCGCACCGTGTATGGGAAACGCAGTAATATTCAAGATACTACTTTTTTTGACAAACTCAGGGTCTATTTTTACCGTTAACGGTTCATCTATCTTTGCTGATAAAATTGAGGTTTTGCATTGACCCGCGCCAGCATCCTCTATTCCCACAACTAATGGGATCGTATTGATATCTTTCCTGCTACTGTCTATCTTTAAATTGAACTCTACTTCAAAAGAAGATTTGTTATCAAGCTTTTTGTATAGATCAGAGAAACTCCATAACGCAATTCCCGTTCTTCCTCCTTCAATCCATACAATTCCCGCGCGTACATGGTGCGATTTACCATGAATGGAAAACCGTGATGCTGTAAACTCATTCCTGGCTTTTAAAATACCCCGAAATTCTTCAGGTAATCTTGACGAAACCCGTTGAATGGCAACGACGTTTACCAGACCCAAAACTACCAATAGAAGAGCCGATATCAGGGCGAAACCCGTTATTTTGCCTGCAACAATTTTCAGTCTTGAGACAGGTTTTGATAAAATACCATAAATCGTCCTGTCTTCTATTTCGTGGGGCAATGATGTGGCAGAAAGGATAATTACCCCTACGATGCACAGGAGTACCACTACCTGAAAAAATACCACCAGCATCATTTTGACTCGGGCATCAGGCTCATCTGTCGTAGGAATAAAGGGTGAAACGACAATGATCAGGATGCCAAGTCCAATCAGTACGTGTAATATTTTTTTTCGGATTACCTCCCGAAAGGTATGACCGGCAATTGTTAGTATCATCTTAACAGTTCAGCGACCTCAGACAGGATGAACAGGATTAACATGATAATTGTTTCATTTAGACAGGATATACAGGATTAACAAGATAAAAGCTACCTTATTTCATCCTGATTATCCTGTTAATCCTGTCAAAAATTAATTTATATCATGTATATCCTGTTATCTTGTCAAATTTTTTTCCTCCGGTGAACTATTAAAAGAACAGTTTATTTGCTCTGTTGTATGATAGTTAAAAACAACTCTTCCAGGGTAGAAACAGGATGATTGATGGATAGCACATTCCCGCTCCTGCTCTTAATAAAGGTTTCAACCGCCTGGATGTCATTATCTGAAAGATTCTTTACCACAAACTCTATGATATCTTTTTGAGAGAGCAATTCCCGAACGTTGCCCATTACTTGCAAAACACCTTTATTGAGGATAGCAATCCGGTCACAAATGTTTTGCACATCTGCCAATAAATGCGAGCAGAGGATAACGGTCTTTCCCTGCCTTTTAAAGTCCTGTATAAGGTCTTTAATTTCACGACTGGCTATAGGGTCAAGACCGCTTGTCGGCTCATCCAGTATTACCAAATCAGGGTTGTTTATAATGGCTTGTGCCAGGCCTATTCTCCGGAGCATACCCTTCGAATACTGGTTCAACGGACGTTTCCGATAGGGATTTAAACCCACATCGTGAATCAATTTATCAATCCGTGATTTTCTTTCTGTTTTTGGAATATCAAAGAGCTTCCCGTAAAAATCCAGAATTTCTTCTGCATTAAGAAATTTATAGAGATAGGATTCCTCGGGTAAAAAACCTATTTTACTTTTAACTTTTAAATCGACTGAAGAATATCCCAGCAACCATGATTTACCACTGGTAGGAAACAGGATGCCGAGCAATAATTTAACCGTGGTCGTCTTACCTGAACCATTAGGACCAAGTAATCCAAATATCTCACCACGCTCAATATTTAGATTAAGACTTGTCAGCGCCGAGACGCTTTTCCGTCTCCAGAAATCCTTGTAAACCTTTGTAAGTCCTTCTGTTCTAACTGCGGAATTATCCAAAATATCTTAGGCTTCCCACCTTAATAAGTATATGAAGTAAGATGGAATAATTGGTTAATACTCTAATCAAAATTGTTTGATAAGTCAAACATATTTAACCCAAATCCATGTATAAATGGCAATGAAGAGTTATTAAGACATACATTCGATTTAGACTTCACCCGAAAACCTTCATTAATTTCTTAGATGAAATATAACGACACGAGAATAGCTATTCATTGACCATGGTTATTTCATTTTGTGCCATACGATACGTCTAGCATGTGATTGTAGTGACTGCTGGAATTAATCCCAACAACGTATAAGTTATCTTTACTATCGCCCCATATCCCGAATAATAAATAGTTGGTACCGCTTTTTTGTTTATTCCATTTTGTGCCGTCATAATGAAGTATCGTGCCGTAATCTCCGGAAACATACACATTGTCGCGGCTGCTGCCCCATATTCTATTGAGCCTGTAGGTAATATTGCTTTCCTGTTTAGTCCAGGAATTTCCATCATAATGAAGAATTACACCATTATAATTTTATAATTGTTCTCATAAATTTTCTTCAGTGATTTCTGTCTATCAGGCAAAGGTGTTGTTTCATTATTAAAATTTCAATCATTGAGGAAATATGTTCCGAGGGAAAAATACGAGGTTAATGAGATAATATCGGCAATCGCTAATACCAATGGACACGAGGCATGCGCTGGATTTGCGCCGATCTTTTTAAAAAGGATTGGCAGACTGCATCCAAGAAAGGAGGCGTTAATAAGGGTCAATAAAATAGTGAGAGACAAGGTTAAGGAGAAACTGTGATTCCCAATCCAAAAAAAGGACACTAAATAGAGCAATCCGCCACACAATAAACCCATTTTAGCCCCAACCAACACTTCGTAAAGGACCAATCTTCTCAATTTAATGGTTTTATCAAGGCAAGAAAGGGTGACTGCTACGGCCTGTGTTCCAACACTTTCGGCAAGACCCAATATGATCGTGATAAAAAAGGCTATGAAGATAAATTCATCTATTGTTCTATCGAACAGTTTTGTAATAAGGGCGCATATGAGTCCGCTTGAAATGTTAAAAAACAAATAGGGAAATCTCAAAAAAGTACTTTTGAAGACATTGGGTTTTCTAAATTCCTCCAATCGAATGCCGATTATTTTGAGAAGGTCATCGCGTTCATATTCTGTTTTCTCTTCAATGGCTAATGTGTCTTCTATAAAATCATTCGCCCTTGCAATACCAACAAGTTTTCCGTGCTCATCAACAACAGGAAAGGCGATGAACTTATAAAATAAAAAAAACTCCATTGCAGTATCTGTGGAAGAGTCGGCGGTTAACCGGATCGGGTTGCGCACCATAATTTCAGAAATTTTCGCTTCTTTATGAACGGTTATAAGTTTTCTTATAGGTACGACACCTACCAGTTTCCCTTCCTTATCAGTAACGTAGCAGTAAAAAATATTTCCAGTAACTTTACTCCTGCGAATCAATTCAAGCGCGGTCTGTGCCGTATCGTCTACTGAAACTGCAAGCATTTCAGTGCTAAACTTGAATTCAAATTTATTTTTACTTGGTTTTTTGCGAAAAAGCATGACTGGTTATCCATGTCTAATCCGAACGAATCGGAAGAGTAGTTATTTTTACATAAGTAATGAAATTATTATACGGTCATTATTAAATAAAGCAATTCCAGAATGACTTTTTTCAGAAGAATTTTCTATGGAATGAATAACCAACCGGTTTGTCGACAGGTAGGCCATCCCTTTTGTTATGCTTACAGTTGGACAATATATCGTACCTCTGCGTTCTTGTTCCACGGAAGATACTGCCCCTAAAATCCCTTTCTTCAACTCATAGGCAAACATGTATTTCCTTGAAAGTCCATTCTGATGAAATCTGTCATCCCATCCCAATCGCTCGTCTCGCACCTCTACTCTCCATGCCGCCGATGAAAACGCCCTCGCTCCTATCCACCCAAACTCTGTACTCTCAACCAAATATTTTATCTGCTGCCCATACAACTTCGCTCTGTGTAAATAATGGTGATCTTCCAACATCCCTTTCCAAACGCCTCTTTGAGTCAAACTTGTCCTCATGGAAATGGGGAAAGGCTTTGAACTGGCCAATGGATTACCATTTGTAGCAACCGATAAGGCAATACACGAAGTACAGACAGGTTTGAAACCTGTCTCTAACATATCCCCCGGTAACAGTTTGTTCCCAGATGGGATGGATTTGCCACAAACAAGAGCCTATACCAACTCAAAAACCGGAATAATCAGGGATCGTCGTACCAAATTACTCAACGCTGTGGAGAGAAACCCGATCAGCATCAATATAAAGCTTTTCTCTCGACTGCAGACCGTGAAGAAAGGGAAAACGTTGACCCCCGTATTGCATGGTTGTATAATTTTAAACTTGATTTCCGTTTCAAATAATATTTATCCAGTTCATTCTGTTTGCAACAATAGTCAAATTAATACCACAATTAGTATTATTTCATTTATAAAATTTCAATTTGCCATTTTGTAATTTGACTTTTCACTTTTGCATTTTTATCGAAACTACTAATTTATGCCTCTTCTTGACCTTACAGAAAAAAACCTCAATAAAAACATCTTTAAGCTGAGCATTCCCGTCGCTATTGAAAATCTCTTGCATATGAGCGTGTTTATCATTGACGCAGTTATGGTAGGGCGGTTGGGGACTGATGCCCTTGCCGCAGTAGGTCTGGCTGGTACGCTCTCCTTTACCATTACTATGATCTTTTCCTCACTCAATATAGGCTCAGCCTCTATTGTTGCAAGACATGTTGGCGCAAAAGAAAAGGATCATGCACAGGTTATCGGGGCGCAGGCCGTTTTTTTAGCACTCGCGATGGGTATTATCATTACGCCATTATTTCTCATATATGCAAACAAAATGTTGATTGTGATGAGCGCAGAGCCGCAGGTTTCAGACCTCGGCAAGAGATACCTTCAAATTGTTGGAGGGTTCGTTGTTTTTCGCCTGATAATTCTTGCGTGTAATGGGATTCTGCGCGGAGCGGGTGATACGAAGACGCCGATGAAGGTGACGCTTATTATCAACTGTATAAATATCCTGTTTAATTGGCTCTTGATCTTTGGCATAGGGCCTTTCCCCGGATTGGGAGTTGCTGGGGCGGCGTGGGCTACGTCGATTGCTTATACCATTGGCACCGTTTTGCTCTGTACAAAACTCTTTACAGGAAGAGGTGTCTTGCACATCTCTATACGCCAGATAATTCAGGTCCATTTTGAATCGGTAAAGAGGATTATCCGTATCTCTGCTCCTGCTGCCATCGATGCCTTCCTGACACAGATGGGTTTTTTATTTTTTATCAAGATTGTAACGATTCTTGGCACCGTATCACTGGCGGCGCATCAGATTGCAATACGGATCGAATCGATATCTTTTATGCCTGGATTTGCCATTGCCGTTTCAACAGCCACATTGGTTGGACAAAGTCTTGGGGCGAAGAACGTAAACCTGGCATTGCTCAGCATGAGACGCAGTTGTTATCTTGCCCTGTCTCTGATGGGATTTTTTGCCTTAATTTTCCTGATATTTCCTGCACAAATGGCCATGATATTTAAGCCTGAACCCAGCGTCCTTTCACTGGCAGTGGTTTGCGTGATGATTGCCGCCATTGAGCAGCCAGCCCTGGCAATATATATGGTGTATTCAGGCGGTCTTCGCGGCGCAGGCGACACGATAAGTCCCATGATTATAACAATCGTCGGTACATTATGTTTCCATGTCCCCATCTCTTACCTTTTCGGTATTACACTTGGGTGGGGGTTGGCAGGGGTATGGTTCGGTTCTGCCCTGGACTGGATTTGCCGCGCCATTGCCATTTACATCCTTTATAGAAGGGGAAGATGGAAGCGTGTGAAAGTATAAAAATATGATTTTTACTTGATTTATCGGCCAATGGATATTAGCATACCTCTGCGATCTTTGCGGTGAGTTGAGCTGTTACAAATAATGGAATACCAGTCGTGCAGACAAATCGGTGTAGCCCATGCCAATAATACAATTTATTAGAAAAAAAAGCCTGGCAAGCAACCTGTTTGCTTCCATCTTTATTCCATATCTCCTATTGTGCCTGACGATGGGAGGCTTTCATGACGGCATTTTCGGCGCCCGGCACTGTAATCACACACAGCAATCTGTATCTCATTCTACCGATGACCACCAGATCAGGATTTCTGAGAATTTTTCGCAACACAACTCTGAAACCTGTCAAATCTGCCAGTGGTTGAAAACGCCTTCAAACCTAAGACAGTTTCTATTACACGACATGCGATTTGATTGTATCTATATCAATCTTGTATGTCATTCCAATCCGGTTTTTCCGTCTCTATTCATCCAGAAATTTACCATCCGGCCGCCCCCTGCTTTCGCCTGTATTCCTATATAATCGTAGTAAATTACATTACATTAATTAGGCCGCAGATTTACGCTGATTTCCACAGACTTCGTCGTGAGCGCTCAGTCGAACGATAATAATTTTATCTCTTCATTTTTATATCCTGACGATCTAGGTTCATCTGTGTCCAAACAACATAAATAAAATCACTTTACAGGAGAATCGTTATGAGACGGATAAGTTATATACTGTTCTTATGTATACTTATTGTAGTTAGAGGTGAACGGCTTTTCGACCCTGACGTAGTATATGGCGAAGAAGCGCCAATAACCGACAAAGAATTTTCAGGGGTGAATGCCGTGGAAGAAGCGGAAGAAGAGAACAAAGAGATACGCATCAAAAAAGATGAATTTGATGAGATTGTGGGTCAACTTCAGGGAATGAAGGCGCTTCTTGAAAGTATGAAACAGGATTACGATACCCGCTTTAAAGCGATGCAAGAAAAGATATCCGTTCTTGAGAAAGAAAATACAGAACTGAAAATAACACAATTAGAACCTGCAGGGGCAATTCATGAATTGCCCCTACCTAAAATAGAGAACGAGTTAGCTGTTGGAGAGGTAAATTCTAAAACCCAGAATGTTTCTGAGACAAATGAGGAAGAAAAACCAATAGCATTTCTTACAGATACAGATTCTTCTCAACCATCTTCAGCCACGTCCGTTTCTCAAAATAGTGAAACGATAGAGCCTATGGTATCACCAACGGATTCAACCGTAGTAGGGGCGAACGGTCGTTCGCCCCTACAATTGCCGACAAACACAACAGCAACCGATCAATCTGAAAATCCAGGGCAATGGTCCCCTGCGCAGCCTCTCACAGTATGGAGCATGGGAAAGAATTATATGAATATTTCTTTCGATGGGTTGTTTTCGGCAGGTGGCTCAACAGCTCAGGATTTGGGAAAACTTGAAACGGGTGGTCACGATCCGAATCAACGTGGATTTACTGTCCAAAATTTGGAAACCGTATTTGAAGGCGCAATAGACCCATATTTCAAAGGTCAGGCGAATATCATCTTCCAAATTGATAAAGATGGAGAGTCATTTCTTGAAGTGGAAGAGGCCTACCTGACCTCGATGTCATTGCCTTTGAATTTACAAGCAAAGGCAGGCACCTTTTTTACTGAATTTGGCAGGTTGAACCAATTTCATCCGCATGCGTGGGATTTTGCAGATCAGCCACTGGTAAACGGCAGATTCCTTGGTCCTGATGGAATGCGGAATCCTGGAGTACGAATTTCATGGCTGGCCCCCACCGACAACTATACGGAACTATTCTTTACTGTACAGGACAGCCAGGGTGAGACTGCATACAGTTTCAGAAACGGAGATGGATTGTTTGGACGTGAAGCAGTTGAAACCGACGTTCGTAATATAGAAGACCTCCTGTATGTTCCCCATATTGCAACTTCCTTTGACCTGACAGATGAACAGACCATTTTATTAGGCGCATCGGCTGCCTTTGGGCCAAATTCGACAGGGATGGATGAAAATACTCTGATTTACGGTCTCGATATGTTCTGGAAGTGGAAGTCAAAATATGCTGCCGGCGGTTTCCCATTTATAACCTGGCAGACTGAAGTTATGGGCAGGCGTTTTGAGGCGGGTGAAGATGTAAGCGCGAACTTGCCAGACGAGGTTTTGAATAACTGGGGTAGTTATTCTCAGATTGCATGGGGATTTAAAAAACGGTGGGTTGCCGGACTTCGGGGAGATTACGTAGATGGAGAAAAGTATGCAGAAGACCCTTTAAGTTATGAACGCTGGCGGCTTTCCCCCAATCTCACATTCTACCCTTCTGAATTTTCAAAAATCAGGTTGCAATATAATTACGATGATATCCTGGAGAATGATAGCACGGAACATTCCGTATTTCTCCAGTTCGAGTTTTTACTCGGTTCGCACGGGGCGCATAAATTTTAAAAAAACTGTTAACCACAGAGGACACAGATTAAAGAGGGAAGATCAAGTTAGTCCTTTTAAGTCCCCCTTAACAAAGGGGGATTCAGGGAGTTGTGTTTTTTCCTGGGTTATTTTACAACCCCCTTCGCCCCCTTTTCTAAGGGGGATTTTTGCATCGCATATGCCATGTGATCCGCATGAATAAAATGAAAATTCCTATAAAATTGAATTAGGCTTTTGGTAACTTTTTCAATGTAGCGCGAACTTCAGTTCGCTTACATCCTATGCGAACTAAAGTTCGCACTACAACTGCAACTTTGAATTTCCTTAACGTTAAATTACGCTTGTCCAGATTAGGAGAACAGTATGAAAATAAAATATCCGATATGGCTTTGTTTGTTATTTACCATTGGCTGGGCGTCCGTTGCCCATGCAAAATTAAATGTTGTTGCTACAACGTCAGATCTTGGCGCTATAGCAAGAGAAATCGGAAAGGATAAAGTTGAAGTAACCAGTCTTGCAAAACCCACAGAAGACCCTCACTTTGTGGATGCAAAACCCAGTTTTATTGTTAAGCTCAATAAGGCAGATATGCTTATCGAGGGTGGATTGCACCTGGAAATCGGCTGGTTGCCCAATTTAGTTGTTGGCGCGAGAAACAAAAAAATCCTTGCAGGAGAAAATGGATATCTGGTTGCTTCTGCTAGAGTCCCCATAATAGAAGTGCCTGCCACAGCCGATCGCGCCATGGGAGATGTCCACCCCATGGGAAATCCGCATTTCATGCTGGATCCAATAAATGGGAAGATAGTTGCCGCACATATCTGTGACCGGTTGTGCCAGATCGATGCGGCAAACTGTAACTATTATAAGGACAACTTAAAGGATTTTACAAAAAGACTCGACCAGAAATTTTCCGAATGGCAAAAGACATTGGAGCCTTTTCGTGGGACAAAAATTGTTACCTATCATAAAACCTTCCCTTACTTCGCAAATAGGTTTAACCTGAATGTAGTAGGAGCGCTTGAACCCAAACCTGGCATTCCTCCTTCCCCTACCCATATCAACAGTCTTATTCCCATGATGAAAAATGAGGGAGTAAAACTGATTCTTATAGAACCCTTTCGGGAACGCAAAACACCGGAATTTGTGGCATCTCAAACGGGGGCTAAGGTTGTTGTTTTCCCAATCATGGTCGGGGGACAAAAAGAAACAGATGACTATCTAAGCATTTTTGATTATACTATTAACCAGATTGTATCAGCCTTGAAAACGAAATCACAATGAAGGGGCTGCCAAAAGTAGGATTCGTAATACTCCCTTCTAACAAGAGGGGGTGAGATGGCGTTAAGAAAGGGGTTACATACCCCTTTAATCTCCTTTTTCTAGAGGGGAAAATAAGCGTGAATTATGAACACAGATAATTGTATCACACTGGAAAATGTTGCGATTGGTTATAGTGGAAAAGTTCTCATCAAAGACATTAACTTTTCTCTGAAAGCGGGGGAGTTCGTAGTCCTTTTTGGACCGAACGGCTCCGGAAAAACCACGCTGTTCAAAACCATTCTGCGGATTATCCCGCCTATTCAGGGTACGATCATCTATGGTGACGGCAGTCCCACAAGATTCGGTTATGTACCGCAGCGTCAATACCTGGACGAAATATATCCTTTTACCGTAGAGGAGGTGGTATTGATGGGTACTTTCGGACAGGCACGCCCATTTTGCCCCACCCCGAAAGCCAATCGTGTCTGGATAAAGCAATGTTTAAAGGATGTCGGCATGCTCGACTTGAGAAAGAAATTATTTTCCGAATTATCCGGCGGCCAGAAACAGCGGATACTTATAGCCCGTGCACTGGCTACAAGACCTAATGTTTTGCTGCTTGACGAACCCATTACAGGGATTGATATTATTGCCCAAAAGAAGATCATAGAACTTATCACCGAATTACACAAAAAGCGCCAATTAACGATTATGATGGTCACCCATGAGATTCATCATATCCCAAGTTGGGTAAATAAAATAATCCATATTCATCACTATAAAGTAGTACTTGGCTCATTGGAAGAGATAATTTCTTTATCAAAGATCGATGAAATACCAACTGAGGAATAATTATAGATGGAACAACTTTTAGAGATAATTAATCCGCATTTTCTTCTGAGAAACGCCTTTTATGCAGGATTGATCGTGGGTTTTGTATGTCCACAGGTCGGTATATTTTTCGTGCTGCGCCGTATGGTTTTATTGGGCATAGCCTTGCCTCAGGTGTCAAATGCGGGGATTGCCTTCGCGTTTCTGTTGCACACAATTGGATGGCATTTTTTCCCACACATGGAATCCGAAAAGACGATGGCCTTGACAGGATCCGTTATCTTTGCGCTCATTGCCATCTTTACCCTGGCCATCCTCGAACGCAAGCGAAAGGGGTTTACTGAAAACCGGATTGGGTTTACTTACGTACTTGCAGGAGCAGTTTCTATATTATTTGTCTCCTGGAATCCATATGGGCAAACAGAAGTACTTTCCATGCTGAGAGGAGAGATTGTTTCTATTCCTGATTTCTATTTATGGTCAATGCTTGCCATTTATGGCACGATCTTTATTTGTATAGTAGGATTTCATCGAAACTTTGTCGTAGTTTCGTATGACACGGATATGGCGATCACCCTGGGCAAGAAGGTTATCCTGTGGGACATTCTGCTCTATCTGATTATCGGCATAGTTATCTCCTTCGGAGTAATGACCGTTGGACCGTTGGTCATTTTTGGTTTCCTGTTGATACCGGCAATTACCGCCAGAATGATTACACGCGGCATCCTCCCCTTTTGCATCGTTTCATCTGTCATCGGTACCGCCGCATCTTTTATCGGTTTTTACATTTCATATCGTTTTGATCTTCCGACCGGCCCCACAGACATAGCCATCCTTTGCATAATATTCGTATTACAATAT
>Ga0209641_10001903_pt1 | contig 18162 bp, 23 predicted proteins | sample RifCSP16_1_FD_184022 | JGI IMG/M metagenome (GOLD analysis project Ga0209641, IMG submission 184022) | Soil microbial communities from Rifle, Colorado - Rifle CSP2_sed 16_1 (SPAdes) (version 2) | ecosystem: Environmental > Terrestrial > Deep subsurface > Rock core/Sediment | place: Rifle... | reverse complement strand
CTGCGTATATAAAACATAATAAACAGGTAGTTACAATCAATATCTAAGAAAAGTCATTAAATACTTTAACAAACGTTATAGTATTATTAGTAATACATTATAACTAGCTGTAATCATTGTGTATTATCTCTAAATTGTCATATTTAGGCTATACTTCAATGAGTCAAGTCTAACTTAGCATTAATGTTGTTGCAAAATGAAAATGTCACCCCCCCGGGTTTCGGGATAATTTCTCTTTTGAGTAGAAATTACCCATCAGGAGGTAGAAATCCCTATGGAGGTGATAACCTTGAGCCAGAAAGAGATTACAAGATATCAAGTAATAAAGAACTCTTTGGATAGAAAAATCTCTAACAACCAGGCAGCATCATTACTCGGCTTATCCAAAAGACAGATAATAAGGCTTAAGAACAAGGTTAGAGAAGCCGATCTTAGGGGGATTGTACATGGTAATAGAGGGAAACCCCCCAAGACCACTATAAGAAAGGAAACAAAAGAAACCATCCTTAATCTCTACCTTAATACGTACAATGGCTTTAATGTCTCACATTTTGGGGAATTCCTAGAGGAAGAGCATGGGATTCAGGTATCCAGAGAGACTATAAGAAGGCTTCTACTTGTCTCAGGTCTCAGGGCAAAGAGCAAATCTCCACCAGGACACCGTACAAGGAGAGCAAGGATGCCTAAGAGTGGACTTTTAGTTCAGATGGATTCTTCTGAGCACAAGTGGTTGGTGGAAAACACTATCTGGCTTATAGCCACTATAGATGATGCTACAGGAGAGGTTCCCTATGCTCTATTTGTGGATAGTGACTCCACAGAGAACAATATGAGGGTTATAAAGAGACTTATAGAGAAAAAGGGGATACCGGCTGCCCTATACACTGATGGAGCAAGCCCTGAACCTATTTCAGGGCAAGTCATTTCATAACTCAAAGGCACTACTCTTACAGGGTAAATCTCAGGTATGACTATGGCCCTACAGAGATTCAAAGGGCGTTAAATGAGCTTGGTGTAAGGCTTATTATTGCAGGTAGCCCTCAGGCTAAGGGTAGAATAGAGAGATTATTTGGAACCTTCCAGGATAGGCTCCTTAAGGAATTAAAACTCTATAAAATATCCTCTATAGAGAAGGCTAACAATTATCTCCACAATAAGTTCCTACCAGGATTTAATAAGAAATTCTCTAACCCTCCCAAAGATAAAGAGGGTGCTTGGAGGGTTTTACCAAAGGAATTAAACCTTGAGTCAGTCTTCTCTATAAAAGAACAAAGAACCGTTATGTCTGATAATACTATCTCCTTCAGGAATCGTATATTCCAGATACTTCCTGATAAGTATAGAATATCATTTGCTAAGGCTAAGGTAGTGGTAGAGAAGAGATTAGATGGTTCTATAAAGATAAAATACAAGGGCCGGTATCTGGATTTTAAGGAAATTACATCTTATGAAACTAAAAGGAATAAAACTAACACTCTACCTATTGAGAATCTACTTACAGGTGACATTTTCTCTTTGTATTGACAGTCTAACTTAGCATTAAACCATCAATCTCCAAAATATCCTTTAGGATCTGCATAAGGTGACTAAGCTCTAGTCTACGATATAACTTAACTCCAGTTTAAAATCAAATCATACTTTAATCAGTAAAAATTTGCTAATATAAAACAAAAATAATCAGATCTTTACAGATAATATACGATAAAACAGACTTCTACAGCATAAGTAAGCATTAAGTAATGCTATTAAGTCGTCAGAAAAGCATATTTCCTCATCAACCTCAATCAAACTAAAAAGAAAGGTTCCGAAATCCTCCCCTCAGAATATTCCTTTAAATGAATTGTTAAAGCACACGAGATTGTGTTACACATACCAAACACACCCCCTTTTTTGTTGATCGCTAGCCTGCGTGTTTAAAACGTAAAATAGTGCCTGCATCAGTATTAGGCCCGAAATCAGATCGGTACTTTGTTCCTTTCCATCCATCTGCCCCACCAACACAAATCTATTTAACCCGTTTTACTTAGTACCAATTCATCAATCCACATCTTAAAGACAGTAAAACGATTAAAAAATCCAAAGGTTGTAATTCTTCCTTTGCAAAGCTCAGCCTCCGTATCGGCAGTCCACCAACTCTTCAATTCTCTTCGATTGTTATCACGTGATATACCCTTCTCGGATATGCTCTAATAGCTACCTAATGAAACACATTAGCCACGACCTTATCCTCATGCTTTTTGGTTTACTGAATATTATTGAATCGTCAGAACGGGGCTACCCCCTACCCTCTTTTAGAACGCTCTTCAAACACTAGTAAAGATAAAAATCCAAGCACTTTATTTATAGATATACCACACTCAAGCTATTCTTTATTTAAAAGTTTATTTTGTCTTATGAGATCATTCTTAAATGGAGTCTTAGGTAAGTAACCATTTAATATCAAATATATTCATAAGTATAGCTTTAGTAGCTGAGGACAGTTTTTATATTCGTTTAAAGTTTTCTGTTGATTTTTATTGCTATGACATGATATCAAACACTTATAACAGAGGGCGAGATTAATATTTAAAGAAGAATATCTTAAATAATAAAGAGGGGCGAAAAATGGGGTTTCTTAGTAACTCACAGCTTAAACAGTTTAGTTGCGGTGATGTTATTCCAGGAAGTAGTGGAATGCTTACACTTGCCTTTGGTCCTGCCAGCGATGCGTTAAGTAGAGCTCCCGCTGGCAACGCTGCGTATCCCTTTTGGTTCGGTTGGTATCACCGCAAAAAAGGACAGGAGTTAAAACGGTGAAAAAACACAGAAACTTATGTTGCTTACTATGTTACTAAAGGAAAGTTTAAGATCTTAAGTGAAGATCAGACAAAAGAGATTGGAACCGGAGACTGGGTTGGTTTTCCACCTAAGACAGAGTACGAAGTCATGGCTACAGCCGATGATTCAGAGCTCGTGTGGGTATATGTCCCGCCGAAGGCAGGATAATTTCTTCTAATCGACCTTCTATAGAATTTTATAAAATCCTCTTTTTTCATTTAGGATTAAGTATAAAAGAGGGATGACTTAATATTTCTTCATCAATGTAAAGCTGATAATCCCTAACACACATTCTAGGAATGCTCTAACTATAAGGAACCTTTTCTACACCAATGATTACTTTACACCCGTGAGCTAAGTGATATAATCAAAACTGTCTATCACTAATTATTTATGACTAACTAATTAAAAATCTATAGGAGGAAAATAAAGTGCCTCTCGATTTTGAATTCACAGAAGAACAAAATATGTTTAGGGATACGGCAAGGGATTTCGGAAAAAACGAAATCGAACCGCTTATAGAGGAATGTGAGAAAGAAGAGGAATTCCCAAAGGAACTTTTCCCCAAACTGGGTGAGATGGGGTTTTTAGGAATAGTATTTCCCGAAGAATACGGAGGAGTAGGACTAGATAAGGTAACTGATTGTATCTTCGCCGAAGAAATGGGGAAGATAAACGCAGGAATAGCTATGTGTATTAATGCTCATACAAGCTTAGCTCTTTTCCCTACTTATAAGTTTGGAACAGAAGAACAAAAACAAAAATACCTTGTTCCAGGTATTGCTGGACAGAAAATAGGAGCCCTAGGGCTTACTGAACCTAATGCTGGTTCTGATGCTCGTAGCATTCGCACCCAGGCTGTTAAGGAGGGCAATAAGTACATACTTAATGGAACCAAGACCTGGATTACAAATGGCTGTATGGCTGACTTTACAGTCGTTGCTGCTTATACAGATAAAAGCAAGAAGGGTGAAGGTATTAGTCTATTTATAGTTGAAAAGGGTTTCCCCGGCTTTAAAGTAAGCGGCAAAATACATAAGCTGGGTCATAAAGCAGCAGACACAGGAGAGCTCGTTTTTGAAAACTGTGAGGTGCCTGAGGAAAACCTTTTAGTTGGAGAGGGAGGATTTGAGCGTGCTATGGCAACCCTTCTTGGGGCAAGGATTACCCATGCAGCGAAATCTGTTGGCATGGCTCAAGCTGCTTTTGAGTACGCCCTTCAATATTCGAAGGACAGAGAAGCATTCGGAAGACCTATATCTAAATTTCAAGCTATAAGTTTTAAGCTAGCTGATATGGCGGTAAAGATAGAAACCGCTAGGCTAATGGTTTATAAGGCTGCGTGGCTTTATAGCCAAGGAAAGCGATGTGTAAAAGAGGCTTCTATGGCTAAGCTTTACGCTGCCGAGGTAGTTCAGTGGGTTGCCATTGAGGCTGTCCAGATTCTCGGCGGATATGGGTATGGGGTTGAGTACCCTGTAGAAAGATACTATAGGGATGCAAAGCTTGCTTCCCTCACTGAAGGTACATCTGAAATTCAACATATCATAATAGCACGCGAACTAGGAATTTAGACGAATAGTATTTTAATTTCATTGTAGTCTTCCATTGTAACTTTTCATTAATTTGTTATTAACATACTCAAGAAGCAGGCTTTCATTATTCTCAATTTATGGTAAATTCTTGTACCAATTTCAAAAAGGGGGAGCAAAATGGCAAGTTCAATCCCAGGCATTGAAGATGCACGTGAAATTCTAAAGAAACATAAAATCGTAATTGCAGGCATAGGAGAAACAGAACAGGGTAAAATTCCTAATAAAAGCTCTTTCCAGTTCCTTTCCGAGGCTTCTAAGCTAGCAATAGAAGACGCCGGTATTAAAAAAGACGATGTAGACGGTTTAGTAACCGCATTTTCACTCGTGGAACAAACATTCATGCATTGCACTACTTTTGCTGACTACTTTGGTCTTAGACCTAGGTACTTTTCATCCGTTGCGATAGGCGGGGCTACCGCTGTCTGGATGGTAGCCGAAGCTGCTATGGCTATTGCAGCTGGACAAGCCGAAGTAGTACTTTGTGTTAGAGGAGATAACACACTTTCTGGAATTTCCTCTTCCGGTATGGTTGCACTCATTAGAGAGATGTGTCATGCGGAATTTGAGTTTCCTTATGGCTTAACTACACCGGGTGGGTATGCGCTTGCGGCTCAGAGGTATTTCCATGAATACAATGCAAGGCAGGAGCATCTCGCTGCCGTGGCCGTTACGATGAGAAAGCATGCTAGTCTTAAACCAAATGCTATGAATAAAGAACCTCTTACAATAGATGAGGTTGTAAACTCTCGTATTATCGCTGCTCCGCTTCATAAGTACGACTGCTCAATAATTTCCGACGGTGGCGCTGCCTTTATCGTTACAACAGAAAAAAAAGCCAAGGCGTTAGGAATTAAGAAACCGCTTGTTTATCTTTGGGGTATGGGAGAGGGATATTCACATCAATACTTTACCAGTCTTGCTGACTTAAATCAGATCTATAATGCTATCGGCAGCTCTGGCGAGAGGGCTTTTAAAACGGCTGGAGTAGGACCTAAGGATGTAGATGTTGCGTTTCTCTATGACTGCTTTACCATTACAGTCCTCTTAGAATTAGAGGGACTTGGATTTGTACCAAAGGGGGAAGCGGGTCCTTTTGCTTTAGAGGGTCGTTTAGAGATCGGTAAGGATCTTCCTCTTAATACTCACGGAGGGCTTCTTTCACAGGCTCATCTTGGGGCTATGCACCATGTTGTCGAAGCAACCACGCAGTTAAGGGGAGAAGCGGGTCCTAGACAGGTAAAGGATGCTGAAGTAGCCTTAGTGCATGGAAATGGCGGAATCGTTTCTGCACATAGTACAATCGTCTTAGGAAAAGAACCTATTTCGTAATAAAAAGAAATCATTCTCACAGAAGATAGATAAATTACTTAGAATAATTTACGAAGTTTTCTTTCTGTAGACTCTGTGGCTAAATACCTAGGAAAGGAGATTATAAAAAATGTCTGAAAAAGCTAGTACTAAAAGTGGCGGTTATGAAAAGCCTCTGCCAGAATTTCGTCCGGAGACCAAGCCTTATTGGGACGCTTGCAAAAAGCATGAGTTCTCTTTACCAAGGTGTAAGAAATGTGGCAAGGTTTTCTTTTATCCACGTGCACTTTGCCCAGTTTGTATGTCTCAGGATTTGGAATTGATAAAAGCAAGCGGTAAAGCAAAGGTTTGGACATTTGCTATTCATCATATGGGTCCTACCCCAGCTTATAAGGGGGAGCCTCCGTATGTAGTTGCCATTGTAGAAACTCAGGAAGGGGTAAAGATGATGACCAATATAGTAGGCTGCAAACCTGAGGATGTTCGTATCGGGATGGCTGTGGAAGTAGTGTTTGATGATGTTACCCCAGAGGTAACATTGCCTAAGTTTAAACCCATAGGTAAATGATGACTTTACTCTTATTTCGTGACTTGTGTTTCCATGTACGATTCACGACACACGAATTGCGATTCACAAAATACTAGTTTAAGGAGCAAAATAAATGGCTCAGGAAATGGCTCGACTTTTTTATGAGGATTTAAACATTGGCGATCAGGACCAGAGCACTGGCAGAACGATTACAGAAACTGATGTTGTGAGTTTTGCTGGTCTCTCAGGCGACTTTAACAACATGCATATTGATGAAGAGTTTGCTAAAAAAACTGTCTTCGGAACCAGAGTAGCACACGGTCTTTGTGTTCTTTCAATTGCGTCTGGTCTTTGGTTCACCATGCAAAGATTAGCTACAATCGCTTTTATGGGGCTTGAGGACTGGCGTTTCTCTAAGGCAGTAAAGTTTGACGATACTATTCGAATAACGCGAAACCTTGTTGAAAAAAGAGAGCACAAACGCCCCAACATGGGATTCCTCATCTTTGAGGTTAAAGTTCACAACCAGGCTGATGAGGTTGTACAGGAAGGTAAATGGGTGATTTTGGTTCAGAGAAAAGGATCCTAGCCTTTTTATAGACAGTATATTTAGTTATGATGCAGTCCAGCATAGCTAAAAATTGATATAACTATAGGGCATTTTAACTAAACTAACTACCTATACTATATACTGTGTATTTTTTCATAAGGCCTTAGAGAGATTTTCCTGTAGGATTTTTATTTATTAAATTTTGTGCTTAGTAATTACCCATACATATGGCGTACTAACCACTTTTATCTTCTTTTTTGAATCAACCGCTTCCACCCGTTTATAGAAATTTACTGTAATTACTGTAACATAAGATGATTTAACTGAATTGAAGCAGATAAGTTTATTAATAGAATAACAAACTCTCTTGACATGGATATGTAAAGTGTGCTAAATGCTATTGCAGTATGGTTAAAGCGGTAGTTTTAGTGGATTGGTGGTATGTCAATTACAGGTGGGAATCTACACACCAGTGTAGAGGAACAGTTTAAGAAGGATAAAATACCACATAAAAGGAGGTACGGAGAGAGATGGTTCCAGTAGAAGCGTTACTTGGTCTTGTTTTGTTAATGGTTGGTTTTGTGTTCTTTGGTAATGGTATGACCCTGCTTGGAAAGACCGGGGCAAAAGAAATAGGCGTCTTAAACCTTGCAGTGGCGGTAATGATTTCTATAGCAGCATGGAAGCTTCATACACTTGGGCTAACTGCTGCTACGGCCTTGATTTTAGTCTTTGCCCTGATTTACTTTATGGTGGGCGGTATCTTTTGCCTTGGTTATGATGCTAAGGGGCTTGGCTGGTTTTGTTTATTCGGCTTTGTTGTATTTCTTTGGTACGCCTACCACTTCTTTGCATTAGCTGCAGCAGTGCCTGCTATAGCTGGTGTTAAATGGTTCGGTGTTTTCTGTTTAGCTTGGGCATTGCTTGTTATACTGGCATTTCTTGCTCTTTCTTTGGGAAAACCAATAGCATCTACAGTAGGATGGCTTTTTATTGTTGAGTCTATTCTGACACTTCTAATCCCTGGGATGATACTTCTTACAGACAAGTGGAACCCGCTAGGTGGCGTACCTGGCTAAGAAAGGGAAATTCTTCGTAAGGCATATGGAAGGTTCGGATCATAGTATGGTCCCTACCTTCCATTCTATTCTAGTTCTAGTGGATTTCGCACCATACCCAAGGGCTTTTTTATCTAAGGGTCAATTTATAAAAACATAGTGGTCTTATAATTAAGAAAAGCAGCTTTGTACTCCTCCACAATAAGTTTACGTACCTCTACCACTCGGGCTGTGCCTAAAAAGAATACGGAAGGGAAGCTTTAAAAGAAAAGCTATAATAGATGGACGAAGAAAGATCGAGATAAAAAGCCATAGGTCACTCGGGCGAAGGTATATTTTAGAATCCCATACACCCATTTGACCCCTCAGTATAACAAACTCTTTCTCCACGACTGCATCCTTTATTGTTATTTCAAAATCACCCGCAGGGCTGACAACCTTCAAAAGACATCCCTCCTCTTTTATACATGTAAAGGCTCTTACAAAACTAACTATCTCTGATCAGGAATGCAAATTTGTGCCGAGCTACAAGGATCTGTAAGTCAGTAAAAAGTGCTTAAAGGGAGGATTTGGTTAGCAATGATCTAATTAATTTAGACAACTAGACAACATTAGTAAATCGTACCAAATGAAATAGTTACTAATTAAGATTAAGCCTAAGCACCTTTGATACTAAGAAGAAGTTTTTATATTCTTTTTTCATACACAAATCACAACGTTATAAACCTAATGCCTAGGCTTACCTAGGTCTATAGGTTTTTATTCTTGAATGATTAGTTACCTATAAAAAACTCACTAATGTCTACAACACCCACTATCCCCATAGGGAGTATCAATTAAACTACTTGATGTATTACCTAACTCACAGCTAAGCAGGGCTGTCTTAGACTTAGACAGCCCTGCTCTCTTTCTCTTATAACACTCTCACTCTTAACCCTGGCTATACTGTGGGAGTAGGAAGCGATGGCGCATGTTGTACTTAAAAGGTGTGGCATAGAGGAGCATACCAAAATCTTTATCCGGATCCCTTGTGATTGTCTTAGTCCATATCGTCTTTGCCGGAGGAATAATCAGATTGAATGTGAAGCTGATAAGACCGACCACCTCTACGTTACCAAGCTGTCCACCCATATAGTCGTATGGTGTTCCAGACATGTACCATGAGCGAATGTCATTGCTTGTCGCGGTGCGGATGCTCGCAGGATTCAACTGGAAGCGATGTCCGGTTCCAAATCCCGGTGGAAGCTCTGACGGAAGATAGGTAACCTCATGTATGCTTTTTATCACGTCTGGCTCCGTGGTAATACGATAATTCATCCGGCCCCAGTCGGTCTTTCCATAGAAGGTTGGTCTTGCTGCAACTGGCTTGTCGGAATAACGGCCATTAGCTGTATGGAGGAAATAACCACGGCGCTCCATTGCCATGTTAAAGTAGTTATTGTTTGTTCCATGCTCAAATGCAGCAATGTAAGCAGCTTTCTTCGGAAATCCAAACGGCTCTTTTCCTGCGAAAATCGGGGAGTCGTTTGAAAGATACATGTACGGATAATATCCAGCCTTGTATGTGTTGCCATCTGGCGAATTTACGGTAGCTGAGAAGGTTACTCCGAACTCCATGTACGGGCCAAGCATCGTGTTTCTATGAATGACGTACCAGAATTCAATTACGTTATCCTGTATGTTTATTGGCTCAGGAGTAACATGCTTCATGTCGTTTATATCAGCACGGACAACAAATGCCATCCAGCGGCTGTCTGTATAAGTCAGGGGGACAATATCGTAGTCAAACACTGGGTCTGCCACGCCCTGGCTTATGATGTGGATTCTGTCTCTATCAAATGGAAGAGGGGGAACCTCTCCCTCGTCTAACCATGGATAACTATATTCATTTCCCTGTATACCCATTGGTAAATACCTCCTTATTGAATTTGAATTATTTACTTTCTCCTAACTCATAAAACAAATCTCTTATGATCCCTGGCTGATTGGGAACTGCTGACGGAGACCATACTTGTACGGAGTCGCAAACCCTCTGTAGGAAGCTGGGCGCTCGTATGTCTCTCTCCAAAGTATCTTAGGAACTGGGATTACGAGATCAAACACGAATGAAATACAACCAGTGACCTCAGTTATCTTCAGCTCAGTGCCCATATTATCAAATGGTGTACCCTGCATGAACCAGTTAATAGCCGCGCCGGAAGCCGTGCGGGTATGCTCGGGCTTAATTGCGAAGCGATGCCCCTTAATACCAAATGCTGGTGGAAGCTCTGAGGGTATATATGCTAGCTGCCACTCAGAACTCGAGACATCAGGCCTGGTAACAACCTTCATATTAAGCTTACCCCAGTCAACTTTGCCATAGAAGTATGGTGGGGTTACCGGCTTATCATCGAATTTACCGGTTGCGCTATGGAGCAGATACCCGTTACGGGACATTGCAAATCCGAAGAAATCCGTACCTTTTTCACCGCCGTGCGTGGTGATTCTGATATAGGACATCTTCTTCGGGAACCCAAGAACACGACCGGCGTCCACAGGGGCATCACCGGTGAGGTACATGTATGGATAGTAACCGGCTTTCCAAACATTACCCTTGGGGTCCTTATAAGTAGCGGAGATTGTTACCCCGAACTCAAGGTATGGACCTAACATCGTATTTTTATGCTCGACGTACCAGAACTCGACCAGGTCTGCATTTTCTCCATCCCACACGTTAAGCGGTGGGTTGGGGCAGAGCCTTTTTCTGGTTGCCTCTGGAACCCTAACAACAAAAGCAGACCAGCGGCTGTCTGTATATGTAAGAGGGAGAACATCGATGTCCCAGAGCGGGTCGCTAGGGTTAGCGATGATCCAGGACTTTATGTCTCTCTCACATGGTGGTGGCGGGCAATCCTTACTGAGTTGCCAATACTTGCTTGGCACGTTAATATGTGTAGGCATATCAAAAACCTCCTTTCTTAATAGATTTTTTGTTGGATTGTTACCAATCCTGAGGAGAAACTAATCAAAGATTCGTTTGACTGAGGCTCACGAACATCTTAATTACGTTTCCTTAACCCCATCTTCTTTCTTTATATCAGAAATTACCTTAGCTTGTCAAGGGGTTTTTTTACAATAGGAAAAATATTTTAAGTAACAGGCTTAAATCCAAAGGAAAGAAATAGGAAATTACCCATTACACGGATATGTCGGATTTAAAAACTTGAAGTGCTAAGGTGGCAAAATCCCCTACCCTATGCTGAATAACCAGATTAGCATCCATATCATAGGGCGTAGGAGTAAGGTTTATAATAACTAGCTTCGCTCCGGCGCGAAGGGCAACGTCAGGCAGTATATTTGCAGGCGATACTTGCAAGGACGAGCCAATAACTAAAAAGAGATCAGCTTGACGAGTTAGCTCTAAAGACCTCTCCCACGGAACTCGAGGGAGTATCTCACCAAAAAAAACCGCATTTGGCTTAAGTACACCCCCACACTCTTTACAAAGAGGGGGGTTTTCCCCAGAGATTACCCTTTCCATAACCTCATCCATAAGGGATATTAAACTGCAATTAAGACATACTGCCTGTCTTAGTGAGCCATGAAGCTCGTAAACATTGCCGGAGCCTGCTTCTTGATGAAGCCCATCAACATTTTGCGTTATAACTCCCTTTAACAACTTGTTATCTTCAAGTTCAGCGAGTAAATAGTGTGCTGGATTAGGTTTAGCCGATCGGCGTATCGAATACATCTCGATAGCATAGGAATAATAGCGAGTTGGATCCTGATAAAAACCCTCAAGAGAAACTATTGATTGGTCCATCCTCTCCCAAAGCCCTGTGCCAGGTGAACGATAGTCTGGGATACCTGATTCTGTACTTATACCAGCGCCGGTTAAAGCTACTGCACTTGACGCAGATGAAACAATATTAATAAACTCTTTAGCCTTATCGGTTACTTCACTCATAAATATGGTTAGTTAGAATAATACAGGCTGTTTGAACTCAGGATTTTAGGCCAATTACTGTATTATTATGAAGCAGTAGTTGTATCGTCCTTTATCAAAGACAGGATATGGGCCTTCATCTCCGGGGTGACTTTCTCCACCTTGTGATCCCACATTATGTGCTGAGTAATCTTCATTAAGACTTCCCCCTCGTTATAACCGGTGAATTTCTTCTTGCAGTCCTCGTTCCCAAGCTCCTTGCAGGTTAGAATCTTCCTTGGCATGTTCTTATCTCCTTTCTGAATTTCCAAACAGCCTTAACAAAACGCAAAGATAGAATACCCTTGTTATGACAATAGACAAGGGCAACGAAGGGGTTGTTACGGATAGACCACCATTATGTGCTGCGCAGTGGTGCGCGTAATATGGGCAGGAACGCGCCCAGGCGCGTTCCTACGAGGTCATTAAGGCAGATAACTCAATCCGTTCTCTCAGGAAGCCCCATCATTTTGGAGATGGCGTTAATTTCTTCGAGCCTCTGGGGGGTCAGATGGGCTTCACCCTGAAGCATGTTTAACTGTTTTAGCATCTCCACTGCTTTTGGATCGCTGTGCATAGGATTGCCGTACTTGCCTCTAGAAAAGATCTTCTCAAAAGGTTTACGTTTTCTCTGTCCGCCAGTTAGTGGATCTTCCGCTGGGTACCCTATAGCCATGCCCCACACAAAACGGCAGTGGTCAGGCAAGCCAAAGACCTCAGATATCTTTGGTCCTACTCCTGCAAATGAGCAAACCCCGAGTCCGAGCGCAACCGCTGTCAACTGAGCCTGAGCCATTGCCATACCCGATTCACAAGACAGCATAAAATCCACTGCCTCAGTTGGAAAACTGGTAAGACGAGGTCTAGCTGATTTGTCAATAAACTCTGCGCTCCAGCCGTGGGATGGGTTAACTGCTCCTACGTGATAGAGTTCAATCAGGTGGTCTGCTATTTCCTTATACCAGGCATCCCTTTCTATAAACCAAATAAGGATGACTGGAGCCATGTCTATGATTGCCACATTGAAAGTAGAAACCACGGGTTTTAGTTTCTCCTTCGTTTCTTTATCAGTAAACACAATGGCCTGTACAGCATTCGCGTTTCCCATATGGGACGCAATCCGGGCTGCTTGCAGAACTGCTTCAAGTTTCTCCGGCTCTACTGGTTTCCACGGTTTAAAATACCTTACAGAACGCCTACTTCCTATAACATCAAAGAAATCTCTCCGTTCTATGTCTAACATACTTTATGCCCTCCTTTTTCATTTAAATTCTCGTTCCAAAACAAAATCTGTGAACTCCGATAAAACTGACTATGCTACAGAAAATATTTTTTGTCAAGCGGTTTTTACTCAATCACGATAGAGGACGAAACTTATACGATAAAATATCCTTTCCATCCTTACCCTTACGAATAGGTCCGACAGTAATCCCCATTTTCATATCGAGCTTTAGCTCTTCTGGTTTATCAGTCTCTATCTGCGCCATTACCCTAACGCCCTCTGGAAAATCAACTAGCCCCAATCCATATGGAACTGGGTAAGCAGGAAAGCTTCTTCTTACTATAGTGAATGAATGAAGAATACCGGTTGGACTAAGCGGAGAATCCTCCAGGTCATCTGAGAAACAGAAGGGACAGGCGTAGTATTTGGGAAATGTGTACTTTCTACATGACTTACAGCGGCCTGCGATAAGATGCGGATGAGGGGTTGTAGAAAACAATTCAGGCTTGTAGATTTCTGTCTGATCACTCGCTTTTTCTTTTTCACTCATCTTTCTCACTCCCCTTATGCTAGACACCAAGTATGCTTACTACACATGTGACCCCATCCATAGCCGGCTGGGCTCCGCCCATTGTTTCTATAATTCCTACCTTCGCGCCTTCTACCTGACGCTTTCCGGCTTCACCGCGAAGATGCCATACAATCTCTGCCGTTTGCAGCAGTCCGGTAGCTCCTACAGGATGCCCTCTTGAGAGAAGGCCCCCGCTTGGGTTGACGACTATATCTCCTCCAAGGGACGTTCTTTCTTCATCAATCAGTCTTGCTCCTGCTCCTTTTTCACAGAATCCAAGGGCCTCACAAACTATCATCTCAGCTATTGAAAAGGCATCGTGTATCTCGGCTACATCCATATCCTCAGGTCCTAATCCGGCCATCTCATATGCCATACCGGATGTCCTAGAGACGTTTTCAGAAGGGTCACAGGTTAGCTTAGTGGGACTGGTGTATTTCCCAGACTGCGCAACACAACCAAGAACTTTAATCGGTTTTTTAGTAGCAAGCTTATCTACTAGTTCCCCAGAACAAAGTACAGCCGCTGCTGAGGCATCTCCTACAGGACAGCACTGATCACGTGTCAGAGGATCAGCAATCATTGGAGACTTAAGCACCCCCTCTATAGTTGTCTCCTTTCTAAACTGGGCAATCGGGTTCAGAGCAGCATGCTTGCGGCTTTTAACCACTACTTTTGCCAGTTGCTCTGCCGTGACGCCATACTCTTCCATGTATCTTTTTGCCCTCATAGCATACAGAGAGGGCATACCCATTCCCATAAAAACCTCTATGTCGTCTTCCTCGAGAGGTAGCGGTCCGCCGGAGAGGATGCGGCTTAGGTTTTCTACCCCAAGAGCAAGTGCGACATCATATTGGCCATAAGCTATGGTTCTCCATGCCTCCCAGAATGCCAATGTGCCGCTTCCACACGCCCCTTCAACGTTCACGGTGGGTTGTCCAACCAACCCGATTTCTTTAAGTGTTCTCTGCCCAACACCCATTCCTTGATAGACGTGACCGCAGAAAGCTATTTCTATTTTTCTTGGATGAATGCCAGCATCCTTTATTGCGGCCCATGCCGCTTCACGCCCTAAAATGTGAGCGCCTTTCTCGGGGAATTTGCCACATGCAGTTGTTCCTACACCTAAAATGTATACGTCCTTCATGATTATTCTCCTTAATTGAACTACTTTTTATTTTAAACCACTTTTATCTTCAATTGCAATATATAATTTTTTCAAATAAAGTTTTATAAATTTTAGTTTTAGCAATAGCGGAAACCGAACTCCAAGCTTTTTAACTTCAGAGCCTATCAGAACACAAAATTAACAATGTTGTAAACAAAAACCTCCAAAAAATGAAGCCGCCGAAGCACAGCGAAGGCTGATAGCAACGGCGGCAACCGGAAGGTGGAACGATTCAATGATACATCTCATTGAGTTACAATGTCAAGCCTATTTAATTCCTTCCTGAAAAAAGTATTGTTACAATTTTACTTGACTCTTGAGCTCGATGAAAAGTTGCTTTCGTCTAATCTGATATGTACGCAACAATAAATCAAAAAAGTTTTAATTGTCCAGTATCTAGTCTGTGGAATGCATCACTAGAAAGATGAATTTTATTGCCTGCGATTCCTGTTTTTCGACAAGAAATTTCAAATAGTTTATCTACCTGGTCAGCAAAGATACCTTCTCCGTGCATTCTTTCATGGAATATAGAGCTATATAATTTACCACTGCGTATTGCCCTTATGCGGTTAGGTATTTTGCTTTTCTTGTCAGGGAAGTGTTGCTCCAACCAATGTTGAAATAGGTCTGCTACGCCATATGGTAGTCTTAACATTATATATCCTGCCTTTTGTGCTCCTGCATCAACCGCCTTCTCAATAATCCTTGGAATTTCATGAGCTGTAAGACCAGGAATTACTGGAGCAACCAACGCTGTGACTGGGATACCATTCTCAGCCAGTTTCTGAATTGCCTTAAGACGAAGATCCGGTTGTGAAGCGCGGGGTTCCATTACTCGGGCAAGTTAGGATCTAATGTTGTGATAGAAAGCGCAACCACAGCCGCGTGTTGTTCTGCTAATTCTTTTAAAATATCAATGTCACGGGTTACCAAGTAATTTTTAGCAACTATTCCCACTGGATTACTACACTCCGCTAACACCTCTAGACAAACACGTGTTAAGCTAAAATGGCTCTCAGCAGGTTGATATGGGCCTGTCACCCCACTAATTGCAATTGGCTTAGGCTGCCCCATTTTGGAGAAGAAAGTTCTCTTCGTAGCAACTCTGGAGCATCTTCTTTGACAAATATTTTTGTTTCAAAATCTAATCCTGCCGATAGTCCCAAGTACTCGTGAGTTGGTCGTGCATAACAGTATATGCAGCCATGCTCGCAACCACGGTATGGGTTAATACTAGCTTCAAATCCTACATCTGGGCTGTCATTATATGAGATAATGGTTCGAGAGTAGTCCTTATAAAAAACGGTTTTAGGTGCGTCCTTAGCTTCATTACCAACATCAGCTGGAATATACTCAATCCTCTCAAAACGATTAGCGGGATTTCCCGCTGAACCTAGACCTTTGATTTTTGGTAAGATCCTCTCCATGTTTAAATAAGCATCTTAAGTTATTTATTGATTTCTGCCTTCTTATAAATTCCACATATAGCAACAAAACTCACTTATTCAACTATCATTGTATATCATAGCTATATCCCACGACCTTATTCCAATCTTTTTACATACTCAAAGACCTACAGGGTCGATCGTACAACCGATTCTGTCATATAACATACGACTTATTGCTTTTTAACGAAGACTTTTGGGTACCATAGGTTTTCTGTGAGAAAATCTACTCCAATACTTATTGGCTTGTTGTAAGACTCTTCTTGGCTTCTTACTTTTAAGCAACTATTATGGTATGGATTCATTATACCTAATGTACATATCTCCATGTCTTAGAACTCTTTTTGTAATAAAGAAGAAACTTTTAACACTAAAAATCAAAGCTGCAATTTAGGACAAGCTATAAGTAATTTGAGCTTGGTGTTAACGTGTCATTATATTAAGTTTAGATTACCGTTGAGACTAGGGCTAGGTTTCTCAGTCGAAAATCTTTCTGACAGGAACTAATGTTACCGTAGTGGTGCCCTGTGGGTTATGTTGTTCTGTCTGAAATTCATATATACCTTTACAAGCTTCAAGTCCAAGCTCCATAGCACTTTGTTCTTCTGTTAACACAACCGGCTGGTCTGCTCGCTCGTACGCCTTTTTATAGCTTACTGAACGTGTGTTAATTTGAATAGGCTTATTCATGAAGGGGATAAACGCCCAATCTATCAACAACATGAATATTAATAACGCAGACAACATTGGGATTATACTGTCCCCGATATCCTTCATAATACTTGTACCACTTCTATTTTTTTGTTCTTCCATTTGAAGCTATATCCACGTTAAATAATGGCTTAAAAAAGTTACATCTTAGTATCCACTCACAATTCTGTTGTATTATCATCATGATTGTTTTTGTTCTCACTTCACTGCGTTTAACCGTGTGTGTACAACCTTGGTTTTGTTAATTCTACTATCTGTAATCTTGTTGCGATTTATGTATGTACTAAGCATATTTATTTCTGAATTTGAAAAGGTCTCCTTGTTCCTCCCTGTTCTCAAATAGCTCCTTATACGTTATGTTTAATGCTGTACAAATGCGGTCTATGGTCTTTCTATCAACTCTTTGCCATTTGTCGTGATACAATGGTGCTAAGGTGTTGAGTGGTATGCCAGAAATAGCTGATAACTTTACACGTGTCATATTTCTTTCTGCCAGAACTATTCGTAGCCTGCATACTATACGAGCCATCTTGTAAGAAATTTCTATATTTAATTTTAGATGAGTTTATACTATTATTCAAGATATTTTAGAATAATTATTTAATTATCTAAAATAATCCTATAAGTAATCTTATAGTTATTCCAAATAAGCTTCTACTTTAGCATTCTGTTAAATTTAGAACAACTGGTACTCACGGCGAATTGGGTTCTGCGTTCCATAAGTTATGGGTTTATATTATACTGCCTTAAATTTTTCCTCTTATGGCTTATTCTAAACCCTTAACGCAAAGTGGGGCCTACTATTGCCTGTATAGTTAGTAAGCGCAAATGATTGAACGGTCTACTGCCTGTATGTGTCTCAAGTATTATCTAATCTAAAGGTTTTTCACGCCACCGCAATCGAAAAGGTTTCTAATGCAGGTACGTGGTAGCAATGATTGGGTTTATCATGGATGAATTGAATCTATTTACGCAATTATTTAGGCTTTCTCTGTTTTCATGGTGTTTGATGTAGTTAGCCTCTACATTGTTTTACAAACGATGCCATTATTTTGTAATCAGCTACTGAATAAAATCGGGTGGTCGCTTTTTGTTTCTTTTTTTTAATTAAGCCGCTTTGTATGTATTAATGCATTATTGTGGGTCCTTGTGTCCATACTTGGATTCCGCTATTGTTTCCTTGTAGATTAACTCGTCAAATGGTATATTCTCTAATTTACAGTT
>Ga0209641_10001902_pt1 | contig 18171 bp, 14 predicted proteins | sample RifCSP16_1_FD_184022 | JGI IMG/M metagenome (GOLD analysis project Ga0209641, IMG submission 184022) | Soil microbial communities from Rifle, Colorado - Rifle CSP2_sed 16_1 (SPAdes) (version 2) | ecosystem: Environmental > Terrestrial > Deep subsurface > Rock core/Sediment | place: Rifle... | reverse complement strand
GGATGAAGAACCCCTTCTCGAGTCCTTCGATCGTGGGGTCCCGCCCATCGACGAGCAATTGGGCGCCCTCGTCAAGTCCTAGTTGGACCAATCCTTGGATGCGCAACTTGCTCTTGTGGGTGATCACCGGCCCCATCTCGACCCCGGGATCGAGGCCCGAGCCCACGACTCTTCGGCTGGCCGCTTCCGCCAGAGCCGGCTTGAAGATCCGCTCGGCCTCGCCGACAAGGATGACGTTGGCCGCGGCAAGACAGCGTTGGCCGGCGTTGCCAAAGACGCTGTCTATCACGATTTGGGTCGCCATTTCCGGGTCAGCGTCAGGCAGAACGATCACGGGGTTCTTCGCCCCACCCTGCGCCTGAACTCTTTTCCCGGCCCCGGCAGCTCGACTGTAAACGTGTCGGGCGACCGGGGTCGAGCCCACGAAGGTGACAGCATGGATCTTCGGATGGTCAAGGATGGCGTTGACTGTGTCCGCGCCTCCGATGACCATGTTGACCACGCCGCGCGGAAAGCCAACCCTCTCGAAGATGTGGAAGACCCTTGTCATCGTCAGGGGCGTCCGCTCTGAGGGCTTGATGATCACCGTATTCCCGCACGCCAATGCGTAAGGTACAAACCAGAATGGGATCATCCCTGGGAAATTGAACGGACAAATCGAAGCCGTGACACCCACCGGCTGACGGATCATGTATTCGTCGATCCCGCTGGCGATATCCTCTGAGAATTCTCCCATCATCATGACCGGAATACCGCAAGCCACCTCGACGTTCTCGATCGCCCTGCGCAGTTCCCCGCGCGCCTCGCCAAGCACCTTCCCGTTCTCGAGCGTGATGCAGAGCGCCAGTTCCTCGAAATTCGTTTCGAGTTCCACCTTCAGCTTGAATAGATACTGTATTCGCTCGGTCGCCGGGACCTGGCGCCAGGCGTCGAAGGCGTCGGCCGCCGCTTCCGCAGCTCGGTGGACATCAGCCGGCTGAGACAAGGGAGCGAGAGCCAGGACCTCGGACGTGGCCGGGTTCTCCACTTCTACCCAGCTCTCCGCCTCAGAATCGATCCAGGCTCCATTGATGTAGTTCCGCAACCGTTCGTGGGATGGCATCATGACCTCTGTGACTCAAGTAGCATCGGGGTAAGAAAGTCTTGGAGTTGTCAAGGGACAAGCCTTGCGAGATCAGGTAAGAGACAGCCGTGAATAGAGAATCAAGTCGGCTGCATTCGGAGTCTCCGGCTTTGGCAAGATGCGGTCCATTCGTGTGCCGGGCCGCTGTTCACCCAAACCCGCGACCTCCGCCTCCGCCCCCGCCTCCCGAGCTGAACCCGCCGCCGCTGAAGCCGCCGCTGCTGCCGCTGGAGGAAGGCGCAGATCGCATCACGCTCCCGGTACTGTTTAACATGCGGGTCAGGCCTTCGCTCATGCTCTGCAGTCCGCCCGCCATACCCTCCGAAATTCCCTGCAACCCGCCCGGGCCGGCCACTCCGCCTTTTGGCTGGCCGAGCGCCCTCTGCACTCCACCACCTCCAGTCGAGGTGGAACCACCGAAATATGGCATATACCAGATCGGCTGCGGGGTGTTGGCCAGCCCGGCGAACTTATGAATCCACGAGGTGTTGATCCCAAATGCGATTGCATAGGGGAGGTAGCGCTCAAAGAGCTCCCCGGCCTGCCCCAGATCCGTCAGGGTCTCAATCCTCTCGAGGTACTTCTTGAAGGCCAACCAGCGAGCAGCCGACTCGGCACCTTTCCGGGTCTTGGCCGGCATGAACTGACCGGCGATGGCAAGCGCCAATCCGGAGGCCCCCATTCCGACGAAGACACATGTCAGCACCAGGGCGAAATCCGGGAATTGGGGGCCGAGGAAGAAACCCAGGATCACTGCCAGGACGATAATGGCCACTCCGAACGAACGCCACAGCTGCCGGACCTTCTCGGGAGAGCGGGTGAAGAGACTTCGCGAGACCATCTCGGCGTAGAGCTTCTCTTGGATTGAAGGCAGGTGTGTGTAGAATTTATTGCGTAGGTCGCTGAGCTTGCGAATGGAGGTCTTCCCTGGAAAGACGCCTCGCAGGATCTCCGCTTCGTAGGGCCTTAGCTGGTTTTCGTCCGCCTCGCCTTTGCGGAACTGAAAGTCGTCGGTTTTGAAGATCGCCAGGACCTCGGGCTTGACCTCCTCGATGGTCAGGTACCCACGCCGAGCCAGGTCAACCAGCGAGGCGACGATGTCGCGCATTTCCGCACGCTCGTCGACCAGCGTGCCCAGAACCCCCGCTGGCAGCGGCTCCGGCGGCTCGTTGAGATACTCCGGAAGGGGACCGACCCTGGGATCCCGCCCACCGGAGAACCAGGCGACGTAGGCCAGCAGCGGCCCGCCCAGGAACAACGTCACCGCGAGAAGCCCCAGGCCGAGGGTCACCCACGGCCGTACCTTCAGATCGAAGAAACCGAAACGGTCGAAGGCCGGCTGCCAGCTCGGCTCCCGGTCAGGGATCACCCCGTGGGTGAACTCCACACCGATTTCGAAGGTGTCGCGGGGAGACAGCTGCCCATCGGAGACATACTGGACGCCGGTCCTGGAAGCATTCTGCTGCCAATGCGCCGCGATTCCAGCCGAGTCGATGTCCAGGAACGACGCGCCTTGCGGCAAGTTGACGGTGACGCTGGCGGCCTGGATCGGAAAGTCACGCTGGCTATCTATGGCAATCCATTGCAGTTTGTCCCCGGCGCCATACACTCTGACGGCGCCGTGGGCAACGTACGTCAGGTCGAATTGGCGCGTCGCGTTGTCAGTCGCCGGGAAATACCACTGGATCTCGACTTCGTCGGGAGTTTGAGAGACGGAGAACGTAAATGGCTGGCGGGTGGTGGATTCAACGTACTGCCGCCCCCCGGGTTCACTGACGCCAATCGCGTCGAGGCCCTCGGTCTTGTCGGTGGGGATCACAGCATACCCATAGGTGAAGCTACCGGAAGTGAACGTGATGCCCTGCCGCTCGACAACCTGAAGATCCCCGTTGGCCAGGACGTTCAGGATGACGTCGTAGTGTTCCCAGAAGAGTGTCTTCGATTGGGCGAAAGCACTCCCGCCGAGGCTGATGAGGAACGCCGACAGGAGCAACGCCGGCAAGAGGCGAATCCGATGCATGATCCCTCACACGCAGTCCCAGGTGCCGACAAGGCATCGGGGTAAAGACTTTACGTCAGTTGGCGGCGTGATGCAATCTCACTCGCCCGCCGGACCCGAAGAGCCAAGCGCGTACGAGTGGAGAGAAGGTCTGAGTGAGCAGATGAGCCACAGAACCCGGCGACTTGCCGGGGAGGGGCCGGTCGCCCCGGATGCTTTTACCGGGAGACGCAGGGTGAGGGGGTGAAGGATCATCGCAGCCCAGGTCTCCCTGCAAATGACATCAACGTATCAGGATGAATCCGGCGCCAGGTGCTCACGCAAGATCCTCCACAACCGATCCCGATCGTTCGAATGCGGCACGGTCAGCTCTTTGATCTCCGTTGCTGCAAGCAGCCGGTCGCCTGTCGTGTACAAGAACGTGAAACGTCGCCAGCGGGCTGAGACGATCGGTCGGGCGAGTTGCCGCATCGTTCCGAGCTGCAACTTGAAGTAGGGTTCGTCGGCGCGCAGGTGATCCGTCTGATCCCGGAGCAACGCCCGGCGCGTCGTCAGTTCATATCCGCGCACGGGACAGACATAGCGGATCGACCAGCGCTCCTCGCCGAATGCCCCTGTCAGGTAGAAGGCCAACCAGTCGACGCGCATGGTCTTTGGAGCAGAAGCCAACGGGATCCTGTACCACCCCAAAACTCGGGCGATCTCCAGATCCCGTCTGGCGTTCAACACTGCAACCAAGACCAGGTCTTCGCGATGGATCCCTTCCATTGCAGTCCCCCTTCCTTTGTTGTGCTAGACCGATGAGCGGATCGGGACAGATGCGTGTCAGCCGGCTCAGAGTTTGGCCAGCACGCCGGTTCCCTCGTTGAATCTATCGATCAAAGAGTCGATTTGCCCGACCTGCTCGGTGATGCCGGTCCAGTAATCCGGCTGATACCACTGCGCCATGATTTCATCGTAGGTCCTGCCCTGCTGCTCGACCCAGGTGAAATATTTGAGGTTGTGGATACGGCGCCTGTCTGGGTATCGAAGCTCGAGCATTTTGTCTGTCGATAACCCTTGCAGATCACGAGCGAAGTCGGCTGCGGCGTTGACCTCCTCATATGCCCCGCGTTCCAGGGCCATTTCACCAAGCCGACTTTGATAGAGTTCCATCGAGTCGGTCAGCACTGTCAGCACGACGTCGTTCTCGCCCAGCTCATAGTACTTGGCGAACTTAATCGCCATGCTCAGATTGGCGATCCCCGAGAAACCCAGCAGATCCAGATTGGCGACGAGCTCTTCTGGCACGCCCTGCTTCACCAGGTGGGTCTGCCCGGCCGGCTCGTTGAACAGCCTGGCAAGGTTTACGATCACGTTATCGTCCAGGTCGATGACCAGATCGGTGTTCTTCACATTGTGGATCCAGGGAACGTGTTTGTCTCCGATGCCCTCGATCCGATGGGAGCCGAATCCGTTCTCAAGCAGGGTGGGGCATTGCTCGGCCTCCCCAGCCCCAATCTTGCTCGACGGGTAGACTTGCTTCAAATAATCTCCGCACGCGATCGTCCCGGCCGACCCGGTGGTGAGGACCACGCCCCGATATGTGTCGTGCGGACCAAGCTCGTGCTGCAACACTTCCTGCATCGCCGCGCCCGTCACATCGTAATGCCACAGATAGTTGCCGAACTCTTCAAATTGGTTGAAGATCATCAGGCTTTGGCCCGAGCGGCGAAGTTCCCAGCACTTGTCGAAAATCTCTTTGACGTTTGACTCGGTCCCGGGTGTGGCGATCACTTCGCCGGCGATCTTCGATAGCCAGTCGAAACGCTCCCGGCTCATCCCCTCCGGCAGGATGGCGATCGACTGGCAGCCGAGCAGCGCCGAGTCGTACGCCCCGCCCCGGCAGTAATTGCCGGTGGAAGGCCAGACCGCTTTCTGTCGGGTCGGGTCAAACTGGCCGGTAACAAGCCGTGGAACGAGACAACCAAAGGCCGCTCCCACCTTGTGCGCTCCGGTCGGGAACCACTTCCCCACTAGCCCCAGAATGCGAGCCGGAACCCCCGTCAGACTGCTGGGGAACTCGATGTGGTTTACAGCCCCGTAACCGCCACCAGATGCGACCGGCTCGTTCTTCCAGGTGATGCGAAACAGATTCAGCGGGTCAACATCCCACAATCCGATGCCGGCAAGTTTCTCTCCGACCTTGTCAGGAATGAGGCGGGGGTTCTTCATCTGTGCGAAGGTCGGGATAATGATCCCTCGTTCGCGCGCCCGCTTCAGGCTGCGCTCCAGGCCGTCGGCATCCAGAGTTAGATCGATCATTGAGTTGAATCACTCCTATTTGTGATCAGATTCTGAATTGAGGTTTTCCGGGAGTCTTCGAACCACATACAGGGGGCGGCCCTTCGCTTCGTCGTAAAGCCTTCCGATATACTCGCCCAGGATCCCGAGGGATATGAGTTGGACGCCCCCCAGGAACAGCACCGCGAGAAGGGTCGTCGCCTGGCCGAAAAACGCCTGGCTCCCGCTCAAGCGCAAGGCGACAACAACCGGGATCGCCAGGGAACTCAGACCGGCGAAAAAAAATCCGAGGTAGGTTGCGATCTGGAGCGGGAAATGAGAAAAGCTCGTGATGGCATTCAACGCCAGCCGTAGCATCTTGGTGAACGGATACTTCGTCTTCCCGGCGAATCGCGGCTCTCGATCGTAGGGCACGCCGATCTGACGGAACCCGATCCAGGCCGCCATACCACGCGGGAAGCGATGCCTTTCCCTCATCTGGCACAACACATCGACGGCTTCCCGATCCAGCAAGCGGAAATCTCCGGTGTCCATAGGGATCTTGACATCGGTGATCCGGTTGATCACTCTATAGAAGATCGCCGCCGTAAGGCGCTTGAACCAGGTCTCGCCTTCGCGTGAGCTACGAACCGCGTAAACGACCTGGTAGCCCTCGCGCCATTTGCGGGCCAGCTCGGGAAGGAGTTCGGGCGGGTCCTGCAGGTCGGAATCCATGATCACGACGGCTTGGCCACGACTGTAGTCCAGGCCAGCCGATACGGCGACCTGATGGCCGAAGTTGCGGGCGAATACGACCGGGCGCACTCGATGATCGCTGTGGGCGATCTCCAGGATCTCGTCCGTTGAGCCGTCCGTCGAACCGTCATCGACCAGAAGCAACTCCCATTCTTCCCCCTCGGCTTGCATCACCCGTGTCACGCGTCGGACGAACTCCGGGAGCGACTCAGCCTCATTGAAGACCGGCGCGACGATGGTAAAGGTTGGCGCCTTCGCTGCTTTGCGATTCAACTCACACCTTCCCCACCCGCTTAAGCTCGCGATGCAGGGCTTCCAGGGTCGGCTCGATCACCACCGCCTGTCCTGCCGCCTGCATCGCCGCCCGGACGTCTTTCAGCCCGCTGCCCGTGACCAGGACTACAACCTGCTCTTCGGGCCTGACAAGATCTGCTGCGGCGGCCTTGGCGAGCCCGGCATACGCCGCGGCCCCGGCCGGTTCGGCGAAAACGGCTGCCTCCCGACCCAACGTGACGATCGCCGCCAGGATTTCATCGTCGGTTACTGCCAGGTACTCTCCGCCGGTGTCGCGTACGGCACGTAGAGCCCGCAGACCATCGCGGGGCAGATCGACGGAGATGCTGTCGGCGATAGTATCCGCTCGAACGGGGCGGATTGTCTTCTCCCCGGCCCTAAATGCATTGTAAACCGCCGCAGACCCTTCGGATTGCACACCGATCAGCCGCGGGAGCCGATCGATCCAACCCAGCGCGGCCAGATCGCTGAACCCCTTGTGCAGGCCGGTGATGATATTCCCGTCGCCGACCGAGACGAAGACCGAATCAGGCGAGCGCCATTGATCCGCCTTTCGGTTCGGATGACCTAGGCTCAACGTGAGCTGCTCGCAGATCTCATACGCCGCTGTCTTCTTGCCTTCGACCGTAAAGGGATTGTAGCCCGTGTTGCGGCAGTACCATCCGAACGCTTCCGACGCCTCCAGAGTGAGATCGAATGCCTGATCGTAGGTCCCATCAACCAGGATGACGAGCGCCCCGAAGATCAGAAGCTGAGCCACCTTGGCCGGCGGTGCGCTCTTCGGAGCAAGGATCACCGCCGGTTGGCCTGCGGCGGCGGCCATCCCCGCCAGGGCCGCGCCAGCGTTCCCGGTCGAGGCGGTGGCGACCGTCTCCGCGCCGATCTCCTTGGCGCGAGCGACGACAACCGCGCTCGCCCTGTCCTTGAAGGAAGCCGTGGGATTGCGGCCGTCATCCTTGAGCCAGAGGTTCTCAAGCCCCAACCTCTGGGAGAGGCGCCCAGGCGAGAACATGGGCGTCCAGCCGACCGAGCGTAAAGGCGTCCCGACAAACCCCGGGTCTTCGACAGGCAAGAGCGGCGCGTAACGCCATATGGAGAAATCATTCGAGGCCGTTATGTTGTGAGGAGCAACCTTGGCGGAGATCGCTGAATAGTCGAGGACAACATCCAGGTTCCCGCCATCCGTCGGGCAGGTATATGTCGCCTGGTCCAGATCATACTCATCCCCACAGACTGAACAGCGATAGCCAAGCGCCTTCATGCTAGAGGCCTCGTTCGCCCCGCACATAGGGGAACCCTAAGGCAGCCGGCGAACCTAGCCGCTTTCTCATAGCCTCACGCGAGCCCAGCACCAGGACCACAATGGTGAAGGCGTACGGGATCATTTGCAGGAAGAACCCCCAGTAGGGATTGTAATAGAAGGGATTGCGTAGGCCGAGCAAGACTGTCGGACCCTGGATGTCCAGGATCAGCCTTCGCAGTGCACCGAAGGCGTACGATCCGAACGCCGCGCGCACTGGGTCCCATTGGGCGAAGATCACCAGACCAATGGCGATCCAGCCCTGACCCGAAGTTGTCAGCTCGCTGAACCAACCAGGCGAGACGGCCAGGCTGATCGTGGCTCCAGCCACTCCGGCCAACATCCCACCCAGGAACACATAGAAGTGCCGGAGGCGCGCCACGTTGATCCCAAGGGCGTCCGCCGCCGCGGGGAATTCACCGATCGCCCGCAAGTGCATCCCCGGCCGCGTCCGGTGAATGTAGACCCACACCAGAGGGATGAGGAGATAACCGATGTACACCATCACAGATTGCCTGGTGAAGAAGATCGGTCCCAAGGCAGGGATCTGGTTGAGCCAGGGCACGGTGTATGTCGGTAGAAGCGCCAGGGCGCCAGCCTTGCTCAATCCCTCACCGAAAACCAGGCTGAGACCGACAGCTGCAAAATTGAGCGCCAAACCGCTGACCACTTGGTCGGCCCGGAATTGGATAGTGATGATGGCGTGGACCTGGCTCAAGAGCCCGCTGGCGAACATCCCCGCGAGCATTCCGAGCCAGGGGTTCCCCGTCCTGACGGCCAGGCTCATGGCGCTCATCGCACCGAACAACATCATGCCTTCCACGCCCAGGTTGAGCACTCCCGAGCGCTCGGCGAGGATCTCCCCGAGCGTGGCAAACAGAAGGACCGTTCCGGTGGCGACCCCGGCTTGAAGGATGATGATCGGATCCATTCTCAGGACCTCACCGGGCGAAAGGTCACACGTAGCCGGTTGCGGATCATAAGCTCGCTCGCGATCAGGCAGACCAGGACGATCCCCTGGATCATCTTCGGCAGGCCCGAAGGTTGGATTTCGCGGCCGGCGAGAATCAAGGCGCCGAATAGGACCGACACCGGGATGACCGCCAGCGGATTGAGTTTGGCAAGCCAGGCGACAATGATCCCGGTGAAACCGTATCCGGGCGAAATCGCACCCTGGAGGCGGTGGACAACGCCCGAGATCTCCGACATCCCGGCCAATCCGGCCAACCCTCCTGAGAGCATCATCACCAGGACGGTGTTCCGGACGATGTTCACTCCGGCGTACCGCGCCGCCTTGGGGTTGTCTCCGATCAGCCGGATCTCGTAGCCCCACTTGCTCCGGTACAGGACCCACCAGACGACAACCGCTGCAAGGAGACCGATGACAAGTCCCAGGTGCGCGGTCAAACCCCGGAACTCGGGGATCGCCTTGGCGTAATCGGCGAGCCGTGGCAGCCAGGCCGTCCTGGGAAACACCCTCGACATCTGGAACCCGCCCTCGGTCCACACGGCGAATATGAAGAAGTTGTTCCAGGCTACAGCGATATAGTTCATCATAAGCGTCGAGATGATTTCGTTCACATTGAAACGGGCCTTGAGGAACCCCGGGAGAAATCCCCACACGGCGCCTGCCAGGAAACCCGCCAGCATCATGGCCGGGATCAGCCACACACCGGAAGTCTCGGGAGCGAGGAGCGGCGTGAGGACCACCGCGCTGGCCCCGAACGCGCCCGCGAAGAACTGCCCCTCGGCACCGATGTTCCAGAGTCGCATACGAAAGGCCAACGCACATGCCAATCCGACGAGGATCAAGGGAGTCGCCTTGGTGATCGTATCCGAGATCACACCCAGGTTGCCGAACGAGGCCATCAGCATGAAACGGTAGGCTCGCAGTGGATCGCCTCCCACAAGTTTGAGGACAATCCCGCCCAACACCAGAGCAAGCGCCACGGCTCCCAGGGACACAACAAACCCCAGCCAGGCCGGTTGAGTAAGCCGCGGCTCGAGGCGGATCTCAATTGGCCAGCGCCAACGCCTTTCAGTGGAGGCTTCGACAGTCGTCATGGCCCCTTACCCACCGAGGCCGGGAGGTCCGCCAATCGAGTACCGGTCATCATCAGGCCGATCGTGGCCGCGTCGGCCTGCCGGACTTCGCCCATCATTTGCCCTCCGTTAATGACGTACATCCGATCGCTCAGCTCCATGAGCTCCTCCAGTTCTTCCGAAACCAGGAGGATTGCGGCGCCTTCTTCTCTCTGTTCGAGCAGCAACCGCCGGACACCTTCGATAGCGCCCACGTCGAGGCCACGCGCCGGTTGCATGGCAACCAGCAGCTTGGGTCGGGTGCCTATCTCCCGCGCCAGGATCACCCGCTGCAGGTTCCCCCCAGAGAGGAGCCGGACCGGCGTTTCCACCGAAGGCGTCATGATGTCGTACGAGCTGCGCAGGCTTTCGGCCTGTGAGCGGGCCACGGAAGAATCGATCGACCAACCATGCGAGACAGGAGGATCCCGGTAGCCCTTCATGATCAGGTTGTCGGTTACGCTCAGGTTGGGAGCACTACCTACATGAGTCCGGTCTTCAGGTACATGAGCGACACCCGAGTCAATCATCCGGCGCACAAGAGTATCGTCTCCGCGTGTCTCCCGGTCTTGAACCATCACTTCCCCGTGAACCCGGACGCGGCCTCGCGTAAGCCGACGCAGGCCGGTGATGACTTCGGCCAGCTCCGATTGTCCGTTGCCGGCAACGCCCGCAAGACCGACGATCTCTCCGGACCGGACAGTCAGCGAGACATCCCGCAGAGCCGGCAGGCCCTTGTCGTTCAGGGCGTCCACGCCTTCGACCGCAAGGACGACCTCTCCCGGCGCCCTGTGTTTCTTCTCCAGGTGAAATAGGACCTCCCGGCCCACCATCAGACGGGCGAGCTCAGCCTTACTGGATTCCCTTGTGGCCAAACCGGAGGCGGTCGCCTTGCCCTTGCGTAGTACTGTAATTCGGTCGGCGATCGATAGCACCTCGTCAAGCTTGTGCGAGATGAAGACCACTGACTTACCCCCCTGCGCCATCGTCCGGACGGTCTTGAACAGCTCTTCGATTTCCTGCGGCGCCAGCACAGCAGTTGGTTCATCCAGGATCAAGACCTTGGCCCCTCGGTAAAGCATCTTGAGGATCTCCACGCGCTGCTGCTCGCCCACCGAGAGCTGCCAGATCTTGGCCCTTGGATCAACCATCAACCCGTATTGCTCGCCGAGCTCCGCAATCGCCTGGTTGTACTGCCTGAGCCGCATCCAGAAGCGCGGCTCGCCTAAACCAAGCAAGATGTTCTCGGTTGCCGTCTGGCTGGGAACGAGCATGAAGTGCTGGTGGACCATCCCGATCCCGGCCCGGATCGCATCGCGGGGTGAGCGAAAAGACAACGGTGTATTGTCCACCAGGATAAGCCCCGAGTCGGGACGATACAGGCCGGTAAGGATGTTCATGAGGGTGCTCTTGCCAGCTCCGTTCTCTCCCAGAAGCGCGTGGACTTCTCCCTGGCGTAATTCGAAGTCCACGGAGTCGCAGGCGAGGACCCCGGGAAAGCGCTTGGTGACTCCTCTCATTTCTACGGCGTGCGGCACCATTGCCATAGCCCACCTGTGATACGGGGAAGATCACCTCACGGAAGAGGGTGACGGCGCATCGGCCGATGCGCCGTCACCTATGGCTCGTGGCTGAAGCTTACAACTCTGGCAGTTCGGCGGTGATCCCCTCCGCCCACCAGTACACACAGAACTTGCATTCAAGCCCGGGCGCTCCCGGCGGGAACTGATCGATGTCACTCTGAGAGAACTGTTCGCCCTCAGGGACGATGACGTTGCCCTTGTTGTCCAGGATTGGGCCGGAGAACACGTCGAAACGGTCGAACTCGCCCGCAAGCATTTTGTCCAGCGTATCGCGCACTTGCTGGAGCACCTCCGGGGGCAAGTCGGCCAAGCCCGAGGTTAGAGACTGACCTTCCATGAAACCATACAGGCCGAGGCCGCCAGAGTCGGCGTCGAAGTACTGCCAGCCGACCTCGTACGTCCCGTCGATCACCCCCTGGGTGATTCCGGCATACACCGGGCCCCAGTTCCAGTACGGCGCCGTCAGACACCGCTCGACTTTGCACGAACCGGACCAGTCGTAGGTGATGCCCCATTTGCCCTTCTCCTGGGCGACATCCGCCACGGCGGGTGTGTCGGCACCGGTGAACACGACTTGAGCGCCGGCGTCAAACAGGGAGGCTGCGGCTTCCTTCTCGGTGATCGGGTCGTGCCAGGTGTTGATCCATCTCACATCCATCGTGCACTCGGGGCAGGTCTGGCGCATCCCAAGCGCAATGGCGTTGCCCAGGCGCAACTCCTCCGGAATTGGGAAGGTGGCCATGTAACCGAGCTTCGGGTTCCCGTCCATCTTGGCACGCGCCCCGGCGAGCATACCCGCCAGGTACTTCATGTCCTCCATGGCGCCGAACAAGTTGCCGAAGTTCGTCGTATTGGACTTATATCCACTGATATGGATGTAGATCGTGTCGGGGAACTCGCTAGCTACCGTTTCCATCGGATCCATGTAGCCGAACGAGGTCCCGAAGATGAGATCGAAGCCCTTGCGGGAAAGGCTGCGGAAGACCTGCTCCGACTCGGTTCATTCGGGAACATTCTCGATGTAGGCGACGTGGACGTTCGGCACGCTCGCTTCGGTGTCCAAGAGGCCTTCATAGTGCGCCTGAGACCAGCCGCCGTCGTCGTGTGGGCCGATGAGGACCATGGCGACGTTGAATTTCCCATCCTCCACATCGGGGACCTGGAACCCTCCCACAGATTCGGGGGCCTCGGTGGCCGCCGCTGGCGCCTGTGTAGCGGCAGCCGGCGCCTGCGTCGCGGCAGCAGGTGGCGCCTGCGTAGCGCCCCCCCCACAGGCCACGGCTACAAGCGCGGCAACGGTAAGGATCGCAGATAACCGCCAGATTTTCGTGCGGGACATCTCATACTCCTCCACATTTGACTAGGGATCATAAACGCGCGGGTTGTTGAAACCGGGTGTATGCGAAGACACCACCTCCTTTCGAACTCAGTCGATCGTCGTCAGGCTACGATTCGTGTTCCGGTCTCGCCGGCCAACGCCCGGCCGATATTCTCCGGATCGGTGATCAGGGCCTCCCGGCCGCCTCGCTCGAGGTAGCCGATGATCGCCCGGATCTTCGGCTCCATGCTTCCTTTGGCGAAGTGACCGTCGGCCAGGTACTGGCGAGCTTCCGCCAGCGTCATCCGGTCCAGCCAGCGTTGGTCCGGCTTATTGTAGTGCAGGGCCACTTTTTCCACTGCGGTCGTGATCAGGAACAGCTCAGCCTCGATACTCGTGGCCATCAAGGCCGCACCGAAGTCCTTGTCGATCACGGCCTCGACCCCGACCAGGTTGCCGGCGTCGTCTTCAACGACGGGGATGCCTCCGCCGCCGTTGCTTATGACGACATACCCGGCCCGGATCAGGGTTTCAATGGCGTCGCGCTCAACGATACGAATCGGCAGCGGCGAGGGGACAACCCTGCGCCAGCCGCGTCCCGCGTCTTCGACGACCGCCCATCCATCAACCTGACTGTGCTGGGAAGCCATCGCTTCGTCCATGAAAGACCCGATTGGCTTACTCGGGTTTTTGAAGGCAGGATCGTTTCGATCGACCAGCGCCTGGGTAATCACCGTGGCCGCCTGTTTGGCCAGGCCACGCTTACGAAACTCGTTATACAAGGCGCGCTGAAACATGTAGCCGATCGCGCCTTATGTGTCGGCACCGCAGTAGTCCAAGGGGACCGGATGAAGCTCGTGGATCGCCAGCTCCGTTCGTCGCAGGATGAAGCCGACCTGGGGTCCGTTGCCGTGGGTGATGACGACGTTCCACCCAGCCTCGATCATGTCGGTGATCCGGGCCATCGACTCTTCCGAAGCAGCGAACTGATCGGGGACCGTCTGGTGGGCCTTGTCCTTGATGAGTGAGTTCCCGCCGACGGCCACGACCGCGATCTTGCCTCCATTAGCATTGCTCATCGCCTCAAGCTCCTCTTCAGCGCATGGTCAGGGCCATAACGGCCTTCTGAACGTGCATGCGGTTCTCGGCCTCATCGTAGACAACGCTCTGTGGTCCGTCGATCACGGCGTTCGACACTTCGATTTCGCGATCGGCCGGCAGTGGGTGCATGTAGATGGCGTCCGGTTTAGCCAGGGCCATCTTGCGTTCGTCGGTGATCCAAGACTCATACTTCTTGATGATCCGGGCGCCTTCCTCTTGATCGGCCGTCGTCAACAGCGCGCCCCACGACTTGGCATACACGATGTCGGCGTCCTTGAACCCGGCTTCCATGTCGTCGACGACTTCAAATCCCACTCCGAACTTGGCCGCCTGCCTCCGGGCTTCTTCCATTATCCCCGGCATCAGCTTGAACTCAGGTGGGTGGGCCAGCACAACATCCAGCCCGAACCGCGGCATCTGCAGGATGAGCGATTGGGGTACCGAGATCGGCTTCTGATACGAAGACGCATAGGCCCAGGACACCACCATCTTCTTGCGCCTCAGGTCACGCCCTTTCTTCTCGACGATCGTCAGAAGGTCGGCCAGGATCTGAAACGGATGATAGATTTCGCACTGCATGTTCAACACCGGCACCCGGCTGTTCCGGGCGACCTCGTTGAGGTATTGGTTCCCCACTCCCCAGTCGACATGCCGGATAGCGATCCCGTCAAAGTAGCGTCCAAAAATCTCGCCGATCTCCTTGGGGGTATCACCATGGGCAATCTGGGTCGTCTTCGACTCAATGAACGCCGCGTGTCCGCCGAGTTGGGCCATGCCCGCCTCGAACGAACCGCGAGTGCGCGTGCTGCTGAAAAAGAACAGCATCGCCAGGACCTTATCCCGCAGATAGGGATGCGCCTCGGCGAGCGCCCGCTTACGCTTGAGGTCCAGGGCGACCTCCAGAACAGTCTCGACCTCTTCCCGGCTGAAGTCCAGGTCGCCGATGAGGTCGCGTCCCCGCAACTCTGTTTGCATATCGCCTCCAGGTAAAGCAGTTAGCAGTTAGCAGCTAGCTTTCAGGCATCAGCGGTTTGCACACCCCAAACACCCCCCAATGTTCTTGGCTTACTGCTTATTGCTTATTGCTTATTGCTTACTGCTCGTTGCCCGTTGCTTATTGCTTATTGCTTATTGCTACTATTCCATCTTCCCAAGCACCAGCGCAAGCAGCGCCATCCGCATCACCACGCCGTTAAAAGCCTCGGCCCAGTACCGCGCATGGCGAGTGTAGTCGACCTCCTCCAGGAGTTCGTCCATCCGGGGAAGCGAGTGCAGGATGATTGAGTCGGGCTTTGCCTTCCGCATCAAGGCCTTGGTGACCTGGTAGTTTGCTGGCGTCATCCCCACGTCGCCATCGCGCTCGTCACGCGATTTCGTGTAGTCTGGCTGTACGACCGGCTCCATATACAGAACGTCCGCCTCGGCGATGGCTTGCTCGACATGCTCGACCTCGCGGTAGCGCAAGTTGACCTCGTCCAGTTCCTTCTTGAACTCATCCGTAAGAGACATTTCGGGCGGAGATACATACACGGCCTGAATGTCGAACTGCGACATGCCGTAGCTGATCGAATGCATCGTCCGCATACGCATATCGCCGATGAGCAGAAATGTCAGCCCGTCCAGGCGCCCCTTCTCCCTGAGGATGGTGTACAGGTCCGTCAGAACTTGGGTCGGGTGCTCCCCCCAGCCGTCCCCACAGTTGATCACCGGCACGCTCGACCAGCGGGCCGCTTCGGCCGGCGCCCCCTGCTGGAAATGGCGGATGGCGATGACGTCGCCGTAGTACTCCAGCATGTGCACGGTGTCCTTGATCGACTCCTGGTAGAAGTCGCCGGCGCGGGTCATCTTGGCATCCGAGAAACCCGTGACGTGCCCGCCCAGACGATGCATGGCGGCTTCCGTCGCCAGCCGGGTCCGGGTAGAGGGCTGGTAAAAGGCAGTCACCAGCGTCTTCCTGGCCAGGAGGTCGGTATTTTGCCGGTCGCGCGCGATTGGAGCCAGCTCATCTGCCACCTGGAAAACCCTGTAGAACTCTTCGCGTTCGAAACCTTTGAGCGATAAGATGTCACGCCCCGCAAAACTTCTCATCTGATTCTCTCTCCTTCATTAAGATCGGTTGTGAGTGTCTATTCCGCGGAGGGTCCCGCCGGCCGCCCCATGCGCCACGTCGTGTGAACATATGGGGTTCGCCAGCGGCTTTTCACCCGTGGCGGCCCACCCGACGAACGACATGAAATCGGAACGTGCCCGGAAGGAAGTAGCTCTGCGAGTGGTCGATCAACCCGCCGTCCTCGGCGTATAGAAAGGCCTCGAACCGAAGCAATACGTCTCCGCGTTGAACCTTCAACTTGCGAGCCACGTCGGCCGAGGCCGGCAAGGCCGTGATCTCGCTCCTTGAGAGCCCCAGAGGAGGGATGCCCTGTTTCAAGAGCAGGTCGAGGACCGAGCCCCGGAATCCTTCCTCCAGGGCCTGGCCAGGGATAACTCCATCGGGGATCGTATCTATCAGGTACGCGACCGGGCGCTCGTCGGCTTCGATGACCCGGGAGACCTCCAGAACGACCGAACCGGCAGCGACCCCGAAAAGCTCCTGTTCTCTCGCCTGAGACGCTCGACGATCGATGGTCAGGTCACCCATCGTGACTTCGAGGTCGATGCGTGAGGCCAGTGTTTCGATACTCTCGAGTACCTCCAAGCCGGCGTCGATGATCGGCAGCGGGCGGGCCACAAGCGTACCCACACCTTGCCGGCGGATGATCACACCCCGCTCTTCGAATGGGCGCATCGCCTCACGCAAGGTGGCGCGTGAGACACCGAGCTCACGCGACAAAGCCGGCTCCGAGGGCAGGTAGCTCCCCGGCGGTGTCTCAGCCAGGATGTTCTCCAGCGCTTCGGCGGTACGCTGATAAAGCGGGCTCCCCTTCTCGGAGCGTGCTCGACCTCGCTCTCTCACGAAGGAACCCCTCTGCTCATCCGACACTCTCTTCGAGTGGGACGATCGTGTGATGGTTGACGTCTACCAGGCCCATGTCCGAAATCCGCAGCTCCGGGATCACGACCAGGGCCAGCAAGCTAAGTTGCATGTTAGCGTTGTTCAGCTCGCAGCCGCACGCTCGGAGACCTGCAAGGATGCCCTCGGCTTTTTCTGCGACGACATCCGCCCGCTCGTCAGACATTACTCCGGCAATCGGAAGTTCCAGGAGCGCCTTTACCTCCCCCTCGCGTACGACGATCTGCCCGCCTCCGACTCGTGCCAATTCGTTCGCCGCCTTGGCCATGCTGACTTCGTCGGTCCCAACCACGAGCATGTGATGCGAGTCGTGCGCGACGGTCGAACCTACAGCACACGGGACTTTGAAACCGAAACCCTGGACAAGACCCATCTGAATCGTTCCAGTGCCTCGGTGCCGTTCGATCAGAGCAACCTTAGCCAGATCGTGGCTCAGGTCGGCCTTCAGTTCACCAGCATTCGGCTCGAGGTCAACCTGAATGTGTCGGGTCGGGGCCTGGTTCTCGATCACCCCGATGACATTCGCCCGGACGACACCTTTGCGGGAGGCGAGTATCGCGAAGTCAGACGCCTCCAGGGGTTGTTTGAGATGGACCGAATGCCTCACATCCTCCGGGAATTGAAAGTCGGGCAGCCCGATGGTCAGGCGACCATTCTCGGCGGCGAGCACGCCACGAATGATGACCTGCTCCGCCCGGAATTTCGCCAGGTCGCTCACCAGCAGAATGTCGGCCGATCTGCCGGGTGCGATCTGTCCTACCTCGTCGGCTACTCCGAAGTGCTCGGCTGTGTTCAGGGTCGCCATCTGGATGGCCGTCAATGGAGGCAGCCCTTGTTCGATGGCGTGGCGAACGACACGATCCATGTGTCCGTCGTGCACCAGGGTCCCCGCGTGGCTGTCATCGGTCACCAGGATGAAATGGCGCGAGTCGAGGCCAAGCTCCGTGATGGCCGGGCTCTGTGCCGCCACGTCGTACCACGCCGAACCGAGCCGGAGCATCGCCTTCATACCCTGACGAACACGTGCCACGGCGTCCTCCAGCCGCGTCCCCTCGTGATCGTCGGCGGGCCCACCTGCCGCGTAACCATGGAACGCGAGCCCGAGGTCCGGTGACGGATAGTGCCCCCCGATGATCTTGCCGGCCGCCTGCGTCGCCGCCATTACTGCCAGAACTTGGTCTTCGGCTTGGATCACGCCGTGGAAATTCATCATCTCGCCTAGCCCGATCACTCCGGGCCACGTCAGCGCCTGGGCGATCTCTTGCGGACCGAGCTCCGCTCCGGGTGTCTCCAAACCGGGGCTCGAGGGCACGCATGATGGCACTTCAACCCATATATGGATC
>Ga0209641_10001897_pt1 | contig 18200 bp, 16 predicted proteins | sample RifCSP16_1_FD_184022 | JGI IMG/M metagenome (GOLD analysis project Ga0209641, IMG submission 184022) | Soil microbial communities from Rifle, Colorado - Rifle CSP2_sed 16_1 (SPAdes) (version 2) | ecosystem: Environmental > Terrestrial > Deep subsurface > Rock core/Sediment | place: Rifle... | reverse complement strand
CCCCTCGGTATCAGCGTCACGCGCATCGCGTACGGGCTCCCCGTCGGCGGAGACATCGAATATGCCGATGAAAGCACGGTCTCGCGGGCGATCGACGGCCGGAGGGAAATGTAAGTCCCGCCAAACGGGACCCATGGTAAATTGAAAATTGCAAATTGAAAGTTGGAAATTTGAGGTGTGCCTTCGCACGTCATTGACGGATCAATCAGTTTAAAATTTAAATTTCCAATTTTCAATGCAAAGCATTGGGAGGATATCGTTATGGCAGAAACTATAGAAATCAGGTGGCACGGCAGGGGCGGCCAGGGCACGGTTACCGCGGCCAAGGTGCTTGCGGACGCGTGTTTGAGCGGAGGCCGCAACGTGCAGGCATTCCCGGAATACGGACCGGAGCGCGCGGGCGCGCCGCTTCGCGCCTATAACCGGATCAGCGAGAAGATCCTCCGGATGCACTGCCCGGTGCTGAATCCCGGCGTGGTTGCGGTGGTGGATGCAACGCTCCTTGACGCGATCAATGTGGCCGAGGGCGCGAAGGACGACGCGATATTCATCATCAATACGGGCAGGGACCCAAAAGATATTCGCGCGAAGTTAAAGGCCAAGCCCGGTCAGAAGGTCTTTACCGTCGATGCGTCCAGGATCGCGACCGAGACCATAGGCAGGAATATGCCGAACTCCTGCATGCTCGGCGCGGTGAACAGGGCCACGAATATCGTGACCATGGAAGTGCTGCTCGATGACGTGAAGGGCAGCTTCGGCAAGAAGTTCGCGCAGAAGATCATCGACGGGAACCTGACCGCGGTAAAGCGCGGGTACGAGGAGGTACACGAAGGATGAAACAGATGAACTGGAAAGAACTGCCCCATGCCGGGACCATCCTGAAGGCCGGCAATGCGAATGAATATAAAACCGGCTCGTGGCGCTCGCTCAAGCCGCGCTGGATCGAGGAGAACTGCATTCAGTGCCTTTTCTGCTGGGTTTATTGCCCTGATTCCGCGATCCCGGTAAAAGATGAAAAACGGCAGAATTTCGATTACGACCATTGCAAAGGCTGCGGCGTCTGCGCTATGGAGTGTCCGGGCAAGAAGGGCAACAAGGCCATTGTCATGGAAGAGGAGGGCAAATAACATGGCAGTAACAACGACCAAGACCGTGGCGGTCGACGGCAACACGGCAGTTGCCGAGGCGCTCCGCCAGTTGAATCCCGATGTGATGCCGGCTTATCCTATCACGCCGTCCACGGGCATCATGCAATCATTCACGTCCTACGTGTCCAACGGCAAGGTGGATACCGAGACGATCCTCGTGGAGAGCGAGCACAGCGCCATGAGCGCCTGCATCGGCGCCTCGGCAGCAGGCGGCCGGGTGGCGACCGCCACCAGCGCACAGGGCATGGCCCTCATGTGGGAAATGCTGCACATCGCCTCCGGCTACCGCTTGCCGATCTTAATGGCGCTCGTGAACCGCGCCCTGTCCGCGCCGCTGAACATTCACGGCGACCATTCGGACGGCATGGGAATGCGCGACTGCGGCTGGATACAGCTTTTCTCCGAGAATGCCCAGGAAGCATACGATAATACGATCATGGCCTACCGCATTGCCGAGCACAAGGACGTGCGGCTGCCGATCGCAATCAACATGGACGGCTTCATCATCAGCCATTCCATCGAGAGCATGCAGTTCATCCCCGACGCGGATGTGAAAAAGTTCGTGGGCGAATATATCGCAATCGATCCGCTTCTCGATATCGACAATCCCAAGAGCATCGGCGCCCTGGTGCTGCCTGACTACTATATGGAACACAAGCGTGCTCAGCACGAGGCCATGCTGAATGCAACGAAAGTCATCAAGGATGTTTCCGCCGAGTTTGCCAAACTCTTCGGCCGCACGTATGACATGTTCGAATCCTACCGCCTTGAGGACGCCGAGGTTGTGATCGTGGCGCTCAATTCCGCCGCTGGCACGATCAAGGACGAGGTGGACCGGTATCGAGAAAAGGGCGTAAAGGCCGGATTGCTTAAGCCCCGCGTATTCAGGCCCTTTCCGTATGAGGAAGCGGGCGCGGCGCTCAAGAATGCCAAGGCCGTCTGCGTCATGGACCGGGCGGATTCCTACGGCGGCTACGGCCCCCTGTTCATGGAGATCGCCTCCTCCCTGTTCCCGTACAGAGGCCCGGTTCTCTTCAACAAGATCTATGGCCTCGGCGGCAGGGACCTGATGCCGCTCGATGTTGACAAGGTGATCGAGGAGACCGTTGAGGTCGCGAAGACCGGCAAGGCCAGGATGGTAAAAGAGTATATTACTGTTAGAAACTGACCGCATTGGAAATTGGAAATTGCAAATTTGAAATTTAATATTTTCAATCTTCAATTTACCATAAGGAGATTTCAATGACCACGACTCAGGAAAAACCCATGACCCTGAAATCACTCTCGCACAAACAGGAACTGCTCACCGGCGGGCACCGCATGTGCTCCGGCTGCGGCGCGCCGACCATCGTACGCCAGGTCCTGATGGCCATTGACGAACCCGTGGTGATCGCCAATGCCACGGGCTGTCTTGAGGTCTCGACCTGCCTGTTCCCGTACACGGCCTGGAAAGTGCCGTGGATGCACAGCGCCTTCGAAAATGCCGCGGCCACGGCCTCGGGCATCGAGACTATGTACCGGTCGCTCCGGAAGCAGGGCAAGCTCAAGAAAGAGATGAAGTTCATCGCCTTCGGCGGCGACGGCGGCACCTATGACATCGGGTTTCAGGCCCTCTCAGGCGCCATGGAACGCGGCCACCAGCTCCTGTATATCTGCTACGATAACGGCGCATACATGAACACCGGCATTCAGCGCTCCAGCGCAACGCCCTTCGGGGCCGATACGACCACGCAACCCGTGGGCTCCAAGGTTCCCGGCAAGACGCAGCGTCGCAAGGACCTCACGCGCATCATGGCCGCCCACAACGTGGCATATGCCGCGCAAGCGTCCCCCCACAACTGGAAAGACCTCATAAACAAGGTCAAGAAGGCCCTTGCCACGAACGGACCGGCATATATGGGCATTATATCACCCTGTAACCGCGGCTGGCGGACCCAGACGAACGACTCGATCCAGCTCTCCAAACTCGCTGTTGAGACCTGTTACTGGCCGCTCTACGAGGTGGAAAACGGCAAATGGACCATCACCTATGACCCCAAGGACAAGAAAAAACCCATTACCGATTGGCTGAAGCCGCAAGGCAGGTTCAAGCACCTCTTTGCCCCTGGCAACGAGAAAATGCTCGAACAATTCCAAAAGTATATCGACGAAGACTGGGCGAGCCTTAAAAAACTGCAGGAAACATTCGGCCGTTGAGCTTTACCCTGCGAATTGTTCTCAGTGCACATAAGAGCAGCCCCGCGTCAGCGGGGCTTATCTTTTAGCACAGGAGCAAAAAACCCTTGAAATCTGTCGAGTAGTGTGGTTAAATAACACTCAACATGTTCTTTATCCGGCATGTCGTGGCTTTTGTACCGTAACGAGGAGATGCTCATGCTTGGTTCCGATCTGGTGATGTATGATGAAGAGTTCAAACAGATAGACACTGAACTCAACCGCCTGCTGGCTCAGGCCAACGCAAAGGTCGTGTTTGTCGTTGACAAGAACGGCCAGTTGATCGCGGCCACGGGCGAGACGGAAAATCTGGACACCACGTCGCTTGCGTCTCTTACCGCCGGCAACATTGCGGCGACCGGCGGCATGGCAAAACTTCTGGGCGAAAAGGAATTTTCCATCCTCTTCCATGAAGGACAGAGGGACAATATCCACATCTCCATCATCAGCCAGCGGGTGATCCTCGTGGTGATCTTTGATCAGCGGTCGTCCCTGGGGCTCGTGCGGCTCCGGGTCAAAAAAAGCGCGGAAGTCCTGAGCGGCATATTCGGTCAACTCCTCAAAAAAGTGGAAACAGGAAAAGGCCCGGGCAAGGCCGCCGATTCTCCCTTTGCGGAGATAACGGACGAAGATATCGACAAGCTGTTCGGTTAGCCCGGCCACGGTCGATCACTGAACGTTCAAGGAGAGGAAATAGCGTTCCATGTCTTTTATCAATTATTCATCGAGAGAGATCAACTGCAAGATCGTCTATTACGGTCCCGGCCTGTGCGGGAAGACGACCAATCTCCAGTATATCTATAAGAAGACCAATCCCGACAGCAAAGGCAAGATGATCTCGCTGGCGACCGAAACGGAGAGAACGCTGTTCTTCGATTTTCTCCCTCTCGCCCTCGGCGAGATACGCGGTTTTAAGACGAGGTTTCACCTCTATACCGTTCCCGGCCAGGTGTTCTATGACGCGAGCCGGAAGCTGATCTTGAAGGGAGTCGACGGGGTCGTGTTTGTGGCGGATTCCCAGATCGAGCGCATGGAGGCCAATATTGAGAGCATGGAGAACCTGCGTTTGAACCTTGCCGAGCAGGGGTACAATCTCGATGCCGTTCCGTTCATCATTCAGTACAACAAGAGGGACCTCCCGAACGTGGTGCCGCTCGATGAACTGAAAAAAAGCCTCAATCCGAAAGGCCTCCTGAACTTTGAGGCCGTCGCGACAGACGGTACGGGCGTTTTCGACACCCTCAAGTCCATTGCCAAACTGGTTATCATGGAGCTTAAGAAGGGGCAGGAAGGCGGGTAGGGTTGGAGCGAGTCACGCCGGAGCGTGATTGCCTTGGTCCATATAAATAACCGATTGACATGCCAGGCCGTATATGGTATTTTCCCCTCCTAAAATCAAGTCATTTCCCCGAGCTGATAATTCTCCGGTAGTCCCGCTCGTGGCGGGATTAACCTCCCTAATGACGAGCTGCCGGAGTATAGAGTAAAGATCACGCCGACATTCCCGGATAGCTCAGCTGGTAGAGCGGGTGGCTGTTAACCACCATGTCGCAGGTTCGAGTCCTGCTCCGGGAGCCAAAAATTATGCCCAATCCTTCTTTGATGAAGGGCTGGGCTTTTTTATTGATAGAAGATTGTCATGTGGTCAGTAGTTGTGCAAAAAGTACTATAGAAGGCGCGAAATCCCTTATTATAATGAAGAATCCGCCCATAGGTACCTGTAAATCATTCAGATTTCTCTTGACTTTCAAGTATGGAGTTGTTAATTTAAATATTTAGGCCGGAAAGACCACGAGTATAGCTTTTTAAGTGCCGGGCGATGTATCGGACGTACTGCCAATATCCGATGACCGCATCAAAAAACCTTAATAATTAATACGTTATAATCATATACAACGGGAGGGGGTGTGTTGTAAGTGCCGACCATAAGGTTGCGGGAAAACGAGCCCTTTGAAGCAGCGCTCCGAAGGTTCAAGAAAAGTATAGAAAAGGAAGGCGTACTTTCGGAGGTCAAGAAAAGGGAGCACTATGAGAAGCCGAGCGTAAAGCGCAAGAAAAAAGCGATAGCAGCCCGGAAAAAAGCCGCCAAAACAGCACGTATGTCCAGGCGTAGCTCAAGCCGGTAATGATCAAGCTAACTGACTGTCGCGGTGCTCTTAATAATTGCGGAATCGCAGTTTGACGGGCGGACAGGCATCAAACAATCGACATTGAAGGGGGCTGCATGGGACTACGTGAAAAGATCAACGCAGATATCAAAGACGCCCTCAAGTCCGGAGCCAAAGATAAGGTGTCCGCGCTTCGGATGCTGAGCGCGGCCCTCAAGAACAAAGAGATCGATAAAAGACGGCCGCTCACCGAAGAAGAAGTGATCGAAACCATCCGCACCCTCATCAAACAGCGGAAAGATTCGATCGAGCAGTTTACCAAGGGAGGCCGTCAAGACCTTGCCGACAAGGAAACGGCGGAAGTTGCGTTCCTCGAAGTGTATCTGCCGCAGCAGCTGACACGGGAAGAGCTCGAGGCCATGGTCCGGGAAGCCGTGGCCCAGACAGGCGCTCAGGGCGCCCGGGACATGGGCAAGGTCATGAAGGCGCTGGTCCCCATGGCAGCCGGACGCGCAGATGGGAAGCTCTTGAGCGAGCTTGTTAAGATCGCATTAGGTTGAGGACCTGACGGGTCGTTTACGACCCGATCGGGAGATGTCAGAAAAAGTCGGTTTTACAGGGGGCCGTGAACAAGGGTGCCCCCTGATTTTTTTCAGGAGTCTTTCGTGAAGCTTCAGGAATTCTATGAACTGGCGATACAGTCCGGCATTGACGCGGACCCGCGGGGCCGTCCCGCGGTCGAGCAGGAGCTGCGCGAAGCACAGAAGTCTTATGAAGAGCTCAAGCCGGAAGACAAGGCGTTGTTTGACGCCGAGCGGCTCAAAAATCCCTACGCCGACAGCAGGATACTGCATGGTGGTCCGGACCGGGACGTAAAGAACATTCTCGCGGGGATCGATATAGAAACCTCGGAGCTTCTCCTTGCCGACCGCCTGATCCAGAAGGGCACGGGCATCGATCTTGTTCTGGCCCACCATCCCGAAGGCCGTGCATACGCGAACTTCTACGAAGTGATGAAGATGCAGGCCGATATCCTGAACCGCTTCGGCGTGCCGATCAATGTCGCTGAAAGCCAGCTGAGCAGCAGGATGAAGGAAGTGGAGCGGAGTCTCCTGCCGGTGAACCATACCCGGCCGGTGGACGCGGCGCGCCTGCTTGATATTCCCTATTTGTGCCTGCATACGCCGGCCGACAACATGGTGTCAAGCTTCCTTCAGGCGCTCTTCGAGCGTGAAGTACCTCCCCGGCTGAAGGATGTGGTCAAGCTCCTCAAACAAATTCCTGAGTATCAGGAGGCGGCCAGGAACAACGCCGGCCCCAGGATCCTGATCGGTTCCGACGACCAGCGGACCGGCAAAGTGTTCGTGGACATGACCGGCGGGACCTCGGGCTCCAAAGACACGCTCGAAAAGCTTTCCCAGTCCGGTGTGGGCACCATCGTGGGGATGCATATGTCGGAAGACCACCGAAAAGAGGCGGAAAAACACCATATCCACGTGGTGATCGCAGGCCACATCTCGAGCGACACACTCGGCCTGAACCTGCTCCTTGACTCCGTGGAAAAGCGCCGGCCCTTTCAGGTGCTTGCTTGCTCGGGATTTAAAAGGATCAAGAGGCCAGGTTAATGGCGCGGTCCACGGCTATTTTATGAACAGTCATACCCTGAGCGTTCTGGAGTATGATAAGATTAAGGATATCGTCATCCGGTTCGCGGCCTCAGAACCGGGCCGGGCGGCCGCAGCCGGGCTCGTACCGTCTGCGGACAGGGCTGTTGTCGAGTCGTTGCTCGGCGAGACACGCGAGTGCATGCAGATCCTCGCCGCCGGCGAATCTCTCCCGCTCGACGGTATCAAGGACATCGGGCAACAGATCGAAAAGCTGCCGGTTGCCGGCAGCATGCTGTCTCCCGCGGAACTGCTCGATGTGGCGTCAACGCTCGGCGCGGGACGACGGGTCGAAAAATTTTTCCAAAAGTTCGAAGGCAGGGGCACGGCGACCGGATTGATCGCTCCTCTCCTTTGCGCGAAAACCACCGCGATTCGGCCGCTCAAGCACATTGAGGCTGCTGTGGCCGCCGCGATCGATGAGAACGCGGAGGTCAGGGACTCGGCCAGCCCCGCCCTTCGGAAGGTCCGGAAGCAGATCGTCAAGACCCGGGAAGATATCCTTGACAGGATGTCCCGCATCCTGCAGAACAGCGCTTTTCAGAAGGTCGTCCAGGACCCGGTGATCACGCTCCGCGATGACCGGTATGTGCTGCCGCTCAAGCCGAACTTCAGGCAGAGCCTCAAGGGCGTGGTGCACGGACAGTCGGGCTCGCGGGCCACGCTCTTTGTAGAGCCCCTTGATGTTCTGGACCAAAACAACAGACTCGCAGAGCTCCGCATGGAAGAGCGCGAGGAAACGGAGCGCATCCTGCGGGAGCTGACGGCCCTCGCGTCGATCGAAGTTGTTGCGATAGGGGACATGCTTCAGACCCTCGCCGGGATCGACGCTGTTTATGCCCGGGCCAGGTTCGGGATCGAATACCGGGGGACCGTGCCGGAGATATCACCCGAAGGGCAGATACGTCTCCGCACGGCCAGGCACCCGCTGCTTCTCAGGAAACGCAAGATTGCGGCTGCGGGTTCCGACGTCACTCCGAACGATATCGATCTCGGCCGGAATGAGCGGGTCCTGATCGTGAGCGGGCCGAACGCGGGCGGCAAAACGGTGCTGTTAAAGACCGCGGGGCTTCTCTGCCTCATGGCGCAGTCCGGTATGCCGGTGACCGCCGCCGAGGGAAGCTCGCTTCCGGTGTTCACGTCGATCTTCGCGGACATCGGAGATGAACAAAGCCTTGAACAGAGCCTGAGCACGTTTTCGTCCCACATGAGCCAGATAGCGGGGATCCTGCGCAATGCAGCGAACGAATCCCTTGTCCTTCTCGATGAGCTCGGCGCGGGAACGGAACCCGCCGAAGGCGCCGCGCTCGGAGCAGCGGTGCTCGAAAGCCTGATCGAACGGGGATGCGTGACGATCGTCACGACGCACCACAATGCTTTAAAGCTCTTCGGTTCTCAGACCGACGGCGCCAGGAACTCGTCCATGGAGTTCGATCCGCAGACGCTCAAGCCCACTTACCGGTTCATCCCGGGCAGGCCGGGCAGGAGCTACGGGCTGGACATGGCCACGCGTCTCGGTGTCCCTGATGCGACCATAAAAAAGGCGCGCCTGCGGCTTGGTCAGGACGATAAGCGGCTCGAGGACCTGCTGGAACAGATGGAAAAAGACTCCCGTGTGATCGCGGTCCAGCGCGAAGATGCGGGGAAGGCCCTCGCTGCCGCAGAACAGGAAAGAGCAGAGGCGAGTCAGGCGCTCTCGGCAGCCAGGGATGAAGCCCGCGCCCATAAGATAAAGGCCAAAGAAGAAGTACGCGAGGTCATGGCCACACTGAGGCAGCGGCTCCGCGATCTTTCCCGGATGGCAACGCTCGACCGGACAGCGATCAAGGAAACAGGAAGAGAAGTGGAGTCGCTCGCAAGGCGACTGGATCCGGACGATGTCGCCCACCCAACGGTTTTTTCGGATGCCGGCAAAGGTATTCATGTTGGCGACCGGGTAAAGATCTCGAGGCTCAACAAAACCGGCACGGTCCTCCTCTCCAGCAGGGGCATGCTCGAACTCGATGTTGACGGCAAAAAGCTCAAGCTTTCCATCGGCGAGGTCGCGCTGATGGAGCCGGTTTCACAAAAGCAGGAGACAGGCGCGGCACAGGGCTGGGGGGCCGAGCTCCACGAAATCGAGGGGCTTCCCGACCGGCTGAATATCATCGGGCTCCGCGTGCCTGAGGCGCTTGAAGAGGTCGATCGTTTTCTTGACCGGGCAACGCTCAGCGGGTTTTCGTCCGCAACGATCATACATGGCATCGGGACCGGCGCATTAAAAACGGCGGTCACGGAATTGTTAAAGGGCCATCCCCTGGTTTCCGCGCTGCGACCCGGAAAACCTGAGGAAGGCGGGCCGGGAGTGACGGTTGCGGAGCTAAAGAAATAACGTGTTCTCCGAAGACATCATAAACCGGGTGAGAGACAACATTGACATCGTCGATCTCGTCTCGGGGTATGTGAGCCTCAAGAAGACGGGGAAGAACTTTGTCGGGCTCTGTCCGTTCCACTCCGAGAAGACCCCGTCGTTCTCCGTGAACCCGGAGAAGCAGATCTTCCACTGCTTCGGCTGCGGAGCGGGCGGGGACGCGTTCAAGTTCGTCGAGTCCCAGGAAGGGCTGAATTTTCCCGAGGCCGTGAAGCGTCTGGCAAGCCGGGCAGGCGTGGTCCTGCCCGCGGACAACAGGACCCGGAAAGAAGAAAAAAAATCCGAGGACGAGCGCCAGACCCTTCTCGCGGTCACGGCAGAAGCCGGTGTTTTTTTTCAGCGCGAACTCGAAGGGCCCGCCGGCAGTGCGGCCAGGGCATACCTGGCAAAGAGAGGAGTCAGCGAATCCGCGGTCAAGGATTTCACCCTCGGGTATGCAAGGCCTGAGTGGGACGGCCTGCTCAGGCATCTGAAACAGAAAGGGTATCCCCTCGGCCAGATGGAAAAGGCCGGGCTCATCGTAAAGCGGAGCGAGGGCGACGGCTATTATGACCGTTTCAGGGGCAGGATCATATTTCCGATCCGGGACCTCTCCGGGAAGGTGATCGCGTTCGGCGGCAGGGTGATGGACGACTCGCTGCCCAAGTACCTGAACTCGCCGGAGACGCCGCTCTATAGCAAGAGCAATATTCTTTACGGGCTCGACCAGGCGAAAGAGCACGGCAGGAAGCTCGGGTATTTCATCATCGTTGAGGGCTACCTCGACGCGATCGCGTGCCACCAATACGGCGCGAAGAACGCCGTGGCAACGCTCGGCACCGCGCTCACCGACGGACACCTTCGCCTGATGCGGAGGTTCGCGCAGAAGCTTATCGTGATCTTTGATCCGGACCCGGCCGGGGTGAATGCCACCCTGCGGGGGATCGATCTGTTCCTCGCGAGCGGGATGAAGGTGAACGTGGTCTCGCTCCCGGACGGCGACGACCCGGATACCTTTTTGCAGAAGCGCGGCCACGAGGCGTTTTCCGCGTGCCTCCGCGAGTCCGTCAAATTCATGGACTTTGTCTTTGCCCGGGTGCTTCAGCGCGGCCCCGTCGCCTCGATCGATGAAAAAGTCGAGCGGGCGGGGGAAATGCTCGCATTCATCGAAAAGCTCCCGAGCGGCATCGAGCGCGACCACTATATCAAGAAAACGGCCGAGGCGCTCGATGTTGATGAGGCGGTCCTCCGGCAGGAGAAGGCGGCGCGGAACCGCTCTTCCGGCGTGGTGAGAGGCGGGGCGAAGAGCGTTGGCCCGGCCAAGAGCCAGCGTCCCCGGGCGGAAGAGATGCTGATCCACCTGATGCTCAAAGACGAAGATATTGCGCGGGAAATCAAGGCTCAGATCGGCCATCAGGATTTCACGGATCCCCTGTATCGCCGGGCAGCGGAGAAGGTTTTTGACGCTCTCGGAAAAAGCGGAAGGGTCGATATCAAGGAGCTCCTTCGGGATGGCGATGACGAACTGGGCCGGTTGTTCGCCCATTACTCGGTGCTCGATGCGGAATACGGCGATCCGGGGAAAACCTGCCGGGATTGTGTGGACAGGATCAAGCAGCACGGGCACACGAAAAGCATGAAGGCCCTGAGCGCATCGATCAAAGAGGCTGAATCACGAGGCGACGCCGCGGAACTCCGCAGGCTCCTCGAAGAGCAGCGGCAGCTTCTTCGGGACCGGCGCTCTGCGCCGGGGAATGAGACGGTTCCGAAAACAGGGCAGTAGTTCGCGAGTCCGGCAGGGTGCGGAGTTTTAAATCTAAAAGCCGTCTTTGCGAGAGGTCCCTCGCTCGTCATTGCGAGCCAGAGGCGAAGCAATCTCGTTTTAACGCTCGGGATAAACTCCGCAATCTCGTAGTTTGTAACTGTCTGGAAAAACGAGATTGCCGCGTCGCTCCGCTCCTCGCGATGGCAGCACTGGGGACTTCCGGCGAGACCATCAATGTTGAACACGATATTTTTTATTTCGTATTTTGGGGAACATATTATTTTGTATCACGCATAAGGAGCGCCGGCGTATGGTAAAACGGGTCAAGACAGTGGAGACAAAAAAACCTGCCGCAGGCGGGAAAGAGCGGAACTACGTGGCCTATGAAGAGGCAGGCGAGGCGATTCCTCCCGATGAGGTTGCCACGGAGCATATAGACAGCTTCATCTCATTGTTCGGCGAGGGAGAGATGGACATCCCGACCGCCGATTCCCGGCAGGAAGGCAAGGCGCGCCAGGGCGCAGACGATGAGCTTGAAGAGGGCGCAGACGCGGAGGACATCTCCCTCGAAGAAGCCGTGGAGGAAGAGGCCGAGGATGAGGTTGATATCGGGCTTGGCAAGACCGATGACCCGGTCCGGCTGTATCTCAAGGAAATGGGCACGGTGCCGCTCTTGTCAAAAGAGGGCGAAGTGGCCATCGCCAAACGTATAGAAGAGGGCAAACGCGAGGCCGCTCAAATTATCTACAGCCTGCCCTTTTCGCTCCAGGAGGTCCACGACCTCGGTGATAAATTGCGAAAGGGCAAGATCAGCATTCACGAGGTCGTTCATTCAGGCGAAGACGATTTTGAAGATTTCCAGGGGCAGAATGAAGAAGAACTCCATGCCCGGGTGGTCAAGCTGATCGGCGAGATCGACCGGCACAGCAAGAGCCTGAACACGCTCGTCAACCACATAAACAGCGGCCGGTGCAGCGAGGCGAAGAAAAAAGAGCTGCGCGATAAGGCGCAGCCGGTGCGGTACGCGCTCTTTGATAAACTGGAGGCCCTCAATCTGCACTGCCGGCAGACTGACCGGGTGGTCATGAGGGTCCGGGAGATGGTGAACGAAGTGCTCCTGTCCGAGCGGGAGATCCATGCCGTCGAAAAGAAGACGGGCCTGGATATTGCGGGCCTGAAGGAGCTTTTCAGAAGGATACGCAGCGGGGAGCGGGAACTCAAAAACGCGGCGCGCCGGCTCGAGATGAGGCAGGACGAGCTCCTCGAAGCGGAGAAAACGTATCGGAATGCCTGCAAAAGGGTCAGGAAGGTGGATACGGAATGCGGGGTATCGGCTGAGAATATTAAAAAGGCGCTCAGGGCCTACGAACGGGCCGAGGAGCGCGCCAAGTGGGCCAAGAGCGAACTTGTCGAGGCGAATCTGCGCCTCGTGGTCTCCATCGCCAAGAAATACACCAACAGGGGGCTCCAGTTCCTTGACCTGATCCAGGAAGGGAATATCGGCCTCATGAAAGCGGTGGACAAGTTTGAGTGGCAGCGCGGGTATAAATTCAGCACCTACGCGACGTGGTGGATCAGGCAGGCAATTACACGGGCCATTGCCGACCAGGCCCGCACGATCCGCATCCCGGTCCATATGATCGAGACCATGAACAAGCTTATCCGTACGTCGCGCGGCCTCGTGCAGGAACTCGGCAGAGAGCCTACCACCGAAGAGATCGCCTCCTCCATGAGCCTGCCTGTGGAGAAGGTGCGCAAGATCATGAAGATCGCCAAGGAACCGATATCCCTCGAGACCCCGATCGGCGAGGAAGAGGACAGCCACCTCGGCGACTTTATCGAGGACAAGAAGGTCACGTCCCCCCTCGATTCGGCGATACGGAAGAACCTGCACCAGCAGGTCCGCAGGGTGCTGAACACCCTGACGGACCGCGAGGAAAAAGTGCTTCGCTGGAGGTTCGGCATCGGGGAGCATACCGACCACACCCTGGAAGAGGTGGGGCAGGAATTCGACGTGACGCGTGAGCGCATCCGTCAGATAGAGGCAAAGGCCCTCAGAAAACTTCGCCATCCGAGCAGGAGCAAACAGCTCAAGAGTTTCATAGAATAACGATGAGCGGCAAAGATCCAAACCGGGCGGCGAATGTCTTGACATTTGCGCTGCTTTGTGTCAATATGCTCGGCGTTCGCGGAAAGATGAAGTGTTCACTGGCGCTGTTGTTCTCTGGAGGGGGCCCATAGCTCAGCTGGTAGAGCTACCGGCTCATAACCGGTTGGTCCCAGGTTCGAGTCCTGGTGGGCCCACCAGCTATCAACGCTCAGGAAAGAGTACGGACAAGATGAGATTCACGGGAGACGGCATGGCTGGAGCGATTCGGAAGGAAAAAAATGTGCAATGCTGAAATGCGCCTGAGGGCGCATTTTTTATTTTGGAGAGATGGATGGAAGAACAATTGAGCCTGCTCATAGCGCTTCAGAAGATCGACACAAAGATACGCACGGCGACCGAAGAAAAGAACAAGCTTCCCGATATTCTCGCCTCCCTTGAACGCCGGCGCGCAGAGAGCAGGGAAGAATTGAACAAGGTCAGAGAGGCGCTCCAGACCGCGCAGAAGAACAAGCGGGACAGGGACAAGGACCTGGAGGCCGGGATACAAAAGATCGAGAAACTGAAGTCGCGCACGTCCGACATAAAAACGAACAAAGAATACACGGCGCTCCTCAAAGAAATTGAGACAGCAGAGCAGGAGGACAAGGCCATTGAGGACGAGATCCTCGGGCTTATGGAGAAGATAGACGCAGCTGCCGAGCAGATCGCTGCCGCAGAAAAAGGCGCGACGCTGGAAGAGGCGGCGATCGCGGCCGAACAAAAACAACACGAGGCCGTGTTCTCAAAGCTTGCAGAAGAAATCGAGACGCTGGAACAGTCAAGACAGGATGCCGCTTCGCATCTCGGTCCTTCCGTGCTCGCAAAGTATCAGAAGCTGGTGCGGACGAAATCGGGCGCGGTCGTTGTGGAGGCAAGGGGCGAGACCTGCTCCGGCTGCCATATGAGCATTCCTCCCCAGGTATACGTGAATGTAAAAAAGAACGACGCCATCATCGGCTGTCCTCACTGCGGCCGCATCCTGTATTCACCGGAAGCGATCGTACAGAAATAGACAGAGAGAGCTCATAGCTGACAGCTCGTGGCTGATAGCAACGGCAAAGAGCTGCGAGATTCACTTCTATAAATGCAGAATCTCTCTTATATGATCAAGTTCAAACGTGAACAGGGAGCAGCATGGAACTGACTATTTACACGGATGGCGCATCGCGGAACAATCCGGGAGAAGCGGGCGCCGGCGCCGTGATCAAACAAGCGGGTAAAGACGTCGCGGCACTTGCGCGGTATCTCGGCACGACCACGAACAATGTGGCCGAGTATACCGCGGCGATCATTGCGCTGGAGCATGCCGTTCTTCTTGGCGCCTCACGGGTAAGATTGTTCGCTGATTCCGAACTGCTGGTGCGGCAGATCAACGGCCGGTACAAGGTCAAGAACGAAGGCCTTAAAAAGTTATACTGTACCGTCAAGGAACTTATTGCGAAGATAGGCTGCGTTGAGGTACAATATATCCCGAGGGAACAGAACCGGGAAGCGGACGCCCTGGCGAATAAGGCGATAGATGAGAGGATAAGATAAGGAGTCAGGAGCCAGGAGTCAGAATATAAGCATGCGCTTAAGGTTATGCTTTCTTCTGACTTCTGTTTTCTGACTTCTGGCTTCTGTTTTCAGATTCAGAGCGGGTGAGGTGATCGCTCTCCGGTTTCCGGGGAGAGGAAAGTCCGAGCTCCGCAGGGCAAGGCGGTCCCGAAACGGGACAGGGGGCGACCCCATGGACAGTGCCACAGAAAAGAAGACCGCCCCGAAAGGGGTAAGGGTGAAACGGTGAGGTAAGAGCTCACCAGATCCGGCAGCGATGCCGGGTGCTTGGCAAACCCCGCCTGGAGCAAGGCCACATAGGGAAGCGTCCCTCCGACATCGTCGGGAGGGTAAGGACGGCCCGTCCGAGACTTCCGGGTAGGTCGCTCGTGCCTTCGAGCAATCGAGGGCCCAGATAAATGATCATCACTCCCGGGAAACCGGGAGGACAGAACTCGGCTTACGACCCGCTCTGATTTTTTTCTTTTAGTATTTCTCATGGTCAACACTCACGTTTCACACGCAAAACGCAGGAACAAGGCGAAGAAACTCACTCCTACCGCAGTTCGCGCATTTCGAAAAAAGATCTACGACCACTACCGCGCCCAGGGCCGCGATCTTCCGTGGAGAAAGACCCGCAACCCTTACCGTATCCTTATCTCGGAAATCATGCTCCAACAAACGCAGGTCGAAAGGGTCCTGGAAAAGTACAAGGAGTTTCTTATCGCATTCCGGGATTTTTCTTCGCTCGCCAGGGCGCCGCTTCGAAAGTTGCTCGCGGTCTGGCAGGGAATGGGTTACAACCGGCGCGCGCTGGCCCTCAAGGCACTTGCGCAAAAAGTCGTGAATGAACACCACGGAAGGCTGCCTTCTGATCCTGAACAGCTCCTTGCGCTTCCCGGAATCGGGAAGTACACCGCAGGCGCTGTCCTTGGCTTTGCATTCAATAAGCCCGTTGTGTTTATGGACACAAACATCAGGCGAGTGTTCATCCACGTGTTTTTCCATGAGCGGGAAAACATCAGCGACGAAGATATTCTCCCGCTGGTCCAGCAGACGCTTGACGCATCGGATCCCCGGAAGTGGTACAATGCGCTTATGGACTATGGGGCCATGCTCAAGAAGGAGCAGGGAAACCCTAACCGGAGGAGCGCGCACTATACAAGGCAGAGCCCCTTCGAAAACTCCAACCGGCAGGTCCGGGGAATGATCTTGAAGACGCTCGTGAAGGAAGCGCCGCTTACCGCAGCCCGGATCGTAAAGAAGACAGGCATGGATACGGAGAGGGTGAAGAAGAATCTCGTTCAACTGGAGAAGGAAGGGTTTATTAAGAAGCAGGGAAGGAACTACTCTATTTAGCAGCGGATGAATGTGGATAAAAAGCAGGCATTAGCCACGGATGGACACTGATTAACACGGATAAAATAAAGACAACGAGGTGGTCGTGAATAGACGCAAATCGCGAAAAAATATCCGGCCATTTTTTTGATTCTGGTTCTTAATCCGTGGACATCCGTGTAAATCCGTGGTAAAAGTCTTTTTTGCTTTCATTCGTGAAAATTCGTGTCAATTCGTGGCTGAAAATATCTTTCATGAAAAAAACGCCCGACTACATACAATTCTATCCCACGCTCCGTTGCAACCGCGCGTGCGAGTTCTGCTTCAATAAAGAGATGCCGTTCGTGCCTGACATGCCGCTCGAAAGCTTTCGTACCATGCTGAACAGGCTCAATCGCATCGGGGTAAAGACCATTGATATCATCGGCGGGGAGCCGACGCTTCACAGGGACATTATTACCATTATCCAAGAAGCCGAACAGATCGGTTTCAACGTGAATCTCAGTTCCAACGGAACGAACACGGAAACGCTTTCGCGCATTCTTGCAACCGCGGGCAAGACGATGGTCGGCATCTCGATCAATGACCGAGAAACACTTGCGCGTCTTAAAAAGTTTATCAAGAAGCATAAGCCCGTTGTGAAAACCGTCTTTACTGCTGGCATGGACCATCGGATGGTCGAAGAGATACTCGCGCTGCAGCCGAAGAAATTCTACCTCTTGTATCAAGACGCCATGGGCGCGAACGATCTGGCCGGTACGCAGCCGTTTCCCCTGTTTCTTACGGAGTGCCGGGATAAGCGCGACCCTTCGATCGTGGACACGGTTTACTGCTCCGGCTTTCTTCCTGACACGAATAATCATCCGGAGCTTTCAAGCGTCCGCTGCCCCGCCGGAACAACGAAACTCGGGGTGATGCCGGATGGTTCCGTCTATCCCTGCAACCTCTTTTTCGGAAGGCCGGAATTCCGCCTCGGAAATATCCTTACTGATGCCTTCGATATGATCTGGAGCAACCGTCTGCTTGACTTTTTCAGGACATTCTCCCGGAATACCTGCCCTCAGGCCTCATGTCCGATTCACGATACCTGTCACGGCGGCTGTCCTGCTCACAGCCTTATTCATTCAGGAAGTCTCTCCGCCCCGGAGCCGAGGTGCATGCAGGTGCGCTGAACGCCTTGAGCTTTGCGAAAGTAAAAAAAACCAAGTCGGTCACAGAAGAAGACCAGCCTGGCCGTCATTCCGGGCTTGACTAAGCCTGCCCCGTACTTGATACGGGGGAATCCAGGGGTTTTTGGGGAAATGCTGGATTCCCGCTGGAGCCTGCCCTCGTGAAAACGGGGGCGGGGATGACGATTTTTTACGGGGCCGTCAACGTTGATGATCTCGTAACAATTCAATTTTTCACACAAAGGCACAGAGGCACGAAGAAAGGCCTCTTGAAAATATTCATGTTTTTCTTTGTGTCCTCCGTGATCTTCGTGTGAGAACGACTTATTACGTATGTATCAACGTTGATGAACTCGTAATAAGACAAGATTTGCCACAAAATGCACAGAATGCACAAAGGTAAGAGCTTAAAAACCCAAAGCATTTCTCTGAGACTTTTGTGACTTATGCGGCTAAAAAAGACTTTTTACGTATGTATCAACGCTTACCGTCCGCCTTTTTGTCTCTACCGGTCTCTTAAAATTTGCTATAATTATTTCAATTTTCATATCCGACAGAACCTACCGTCGCTAAAGGAGGGAGCATGGATAGCCGTGACAAAGCGCAGGGAGTTCCGCAGCAGGGCGTGCCAGGACAGGCACTGGAAATCGACCAGTTCAAACTTGACCGGTACCTGAACGAGGTGAGAGACAACCAGAAGCTTGTTATGGGGCTCGCAGG
>Ga0209641_10001896_pt1 | contig 18203 bp, 12 predicted proteins | sample RifCSP16_1_FD_184022 | JGI IMG/M metagenome (GOLD analysis project Ga0209641, IMG submission 184022) | Soil microbial communities from Rifle, Colorado - Rifle CSP2_sed 16_1 (SPAdes) (version 2) | ecosystem: Environmental > Terrestrial > Deep subsurface > Rock core/Sediment | place: Rifle... | reverse complement strand
GAACGGCTGGCTGCAGCGGCCGTTCCACCACGTGTTCGGGCTCGCGGTGATGGCGGCCTACTTCCTCCTCATGGTGCCGCTCGCCACCCGGATCCGGCTCGGGCTGTACCGCGACGGGGTCTGGGCCGACGCCGGCTTCCTGCGCTGGGCCGACGTCGCCTGGTTCACCTTCCTGGAGACGCCGGAGATCGTCCTCGTTCTCGTGGCGCGGAGCGGCGCGCGGGCCTTCCGCCTTCCCGTGCCTCCGGGGGAGTACGGGAGGGTGCGAAAGCTCCTCGACGAGAAGGAGCGGGCGGGGGCCCTCAACCCGGAGCCGGCCCTTCTCGGGCTCTGAGCCGGCTCTTTTGACGATTCTTGACTCGCCCTCGAGGCGGCACCAGGTTATCGTCGAGAGGAATGATTCCCACCGTCGCGGTGACGCTGACTCTTCTCGCCCCGCTCGCGGAGGCGGTCCCCTCTGCCCCCGCTCGGCACGTGCGGGCGTCGCTCGTGGCGGAGGCGGATGCGATCGTGCCCGGTCGTCCGGTCCTCGCCGGTGTGCGACTGCAGATGGACCCCGGTTGGCACACCTACTGGCGCAATCCGGGCGATTCCGGCCTGCCGACGCGGATCCGATGGCAGCTTCCGGCCGGCTTCGCCGCGGGCGAAATCCGCTGGCCCTATCCGGAGCGCTTCTCGAGCGGACCCGTCGTGAGCTACGGCTACGCGGAAGAGGTGCTGCTGCCGGTGGAGATCGCCGTGCCCGCCTCGGCCGCCGGCCGCGTCCGGCTCGCCGCGCGGGTGGACTGGCTGGAGTGCCAAGAGGCGTGCCTGCCCGGGAAGGCCGAGGTCGAGCTCGTCCTGCCCGTCCGAGCCTCGGGGGCGCCGAGTGCGGCCGCCCCGCTCTTCGCGGACACGGCCCGACGCCTGCCCGTGCGCGCCTCGGCCTGGAGCGTCCGTGCCCGTATGGAGCCGGGTGCGCTCGCCCTCCGCCTCCGGCCGCCGACCGGCACCACGCTCCGGGGAGCCTACTTCTACGCGGTCACGCCCCGAGTGCTGGACTACTCAGGGCCCCAGGCGCTGGCCGGCTCCGGGCCGGCCCTCCGGCTCGTGCTGCCCCGTGATCCCAACGGCGTCGCCTCCCCCGAGCGTCTGGTTGGGGTTCTCGTCGCCGAGACGGCCGGGGGGACGATCGCCCTCGAGGTGAACGTGCCCGTCGCGTCGGGTGCCGCCTCGTCTGCTTCATCCCCGTCCGAACAGGAGAAGAAACGATGAAGACACCGCTCGCGTTTCTCGTCGCCTCTCTCGCCGGCGCGATCGTCGCCGTGCTGCCGGCGGCCGCGCTCGCCCAGGCGGTGGTGGGCCAGCCCGCCCCCGCTTTCTCCCTCCCCGACAGCAATGGGAAGACCCACGCCCTCGCCGACTTCAAGGGTCGCTTCGCGGTGCTCGAGTGGTGGAACTACGAGTGCCCGTTCGTCCGGAAGCACTACGGGAGCGGCAACATGCAGGATCTGCAGAGAAGGTGGACCGGCAAGGGCGTCGTCTGGGTCACCATCAACTCCTCCGCCCCCGGCAAGCAGGGCCACGTGAACGGGGCCAAGGCCAACGCGCTGATGAGGGAAGGGGGCGGTGCCGCCACCGCGGTGCTCCTCGACCACGACGGAAAGGTCGGCCGGCTCTACGGGGCGAAGACGACGCCGCACATGTTCGTCGTGGACCCGAAGGGCATCCTCTTGTACGCAGGCGGGATCGACGACAAGCCCACGACCGACCTCGCCGACGTCAAGGTGGCGAGGAACTACGTCGAGGCCGCGCTCGGGGAGGCGACGGCGGGCAAGCCCGTCACCGTGACGAGCAGCCAGCCCTACGGCTGCTCGGTCAAGTACGGGGACTAGCCCCGGCCGGGCCCGTCAGAGAGAGGCGCACTCTGTCCGCGGCCTCGGCCTGGGCCACGTGCGAGGGGTCGGGGACGAGCGGGTCGCCCGTGCGCTGCAGCGCGAGGGCGGGGCAGAAGGGGAACGAGGCGAGCGCGCCCCCCGAGGCCACGAGCCGGTCGTTCGCCGCCTGCGACACGGCCGCCGCCTTCGCCCTTGCCGGGGAGGTCGGCCACAGCTCAAGGAGCCGCGTCTGCCGGACGTTGCCGAGCGCGGCCTTGCGCCACTGCAAGCAGGGGAAGACATCGCCCTCGGGATCGATGGCGAGTGTGGTCCGGCCGAGGCCGCAGTTGATGCCGCCCGCCCCCCGCGTCTCGTGCGGAAGCTGGCCGAGCGAGGCCAGCTTTTCGAAGAGCCGCTCCACCGCCGCCGCCGAGGCCCGGTAGGCGAGGGGCGCCGGATCGCCGTCGTCCCGAGGCGTGATCGTCGGGTCCACGCGGTAGGGGACTCCACGGTCGGCGGCGAGGGTCGCCATCGCCTCGAGCTCGTGCTCGTTGAGGCGCGTCAGCGGGGTCTTGAGCACCACCGTCGCCCCGCGGGCGAGCAGACGGTCGAGGCCGCGGAGCATGGCCTCGAAGGAGCCGGGGGTCGCCGTCGCCCGATCGTGTGTGGCCGGGTGCGCGCCATGGAGGCTCAGCTCCACCGCGAGCGGGCGCAACGCGGCGAGCTCGCCCGCCATCCGCTCGGTGACGAGCGCGCCGTTCGTCAGCACGCGCAGGGCGAGACCCCGTTCCCGCACACCCCGGGCGATGGCCAGGAACTCCGGGTGGGTGAGCGGCTCGCCTCCGGTGAGAGCCACGAAGAGGGTACCCAGGCTACGCAGGTCGTCGAGGACGGTCAGCCACTCCGCCCCCGCGAGCCGCCGAATGTCGTGGCGCCGCGGGTTGTAGCAGAAGACGCAGCGCCAGTTGCAGGCGTAGGTCAGCTCGAGGCTGGCGGCGAGAGGCTGGGCGCGCTCCAGGGCCATCCGCTTGAGCTGCGCCGACGGCGTCCATCCCCCGGACATCCCTCAGCTCTCCCTGACGAGCCCACGCGCGCCGAGCGAGGCCAGAAACTCGCGCACATCGTCCCTCGCGCGATCGGGCTCGACCTCGAAGCGCTCCACGAGGGCTCCCGCGAGCGCCGTCTCGTCGCGCTCCTCGAGCAGCGACCAGAGGAGGCCGCCGGCGGCGTTGAGGCCGAGGACGCGACGGCCGGCGAGGTCCATCACGACCGTCTCCTCGCCGATCGACTGCCAGGCGAGATCGGGACTACGACGCAGGGGCATGTCAGCTCGAGATCGGTCCGATCCCGCCGCAGTCGGGGCCCTCGGCCGGCGTCTTTCCGCAGGCCGCCATGAGACCCGGCTGGGCCTCGAGGGGCTGCTCCCAGGCCACCGCCGGCTTCTCGTAGGGGAGCCGCCCCGCGGGCACCACGCCCGGCGTCGCCGGGGCCCCCTCATCCTTCCGTGGATCTGCCACCTTCTTCCAGTCTATCCGTCGCCGACCATCGCCGTCCAGACACACCCACGGTCCCGCCCCGTCGCTCTCACGGCAGGGGCACTTCCACCGCGTGGATCACGCCGGACTCGCTGCCGACGAGGATCGTGTTGGGGCTCACCCCGATGTCGAGCGACGGAGCGCCCACCGCCGCCTGGCCGTCGCCCAGCGTGACCGAGGTCTGTGCCGGCGGGTCCTGGCTGAAATCGAGCTGGTAGAGCTTGCCGTCGCTGCCGCCGACGTAGACGTAGGTCGTCCGCGGCACGAAAAGGACGATCGAAGGGACCACCGACGGCCCCAGGGTCAGCGACCAGTTCTCGGTGAGGCGGAGCGGGGAGTCGGAGACGCTCCGGACCTTCGTGTTCGTGGAGAAGAAGAGCGCCGTGCCCGCTCGGTCCGGGAACACGAAGCCTCTCACCGGCCCGTCGCCGGTCGGGAACGTGCGGTCGTCGACGCCGGTCGCGGCGTCGAGCGAATAAAGGACGCCGTCATTGGTCCCAACGTAGACCCTGTCCCCGCGTACGATCGGGCTGCCGTCGATGCTGCCGAGGTCGCGGGACCAGCGGCGACGCAGTTCGTCGGGGGCCGGGCCGAGGTCGAAGCACCACAGCGTGCTGCCGCTCGCGCCGGAGCCACGGCGGCTCGCGACGTAGACGCGGCGGTTCGCGTAGTCGACCGAGGCCTGGGCGCTGATGATGCCGATCGGACCCGAGCCGTCGGTCTCGGCGGGGCCGATCCCCAGGTTGTCGAAGCTGTCGATGACGCTCCCGGTGGCGAGGTCGAGGACGTGGAAGGCGCTGCCCGACGTGTTCCACGTCCCCACCATGACGTAGTCCCAGAGGCCGCCGAAGCGGACGAACATCGCCGACGGGGCGGCGAGGACGGGCGAGCCCAGGCTCGTCGGCCAGACCAGCGCCCCCGTGCGGGCGTCGAGTGCCGTCACCATCCCGTCGAAGGAGCCAATGAAGACGACGGAGCTCGCGAGGCCCACGGTCACGGGTGCGATCGGGGAGCGGGCGTAGGCGACGCCCCCCAACCGGTACTGGACCCAGGGACCGGGCCAGACCCCACCGCCCGAGCCACGGTCCATGGCGTGCACCGTGTGGTCGTTCGATACCGCGATGATCCCGTCGAAGCCGATCGCGGGGGCAGAGACCGATGTCGCCGCGGTGGTGTAGCGCCACTTCTCGGGGCCGGCGGTGGCGTCGAAGGGGTGGCCTCTCGCGACCCGGCCCCCGGAGAAGCCCGCACCCGTGTCCACGAAGACCGAATAGCAGTAGCGGATGTCCAGCTCGAGCCCGCCGTGGGGCCACGCCGCCTTGGTGTCGGTCGTCCAGGGCGGTCCGGAGAGGATCTGCTCTCCGTCGACGACCCCGCCGGTGGGGGAGGTCACGAACGTGCAGTTCGAGGTCGGGGTGGGGGCCTTGCGCCAGCGGATGTGGATCGCAGCGGCAGTCCCGGTGGGGTTGACCCACTGGATGACGTTCTCGCCCGATGCCCCGACCCCGCGCGAGGTGATGGCGAAGAAGGCGACGTCGTCGTCGGGAGGAATGGCGCCCACCATCACCGGGAGCTCGTTCGATACCATCGGCCCCCCGCAGGTGGGGGTCGTCGTCTCGACGAGGAAGTACGTGCCGGTACCGGGGAAGTCGGCTCCGTTGATCACGTAGGTGCTGCCGGTCTGACCGGGGATCGGGGTGATCGCGCCGGCGGTCACGTTGCGGTAGCCCCACTGGCGGGCGAGGACGGGCCCGCCGCCGGTCTCGGCGGCGCTCACCGTCCCCCCGAGGCAGCTGAGGCACACCGTGGTGGGCCCCGGGGTCGAGATCGACACCGTGGCGAGGTCGCCGGCGGAGAAGGTGCGGCTCGCGACCGCCCAGCAGCCGTCCTGGCGCGCCTGCACGGAGAGAACGTGGAGGCCGGGGGTCAGCCCGAAGAGCGTGATCGTCGGCGCGTAGCGGACGACCGGACCATCGAGGCTCCACCGGTAGGTGTCATAGCCCGTTCCCGCGGACCAGGTCCCGACGTCGGCGGAGCAGATCCAGTCCGGTCCGGCGATCGCGACGCCGAGGCCGAGGGTGAAGCGACGGCTGCGTATCGCGGGGGCGGAGGGGTGGGAGAACTGGAGCTGGTACCGGCGTCCGGCGAGGTCGATCTCGAGGTCGGTGAACGTGGCCCGACCCGCGCTGACGGGGACCGCGGTCGTGCCGCCGAGGATGGCCCCCGCCGTCCCCGTCCCGGGTACGATGCCCGCCGTGACCGTGTCCGCGTCGCAGGTCACGGGGTTGCCGCCGTCGTCCTGCACCTCGACGACGGGCTGGGTCGCAAGCGGCATACCCGGGTCCCCGCAGGAGGAGGGATGCTGGACGAGGGCGAGCCGGCGCGGGCGGCAGGCAGTGCTGAGAAGGATGGCGACGTCGTCGGTCTCGTAGACCACGACCGCCGTGTCCAGCCACCCGTCGCCATTGAGGTCCTGGACGGCGAGGGCGATCGCCCCCTGCCCGGCCACCCAGTCCTCGGGGGGCTCGAAGCCGATGCCGCCGCTGCCGCGGAGCACCTTGAGCCCGGTGGCGGCGACGGCGAGGTCGAGGTCGCCGTCGCGGTTCAGGTCGGCCATCGTCATGAAGAGCGGCCGATCGTTTCCGTCGAGCCGGACCGGGGCGTCGAAGGTCCCGCTGCCCTGGTTGCGGAAGACGGACAGGCCGGAGCCGCCGAGGTCGGCGGTGGCGAGGTCGGCGTCGCCGTCGCCGTCGAGGTCGCCGGCGGCGACCGAGAACGGGTTCGAGTCACCGCTCGCCACCGGGAGATCGGCGGTTTTCGCGAAGCTGCCGTTGCCGGCGCCGATGAGGATGCTGACGTTCGACGATTGTTCGTTGGCCACCGCGAGGTCGAGGTCGCCGTCCCCGTCGAGGTCGGCGACGGCGATCCCGGTCGGGGCACTCCCGGCCGCGACCGACGGCTGCGGGGTGAAGCTCCCGCCCCCGTCGTTGAGGAGCACCGTCACCGTGCCCGGCGTCTCGCGGTTGCAGACCGCGAGGTCGAGGTCCCCGTCGCGGTCGAAGTCCCCGACGACGAGCGAGTCCGGGGAAGCGCCGACGGAGACGGAGGTCGAGGTGAAGACCCAGGCCGTCGGGGTGGCGAGGAGGATCGACACCGAGCCGCTGGTGGTATTGCTCACCGCAAGATCGATCCGGCCGTCGAGGTTGAGGTGGGCCGCCACCACCGAGTCCGGCCGCTGTGCCACCGTCTCGGTGCTCTGGAGCACGAACGAGCCCGCACCGTCGTTGCGCAGGAGGGAGAGGCTTCCCGAGCCCTCGTTGGCGACCGCGAGGTCGGCATCGCCGTCCCCGTCGAGGTCCGCCGCCGCCACGCCCCGCGGCGCGTCGCCCACGGCCACGCGAGTCGCGACACGGAAGCCGCCCCCCCCGGTGAGGAGGAGCGCCACGCTGTTCGAGTTGCGGCAGGGCACGGCGAGGTCGGGCTGGCCGTCGAGGTCCGCGTCCAGCGCGACGAGGGCCTGCGGGTTCGTCCGCACCGGCGTCGTCACCTGTGGAGCGAAGCCGCCCGCCCCGTCGCCGGGGAGGAGGTCGACGACATGGCTTCCGTTCGAGACCGCGACGTCGGCGTGGCCGTCCGCGGTGAGGTCCAGCGCTACGATGCCCGTTGGTGCCCCGCCCACGAGGACGTTGACGGCGGCGGCGAAGGCGCCGCCCCCGGTGCCCCGTAGAACAGAGACGCTACCGCCGGAGCCCTGGTTGGCGGACACGAGGTCCGGCCGGCCGTCTTCGTTGAAATCGGCCGCGGCAACTCCCCGCGGGCTGGTGCCGACGGACGGCGCCGACGAAGCGGCGAAGCCTCCGAAGCCGTCCCCAAGCAGGACCGAGACCGTGTTTCCCACGTTGTTCGCAACCGCGAGGTCGAGGTCCCCGTCCCCGTCGAGGTCGGCGGCGGCGAGGGCGCGGGGGGCGGCGCCCACGGGGATGCTCGTTGCGTTGGCGAGCGCACCCGTCCCATCGCCGAGGAGGCGGGTGACGGTGTTCGAGCCCTCGTTGGTCACCGCCACGTCCGGCGCGCCGTCGCCGTTGAAGTCGCCCGCGACCACGGCCGACGTGTTGATCCCCGCCGCGATGGGGGTTGCGGGGACGAAATTCCCGGCTCCGTCGCCGAGGAAGACCTGCACGGCGCCGGACGCCGGCTCGCCGAGCGCGACCACCACGTCCTCGTCGCCGTCCGAGTCCAGGTCGGAGGCGGCGACGCCCCGCGGGGTGAGGGAGAGGCTCAGCGTCGTCGCGACCGCGTAGCCCGTCTCCGTCCCGCGCAGGAGCACGAGGGTCTTGGCGGTGCCGTTGACGACGACAAGATCCGGAACGCCGTCCTGGTCGAAGTCACCTGCCGCCGCGGCCACGGGGCCGTCGCCCACGGCAAAGGCGCGCGCGGCGGGTCCGAAGGACACTCGGGCGCAGGAGGGGCAGACGACGGCCTCGAGCGGCGACGCGCACGCCAGCAGAGCACAGGCCGCGAGGAGGAATTGAGTCTGGTACCGCCGAGGGAAGCGGGTCATGGAGGGAGGCTCCTGGAAAAGGGCCTAGGGCTTGATCACGAAGCTCCGGCCGGGGCCGCAGGGCGCCGGCCGGTCGTCGAGATGGGGGACGACCCTCCAGCGCCCGTAGAGGGCGCTCGCCATGATCGAGGTCCCCGCGACCGGGAGCCGGGCCTCGAGGCGGCGTGGCCGGATCGGTTTCTTGCCGCCCGGGGTCCCGAACGGCACCGACAGCACTTGGTAGAGGAAGCCTCGCGGGGTGTAGACGCGGAGCTGCAGGACGTGCCCTCCCTTCACTCGGCGTTGGAGCTGCGTCCGGAACTCGAGGTCGAGGATCCGAGTGGCGGAGAAGCTCTGCCGGTGACGAGGTGCCTGAGGCGATCCGATGTCGACGATCTGGCAGCCCCCGCCCTGGGACGAAACAAGCTGGACCTCGGGGGGTTTCGCCGCGCCCAACGGCGCGGCGGCGAGAAGGGCAGCGAGGATGGGTAGCATCGGATTCTCCCTAGGGCAGCGGCACCTGGACCGCGTAGAAGACGCCCCTCACGCTGCCGACGTGAAGGACGTTGAAGCCGATATCGAGCGACGGGACCCCGACCTCGAAGCCGGTCGGGTCGAAATCGAGATCGACGAATCTGCGCGTGGGCCCGGGGTCGGCGAGGCTCACGTCAAGCTGGTAGAGGCGGCCGTCCCCGCCTCCCACGAAGAGGTGGGTCGTGCCGGGCCAGAAGAGCGGTGTCGAGGGGTTGGGGATGACCGACGTCTCCCAAACCGGGACCCATACCCCGGCGTCCCTCATCTTCCAGACCTTGTTCGTTGTCGAGAAGTAGACCGCGTCGCTCAAACGGTCGGGGAGGATGAAGTTCTTGATGGGCCCGTCGAGAAGGGGGCCGGTCGTTTGGATGTCCAGACCGTCGGCCGCCCGCATCGACAAGACCTCGCCCGCATCCGTGCCGACGTAGATCCGACCGTTGCGAAGGACCGGGCTGCCGCTGATGTTGCCCACGTTCACCGCCCACTTGAAACTGAAAGTGACCGGGCCCGCCAGTCCCAGCTCCAGGCACCAGAGCGTTCTGGGGTCCCCGGCCCCGGTGTTCAGAGTGGCGAAGTACACGCGGTTTTGCGGCAGCCTCCTGTAGTCGACGACGGCCATCCCGGAGATGCGGCCGATACCCGGGAACCCGTCCGCCGGTCCGAAGGTGTCGACGACGGCCCCTGTTGCGGGGTCGAGGGCATGGAAGACGTTGTTGTCGGCCGCGCTTGTCCCGATGAGGATCGCGTCGTGCTCGCCGCCGAACGCGGTGAAGATCCCCGCCGGCGCCGCCCCCCCACTTGCCGGAGCCAACGTCGTTGTCCACACGACGGCGCCGCTCTGGGTGTCGACGGCGTGCACGCCGCCATCCTGGGTGCCGATGAACATGCGCGAACCGAAGCTCAGGGGCACGACGGGATTGCGGGCCTGGGAAGGGAAGTTGAGGTCGACCGGAAACCAGGTCGGCAGGGGCAGGGTCGGCCATTCGCCGCCCGTCCCCGAGCGATCCATGGCGTGCAGGTCGCCGCTGTTGTCGACGGCGAACACACCGTCGAAGCCGATCGAGGGCGGGGCAACGCCGGTCGTGCCCGTGCCTGTCGCGTACTTCCACTTGAGCTTCGTGGCGGTGGCGTCGAAGGGGTGTCCCTCGACGGAGACACCCGTCGAGAAGACCGGCCCGGGGTACGCCGCCCAGACGGTGTAGCAGTAGGGGGTGTCGAGGCTCAGGTTGTTGTGGTCGTAGAAGGCCGGCGAACCCGCAGGGCCGACGGGGCTGATCGGGGCGCAGTCGGCGGGGAGACACGCGCCCCCGGCGACGGTCGGCGCCACGCAAGACGGTCCCTGCGTGAAGCGGATGCGGATCTCGGTGGGCGGGGTTCCGCTGACGGGATTGACCCACTGTACGCGGTTGTGCCCAAAGGCCGAGTCGCCGTCCGAGACGACGGTGAGGAATCCAACGTCGGGGTTGGTGGTGTCGTCGTCCAGGATCGTCCCCACGCCCCGCGGCCGGCGGATGACGCCGTTCGATGGCGCGGACAGGTTGACGTGGAAGGTCTCGTTGGGCTCGACGGAGAGGTCCCCGACGGCGAGGACGCTCAGCGGCTCCGAGACACTCCCTGGCGCGAAGACGACCGTGCCCCCGCCGCTCTGGTAATCCCCGGGGGCGCCGGCAGTGTCATCCGTCGTGTTCCAGCTCACGGACACCGTGAAGGCGCTCGGGTTGGAGAGCGTGACCGTGAAGGTGGCGGCGGGAGTGAAGGGGGGATTGCCCTCGATGACCCTCACGTCGTCGATCGAGATCATCGGGATGCCGTCGTCGTTGAGGATTGTGCCCACGCCCTGGGGGTCGGTGATCACCGCGTTCACCGGGTTGGAGAGGTCGACGACGAACGTCTCGTTAGGCTCGAACTTCAGGTCTCCGACCACCGGCACGTCGACCGTCTGCGCCGTGACGCCGGGCGGGAAGGTCACCTGCAGAGGGCCGGCGGGAAGGAAATCGCTGTCGGCCAGGGTAGCGGTGCCGTCCGCGGCGACCCAATCCACCGTCACCGTCTGCGTGCTGGGGAAGGAGAGCGAGATCGTGAAGCGCGCGTTCGTGTTGCCGACATTGCCCTCGGCCAGCGTCACGTCGTTGATCGTGATGTCCGGGGGCAGCGCGAGGTGGCCCCACCAGGTGCCCCAGCGGTCCTGAACCAACGGCTGCATGGCGTACTCCTGGATCGTCCACAGGTCGGTGTCGTTGAGGGGGTCGACGGCGGTGGCGCTGTAGTCGCCCCACCGGTTGACCCCCTTGACGTTGAGCTTGACGTACTTGGCCTCGCCGTTCTTCAGCGTCGCCACATCCCGGAACGTGCCCGGAGAGTCGCCGAATCCGCGGAAGGCGTAGCAACCGCTCGGAAACCTCACTGCTGAAAAGCAGGAGAAGCCCAGGAGGGCGTCGTCTCGGGTATTCACGGCGATGCTCGGGAAGGCGTAGAAGTTCGTCCCCGAGGGGTCATCGATCAGCCCGCTCTGGGGAACACCCGCGGTCGCGGGGTCGATCTGCCACCACTGGATGGAGGACCGATTCGGGCCGGCCGAAGGGAGGAAAACCGTGTGTGTCGTCCAGAGCTTGCCGTTCCGGAAGACCAGGTTCTGGATCCGTGCGTCGTTCGTCGCGATCCCCGTCCCCGAGCCGGACTGCGGTGCGAAGTTCGGCGTCGGTGGGACCGACGCCCACGTGGGCCCCAGCGGGAAGCCGACCTCCGACAGCGATTCAAAGCCCACTGGGCCCGAGAGCTTCAGCAGGCGCAGCGCGCCCAGGCCCGGATTCCACTCCTCGACCAGGTAGAGGTCGTCCAGGGTGTCGTCGTACGTCACCGCGGGCACCTGCGTGAAGCCCGCAAAGTCTTCGATGAACCTGTAAGAGGTGGGAGGGCCGTCGTAGAGATCGGCCCGCTCGAAGATGTAGATCTGCGATCGGTCGTAGTCGTCGGCGGCGACGGTGAAGAGGTTGACCTGCACGACGACCCAGTTCTTGTTGAAGCCCACGCTCGGGTAGTCGGCCCAGAGAGTGTCGGGGATGTCCGCATCCGCTCGCTCGCTCCACCAGAGCCCCGTAGGGTCGTTGGTCTGGGAGGCGGCAACGAGGACCGCGGAGCTGTTCGTGCGTGCGTCGTCACAGCTCACGACGATCCACCGGTCGGCGTAGGGGTCGTAGAGCGCGCGGGGATCGAAGACGCCGGTCGTTCCCCAGAAACTGCTCAGGGCCTTTGGGAATCCCGGAAACGCAGCACCGGTCCGAGTCTGGACGTGCACCTGGCTGTTCAGGGTGACGAGGAGATGGTTCGGGCCGACGGCCCCGTGTGTGTCGGGAGGAATGACGAGCAGATTGTCCGGCAAGGCCTGGAAACCGGCGTCGGCGAGAGGCGGCGAGGGTCCGAGCGGCGCCAGCGGTGCGGCGGGGGCCAGAGCCTCTGGCGCCGCCGGGACGGCGGTGACCCGCACACGCTGCGGGCCAGGCACCGGGGAGTGAATCGCCAGGGGCTCTGAGGCAGTCTCGGGGGCTGCGGCTGCGGAGGGGAGGGCGCCCAGGTCGATGACCCAGTTCTCTGTCGGCTGGCCGGGGGTGCTCGTCAGCGGCTCGCTCGAACGCTCCTCGGCCCGGGCGGGGACGGCGAGCGTGGCTGCCAGCGCGAGTGTCACGAGCGTCCGACCCCCGATCATCTGGGCTCGCATCCCCCTTGAGCGGCTAGAGGATAAACCCTTTTCAATCCGTGTGAAACGGACACCCCTCGTCGCTCGGGACGCTCCGGCCCCGGGTCGGGTCATCGCTCGGCTCCTTTCGGCTCGTGCGTGGAAGGCCACCCCGGGCGAGGGGGCACCGGGGGGTTTTCGGTTCGCATGGCCCTGAGGAGGGAGCCAAGGCCGCAGGAGATGCAGCCAACATCCACGAAGATCGAAGCTTAGCCCTCAACGGGCTACCTCCATTCCGGTCCGGCCAGAAGCTTTTGACACTCCGGCCGCACGTCCAACCCCCATTAGGCCCGAGCGGCTCCCCCGGGGGCTATGACGCTGATCACAGTGGACTTCGCCCCGCCAGGACGGGGGGTCAGGGCAGAGAGAGTGGGTTACACTGCGGGGAATGATCCAGCGGACGGCCGCCTCCCCGACGAAGTCCTTCCTCGAGCGCGTCGCGGAAGGCGTCGTCGTGTGCGACGGCGCCATGGGGACGATGCTCTACGCGCGAGGGGTCTTCGTGAACCGCTGCTTCGACGAGCTGAACCTCTCGAACCCCGCCCTCGTCCGCTCGATCCACCAGGAGTACGCGGAGGCCGGGGCGGAGGTTCTCGAGACGAACACCTTCGGCGGGCACCGCTTCAAGCTCGGTCCCCACGGTCTCGAGGCCCAGGTCCGCAAGATCAACCGCGAGGGGGCGCGCATCGCCCGCGAGGCCGCGGCGGGCCGGGCGCTCGTCGCGGGCTCGATGGGGCCGATCGGCAAGCCCTTGGCACCCCTCGGCAACGTGCCCTACCAGGAGGCGCGGGAGGCCTACCACGAGCAGGCGCAAGGGCTCCTCGAGGGCGGGGTGGACCTCTTCCTGATCGAGACCATGCCCTCGCTCGATCAGGCCCGCGCCGCGCTCGAGGCGGTGCGGGCTGTCACCTCGGAGCGGCCGGTCGCGGTCAGCCTGACCTTCAACGAGGAAGGGACGACGCTCTACGGCGACACGCCGGAGGAGACGGTGCGGGTCCTCGAGGAGCTGGGCGTCTCCGTGATCGGAGCGAACTGCAGCCAGGGGCCGCAGGCGATGCTGGAGACGATCCAGCGCATGGCGGCGGTGGCGAAGACGGCGCGCCTCTCGGCCATGCCCAACGCCGGCGCCCCTGCCTTCGTCGAGGGCCGCTACGTCTACCTCTGCACGCCGGAGTACATGGCGACCTACGCGCGACGGTTCCTCGAGGCGGGGGCGACCGTCGTCGGCGGCTGTTGCGGCACGACACCCGCCCACATCCGCGACCTCGTCCGCTCCGTCCGCATGGTCCGGCCCTCGCGCACCGAGGTGCGGATCCTCCCCCCCGCCCGGCCGCGGGAGGCCCCGGCCCCCGTCCCGCGCGAGGAGAAGTCGGCCCTCGCGCGGAAGCTCGGACGCCGGTTCGTGGTCTCGGTGGAGCTGGATCCTCCCCGGGGCGCGGAACCGGGGCTCATCCTCGAGCGCGCGCAGCTCTGCCGGGAAAACGAGGTCGACGTCATCAACGTCGCCGACGGGCCGCGCGCCTCCGCGCGCATGAGCGCCCAGGCCCTGTGCGTGCTCCTCCAGAGCAAGGTGGATATCGAGACGATCCTGCACTACACCTGCCGCGACCGGAACCTGCTTTCGATCCAGTCCGACCTGCTCGGCGCCCACGCGCTCGGCCTCCGCAACATCCTTGCCATCACCGGCGACCCGCCCAAGCTCGGCGACTACCCCGACGCCACCGCCGTCTACGACGTCGACTCGATCGGGCTCATTCGCATCATGGACCACCTCAACCACGGCTGCGACCTCGCGGGCCAGGTGATCGGCCCCGCGCTCGGTATCCACGTCGGGTGCGGGACGGACCCGAGCAAGCCCGACATGGAGCGGGAGGTCCGGCGGCTGGAGGAGAAGGTCGCGGCGGGGGCGGAGTACGTGATGACCCAGCCCATCTACGACCCGCGGACGCTCGAGCGGTTCTTCTCGATGATCCGTCATCTGAGGGTGCCGCTGCTCGTCGGGATCCTGCCTCTCTATTCCCACCGCAACGCGGAGTTCCTCCACAACGAGATCCCAGGGATGACGATCCCCGACGACATCCGGGAGCGGATGAAGAAGGCGGGCTCGGGGGAAAAGGCCCAGGCGGAGGGAGTGGCCATCGCACGGGAGGCGACACTCGCCGCCCGCGAGCTGGGCCAGGGCGTTTACCTCATGCCGCCCTTCAACAAGGTCGACCTGGCGCTGAGGGTGATCGAGGTTCTACACTAGGGCCTCGTGATGCCGCGCCCGTTCCTCGGCGCCCTGCTGCTGCTCGCCCTCGCCCCGAGGGTGGCGGCCCAGAAGCCGCCCGTCTTCGAGAGCGCGCTCGAGCTCGTCAACGTCACGGTCGCGGTCCGGGACGACAAGGGCCGGCTCGTCGGTGACCTCGCGGCCTCCGACTTCGCCGTCTTCGAGGACAACCAGCCCCAGGCCCTGCAGCTCTTCGCTCCCGCGCTCAAGCCCGGCGAGCAGGAGGCGCTCTCCCTCAACCTGGGCCTCCTCTTCGACACCAGCGAGAGCATGAAGAAGCAGCTGCGGCTGAGCCAGGAGAGCGCCATCCGCTTCCTGGACTCCATCCCCCGCGCGCGCGACCTCGTCCTCGTCTTCTTCGACCAGGACATCCGCCTCTCGCGCTACAGCAGCGAGAACCAGCAGGGGATCTTCGGGCGTATCCTCGAGACGCAAGGGTCCGGCAACACCGCGCTCTACGACGCCATCGCCGTTTACCTCTCGCGGGTGGCGGACACGAGCGGCCGGAAGGTGCTCGTGGTCTTCACGGACGGGGACGACACCACGAGTTCGATCGACGCCGGCGAGGTCATCCGCCTCGTCCGCTCGGTCCCGGTGACGATCTACCCGGTCTTCTTCCAGGGACCGCCGCAGTTCGGGCTCGCCGGCCAGTCCGTGATACGGGGGCGCGCCTTTCTCTACGAGATCGCCCGCTCGAGCGGGGGTCAGGTCTTCAACCCGCAGGCCTCGCGCGACCTCGCCGCGATCTACGAGAAGATCCTCGACGAGCTGGGCCACCAGTACGTGCTCGGGTACGTCTCCGACAACCCGCGGCGGGACGGGGCCTACCGGCGGCTCAGGGTCGAGGTCAAGAAGCCCGGCCTGCGGGTGCGGTGCCGGCCCGGCTATCACGCGCCGGGCAGCGAGGCGGAGGCGAGGAAGGCGGAGCGGCGCTGATCAGCCGCCGCCGACGCGCTCCAGGAGCGACTCGAGCCTTCGCTCGAGCTCGCGGACCCGGCGCTGGAGCTCGGGAAGCTTCGGGAAGACGGCGCTCGCCTTGAGCCAGGCACGGTTCTCGATGGCGGGATAGCCGGAAACGACGGTGCAGGGGTCGACGGAGTTGGGGATGCCCGTCTGGGCGGTGGCCACGACCCCGTCGCCGATCGTGAGGTGGCCGGCGACACCGACCTGTCCGGCGAGGGTGACGCGGCTGCCGATCTGCGAGCTGCCGGCGACGCCGACCTGCCCCGCGAGCACCGTGTCCTCTCCGACGCGGACGGAGTGGCCGATCTGTACCAGGTTGTCGAGCTTGGTGCCGCGCCCGATCCGCGTCTCCCCGAGGGCGGCGCGGTCGATGGCGGTGAGGGCGCCGATCTCGACGTCGTCCTCGATCACCACCGTCCCCACCTGCGGGAACTTGTGGTACCGCCCCTCGGCGTCGCGGGCAAATCCGAAGCCGTCGGCTCCGATGACGGCGCCGTTCTGCACCACGACCCGGTTGCCCAGCCGGCAGCGCTCGCGGACCTGCACCCCCGAGTGCAGCACACAGTCCTCGCCGATCTCGACGTCCTCGTAGAGGACCACGTGCGGGTGAAGGGCGGTGCGCGCGCCCACCCGCACCCGGGGCCCAAGGACCGCCCGCGCCCCGACGTGCACGTCCGGACCGAGCCGGGCGCTGGGGTCCACCTCGGCCGTGGCGTGCACGCCCGAAGGGGGCCGGCCCTGCGGCCGGAGCAGGCCCACCGCCCGTGCGAACGACAGGTAGGGGTTGTCGCTGACCAGGCTCGGCAAAGGCGTCTCGTGGCCGGGGGGAAGAATGATCGCGGAGGCCCGGGTCGTCGCGAGATGGTGGGCGTAGCGGGGGTTGGCGAGGAACGTGAGGTCGCCCGGCAGCGCCTCTTCGATCCCGGCCACGCCGCGCACCTCGACGTCGCCGTCCCCGCGCAGGGCGCAGCCGAGCCGCTCCGCCAGCTCGCGCAGGATCACGCGCGAGGGGTCTCCTTGTCGGCGGGAGGGGGGAGCGGGATCGCTGCGGCTTGCGCCGCCGGCTTGGCGGCCGCGGGTCCGGTCGCGGCCTCGCCCGCGTTGACCGCCCCGTTCAGGCGCGCTCCTTCCCTCACCACCAGCTTGTGCGCGTCCACCTTGCCCTCCACCTGCGCCGTCTCCGCGAGCGTGACCACGCGGGCGCGCAGGTCTCCCTTGAGCTCACCCGCGACTTCGGCCGCCTCCGCCACCACCTTCGCCTCGACCTTGCATCCCTGACCGAGCACCAGGCGTCCCGCGGCCGTGATCTCCCCGCGGAGTCGTCCGAGGATCCGGATGTCACGACCCTTGAGCTTGCCCTCGATGTCGGCGTGAGCGTCGACGAGGGTGATCTCTTCCTGCGCCATTCCCAATGACCCCCTGCGCCGTCATTCTAGCAGCATGCCGTTTCCCTCCGGGTCGGCCGGGCGCCGCGTCGGGCTAAGATGAGCGGATGAGCGCCCGATCCACCGGCCCGCCCGCGGGCCGCCTGCGCGCGGAGGAGCCGCGGCTGGCCCCCGCCCCCGCCGACTCGCGCTTCCAGCTCGTGAGCGACTTCGAGCCGCGGGGAGACCAGCCGCGCGCCATCGACGAGCTGGCGGCGGGGCTGGAGCGCGGAGACCGCCATCAGGTCCTCCTCGGGGTGACCGGAAGCGGCAAGACCTTCACCGTCGCCTCGGTCATCGCGCACCTCAACCGGCCCACGCTCGTCCTCGCCCACAACAAGACCCTCGCCGCCCAGCTCTACCAGGAGTTCAAGGCCTTCTTCCCGCGGAACGCGGTCGAGTACTTCGTCTCCTACTACGACTACTACCAACCCGAGGCCTACGTCCCCCAGTCCGACACCTACATCGAGAAGGAGGCCACGATCAACGAGGAGATCGACCGCATGCGACTCAGCGCCACGCGGACCCTCTTCGAGCGGCGCGACGTCGTGATCGTGGCCTCGGTGTCGTGCATCTACGGCCTCGGCTCCCCCGAGGCCTACTACGGCATGCTCCTCTTCGTGCGCCAGGGGGACACGCTCGACCGGCGGGAGCTGCTGGCGCGGCTCGTCGAGGCGCGCTACGACCGCAACGACTACGAGCTGCGGAGGGGCAGCTTCCGCGTGCGCGGCGACGTGATCGAGATCGTCCCCGCTTACGAGGAGAGCGGCATCCGGGTCGAGCTCTTCGGGGACGAGGTGGAGCAGATCAGCGCCTTCGACCCCCTCACCGGCAAGACGACCGCGCGCCTGGCCCAGGTCGCGATCTACCCCTCCAGCCACTACGTGACGCCGCAGCCGCGTCTCGCCGACGCCATCAAGACAATCGAGGCCGAGCTCCTCGAAGAGAAGCCGAAGCTCGAGCGGCACGGGAAGCTGCTCGAGGCCCAGCGGCTCTACCAGCGGACGATGTTCGACCTCGAGATGCTCCGCGAGACCGGGCACTGTCACGGCATCGAGAACTACTCCCGGCACCTCTCGGGGCGCGCCCCTGGCGAGCCGCCCCCGACACTCCTCGACTACCTCCCCAAGGACGCCCTCATGGTCGTCGACGAATCGCACCAGTCGATCCCGCAGGTGCGTGGCATGTACCACGGCGACCGCCAGCGCAAGCAGACGCTCGTCGAGTACGGCTTCCGTCTCCCCTCCGCCCTCGACAACCGGCCGCTGAGCTTCGAGGAGTTCGAGGCGCGGCAAGGGCAGGTCGTCTACGTCTCGGCGACGCCCGGGCCCTACGAGCTCCAAAAGTCG
>Ga0209641_10001894_pt1 | contig 18208 bp, 17 predicted proteins | sample RifCSP16_1_FD_184022 | JGI IMG/M metagenome (GOLD analysis project Ga0209641, IMG submission 184022) | Soil microbial communities from Rifle, Colorado - Rifle CSP2_sed 16_1 (SPAdes) (version 2) | ecosystem: Environmental > Terrestrial > Deep subsurface > Rock core/Sediment | place: Rifle... | reverse complement strand
CTGCCTGCGGGAGGGAATTCGTACGCCTTACCCTGCGTAACACGGTTATCCCTGTCCACCGAGTTCGGCAGGAGCAGGGTCACCGAACCGTCCGCGGCGATCGAAAAGATATAAATGTAGCAGTCGCTGTTCGCCTGATAGAAGACCTTTGCCTCTTCACCCTCTTTGAGAACGCTCTTCGAAAGAGACATCTTCAGGGATATGCCCTGACCTTTTTCAGGATAGACCGGCTCCACAAGAACTTTGAGATTGACTCGGTAAAGGTTCCTGTCCTTTTCATCCCAGCCTTCTCGAATGATCTCCGTCTTCTCGATCTTTCCTCTCACCGAGGCATACACCAGGTCTTCCGCGACCTGATTGTTCGAGACCAGGGTATGAGCCTTGATGAATGCCCCCACGGCCTTTTCAACCGCCCTGTTCTGGGCGTCCCGCCTGGCCCGCGCCATCACTTCCTTCGGCGTGTCCATCTCGCCCATATGCGCCTCGCCCGTTGCCTCGACAAGGACAGGCTGTTCAGCGGTGTACCCCGCGGTCGGCAACAACAGGAAAAACATGCTGACAATGAAAAATCGCTTCATTCGTATCTCCTGTGTATACTATGGTCTTAACGCCTATTTTAATGTGTCGTTGATTACAGCTCCACTCCCTTGATCTTCGCCGCCTGCATTACGTCTTGTCCCCGCGGCCCGAATAAATTTACCTGGCACTCGCATGAAGAATCGTGATGCCGACGATTTTATTGCCGTCTTTTCTGGTCAATATATCATCATCGGCCTCAATTGTTTTTTTGCCCTTTGCAGCCTGCGGAAGCTCACATACAAAACATCCGCTTCCCTGTCATAATCGAACCATATATGCTCGGCAGGGAGCTTCATAATATCCTGCGATAACGCCAAACAGGTTTGGACAAATGCTTTTTCATCAGCGCCATTTCTTATCGCCATATGATGTGCTTTTCATTCACTTGATTGCTGTGTTTTTATGACTGTTTCTATTTCTCTAATGAATTTTCTGGCCGATTGAATCTGGACATCCGCTTCTTCTTTGGAAACAACAAAAAAATCTCCATAATCCGCCTGTTCACGGTAAAGCTTTGCCTTTTCTATCAGTTTGCTCGCTTCCTTGGATACTGTTCCGGGTTTTACAAAATGTTGGTTGAAAAGTGCAATTACGCCGGAATGCTTTGCACTGTCCAATTGTCTTGTCGCGAGGAGCGCACGGGCAGCGGTAAATATTGCATAATACGATCTATTGACGGAATCCTTGTGGTCACCTTTTTCAAAGAGATCAACGGCCGCCTTGAGTCTTTCCTGTGCGTTCTCAATACGGTACTTAATCAATGCCTCTTTTTTATCGGCAGCCGCCATTACAGTAAAACCCCTTCCGATTCAACAGTCATTGAAAAAGGTGATGCAATGTCGGCATTTACTTTATACTCCTGCTCGCTGAAGACAACTGGTGAGATGGACAGGTCATACTCAATGTTCACCCTCGACGTAACATCAGCCACCGTATCCATCACGTCAAGGGTTCTTTCTTTAACAATGACCAGAATATCGATGTCGGAAACTGCGGTGTAATCTCCTCTCGCTTTGGAGCCGAAAAGCTCCAGTTTGAGCAAAGATCTTCCCAACTTCGCGCGTATAGACTGCACAAACCGTTCTACGGCATGTTTTTCAGTCTGGGTCAAGTATTTTAAACTATTCTTCATCAGCCATCTCTCTCCAACACTGCCTATTTTTTGCTATTATAGCTCCACTCCTCAGATTTTTTCTACTCGAATTACGTCGCTGTCACCGCCGCAGGACTATATCTTTTTCTCATGGAACTTACCCCAGGCACCGAACAACCTCTCACTAAATGCTTTCCTGAGAAGGTTGCCCAGATAAAGCCACTCAAGTCTCTTCTCGATTGGCATCTCTTGATAATGTTTTATTTGTTCATCAGTTAAATAGTATGAGAAACCATGCGTCTCTTGATCTCTCATTCCGCACTCCGCACCAAAACGCCGACACGGTCGGCTTGCTCCCTATTACAGCTCCACTCCCTTGATCTTCGCCACCTGCATCACATCTTTGTCGCCGCGGCCTGAGAGGTTCACGATGATGACCTTGCCCTTGCCGAGCGTGGGTGCGAGTTTGAGGCAGTAGGCGACGGCGTGGGCGCTCTCGAGAGCGGGAATGATGCCTTCGAGACGTGAGAGAAGATCGAATGCCTCCATGGCTTCCTCGTCAATAGCATAAGTATACTCGATTCTTCCCTGGTCGTGATAATAAGAATGCTCCGGCCCCACGGCGGCGTAGTCCAGTCCCGCTGACACGGAATGGGTAAGTTCTATTTGACCGTCATTGTCCTGCAGAATATAGGTCTTGGAACCCTGAAGCACGCCGAGCGAGCCCCCTGCAAACCGGGCGGCGTGCTTGCCGTGCTCAATGCCGAGCCCCCCTGCTTCTACTCCGCACATCTTGACGGAGGACTCGTCCAGGAATTCATAGAACAGGCCCATGGCATTCGAGCCGCCGCCCACACAGGCAACGAGACAGTCCGGCAGCCTGCCTTCTAATTTCATAATCTGTTTTTTCGCCTCGCGCCCGATCACGGACTGGAAGTCTCGCACCATCATGGGAAAGGGATGCGGTCCGAAGACCGTGCCGAGCACGTAATGCGTGTTCGCAACGTTCGTGATCCAGTCGCGCATGGCCTCGTTGATGGCGTCCTTGAGCGTCTTGCTGCCGATGTCCACCGGCCGCACGACGGTCCCGAGGAGCTTCATGCGGAAGACATTGAGCGACTGCCGCGCAACATCCTCCGTGCCCATGTAGACCTCGCAGTCCAGCCCAAACATCGCCGCCGCGGTAGCCGTGGCGACGCCATGCTGGCCCGCGCCCGTCTCGGCAACCACGCGGGTCTTGCCCATGCGTTTGGCGAGAAGGACCTGCGCAAGAGAATTGTTGATCTTGTGCGCGCCGGTGTGGCAGAGATCTTCGCGCTTGAGATAGATCTTCGCGCCGCCGAGATGGTCCGTGAGCCGCTTGGCGAAATAGAGGGGCGTGGGACGGCCGATGAATTCCCGGAAATAATAATCGAGCTCGGCCAGGAACGCCTTGTCCTTCTTCGCCGCGAGGTACGCGTTCTCGAGCTCCGTGAGCGCGGGCATGAGCGTCTCGGGCGCGAATTTTCCGCCGTAGATGCCGAAGTGGCCTTTTTTATCTGGCACTATCATGGCCTCGCCGCCTTCCGGACCTCGGATATGAATTTCTTGATCTTCGCATGGTCTTTGATCCCCTTCTCTTTCTCAACTCCGCCGGCAACGTCCACACCGTAGGGCTGTACAAGCTTCACTGCCTCGGCCACGTTCTTCGTCGTCAGCCCGCCGGCAAGGATAATTCTGCCGAATGTTTTCGCAACAACGGCAAGGTGCCAGTCGAAGGTAACGCCCGTGCCTCCGGGAAGCTTCTCATTATAGCTGTCCAGGAGAAACGCGCTTACCTTGTAGTGAACAAGGCTGTGCAGACTTTCCCGGTCCTTCACCTGGAACGCCTTGATCACCCGGTTCTCGAACCGCTCACAGAACTCGGGACTTTCCTGGCCATGGAACTGGACGACCCGGATGCCGGTCAGCGCCTGGACCTCGCGCACCTTCTCCTCTTGTTCATTCACGAAGATGCCGATGGGAATGACAAAGGGCGGAAGCTGATAAATGATCTCGGCCGCCTTCTGCGGCTCCACGTAGCGCGGGCTCTGGGCAAAGAAGTTGAAGCCGAGCGCGTCCGCTCCGAGTTCCGACGCTGCCAGGGCGTCGTCGAGGTTCGTTATTCCGCAGATTTTGATCTTGACCATATTAACATCCCTTTTTCTCGTGAACGAGATTGCTTCGTCGCGGAGTTTACCCCGCACTCTGATGGGGGCTCCTCGCAATTACACAATATTAAGTTCGTTTGTATTATTTCCCCAACAACTCCTTCACTTTCTTTCCGATGTCTTTCTCCCGCATCAGGCTCTCGCCGACGAGGATGGCATCCACCCCGGCCTTCTGGAGCATGAGCACGTCCTCACGGGTCTTGATACCGCTCTCGCTCACTACAATACAGTCATCGGGGATGTCCTTTAAAAGTTCGAGCGTCGTCCGCAGATCCACCTTGAACGTCGCCAGGTCCCGGTTATTGATCCCGACGAGCCTCGCCCCGGTGAGCAATACCCTGTCCAGCTCCTTATACGTATGCGCCTCGATAAGAACATCGAGTCCGAGCCTGCCCGCGAGGCCGAGATAGTCTTCCAGCTGGTGATGGCCAAGACAGGCGACTATCAGGAGCAGGGCATCTGCGCCGGCAGTCCGCGTTTCGTAGATCTGATATTCGTCGATGATGAAATCCTTGCGTAAAAGCGGCAGCCCGACGTCCTTTCTGATGTCGTCCAGATATCCGAGCCTTCCCTGAAAGAACTTCATCTCCGTAAGCACCGAGAGGCAGGACGCGCCGGATTCTTCATAGGTGCCGGCGATCTTGACGGGATCGAAGTCCTCCCGGATCACACCCTTGGACGGCGAAGCTTTTTTTACTTCGGCAATGAGCCGTATCTCTCCCTCGCCGGCGAGCGCCTCTCGAAAACCGCGAGAGGGTTCCATGCTCGCGGCCCTGGCCTTAAGCTCAGCAAGCGGCGCGGCGCGCTTCGTCTCCACAAGCTCCGTTCTTTTATTTGCGACGATCTCGTCTAATATCATTCCCTTTACTTCTGACTCCCCCGGCCCGCATCCTATTTTCTTTTGATCCGGGGCGGGCTGACTTCTGGCTTCTGACTTCTGTCGTTACGCCTTATTCGTAAACTGCTTCAGCATCTCCAGTTTCTTCATCGCCGCGCCGGAATCGATGGACTCCGCCGCGAGTTTGATCCCGTCCTTAAAATCCTTTGCCCTTCCGGAGACAACGAGGCCTGCCGCGGAGTTCAGGACCACGATGTCGCGCCGGGGACCCTTCTGCCCTTTGAGAATTTCAACGGTGATCCCCGCATTCTCCCTGGCATCCCCGCCTTTCAGGTCTTCGGCCCTGCCGACAGAGAAGCCGAAATCGGACGGATGAATAAAGAAGTCTTTCACCTGCCCGCCCGTGAACTCGGACACCTTGGTCTTGTCCGTGGTCGTTATCTCGTCAAGCCCGTCCATCCCGTGTACCACGAAGGCATGCGTGATGCCGAGATTGCCGAGGGCATGCGCAAGAAGCCCGGTCAGGTCCGCCGAATACACGCCCATGATCTGGGACTTCACTCCTGCGGGATTGGTGAGCGGGCCGAGCAGGTTGAATATGGTGCGGATGCCGATCTCCCGGCGGGGGCCGATCGCGTGCTTCATCGCCAGATGCATCATGGGCGCGAACAGGAAACCGATGCCGACTTCCCGGATGCATTCCTCGACGCGGTGCGAAGGAATTTCGATATTGACGCCGAGCGCCTGCAGCACATCCGCGCTTCCGCTCTTGCTCGAAACCGACCGGTTGCCGTGCTTGGCGACCGTGACTTCTGCTCCGGCAACGACAAAGGCCGCCGTGGTCGAAATATTGAAGGTGTGGGCCATGTCCCCGCCCGTGCCGCAGGTATCCACCTGGTATTGTGCGTCGAGCTTGATCGGCACGGCCTTCTCGCGCATGACCCTCGCAGAGCCCGTGATCTCTTCGACGGTCTCGCCTTTCATGCGAAGCGCGGTGATGTAGCAGGCGATCTGCGCGTCCGTGGCCTCGCCCTGCATGATCTCCCGCATCACCGATTCCGCTTCGGCCTCGGTGAGGCTGGTTTTGGCGACGACCTTTGAGATGGCTTCTTTGATCATATCGATTCTCCCGATAACGTCTTGGCGTTATCTGACGATCCATGATGCACAATGCAGGATGCAGGATAAAAAAGGACACCTAAACTGACCGGGGGTCTCATCGTGTATCATGCATCATGTATCCTGCATCCGCTTCATCACAGCTTCAAAAAATTCCTCAGCAGATCCTTCCCCGCGCCGGTCAGGATCGACTCGGGATGGAACTGCACTCCCTCCACCTTGAACTGCTTGTGGCGCACACCCATGATGATGCCGTCCTCTGTCCACGCGGATATTTCGAGCACCGGCGGCAGGGTCTCGCGCTTGATAATGAGCGAATGGTAGCGCGTGGCCTCAAAAGGATTCGGGAGTCCGGCAAAGATGGTCTTTCCATCATGGTGGATCATCGAGGTCTTGCCGTGCATGAGATAGGGCGCGCGGATAACGTCCCCTCCGAAGGCCTCACCCATGGCCTGGTGCCCGAGACACACGCCGAGGACCGGGACCTTGCCCGCGAAGTGTCTGATCACGTCAATGGAGATCCCCGCCTCTTTCGGCGTGCACGGCCCGGGTGATATCACGATCCGTTCGGGCCTCATAGCCTCAATCTCGGCTATCGTGATCTTGTTGTTCCGGTAGACCTTCAGCTCCTGTCCCAGCTCGCCTAAATACTGGACCAGGTTGTAGGTAAAGGAATCGTAATTGTCGATCATTAATAACATGGTAAACCTTCCTAAAACAACGCAGGTAAAGTCAGGCGGTTACGGTTACGATGCCCGTTTCGTTCAGCGGTTACGGTATTCGTTTTCACCGTTACCGTTTCCCGATCCACGATACGGGCTTCGTCGCCGATAGACGCCCCATCACTTTCCGATTATCAATCGAGTCCTTCCTCCGCCATCTCCACCGCGCGCATCATGGCCTTGGCCTTGTTCACCGTCTCCTGATATTCCGCGGCCGGGTCGCTGTCCGCAACCACGCCGCCGCCGGCCTGGATATATGCCGTTCCGTCTTTAATGATCAGGGTGCGTATGGTGATGCAGGTGTCCATGTTCCCGGAAAAACCGAAATACCCCACAGCGCCCGCGTAGGGACCGCGGCGCGTGGGCTCCAGCTCGTCGATGATCTGCATGGCCCTGATCTTGGGCGCGCCCGAAACCGTACCCGCAGGAAACGAGGCCCGTATCACGTCGTAGGCGTCTCTGCCACCGGAAATTTTTCCGCGCACGTTCGAGACAATGTGCATCACGTGGGAGTAGCGTTCGATGACCATGAGCTCGCTCACGTTCACGCTGCCCGGCTCGCTCACCCGCCCCACGTCATTCCTCCCCAGGTCTACAAGCATGATATGCTCCGCCCGTTCTTTCGGATCGGCAAGCAGCTCCGCGGCGAGCGCCTGGTCTTCTTCTTCCGTTGCCCCGCGCCTGCGCGTGCCGGCGATCGGCCTGAGGTCGATCCTGTCCCCTTCGAGCCTGACCATCACCTCCGGAGACGCCCCGGCAACGGTCGTGTCCCCGCACCGCAAAAAATACATATACGGCGACGGGTTGATGATGCGGAGCGCCCGGTATATCTCGAAAGGCTCGATCGTGATCCTGGTCTGAAACCTCTGCGACGGCACGACCTGGAATATATCCCCGGCCTTGATGTATTCCTTTGCCTTGAGCACCACCCGCTCATACTGGGGCTGAGTGAAATTGGACTTGAGCGCCGCGTTCTTCGCCTTATTCCTCCTGGCTCCTGACTTCTGACTCCTGACTCCTTTTTTCAGTTTCCGGACAATCGCATCTATCTTCTCCGTTGCTTCCTTATACGCCGCCGTGACCGACTGACCATCTACATGCGCGTTCGACACCACCTTGACCATATGGGTGATGTTGTCGAAAATAACAAGCGTGTCCGTGATCATGAAGAAGATATCAGGGATATCGAGACCCTTCTTGTTGCCGCCCGGCAAATCTTCAAAGAACCGGACCACGTCGTAGCCCATAAACCCCACGGCCCCGCCGAAAAAACGCGGGAGGGCCGGGTCAGGCACGGGTTTGTACTCGGAGAGTATTTTTTTTATCGCATCAAGGGGGTCCCGGTCAAATGAAAGCTTTTCTTTTTTGCCGTTCCTGACGACCTCCATGGCGCGGCCGAAACTTCTCACCACGATAGTCGGCCTGCTGCCGAGGAACGAGTACCTCGCCCATTTCTCTCCGCCCTCCATGCTTTCGAGCAGGAACGAATGGCGCCCGTCGTCGATTTTTGCGAATGCGGAGACAGGCGTCTCCATGTCGGCGAGGATCTCGCGGTACACGGGGATAAGGTTCCCCTTTTTCGCCTTTTGTTTGAACTCCTCAAGCGACGGCTGAAACATAAAACTCCTTAAAATCCAGTGATTTCGTACTATACCAAATAGGCCGAATAACTGTCAATCATAAAAGAACCGCGGGGCTGCGCTTGCGGTTTTCTGTGTTGCAGCAGGACAAGGAACTGCGCCGTCTACGGACGGGAAAGGGCTTTCACGCAATGGTGAATGATAGGGCAGGAATTCGAAGTTTCGGAGTAACACTCAGGTCTATTTTTATCCGCAGATTACGCAGATTTAACAGATTAGACCAAGCCTGAATTACTGAGCTCCGTGCGCGGGTTCAGAGGCGCGAGTGACTGCGCAGACAATGTCGCCGATGTCCGTGATGACGTCTTCCGTTATGGGCACGATAATGGTGAAGCCGCATTTCTGTCCTCCGTAATCCACCGAGGCGGGATAGATGCCGGGTTTGATGACGCTGCCGCCCTTGGCCCTCCGCTCTTTTATGGAGCGGCAGCTGAACTGATCCTCCGAGCCGGATCCGGGTTCCCGGGGAAGAACATCCTCAAAATAAAATTCACCCCCCTTGCCGGTCTGGAAGGCAAGTTTTTTCTCTCCTACCATCATGGTGATCTCATAATATTCGAGAGGCTCCTTCCGGATGTCCTTTTTTACGAAAAGCTTTCCGGTCACCGCACGGACCCGGGCAGCGTTGAAGGAGATGCAGGAGCCGCTCCACGCGGAAGGAGCGATATCGCTGTTTACACCCGACATGCTGTAGTCCATGGGCACGCGGCTCGTGTCCATGGTGATCTGGTTGACCTGGTAGGAAGCCATCGTGGGAATGATCATCGAACCTGATGAGTCCGTCCTGCCGACGATCTCGTTGTTGACGCGCACGTTGATGTCCTTCAGGCTGTCCACCATGACAAAGGTGAAACTGTCGTTCACCGGCCGCGCAAATCCGAACAGCCCGCCTGCATACACCAGGGACCCCGCTGCGGTGACGTTGTACCAGTCGGAGGTCTTTCCGTCGGCATGCCGGAGGACTGAGTCGAGAGCATACGTGCCGTACCGCCCGTTATACTGCACAAAGGGGCTGAGTGTGGAAGCGGCCGCTGAGTCGGCGGCGCTTCGCTCAAGGGTCGCCCGGTACCCGACTCCTTCTCCGACGGGCAGGTTTTTCTGTACCTGGAGGGTTTCACTATCAGCGGCTCCTGTTTTTTGATACCGGGCGGAGTAGAACATATCTCGTCCGGGATAGAAGTTCAAGGTGACCATGACTTCATATTCCGTGTCCACCTCTCTCACGGCCCGTGCGGTGAAGAACAGCATGGAGGTCTTTGACAGGTTCTTCGAATAGGCCGCAGAGGTCACCCGGGTGCTCACGCCCGCGTACTTCTCCGACTCTGCATACCCGAGGGAGAACACTCCCGCCCTGGCTACGGTTACATTGACCCCCACGTTCGCTTCCTGCCTGGTCTTGTCGGCAATAACCTGCGTCGCGACGGTCGAATAATCCCGGGTAAACTCCCGGAGGAGCAGATTGGCTCCGAAATTTCCCTTCTGATAAAAGTGCGCCAGTGAAAAGGCGCCGCCGGTCCGGCCGCTTCCGCCGCTCCCGGCGAGGGCTGCTGTAAGCACGCCGGCCCGGGGGAAGAGGAATGACGCCTGGATTCCTCCGTTGTAGATGCCTTCGGAGCCCTCGGCCCTGGCGCCGAGATTTACAGAATCGCTTACCCCGTACCGGTGGAACGCCGAAAAGGCCTGCTTGCCGTAGTCATTGCTTTTTACCCCGTACTGCTCCCTGAGAAACCCGATATTGTAGCTGTATTCGTGCAGCCCGTGCTTGAGGAGGACATCCGAAAAATACGCGGGATAGCTGAGCCTTCGGACGTTGCCGAAGGGGTCCTTGATCAGCACTTCCACTGATCGAGCGCCGCCGTAGTAGTTAAAGTTCCTGAGATCGAACTCGCCGGCCTGGACGTTTTCCCTCCTCACCAGCATTCCATCCATATAGATCTCGACCTGTGACGGAAGCGCCGTAACCCCCGTAAGGTTGAACGTGGGCTGTTTGATCAGGTAAGGGTTCATTCTGTACACCTTCGAGAAACCGAGCCCCCCGATATTCATGGTACTGCCCAATTCTCCGGACGATGCAAACACGTCCCCCGCCGTAAACCATTGGAGGTCTTGACGCCGTTCGTAGGTGACGGTGCTCATGAGCCGCACGAAGGTGTCCGTGCTCTGGGTCTTTGTATACAGTGAATCGGTCAAAAACAGGACATCTCCCGCCCGCACCCCCAGTTTGTCGCTCGTGGTAAAGGCCTGGAATCCGGTAGGGTCTCCATAGGAGTACGTAAGACCGTAATTCAGGAAGGCGCTGAACTCGCGGGGCTGATAGGCGGTCAGCTTTCGGGAAGAGGGCGGGTTGAGGTCGATAACGCTTTTTGGGGGAGGTCCCGCGGGCGCGGTAATGGCAAGAATAAGCTTTTTTTCGTCAAAGGAGACGGCAATATCGCGGACGCTCCTGAGGGAAATGTGCGGCTCCCCCTGGAACTCCACGCTCGCGCCCGTTGTTTTCAGGCCGAGGGTGCCGTAGTCTTCCTGCCTGATGAGAAAATCGCCGTCATCGCTCCGGGTTACAAAAAAATCGCCCTTTGACTCTCCGTTCAGGATGACGTTCAGGACAAGGGTGTCGGCGGCCTCTCCGCTTGACGGGAACCCGATCGCACCCGTGAGCCCCACGGCACACGAAAGCATAAAAAGAAATATCGGCCCCCACAAGGACCTGTGCGTTTCCACGGCATGAAGTTGTCTATGGTGTGCACATTTCCTTGAGAACATTCACCGTCCTGCTGAGCGTAAACGTGTCTGCCTTGACTGTAACCTCAAGCGTTGATGCCTGCATACAGGCATCCTGCGGAATGATCACTTCGTAGGGACGTGACGCGCCGTTGAGCAGATACCAGCCGGCGATGTCCTTTGCGTAGACCTTTTGCCCGTCAGATGCCTTACCCAGGAGCGTCACCGCGGTGATGGTTCCATGGACGTTCCCGGTGTTCTTGACGACCACCGTCAGTTTGCCTTTGGCCAATTCAACCTTTTCCAGAGAGCCGCTGCGGCTCTCCACAATCGGTCGTACGAAAATCGGAGGGGCGAACCGGATAACGATCGATACCTGCGACTTACCCTCTTCGGCTTTTTTCTGATCCGGGATCTCTTCGATAAAAAGCCGGTACGTTTTCTCCCGGAGCGGCTGGGGACCTTTCGCTCCCGCCCGGATGACGCGCTGTTCGCCCGCTTCCAGCGCCATGATCTTGGGATAAAACACGATGTCCGACGTTTCCGTATAAACGTCCTTGCCCTTCTCGTCCTGCGTCCATTCCGAGGCCGACACCTGCAGGTTCATCTTCGTCTTCCCTTCGTTGATGACGGTGATGACTCCGCTTTTCGCGTTTGCAGTGAATTCGAGCTTGATGGGGCTCACCCGGAATTCCCCGGGGAAGGCGTTCCCGGCGGCGAAGAACAGGACGAACATCAATGGCGCTCCGCGGACGATACGGTGGAGAACGGCTGTCTTAAGGTTGCTTGACATGAACTTGGCTCCAATCGGTACAAGGGGATGTTACAACGGACTGGCTGAAAGGAAGAACGGCCAGTCATAGGCGCCCGGTTGAGCATCATCAGACAGAACAAACCGGTAGCTCAGCGACACCGTCAGCTTGCCCCGGAACGACTGGAAGGTCATCCCGCCGCCCGCTCCGATCGTCACTTCTCTGCCCAGTCCGCTCACCAGAGCTTCTTTCAAAGCAAGTCCGCGCGGCTCAAACACCAGCAAACAGCCCGCGAGGCTGTTGTTCCGCAATTCAAGGAGTGACCCGGCGCTGATCTCCACAAATCCCCGCTGGATATCGGCGTCAGTCACCACCAGCTGGCGGGGCTGGTGCAGAACTTTGACGCTTGCGCGTGCCGGGATCACGGCGCTCACCAGGACCTTGGCGCCGGCCGGCCGGTTCCCTGTGTCGGCATGGGCAACTGAGGCCGGTGTCAGGGAAAGTGCCGCCGTGAGCGCGGCGGTGAGGAGCATGCTCTGAAGCTTCAGACCGTGGGCCACGTGCCGGGTCTGCACGTAACCTGCGTCAATGAGCACATCGCCGAGTTTCTTATGGGTATGCTGTTGCCGGTCGAGCGCATCTGCAAGCTGTTCGCGGGTAATATAGCCTGCCGAGACGAGCAGTTCACCCAGCCGCAGTCGTACGGAGAGCGGGTGTTCGCTCGAATGATTTTTCTGGAACGCGAGGGCCGTTTCCAGTTCCCGAGGGGAAAGGATGCCGGACCGGAGGAGCGTCTCGCCGAGCTTCTCCCCGGTCCGCTTCTGTTCCTGGAGCGCGGCATCGAGCTGTTCCGGCGTGATACGCCGGGCCTGAAGAAGGATTTCACCGAGCATTTTGCGGACGCCCGCGGCCGCCTTGACGGCTTCGTCAGGATCGGCAAGATCCTTCTGCAGCGAGAGGGCAATGTTCAGGTCAACCAACGAGATTTCCCCAAGGCGGACGAGAACCTCTCCCAGGAGCTCATTCGTCCGTTGCTGTTCCACGAGCGCACGGTGGAGTTTCTCTTCGGTAATGAACCCTGCGTCAACGAGGATACGGCCGATAGACCGTTTCACGGGCGCCGGGGCATTTTCCCTGCTCCTCTGCCTCTTCATATTGTATAGTATATCAGTCTTAAGGGCTTCCATAAGCCTTCCTCACTTTTTTCCCTTCGCTCATGGGGATACCGTAAATGTTATCATATCTGAATAGCTGCCCACATACGCGTCTTGATAGACCATCCCCAGTACGGTGCCGGTAATCACAATATTCAGATCCGTCTTTTTGAGGACTGAGCCGGAACCGGCGTACGCGATACTGTAAGGGAGAAATTCCGTCGGGACGGCGGTGTTCCTCATCCTGCCGGCATTCACGCCGGTCTCATAGAGGCCGTCATCGTCGGTAATAGAGAAAGGGATAGGGTCCGGCCCGTTGCACGAGATGGTAAGGGTGGTTGTACGGATGACATTGGTCCCGACCCCAGGGTCAAGATTTCCAAAACTGAGCGTTCCCGGAAGAGAAACGAAACTGCACGTGGCGGCATAACTGCTGCCCGAAAGAGCAAGGAGAACTAAAACTATTATGATGAAAAATGTCTTCACCCCATGACCGGCCTTCCCTTCAGATCGTAACGTTCCTGCTTGCGTTACTCTTGCATCTATTTTCGCGTACACACTGCCGATGCCGGCATATAAGGCCGGCATCGGCTATCGCCGTTGAATAAGGTAAATCTCCAGCACCCATTTAGGGGGCAATCGTAAACTGGACCGTGCCCGCATAGGCGCCGGCGGAGACATCAACATAGTTCGCATTCAGAATTGTTGCCGTCAGCGCTGAGGCGATCGGGCTCGTTTTGCCAGCGCCGCCGCCTGTCGCATTGGTATAGGCGATGCTGTAGGCGATCGAGTCGGTCCCGTTGGATATCGTGCCCGCGTACGTGCCGTCACCCACGCCGGGGTTGACGGGATCGCTCAACGTATAGGCCACTCCCTTGGTGCACCAGAACGTCAACGTTCCCGCGGCTGTCGCATCGCTGCTCGAGTTCTGGTCAAGGGCGCCGAAAGCCAGCGTCGGGGTCGTGGAGAACTGGCATGTCCCCGTGATATTTGCCGAGACGTTGACCGTTGTCGTCCCGCCGGCAAAGGCGATCCCACTAACGGCGCCTACCATCATTATTACTGCAACTACAATCATAACTTTCTTCATAAGTAATCCCTCCCTCTCAATTCATCTTAAAGTAGTACAAAAACCTGTCCTGCCCTGGCAACCTATCCTCATATCACGCAAAATGCATCCCAATTACAACCAATTAAAGCAAAAGCCTTACTGCTTTGTCAAGAAACAAAACAGAATAAACCTTATAAAACCAACCTCACCTCCTATTCTCCTGCTAAAAATAGTATCATCCTGCCGCCATTTCGGCGGTCACGACAAAAACTATATTTTTTGTAAAAAACTTAATTTCCTGTCTAATCATAAAGTAGCACTTTACTGAAGAAATGTCAAGAAGAGAGAATGCATTATAATAACAACAGCTATGCCTATCTTGTAAAAGGAATTCCCATTTAAAAACTTTAACTAATTGAATTTAAATGATTTAATATACAAATGGCTGAAGAATTCGTTGTTTTGTCTTGAACTTCAATAAAAATGCGGGTGATCTTCCTGATTCGAGCAGGTCTGGACTATTGCAGGTGACAAGGTTGGTGGGAAAGAACGGGGAAAGTATATTTGCGGAAAATCACCACTTAAGGACGGGAAAGACTATCTTAATAAAATCAGTACTTATTATCACTACAGTGACACTTTTTCGTCATTCCCGAATGCTTCTATCGGGAATCCAGGTTTTTCAGGATGATGATAAAACCGAAGTCACTGGATTCCGGCTTGAACCATGCCGGAATGACGGATTAATGTTACGAGACGCTCAAAAATCCGCTGTAGTATTATGAATGAACAAGCTTATGCTCTATCATCAGGGACCAATTCCAGTACTGCAATTTCCGGAAAACAGTTGAATCTGACAGGGTATATGGCCCAGCCAATACCTTTGGAAATAAATACCCTACTGCCTCGTGGTGAGCGCTTGAGGCCGCTGGAATAGTTCTTGTTCTGCACCGGTAAGACGGGCGTGCCGATAAAGGGGATGTCGACTTGGCCGCCGTGCGTGTGTCCCGAGATCATGAGGTCGACACGTGAGGAGTATTTCGTATCGGCTGTGTCCGGATTGTGGGCGAGGACGATCCGGCATTCAGAGCCCGGGACTTTACTTAAAAGGTCGTCCAGATTTCTGTGGTCCTCCCAGAGATCACCTGCGCCGGCCATCCAGAGGCGTTGCCCTTTCCGTTCGATCCGAACCACCTTGTGCCGCAGGTCTTGTCGGGTCCGCTTCAACCAGTAATCCGATCTGGCTGTGTCCGCCCAATGGTCATGATTCCCCAACACTGAATATACACCCGATAGCGCTTTAAGTTGTGAAATAACAGGCCAGACCTGGTCGATTTGCGTGGTCGCGTTCTTCTCATGCACATAATCGCCGGTGCAGACAATAAGGTCTGGTTTCAGCCGGTTTGCTCTATCGATAACGCGTTGAATGAGTCCGAGCGGAACAAGGAAGCCGTAGTGCAGGTCCGACAGGTGAACGATACGAAATCCCGAGAACGCCCTGGGGAGATTTGGCACAGGGATTCGATACGTATTCGTCAGAACAAGGTAACGCTCGATGAAAACAGGGTAACTTCCCAGGAGCCCCAAGGACCCGAACGAGCACGCACGCTTCAAAAATTGACGTCTTGTGATTTTCTTCACTCTTTATACGAACGCCTTGGACACCCTGCAGGCACAAGCAGCAGCTAATACCTGACAGAGGGCCGAACCATCATTGCTCATTACAATTCAGGGGCTGTTGATGGTATAAGACAGGCAAAAACCAATAGCGTCTTTCCCGTATTTCTTATCTGATGTTCTTCATTGCCTGGCACAAATGCAACATTACCGGCCTTGACGGGCTTCCACTGACCGTTGCTGTAAATTTCGCCTTCACCTGCATGGAAGAATATTTCGTGCTCCCAATCATGCGCATGCTTCGGCGTATTGCCACCGGCGGAAATCTCAAAAACCCGCATGCAAAAATTGTTCGCGCCGTCGTTCTTGCCGATAACAACGCGTCCCGCGACGCCCTTTGCCTTGTCATTATTGAAATGAGTTGCCTTGACGTCGGTATACGGAATAATCTTCATGCATTAACTCCTTTGAGTTTTCGGCTCATCGCAGATGAGGGTGCATCGTCGGAAAAGGCGGCCTCTGAACGAAGGGCGCGCCCGGGAGCGCCTGTATGCAGCAAGTAAAAACAGCACATATTCCGTTGATTGCCTTCGGCGGCCCGCCCGGCAAGAGCGTAAAGTTAGCGCGGTTGCGCGTCCGAGTGATGAGGGCGCCTTTTCCTTCGCCAAATTCCGGGAGAAACCGAGTTTTCATTCCACACTCTACACTCCGCAATCAATTAAATATCCAGCTCCGCGAACTCCGCCCTCTCCTTGATGAACACGAACCGCGCCTTGGGGTCCTTGCCCATGAGCCGCTCGAAGACGTCGCTCGTGGCCTTGTGGTCCACCACCTGCACCTTCATCAGGGAGCGCGTCTTGGGGTTCATCGTGGTCTCCTTGAGCGTCTCCGGGTTCATTTCGCCCAAGCCCTTGAAGCGTCCCACCTCGAACTTCTTCCCGTTCAACTTCGCGAGCAGTTTCTCTTTCTCCATCTCGTCCATGGCGTAATGGACCTGCTTGCCGACCTCGATCTTGTAAAGAGGCGGCATGGCCAGGTACACGTGGCCCTTGTTTATCAGCTCCGGCATATAACGGTAGATGAACGTGAGGAGCAGCACGCTGATATGCGCGCCGTCCACGTCCGCGTCCGTCATAAGGATGACGCGGTTGTAGCGGAGCCTGCCGAGGTCGAAGTGCTGGCCCACACCGCAGCCGAGGGTCGCCAGGAGGTTCTTGATCTCGTTGTTCGTCTGGATCTTTTCGAGCGACGCCACCTGCTCCACGTTCAGGATCTTGCCCCGGAGCGCGAGCACCGCCTGGGTCTTCCGGTCCCTTGCCATCTTGGCGGAGCCGCCTGCGGAATCCCCTTCCACGATGAACAGCTCCGTGTCCTCCACCCGGCTCGACGAGCAGTCCGCGAGCTTGCCCGGCAGGTTCAGCTTGAGGGACGAGAGCTTCCTCGTCACGTTCTCCTTGGCCGCGCGCGAGGCGAGCCGGGCCTCGGCCGCAAGCAGTACGCGCTTCACCACGGCGTCCGCCATGGTGGGGTTCGCGAGCAGGTACGCCTCGCAGGCGTTCTTGACCGCTGTTTCCAGGGGAGAGCTGATCTCAGGGTTGTTCAGCTTTTCCTTGGTCTGGCCCTGGAACTGCGGGTTCTTCACGAGAAGGCTGATGATGCCGTAGAGCCCTTCGTACACGTCCTCGGGCGCGATGGATTTGATGTTCTTCGGAATGAGGTTCTTCCGCTCGGCATAGGCGCGCACCGCCTTGGTGAGGGCGGTCTTGACCGCCTGCTCATGCGTGCCGCCGTCCGAGGTGTTGATCGAGTTCGCGTACGAGTGGATCTCCATGTCCGTGGCTATGGTCCAGTGGAACGCGCACTCTATCCTGAAATCGTCCTCTTTTTCGAAATAGAACGGCTCCGGGTTCACGAGGAGCGTGCCCTGAACGATCCGCGTGATATAGTCTTTGATGCCGTTGTCGTATTGAAAGGTAACGGGCTTATCTTTTTCACCCGCGCTCTTGTTCTCTATGGTGATCTTGAGGCCTTTGTTCAGGAAGGCCTTGCTCTCCGCCGTCTCGGTAATGCTCTTGAAATTGAAGAAGGTCTTCGAGAAAATGTCCGGGTCGGGCCGGAAATAGATGGACGTGCCGTGCGCCTTGGTGGGCTTCCCCTTTTTGAGGCTGCCCTTGGGCTTGCCGCGGGAAAATTCCTGCGTCCACTCGAACCCGTCGCGCCGGGACGTGGCGATAAACACCTCGGAAAGCGCGTTCACCACGGACGCGCCCACGCCGTGGAGGCCGCCCGAGGATTTGTACACCGTGTGGTCGAACTTGCCGCCCGCGTGAAGCGTGCAGAGAATGGTCTCGATGGCGGGCCGCTTGGTCTTGGGATGGATGTCCACGGGGATGCCGCGGCCGTTGTCCGTCACGGTCACGCCGCCGTCCTTTTCGATCGTGACCTTTATCTCCGTGCAGTATCCGTTCAGGGCCTCGTCCACGGCGTTGTCCAGCATTTCCCAGACAAGATGATGAAGTCCGCGCGAGTCCGTGGAGCCGATGTACATTGCCGGCCTTTTGCGTACCGGCTCCAGCCCTTCGAGAACGGTTATGTCTTTTGCGGTATAGGTCGTCGCCAAACTAAACCTCCATGAAGCTCCCCCTCACCTTTATCCTCTCCCCAATGGGGCGAGGACTTTTTATTATCTCTTCTCCCCTCTGGGGAGCGAGCTGAGTGAAGGGAGTTCTCCTGTCT
>Ga0209641_10001893_pt1 | contig 18212 bp, 20 predicted proteins | sample RifCSP16_1_FD_184022 | JGI IMG/M metagenome (GOLD analysis project Ga0209641, IMG submission 184022) | Soil microbial communities from Rifle, Colorado - Rifle CSP2_sed 16_1 (SPAdes) (version 2) | ecosystem: Environmental > Terrestrial > Deep subsurface > Rock core/Sediment | place: Rifle... | reverse complement strand
CCTGAACAGTTCTGAACTTAATGCCCTTGCTATGTATTCGCAAAGCCCCCTGCCAAGAAATAATCCCAAAGGGATGGAGGCAAGCGTAAGGATTCCAAGCTCCCCTAAAAAGATGTAAGAAATCTCCGCCCTTGTATAGCCAAGCACCCTGAGGCTTGCAAGCTCGCGACTTCTCTCAGACAATGCAATCCTTGCGCTGTTGTAGACAACGCCTAATGCAATAGTCCCGGCGAGAATGGTTGCCACAAATGTAAAAAAGAGGAAGAACTCAGCCTGAAGCTCATAAAAATTTTTTATTTCATCTTCCCTCACAATAGCGCCTGCAACACGAGGCATTTCCACAAGCCTTTTGTATATCTCAGTCTGATAGAGCGAGTCAACAGTCAAATATGCGCCGGATATAGCGCTTCCCTCTTTTATGAGCCTATTCAGCGCTGTTATGTCCATATAGCTCGCTATGCCGATATATTGCTCAACGAGTCCTGCTACAGGCACTTGAACTATCGGCCTTTTCCCTTCAAGCACCTCTACTGTAATCATATCTCCTTGCCTCACGCCAAGCAAGGCTCCAAGATAGTCGCTCAATACTATCCCACTGGAAGGGACAGTAAACGGCTTCAGATTTACATCGAGCAGCACACGGAGATGGCCATCAGGTTCTATGCCCTGCAATGTAGTGCGAAAACTTTGGTGCCCAAACCTGAGTCGCACAGGCGCTGTCCTGAAGACCTCAGCATATTCAACGCCGCTTAGCCCCTGCAATTCATAGAGGGCATTTCTTGAAACAGGCTCTACAAATGTTACCGCCATGTTATCTTTTTGAGAAAGCCTGAACTGCACATTCACGATAAAATCAACTGCATCTGATGAAAAAGTACCTGCTATAATTATGGCGCAAGAAAAGGCTATGCCGGTGATGGTGAGAAGCGACTTTATAGGTCTTCGTCCGATATTACGCACAATAATCAGGGTAGGCTGAGAAAGCATTCGCGCAATGCCGAGGCGGTCAATGATTGTCTTTCTATAACGGGCAGGAGGCTCAGGCCGCATGGCCTCTGCAGGCGGCATAGTAGCAGCCCTTTTCACCGAATGAATAGTGCCGGCAATAGCTGCCGTTGCAGTTATAAGTGCTGCAATCAGAGCTACATTCGGCTTTAGTTCATATATCAAATAAGGAAAGCGGTAGAATTCCATATATATATTGCCAAGACCCTTGCCGAACCAGATGCCTACAGCAATGCCTCCTGCAACGCCTATGAACACAATCAGGGATACCATCTTTATATAGTGCATGCCAATAATCATGAGATTGCTGTAGCCAAAGGCCTTGAGCGTGGCTATCTGCTCACGCTGGGTGCTTATTGTTCGGCTGATAACGACATTGAGCAGAAAGGTAGCAACTGCAATAAAGATTGCAGGAAATATCTCGGCGCTTCTCCTGAGCTGTTTAAATTCCTCATCTAAGAAGCGGTGAGACATCTGGTCTTTTCTGCCATATGAGACAAGACCGCCATAGTCATAAAGGAGATTATCAAGCTGAATGAGGATATCATTCATATTAGCATCAAGGGAAAGAGTCAGCGTCACATCGTTAAACGCGCCTTTCATGTCATATGCTGTGGAGAGCGCATTGCGCCCCATCCATAGAATTGCGTATCTCTTGTAGTCAGGGCTTAATGCGCCGGGCCTTGCCTGAAGGACAAATTCAGGCGACAGGGCAATGCCAACAATAACTAATCTCTCCCATTTGCCGTTAATAATAGCCCCTATCCTGTCGCCTGGCGCAAACCCATGCGCCTCTGCAAATGCCTCGCTTACCACAACCTCATCATCCTTCCACGGATCAACCAGCCTCCCTTTTCTGATATAGAGTCTGTTCAGCAGAGGCTTGCCTGTATCAGGGATTGAAATCAGCTTAGCGATAACCGGTTCAGAGAAACCTTCTATATCAAGCTTTACGTCAGCCACGACGCGGGTTTCTACCTGCTCTACGCCGGGGATTTCTTTTATGCGTTGTTTTATGCTTTCAGGCGCCCGCTTCAATGACGCAAAGACGTCGGCAAATTCATTTTCCTGATAATACTTCTCCCTTGTCAGGTAAAGAGAGTCCATATTGCTTATCAACATGACAAATGTTGCAACGCCGCTTACGATGACAAGGACAATGGCAAATGCCTGTCCCCTCATCCTCCAGAGGTCTCTTAAAAGTTTGAGATCAAGCGCATTCATGGGGTTACCAGTACATCTCTTTTGGCGATTTTTTTATTGTATTACTTATAATTTCTGCAATATGTCCATTGCTGAGATGGATTACCCTGTCAGCCATACCAGCGATATCAGCATTGTGGGTAATGATGAGCGTGGTTGTGCCAAGCTCGCGATTGGCCCGCTCTAAGGATTCAAGCACCAAAATGCCTGTAGGTGAGTCAAGGGCGCCGGTTGGCTCATCACAGAGGAGGACTTCTGGATTTTTCGAGATGGCCCTGGCAATGGCAACCCGCTGCTGTTCGCCGCCTGAAAGCTGTGAGGGAAAATGGTCGAGCCTTTCACTGAGCCCTACAATGGTGAGGGCGTCTTCAGGCTTCATTGGTCGTTGGGCGATTTCTGTGACAATGGCCACATTTTCACGGGCCGTGAGGCTGGGGATGAGGTTATAGAACTGAAAGACAAAGCCTATATGGAAACGCCGGTATTCAGTGAGCTCCCGCTCGTTAGCCTTGGTAAGGTCTTTTGCTTTATACAATACGCATCCACTGCTTGGGATATCAAGGCCGCCAAGTATGTTGAGCAGGGTGGACTTTCCGCTTCCGGATGGGCCGAGGAGCACAATCAATTCTCCTGGGTAAACCTCCAGGTCTATACCGCGCAGGGCATGCACCTTTACCTCGCCCATCTGATAGACCTTGGTCAGACCGCTTACCCTAAATACAGCTTCTGAAACCATTCTTTACTCCACCTCTATCCGATAATCCTGGCCTTCCCATGCATCTTCTATTGGATAGTAAAAGGTAAAGACAAAGACATCTCCGGATTTCAATGTTCCCCTGGGTATATCTATATAAAAAAGGTCTATCCCTGGTGGCAACAGTCTATCGTCTTGCACTGTTTCCCAGTTATTTTTGCTCCAATGGAGTATGGCTGGCGCAAACGTAATGATTCTTAAGGTATCTGATGCCTTCATCCTTTTTATAGGGTTTGTTTTTTTCCATGCAGTAAGACTACTCTTTGCCTTTTTCACTACATATCTCTTATGGATCTCATGTACGATATCGCAGCCCCTGCAGTCCCTTTTGCTTGTTAAGAGCTTTATATATTCTGCATGGGCCCATACAAGGGGTGTAGCAGCGCCAGTGCCTTTTCCCTCGAAAAGCCCCTTTTCAGGTATGTCTTCAGTATCCCACACCTGCTCTGGGATCATCCCTCCTTCGTTGGCAAAGGCCTCCATTGCCTTGAGAAAAGGATCAATATCTCCGTTTGCAATAAATTCATACATACCCCGTTCGCCAGTAAGGAGCGGCCATGCCCTGCCAATGCCTGCGCCATCAAATGGCGAGCCGTCCTCCTTTTCTCCGTATCCATCATTATTGTATCTGTTCCAGACAGGGCCAAAGGGTGTTTCAACCTTTAATAGTTTATCAATCACAGGGAGGGTTTTAAGGATATGAGGATCTTTTGGGTCCCGTATCCCGTATCTCACCAGTTCAAGAAACCCCCCATCCACTACAGCGCACTGGGAAGGAGCAGTCATAACCTCAGATGGAAGATTCTTTATAGGGAGAAATACCTGACAGGCAGTACCTCCCATATCCAGCGCCTCCGATGCTATGGAGGCTATCCTCTGATAATGCTCAGGATGCTCAGGTGATATGCATCCACAATCAGTAAATGTCCATTCCTCGATCTTCGTCTGCCAGTAGTCAGCTATTTCAAAAAAGTATTGGGCCTCTGCGAGCTCCCCCCTCTCTTTTGCAAGATGGGCTGCTGAGATAAGGCCAACGATTTCAATAGCAAGCGTTGAAGGTGAAAAACCTGAGTTCTCCTCCCACCTCTCCTGCTCTGTAATTGGACCATGTTTAACAAGGTATGTTGCAGCCTTTTTAACCATGGGATAAAATGTCTCTTTGAACATCCCCATACTATTGAGCCTCCGTGCAAGGAGCAGGGGAAATGCCACTTCGTCTAATTGAACGCCATGCCAGTATGGCCTGCCGTCAAGCCACATATTCTGTGGCCATGAGCCATCAGGCTTCTGGGTCCTCCTAAGATATTCCATGATATTCAAGGGTGCATCCATATCGCCCATTGCCATAAAGCCAAAGGCTGCCTTTACCAGGTCCCTCGGCCATACCAGGTGATAGCCGCCTGCGTCCAGATCTGATTTTGCCTCACCCCAGGGGACAGACAGAGAGGCAATAACACCGCCTTTATAGGTCTTATCTTCATGGGCCTTTAATACCATCGCACTGACATAAAACAACCTTCCTCCATCAAACCCCTCTCTGGTAAAGTCTTTCAGCCTGGCGAGATACTCTTGCCAACCCTTGATATACTCTGCCTCTATTGATTCATAATCCCTCTTTAGGGTCTTACTGGTCTCTACAATCGCCTCAACATCATTTCTGCCAAACGAGAGGACAAGGGTAAAATCATATGAATCTATCTCAGCAATCATGGCTATATGCCCATAGTCAACCTTATGAAAGCGCCAGTCCATTTTTAGATTATCCTTTAAATCCTGCCATCCGTCTGAGTAGCCGGCATACCCGCAGGACATGTTTTTGAAAGGCGCATCAGCAGTACATGCAAGGGTTATATCCTCCCTCCAGGCCACAAGATACTCTTTGTCGCCATAGTGTATGCACCTGCCAGAGTTTTCATAGCCTTTATTTTTTACATGAGGGGAAAGAAGGACAAAGAGCTGATAATCTGAGGGGCTTCCTTTTATTGCTTGAAATGAGGTCTTAATCAACAGGGACTGGCCAGAGGGGTCTGTAATGATTCGCTTGATAATCCTGTATCTGCCGTTCTTTGCAGTATTGGTTATTCGATATCCGAAGGCCTTTGGGTCAAGATACTCAATCTTTGATACAGTATCTCTTTTCTCTTCATCAATAAATGATTTGCCATCAGTTATGAGAAGCTGAAGGTCTTTGATATTTGCGGTATCTATTGTTGGATAAAAGACCTCTGTGACGATCCCGTTTGCGATGGTAAACCATACCCTCGATATATCATTCCTGGCTGTGCCAATGCCCTGTTTTGAGGCAGGGGACCAGTTGGGAGGAAGACCTGGTTTTCCAAAGGGTATTTTTGAGTCAGGCATGGCTCACCATTGGCTCATGATTTCATTCTCTTGAATTTCCCTGCTGCAGCCTCATCTATCAGCCACAGCAAATCTCCATGAACAGGCTGTACAAGTCCTGCTGGATAATTTTTTCTTCTTTCGTTATCTACTAAGATATCATTTAAAACCCGCATCTTTGATTGACCTGATACGAGTAAGAGGATGTGTCTGGCATTATTCAGTACAGAAAGTGTAAGGGTTATCCTGTTCATTTTCTCTGCATAAACCGGAATAACAAGCCTCTCTTTTTCATCCAACGACTTTGAACCCGGAAAAAGTGAGGCCGTATGACCATCTTCACCCATGCCTAAGAGGATAAGGTCAAAGATAGGCAATCCGACACCGAAGAAATCTTTGAGCTCATCCTCATAATCCTGTGCACCTTTTTCAGGTCCAAATTCGCCCTTTATTCTATGTATATTCGCATCAGGAATAGAAATCCTGGATATGAGATGGTCGAACGAAAGCCTGAAATTACTATATTCGCTTTCTTTTGGAACACATCTCTCATCTACCCAAAAAAAATGGATTTTGCTCCATTCTGCATTACCACGATATCTGTCAGAAGAAAGGAGAGCATAGAGTTTTTGGGGAGTCGAACCTCCTGAAAGGGCAGCAATAAATCTTCCCCTTGTTGCAATGCATTCCTTTGAGAAATTTATAAAAATTCTTGCTGCCTCATGGCTTATGGCATCTATGTCTGGAAGTATCATACCTGCCATGCTGCCCCTTGGTTATAATGGCCTCCACCTTCGGCCATCTCTTTCCATTAATAGTGCAGCCTCATCTGGCCCTGAAGAACCTGCTGCATAATTGGGAAATTTTTCTCTTTGAGCAGTAGATTCCAACTGTTGTATTGCAGGGGTGAGAAAGGCCCAGGTCTCCTCTACCGCATCTTCTCTTACTGACAGCAGGGAATCACCGTGCATGCAATCCAGCAATACCCACTCATAGGCATCTAAGAATATTTCGCCCTCGTATGAAAAATCCATAAGCACTGGCCTCAGACAGACCTTTGAGCCAGGCTCTTTTGCCTGAAATACAATGTTAATGCCTTCATCTGGCTGGACCCTGAGCACCAGGGTATTCGGCTCAATAGGTTCATTGAGGAGATTTGAAAACATCATGTGGGGCACAGGCTTAAATTGTATTGAAATCTCTGTTTTCCTGGTCGAAAGCCTTTTACCTGACCTTAGATAAAATGGGACACCCTTCCATCTCCAGTTGTCAACAAACACCTTCATGGCAGCAAATGTCGATGTGGTGGATTGTTTGGCAACCCCATGCTCTTCTCTGCACCCTGCAACAGCCTTCCCGTGAATCTGGCCCGGTCCGTATTGGCCGGTGACAACATATTCGTCGAGCCTGTCAAGGGGAAATGGCCTCATGGAACGGAAGACCTTGACCCTTTCATCCTTTACAGGATTTGCCTCAAATTTCACCGGGGGCTCCATAGCAGTCAGAGTCAATAGTTGGAATATATGATTCGGGAACATGTCCCTTATCACACCAGTCTGCTCATAATAACCTGCCCTGAGTTCGATGCCGATGGTTTCTGCAACGGTTATCTGGATATGGTCAATGTATCTATTATTCCAGAGCGGCTCAAAAATCGAGTTGGCAAAGCGAAACATCATAATATTCTGCACTGTTTCTTTTGCCAGATAGTGGTCTATTCGATAAATCTGATGTTCTTGAAATGATTTTTCCAGAATACGGTTAAGTCTCTTGGCTGAATCCAGGTCTTGTCCAAAGGGTTTTTCAACCACAATGTGGGTAAATCCCATATCTTCGCCGGATAGGCCAGTATTGCCGAGATTAACAACCACATCTTCAAAGACAGAGGGAGGGATAGCAAGGTAGAAGATTCGGTTTTTGCCTGTCTGATGTTTTTCTTCTAACAGAGGAAGCTGGTTTACCAGAGACTTAACATAGGATTCTGATGAAGAATAATCCAGGGGTGAATAGTACATCTTTTCTGCCAATGCCTTCCACGAAGATGAATCAAAATCCTTTGTAAATACCTCTCTGACTGCAAGGAGCATATCTTCCCTGAATTTTTCTGCGCTCATCTCCATGCGCCCTGTCCCAAGGATAAAGAAGTTGTCAGGGAGTAAACTATTTTTATGAAGCTGATACAGTGAAGGGATGAGCTTCCTTTTAGTGAGGTCTCCAGACGCGCCGAAGATAATGAGACAGCAGGGATTGGGAATCTCTATTTCACAGCCGTATATTTGTCGATATATCGGATCCGTCTGGGAAATTGAAACTTCTCTATCTGCACGAGGGCTCATACTTTACCCATTTTTGAGCACATTCAGGATTTCTTAGTCTTACTTCTCTTCGATACAACGCCTTTTCTCTTGCCAGCCTCTAAAACCGCATGACCGCCGAATTCCCCTCTCAAGGCAGCCAAAACCTTATCTGAAAAGGTCTCAGCCTTTCTTGAGCGAAATCTTTGGAAGAGCGCTGAAGCAATCACTGGCGTGGATACAGCCATATCAATGGCCTGCTGCACTGTCCATCTACCCTCTCCTGAGTCTTCCACATATCCAGCAATGGAGGAAAGGGTCCTATCTTTCTTAAACGCAGATTCTATTAGCTCAAGGAGCCAGGACCTGACAACGCTCCCCTGGTTCCAGAGATGGGCTATATTCTCAAAATTTAAACTATTTCGATATGGCGAGGCATTCAGAATCTCAAAACCCTCTCCATACGCAGCCATCATGCCATACTCAATACCATTATGAATCATCTTCACAAAATGTCCTGCACCTGTATCACCGCAGTAGAGATACCCGTCTTTTGGCGCAAGGGTTTTAAAAACAGGTTCAAGGTATTTATAAATCTTTTTATCTCCTCCAATCATAAGGCAATAACCGATTGTAAGCCCCCATATCCCGCCGCTTACTCCCACATCCATATAATGGACCCCATACAGTTGTAACTCCTTTTTATGACGGATATCATCCTTATAAAAACTGTTCCCACCCTCTATAATAATATCTCCATTCTGGAGAAGGCCACTGAGCCTTTCTATATGCTCGTCAATTGGTCTTCCTGCTGGGAGCATAAGCCAAACAGCACGGGGAGGTTTTAACTTTTCTACCAGCTCTTCAAGGGAGTAAGCTCCTTTTGCCCCTTGTTTAACCGCATCCCGTACTGGCTCTGGTGAGCGATTATAGGCAACTACCGCATGCCTTCCTTTAATCAGCCGCCTTGTCATATTCATCCCCATCCTTCCAAGCCCGATCATTCCTATCTGCATATACCATCCTCGCTTTTATTTAATCAAAGAATTCCAATCTTCTGAAAACCTCTCCATCCCCCGTACGGTTAGATCATGGTGAATATCATACCTATTCCATTTTTTTGTTAAATCAATCTGTCGGTAAGGGATAGATTGTAATTTGCCGGAATCATAGACATACTCGTTTCCTGGCATGGGAATCCCATTTTTTGCCCATTCCTTTAATATGCCAAAGGGTGCTGTGACAATGTCTGAACCGAGCTTTATAGCATATAATAGATGGTCGAGCTTTCGAACGCTGGCTGTAAGCACCTCAACATGACCATCACCCTTTTGAAAAATCGCGAGGATATTGGCTATGAGGTCCATTCCATATAATCTCCTCGGTCTCATGAGGATTGCCGCCATCTAAAAATATCCTTGTTTTAAGGCCTTCAGGTCTCACAGGAGTTCCTTTACCTTTTGGATAATTGCCTTTTTTGAAATCCCCTCATAATCAAGGAGTTCCTCTGGTTTCCCGCTCTTTGGCATCTTTCGTACTGCAAGTGAATGGATAGGGATAGGAAACGCAGCCAAAGCACTCTTTATCGCCTCTCCCAGACCGCCTTCTGCAAAATGATCTTCTACTGTGATGATTGCCTTAGTTGACCTCACAGCATCAGAAAGGGTTCTCTCATCAATTGGCTTGATGGTATAGAGGTCGATTACGCGAATAAAAATACCTTCCTTTTTTAATTCCTCATATGCTGCGAGCGCCTCGTGGAGCGTTACACCTGCTGCAATAACTGTAATGGTATCTCTATCACTTGCTCTTAAAACCTTACTGCCGCCAATATAAAATCTCTCATCATTATCGTATATGACAGGAGTGTCCTTCCGTGTGGTGCGAAGATAAATGATCCCCCTCTGTTGTGCGACCTCTTCTACCAATCTCTCGGTTGATACTGCATCTGATGGATAGAGTACCACACTGTCGAGGATTGCCCTGAACATGGCAATATCCTCAAGCCCCATTTGAGAAGGGCCGTCTTCACCAATAGATACACCCGCATGGGAACCGACAAACTTGATATTGGCATTTGAATATTGACTCATTCGCATATGATCAAAGGCACGGGTAAGGAATGCAGCAAAGGTAGAAACAAAGGGTATTTTGCCACGACAGGAGAGGCCCTGGGCTGCCCCTACCATATTCTGCTCTGCTATATACATCTCAAAAAACCGCTCAGGATATCTTTCTTTAAAGATTTCCGAAAATGTTGAATTACTCACCTCAGCATCCAGAACCACCATATCCGGAAACTGTGGGAATATCCTTACCAATGCATTTCCGTAGGCCCTTCGTGTAGCAACGGGCTTGTCTGTTGGATAGAAGATTTCCTTTGCCTTCTGAGGTACTTGTTTTGCAGGCCTTAAATCCTCTGGTTTTGTTATCTTTCCCAGAATTGATGTATCAATTGTTCCTAATTCCTGTAACGCCTTAGTCAATTCCTCTTTTTTTAAAGCCTTTCCGTGCCAGGTATCTCGATCTTCAAGAAATGAAACCCCTTTCCCTTTTATGGTTTTGGCAATGATCATTACCGGCCTGCCCTTCATGCTCAGCGCCTTCTCATACGCTGAAAGACTTTCGGACAGGGAATGTCCATCAATAACAATAGTTTCCCATCCAAAAGAGGAAATCCTTTTCTGATACGCAGTAAGGTCATAGCCATACATAGTTTCTCCCCGCTGTCCCAGACGGTTGACATCGAGGATACCTATTAAATTGTCCAATTTATAATGCGCTGCAAGCTGGATTGCCTCCCACTGAGAACCTTCGGCCATCTCGCTGTCCCCTAAAAGGACATAGGTTCTGTAGGGAAGTTTATCAAGATATTGTGCATTCAGCGCCATTCCAAAACCGATGGATAACCCTTGTCCAAGGGAACCTGTTGCAGCCTCTGCATAGGAAAAGGCAGGTGTAGGATGCCCCTCTAAATGACTTGTGAATTTTCTCAGGGTCTTAAGTTCCTGCTCACTCACCTTTCCTGCAGCAGCCCATAAGGCATAGAGGAGCGGTGAGGCGTGGCCTTTAGAAAAGATGAGGCGGTCGTTGTTTGGGTGTTTCGGATTATCTGCGTCGAACCTGAAGGCGCCTCCAAAAAGCAGACCTGCCATCAGTTCAACTGCAGAGAGGGATGATGAAGGATGGCCTGAACCAGCCTCAGTTGTGGAGATAAGGATGAAGTAACGGATCAGTCTGGCTAATTTTTCGATCTTTGCTATATCGACCATTTTTAGCAAACCAATTCTTTAATGCATAGAGGACAACTGACCAGAGGCTGCGAAAACTTTTCCTTATCTCTTATAAAAAACATCCTTTAAAAGAAAAACGCCTGCTGTGAAGATTCCGAGGAGTACGAGCGCAATCCCCGGCCCTGCAATCATTGTTACTGACTCCTCTGCTGGGCCAGGGCCAAAGGACGGGGTTCTATAGCCCATGACAATCCATGCAAAAGGATAAATTATTCCTCCGAGGCCGGTAAGAACAGGCGCAATATTTTTTATCTTCTCAGGCGCACTGGTAAAGGCAAGGATAAGAGAAATTACAATTGTAACAAGACCCAACCCCATTGAATGGATATGGCCTCTTGTAAGTCTCTCATGCGCCATTTCCATTACTGGGCTATCATGTTCATCCATAGACTTCTTTGTCCCTTCCATTGCACCATGCTGATGTTCCTCCATTCCCGGCATATCCATCATTTGTTCATCATGACTCTCCCCAGAATGTGCATGGGCAGTTGCAGGCTCAATGAGCTGGATTAGACTTTGCGCTTCCTCCGACTTTACAGCTCTTTCTTCAAGGGTTTTATGTATCTTATCGTGACCGAGCACAAGATAGAATGCCCAGCCAATGCCGAAGATAAGGCCGAGAAGACCGATTAAGATTCCGAACCGAACTGGTTTAATGAGTTCTGTCATTTGTTCTGCCTCCTATGAGTACTGATTACACAGAAATGTCATTGCGAATGAAATATGAGATTGCCACGCCCTTCAGGCTCGCAATGACGTCTGTGTAATCCATTTTGTAATCTGCGTAATCCTATTATCTACTATCTTTCAAATTCCTTATCAATCACGCTCTTTATCGTCTGTATATCCTTCCCTTCTTTATGAAGCTCAAATGCCCTTATTGCCTCATTCTGGCACACGTCGCAGAAGGCAGCATGCTTATCAGTATAGCAGGATAAAAGACTTTTGTGTCCTGAGTGTTTCTGACAGTGGCAGTAACAGTAGATATTGTCCAGAACCTCTGGTATCTCGTTTGCAATATAGTATGTGTATGCTGTCTTGCCATGAAAAAGCTCTGGTGAAAGCAGTGGTCTTTTCTCTCCACCTATAGGACTGGCAGCCATTGATGATACAAGCAGGATAGACCATAACAATAAACTCATGCTTATTGTAATCCCCATAACCGCCACCCGTCTTTTTAAGTTTCTTCCCATCGTATCTTTCCCTCCTTTTATAACTGATTACACAGATTTTTGAAAACGATTCCACAGATAAAAAAACTCTTTTTATCTGAATCTGCGTAATCTGCTTTTATAATCGGTGTAATCATAATTTCTCCTTTTCTTTCTTAATATATTTATCAGGTTCTTTTTTGAACCGCTCAAGGCATCCCATACCGCAAAAGTAATAAACCTTCTCATGGTATGTATAGGTAGCCTTTACTTTATCCACTCTAAGCATCATACCACATACAAGGTCTTGGGTTAAAGAATCTTCTCCCATGTTTAACCGCCCCTCCTCTGAAAACTATTGTATATTGTAGAGAATATAATACCTGTGACAACAGACGCAACTGTTATATTGATCAGGCCGACAAGGATATTTACCATCCTGATTGGTTTTTCTGATGCGATAATCGTAAGGTCTATACCGTGAAGCCATGTGTTAAAAAACTTAAGTGTACCAATTGGAAAAAGCATAAATGCAGCAGCACATGCAATGTAAAGAACCGCTGATGTAATTGCAAGACTTAAAGACACAACCTTTGTATTTAACATACCTCTCCCTTTCTGCATCTACACCAGACACAGAGGCAGTTTTCGCTGTGGCACCCTTTATCAACAAGCCTGCTTTTATACACTATGCCTGCAACTGGATAGATGAGATTTTTCACCAGCGACGGCCTGTACTGCCTTCCAACCTTCTTGATGGTATTGCCCCTGGCAAGCCTGTTTATAAAATAAGTATAGCCTCTGTTTCCTAATTTCTCAAATAAAAAACGGTTTACAAGTGATGTTTTCTGTATCGGTATGAGATTTTCTCTAATCAATTCTTCATAGTCTTTATTCTCGATCATAGCCCTTGCCGCAAGAAATCCTGAAATCATCGCATATCTCATGCCGAATCCCCAAAGACAATCCTGAAGCCCTGCTGCCTCACCAACATAGTATTTTCCGTTTTCAAATGCAGGCTTGTCAAAGAAAAAATTTCCATAGCCGCCAAACTCCTTTGCATCAATTATATCAAGATTAGGAAAAACCTTTTTGAATGTCTCAACGGTTCTTTCAAAACATTCCCGCTCGCTTGTAAAATCCCTGAACATGCAGGTCGCCATAGTCGCCTTTCCTTTGTGGATTAAAAGATACGCATAGCCCTTCGGCGCAAGCCTGTCATCAAGAATAGCTGCTGCAATATCTTCCATATTTGTATTAAAGACAATCCCCTTTGCAATTGCGTCCGCTGCCCTTGGCCCTATGCCAATAATGCCGCCTTTTTCAAGTTTGTCAACGCGCCTGTTAAATACGATTTCAACGCCAGCTTCAATGGCCTGCTCCATCAGGCCGTAGTCAAGGCAACCGGGCGCATGGCCACGTTGCACAAGATAAAATAACGGTCTTTGCGACCGGATAATCCGCTTATTAAAATTTGCATCAAATACGGTAAGTTCGCTATATGGCTGACAGGTATAATTTATTTGGATGCCCAATCGTTCCAAAAGAACAGCCGCATCCTCTTCCGAGCTCCAGTTCTCAAGCCCCTGAAAATCGCCGTGAAACCGATGCCCGACATCAGGCTTTTCTTCGTAAACTGCTACCTTATAATCAGCCTTTGCAAGATTTATTGCTGCCACAAGCCCTGCTGGGCCTGCGCCGATTATTTCAATTTCCTTAGTCATTCCTTCCAATCAACCCATTAAAAAGATTGTAAAGCGGCACAAACACCAGTGCAATATAGATGCCATAAAGAAAACTTTCGATGACACCCAGAAAGAAACTCCCCCATGTAAGCCATTTAAAGCCCGGCAGGAGTCTCATCCACGACTCATACATTCTGGCTTCAGGGAATATCAGGTCATAGACAACACAGAGTATAAATGTTATGGAAAGAAAAGAGCCGAGAGACAATCCAATAACTTTGATATTGAGCGGTCTTGTTATATCCATAAAGCCCTCCTATGAAAAAATTGATTACACCGATTTTGAACATATGATTACACAGATTTGAAATTATTTATCTGTATCTGCGTAATCTGTTTTTTATAATCTGTGTAATCACCGTAGCATCTCTTTTTTTTAACAGCGCCCCCTTTTCTTTTCCCCTGTCTCTGCCTCGCCATGCCCTTCATGCCCTTTGTGTCCTTCATGTTCTCCCTGCCCTTGCCCTGAACGTCCATGCGAGTGCCCACCTCCGCCGCAACAGCCTTTCATCATGAAATAAAACAATAAACCTATTACTATGAAATATATTACTGTCTCCATACATCCTCCTCATCCTTTAATCCAGTCCTTCTTTTCTCCTTGCAGATATTTTTCCTGGTCTTTTTCAAATCTTTCTTTGCACCCCTTCCCGCAAAAGTAATAGGTCTTGCCTTTGTATTCTGTCTTTTCAACCGCCTTTTCCTCGCTAACTGTCATCCTGCAAACCGGGTCTGTTGCCATAAGCACCTCCTTATTTCCCAATCTTTGGAATAAACATCGGAACTTTTTCCATATACTGTTTATACTCATCCCCGAATATCTTAATCATCTCTATCTCTTCCCTTTTTGACAAACGGTAATATACAAAGACAAGCACAGGAAACATCAAGGCTGTTATGACAGTAGGCCACTGGATAAGCATACCTATCATGATGAGAAAAAGCCCTGAATATTGAGGATGCCTTACATACGCATAGGGTCCATCTGTTACGAGACTATCCTTTGCACCGTGTATCAATTTCCATCCTTTCCACATTATTATAAAGCCTATAATTGTTAAACCATTGCTTATAAGATGAATGACTGTCATCATCAATGCCCCGCCGCCAAGGAATGTAAGCCAGAGATGGCCGCTGGCATGGGAGAAGGGATTTAACACAGGATATTGGCTGCCGAGAATTGCAGTCAGGATGTAAATCGTCAAAGGAAAGCCGTACATCTCTGTAAACAGGGCAACAAAGAATGCAATGGTTACGCCCATTCCTCGCCACTCTCGTTTTTTAACAGGGGTTAGAAAACTCAGGATAAAAAATACAAAGAGGGCAATATTGACTATGACCAGCGACCATACGCCATAGGCATAAGAAATATCTTCACCGTGCATGATTTATCTCTCCCGTTCAAAACGCGGTATAAAACGAGGCACCTGCTTCATATATTCTCGGTAATCTGGCATACGCTGAACGAGGTCTATTTCCTCCAGCCGAGCCTGAACATCAAGCCATATTACCCCCAGAACGCAGGCAATTACAAAAACCAATGTTGGTTTAAATAATCCAATTCCAATAATAATCAAAAAACCGCCGGCATATATGGGGTGCCGCACATAAGCATATAATCCATGCCTCACCAGCGTATCTTTTACAGACGGCATATGTGTGCGCCAGCCGAGTTCAATGTGCCCCCAAATAAAGGGGATAGAGCCTATAATTATCAGGAATACTCCAATAAGCTTGAAGGTTATATTGGAATCAAATAAAAAGGGCGACGGTTCAAGCCATGCGAGGACAAAACCTGTAAACCACAAAGGGATGCCAAGGAGATTCCTCAAAATGATAGTAGCCATCTGGCCGCCTTTTTCGCCCCACAGTTTTGAGTAATAAGCAGTAAAGGCGCTTGCGCCGACTAATGCAAATCCTGTTACTATGAAAAATATTGCTACCCCCATACCTGCCATACCGAGATAAAGAACAGATAGAGATGCAACAGTAAAGGCCAACAAAAGATAGATTATCGTTTTCATATATAGCTCATCCCTGAAAACAATTGACTTTAGGAATAGTTAATAAACCCTGCCCACAGGACGGGGCGTACGGCGGGCTATGGCAGTTAGTTTTTTATTTCTTCACAATTAGTATTGTCTTTATCTGTGGCGTTATCTTTCTGATCATCTCTGGTTGCCTTACAGTCGCTTTTCTTATGGTCATTGTCCTTGATAACCTGTTCTTCTTTCTGCGTATCTTTACTGTGGCCTCCCATCATTCTATCGTGATACCCAAAAACAGAGAATCCAACGATCATAACAACTATCATTATTCCCATTATAATTTCCATAGCGCCTCCAAAAAAGTAAGCATCCAAAATTTCGGCTTAAAGCAGAGGTTGCGGAGTATTGCTGGAGCGGAAGCAATACTCCGCAAATACTTAACCCATCCTTACTTCAGACTGAAGTTTTAGATGTTTCCTCTAAAAATAAGGGGCGGCTGAACGGAATGCTCGCCGCCGCCCCCAGCAAACTGCTTACATTCCCTTCTTTTCCATCTTTTCCTTTTTCATTTCTTCCATCTTTTCCATCTTTTTCTTCATCATCTCACTATGCATCTTCATCATCTCATCCATCTTCTTCATCATCTCATCAAGCCTTTTCTTCTGCACATCACTTGGGGTATGGGACATATCCTTCATAATCCCCATCATCTCCTTCATCATCCCCATTGTGTCCTGCATCATCTTGTGATGCTCTCCCATCATCTTGCCGCTCATCATTCCTTCGCCCATCATCCCACCACCCATCATGCCGCCTTTTTCACCGTGTTTTTCATCAGCAATGGCAGGAGTTATCATGAGGGAAATTGCAAAAAGCGCTGCAACGACCATCTTTGAAATACTCATCAGTATCACCTCCTTTCTTGTTATGAATATAAAAAACGCAAAAAATAATTTTATATGCAGCTCAAGACCTTACATCAAACCTAAAGGTTTGAGCTATAATTTATTTCTCAGGGCTTGAAAGCAACGCCAGTTCGCCCCATTCCCCTGTCCTTATCTTCACGGCATAGTCTACACCAGATACAAAGATTATGCCATCGCCTTTATGGCCGGTATATGCCGTTTCCTTTATAATATCCACAAGCCTTCCTACATCTCTATCTTTACAGACCACCTCAACCTTTGTGATGGGGCTAATCCTTTCAACGTATTCTATAGAAAACTTTGCCCTTTCCGGCTCAACTGCGGCTCCTACAGCCTTTACCTCTATAGCTGTAAGCCCTGGAACTCCTGCTTCCTCAAGGGCATGGATAACCTCTTCTGCTTTGTTAAGACGGATAAACGCCTTGATCCCTTTTTAATCCAAAAAATGCAGTTGCACTTTTTGACAAACGCAATCTTTGGCCAAATACTGCGTCAAAGCTGGCTGTCCAAATACTCACATACACTAAGGGGTATGCGTCGGTTTTGTCCAGCAAGCTTTTCCTTGTCTTTAGCTCAAATCTTGCGTTTGCCCCGAAAAATAAAAAGCAAATGCATTTTTCGGGTTAACCCTCCTTTTTTAGCCCCCATCCCTTCCAGATGACGTATATGGCGGGTAGTACAAGGAGTTCCATAAGGGATGATGTGACCATACCTCCGACCATAGGCGCTGCTATTCTTTTCATCACATCTGCGCCTGTGCCGGTTCCCCACATGATAGGGAGGAGCCCTGCAATTATAGCAGTCACTGTCATCAATTTTGGCCTTACTCGCATAACTGATCCCTCAATAATCGCCTCATGGAGGTCGCTCATGGAGTTCATCTTACCCTCTGCCTTCCGTTTCTCATAGGCATGTTTCAGGTATATAAGCATTACAATCCCTGTTTCTGCATCAAGACCCGCTAATGCAATAAATCCGACCCAGACAGCGATACTCAGGTTGTATCCTAAAAGATAGAGTATCCATGATGCCCCGATTAATGAGAATGGTATGGCCAATAGTATGATCAATGTTTCAGTTATAGATTTAAAATTGAAGTAGAGGAGCAGGATTATAATGAATAAGGTCAAGGGGATAACATACATGAGACGAGTCTTAACCCTTTCCATGTATTCATACTGACCGCTCCATGTTACATAATAACCCGTAGGAAATTTTACATTCTGAAGCACAGCCTTTTTTGCGTCTTGAACATAACTGCCAATGTCTCTGCCCCGAACATCCACAAAGACCCATGTGTTTAAAAGCGCATTCTCTGTCTTTATCCCTGCCACGCCTTTGCTTAATTTGATATCAGCCACCTGCGACAGAGGTATCTGCTGGCCCATCATTGTTGGAACAAAAACTCTGCTGATCTTATCAACATTATCCCGAAGCTCTCTTTTGTATCTGACATTTATCGGATATCTCTCCAGGCCTTCCACTGTTGTTGTTATGTTCTCCCCTCCAATGG